>JGI994J12354_10000120_pt1 | contig 70395 bp, 65 predicted proteins | sample IntmicLarv3ML3BL_FD_12354 | JGI IMG/M metagenome (IMG submission 12354) | reverse complement strand
TCTTACCTCTTCGCCGGATGCATTGTTTTCAACGGTTTCGTCCATGACCATGTTCATGTACTCATCAAAACCGGTCAACTTGCCCTCCAATATCCTTCCGTCTTTCAAAAGTAAAGATATGCGCTTGTCGATAGACTTCTCAAGTAGGGCTTGCGGCATTACCATGTTATCATGTGACCGATAAGGTGTTTGATTAAAAGCTTTTCCTCTATTCCAAAAGAAGATCACTTGTTCTTCGCCTGAGACTCGATCCATTTCCTTATATCGGCCACTCTTGTACTCCCGATACCGAAATATTCCGAGAATTTCTTGGTCGTTGTGAGTTCAAGCGTTTGGCCGGATTTCTTTCCCGAAACAAAATCCATTGCCACCAGGGCGTGAACGTCGTCATACGTCCGTGGTCCGCGGGTCTTGAACAGTTCGGATTGAAGGACCGGCTGATTGTACGCGATGGTACTGAGAGTACGCATCATCCCTCCGGTCATCTCCGCCTTGGCGAACATTCCCGTGTAGTCGGAGTACTCGGTCCTGAGCATCATTCTGAACTCGCTGCCGATCTTGGCGATCATTATCGCCGAATCCCGATCCTCGTACTCCTTCCTCAGGTCTTTGAGCGCATATCTGACATCCTCTTCGGATAACCCCGTCTTCTCTGCGATGTCGGATATGCGCAGATTCTCGGAACTGGAGAAGAGTGCTGCTTCTACCGCGCCCTTCTCGTTCACTTCAGTGCACCGCCTCTATTCCTTCCGAACCCTCCAATGACAGACCGGGGATCTGCATCTCGATGAATATCTCTCCGGCAGGAAGCGATTCCTGCCATATCGAAAGCCTTCCGTCTCTCACCAGATGTAGAACGGAGATGAATATCCTAAGATTTTCCATTATCTCCGTTGTGTACAGTTCGTTTATCTGAAGCGGTCCGAAGCCCATCTTCTTTATCTTTTCCCAAACGTACTCCACGTCCTTCTTGTCGTCTTCGTCGTGGGCCTTGTTGTCGAATTTCTTCGGTAATCTTTCATTGAGCTCGCATCTCACGCGTTCTCTTTCGCGTTGGATCTCAATCTCTTCCCTTGCCTCCTCGAACGCATCGAGCAGTTCATACATCGTGACCGGGCGGACCGTCTCTCTCTGATAGGCCTCCCTGAACGATACTTCGGGAACGAACATACGGGCATCCTCGTCCTCGAAACTGAAATCGAAATCGAAGAACTCCTCTTCAACCGGTTCATCCATCCTGGAATATGTGGCCTCCGACTGAAGTCTGAGTATCTTCCAGGCCATGAGGATCAATTTACCGGCTACGATCATATCGAACGTGTTCTCGGCAACCTTCCTCGAATATAGCTTGACGAATTCCCTGAGATCTATTTCCCAGGGGTCGATCCCGTTCTCAAGCACCAGGCTGAATATCGCCCTTATGGATTCGTCCACGGGGTCATTGAGTTTCTCTCCCGTCTCGGCCTTCTCCAAGATGTCAACGTATCCGCTGATACGTACAAAGGACTCGTTGTCCTCGCTCAGTGCTTTGTGAAACAACAGATGTTGCTCCATAGCTTCTCTCTTCATTTCTCCTTCCATTTGCATCCCATCCCATCCAATCTTTATGTCTTGCCTTCTTGTTCCCTTAATGCTTCTTCTTCGTATTTTGATACTTCGGCCAAGTCCGGCTGCATTATGACCTTACTTATACCGGACGGCGGCCTCGTCACACCTATGAGGTGATCTGCCATTGCCAATGTGACCTTTCTCAACGATACTTGTATGAACTGTGCCTTCGCAGAGCTTTCCTTCACCCTTCTGGCAACCATCTCCGCATTGACCGAATCCAAGAACATGTCCACCTCGTCCAATACGTAGAACGGAGAGGGCTGATACTCCTGGATCGCGAAAATGAATGCCAATGCGGTCAATGATTTCTCTCCTCCGGACAATGCCTCCAATCTCAACAATTTGCCGTTTCTCGGTTTGGCATTGATCGTAAGGCCTCCGACGAAAGGATCGTTCTCGTTCTCCAATCCCATGAATGCCTCTCCTCCTCCGGAGAGCTGGGAATATATCTCTTTGAAATTTGTGTTGACCGCACTGTATGATTGCATGAACAATCCTTTTTTCTGCGAGTTGAGTGAATCCGTGAGATCGTTCAGATCCTTTATCTGCTTGTTCAGCCGATCCACGTCCTCCATCAGGCCTCTGTGTCTGTTTGTCCTCTCCTCATAATCCTCTATCGCACGCAAATTGACATTGCCTATCCTAGACAGGATATTCTCGCATGACCTTATCGTACGTTTGATCTCCTCTTCGGAGGGTATGGGCATAGCAACTTCGACCTTTATCTCTGCCATTTCCGCTTTGAGTTGGCCGATGTTCTCGTTCACTATGTTGATCTGCGCTTCCTGGGACGATCTCAGACCTGCTTTCGTCTCTATCTTCTCCTGCGTGGAACTGCGTTCTCCGTCGAGTTTGTATCTTCTTTCCACGAGTTCGTCCTTTTGATCCTTAAGATCCTGTATGCCGGATTCCATCTCGCTCTCTATCTTCCTGAGCGCTGACAGTTCGATCTTCATCTCCGATATATCCTTCTCGTGTCTGGCTATGAGATCCTCGTCTTCCTTGATCTTCCTTTCCACGGCCTTCTTCTGGACCTCCGAGGACTGTACCTGTCTGTCAAGTCCGGATATCTCCGTTTCCAAAGCGCTCTTCTGCGATTTGAGTTCGGATGCTTCCGTCGTCAGCTTGTATATTTTGTCTCTGACATTCTGGATCCTTTCCTGCATCTCCGCCGGAGCTATCGCCGCTATGCGCTCTCTGGTCGCTGTTCTCTCGTTCCTGAGGTCTTCCAACACCTTCGAGACATTCGCTAATTCGGTCTTTGCCGCTTCCAGTTCCTTTTCCGCTTTCTCGCATTCCTTGCATTTTACTTCGTATTCCGTCGAAAGGAATTGTTTCGATCTCTTCAGTTCGGAGATCTTCGCAGACAACTGACCTATCTGAGCCTGTGCACCCATGCCTTCGGACGATGCTTTTCTCATCTCGTCGTCCATTGCCCGGATACCGTCTCTGATCTCTCTCAGTTTGGATCTGAGCGCGTCCAGTGAGTCATTCGCGTTCCGCAGTTTGGCGCTTACTTCCTCGAGCTTCGATTCGGAAGCTGCTCCGAACTTCATTATATTCTGGGGGCTGAGCGTACCTCCGGTCATTGCACCGGATGCCTCCAGCAGTTCTCCGCCTTTGGTCACTATCCTTATACCGCCCATTATGGCGCGAGCCTCGGACATCGAGTTCACGACCAACGTATCCTGGAAAACGAACCAGAACACATTGGCATACTTTTGATCATAATCTATCAGGTCGGTGGCGTACCCTTCTGTTTGCTTGATGGACATTATCGCCTTGGCTCTGGGTTTCCCGCCTACCATCTTGTTCAGAGGAAGGAACGTTACTCTTCCCAATTTCTCTTTCTTGAGATACGATATGCAGTCGGACGCGACCTGATCGTCATCGACCACTATCGACTTCATCTTCCCTCCCGCCGCAACAGATAGTGCGATCTCGTATCCCGGCTGAACGGTAGCCAGTTCTTGGACTGTTCCGTGTATCCCGGATGCCTGACCCTTGTCTCTGAGTTCCAGGATCGCTTGGACCGCCTCGTCTCCGCGATTCATCCTGTTCGTTATCTTCTTCTCCGCCGCGAGTTCGTTGTACTCCGTCTCCAGCCTTCTTATCGCGTCCCTCAGTTCCCCTTCCTGACGCTCCAATTCCGCCTCTTTCCTTTTGGCCTCGAGTATCTTGTTGGATGTGTTCTCGGAATTCACCAACGGGCCTGCTTCTTCCTTCACCTGCTGGAGGTTCCACTCCGCGTCCTTGATCTCGAATGAGGCTGTCTGCAGTCTTTCCTCCAATGAGGCCTGTGCTCTTCTGAATTCGTCTGCCACGGTCTCCGCTTTCGCAAGCCGTACTTCCGCATCGTGTTCCTCTTCTTCCTTTGAGTCGATATCGATGTCCAATTGCGACAGTTTGTTCTGAAGCGAGGTATGCTCACCGCCGTGTTTGGACATCTCCTCACTTATCGAAAGGTCCTCTTTCTTGGCCTTGTCAAGATCCTTTTCCACATTCTCCAATTCTATGGATATTCCTGCCAATGTCTCGGCGGCGCTCCGGCGTTCCATCAACCTTTCGTTGATGGATTCTTCGAAGGATACACGGAAGGATTCCTGTTCCTCTTTGTCCTCGACGGCACGCTCGACACGATCATTCTGGTTTGCGATCTTTATTTTCGTTCCCTCGATCTTGTCCTTTATCTCCTTGTACTCGGGACCGACCTTGTCTCCGATCTCCCTTTCCTTGGCCAAGATCGCCTCCTCGTTCTCAGCGGAACGTTGCTTGAGTGCTTCCTTGTGTTCCGTGAGCGTCCTTATCTCGTTATCCAAAGAGACTATCTGTTCCGACAATGCCTGCAGCTTCGCTTCCTCGATCTGCAATTGCCTGTGCACGGACTGTGCTTTGGCCACCTCGAGAAGATTCTGCGTATCGATGTATTTCTTCGCATCCTCTTTGTCTTTTTCGAGTTTCTCGATCTGTTTTTCGAGTTCCTCGACGACTATCTTGATACGGTCCAGATTTATCTCGGCCTCGGCCCTCTCGCTCCTGGCCTTCTCCAGATCCGAATCGTAACTTGCAATTCCCGATATACTGTCCAGCACGCGTCTTCTTTCCATGTTGCCCATCTGAACAATTCGGGTGACGTCGCCCTGCTGCACCATGTTGTAACCGTCGGCGCTGATCCTTGCCTTTGTCAAAAGACTGTCAAATTCCCCCAACGTGGATTTTTTGTCGTTGACGAAGAAATATGAACTGTAGTCTGTTCCGTTATCTGATATCTTCACGAAACGCGTGAGTCTGACAATATCGTCATCCCAGGGCATTATCCTGTCCGCGTTATCGAATACCAGAGATACTTTCGTGTATCCGGATTTGCTCTTCGACTTACCTCCGTCGAAGATGAGGTCGGTCAATTTCCCGGCTCTGACCGCTTTTGAGCTCTTTGGGCCCAGTACGAAAAGGATCGCATCGGTGATATTGGACTTTCCGGAACCGTTCGGTCCCGTGACTGCCATGTATCCTTCCATCAGCGGAATCGTCAATTTACCGCCGAACGATTTGAAATTCTCTAGCTCTATTTGCTTCAAGTACACGTATAGACCCCTTTCAGGGAACACAGGCATTACCCCGCGTTATGCATCCCACTGCCGTTCGCGCACGAACAAAGTAATAACGCAAGCGTGATATTTAAATCAACCTAGAAATAAAGAGGACAAAAAGACCTCAATCCTCGTCCATGAGAGAAATAATATCCTTAACCGAATCCACAACGAAGGTCGGCCTGATTTCCGTATCCCTGAGGTCCTCGGCCTTGGCCTCTCCGCTGAGTACCATCACAGACCGAGTGCCTGCATCGTGTGCCATCCTCATGTCCGTGTACAGTCTGTCCCCTACCATGACTATCCCTTCTTTGGGGACCCTCATCTCCAGTGCTGCCATTTCGAGCATGAACTCGTTCGGTTTTCCGATGACCAATGCCTTTCTTCCCGTAAGGGATTCGAACAGTCTGATGAACGGTCCGATATCGACATCATAGGATTCTTCCGTCGGACACAGGTCGTCCGGATGTGTCGCTATCAATTCCGCACCTCCTACAATGAAATGATAGGCCGTGTTGATCTTATCGAAGGTTATCGTCCTATCAAAGGACAACAACACTATGTCGGGATCTTCTTCGGAAATATCAATACCCAGATCGATCATTTCCTTTGTAACGCCCGGCGTAGCCAGGGGATATACTCTTTTCCCCTTCCGATTCTTTGCGATGAAACGCGCTGTGGCGACGGTCGACGTCAGTATCCTGTCGTTTCCGACCTCGAACCCCATTCTGTTCAGTTTGTTCGCATAATGGTCCCTCGTATTGGAGGAATTGTTCGTAAGGAAAACGAAAGGAATATTGTTCTTTTTCAGATGATCGATGAATTCCACCGATCCGGGGATCACGACGTTTCCTTTGTATATCGTACCATCCATATCGATGGCGAATCCTGCAGGCCTCATAGTTCCTCCGAGAACTTGTCGATGATTATCCTCATGGTCTCCCTCAATGCTCCTCTTGCCTCTTTGCTGTAAATGCATGCTGCGGGGTGATACGTGGGTATGAAATTCACATCCCTGTCCTTTATCCTTATGGTCACCATGATGTTTGCCACATCCGACATCTTTCCCTCATAACCCATCAGATCTCTGCAGGCAGATTTTCCCAACCCGATCACCAGTTTCTTATCGTACAATTCATGATCCAGGAACGGGCGGCATGCCTTCATCTCATTCTCCGTCGGATCCCTATTTCCCGGCGGACGGCATTTGACCGTATTGGTTATCATTACCTTGTCTCGGTCCACTCCTTCCTCTTCCATTATGGAATCCAACAACTTCCCCGACCGTCCCACGAATGGTTTGCCGGATATGTCCTCCTTTTCACCCGGTGCTTCACCGACGAATACTACGCCCGAACCCAAGTTCCCGCTGGGAAGGACCAGGTTCGTACGACCGTTGCAAAGATCGCACAATCTACAATCGGGATCGGGCCTCATATCTTCCCTTTCACGATCTCTGATCCTTTCACCAGAGAATGTAATGTCACGTTCATTTTTGCAAGGTTCTCTCTTCCGCCGCCCTCGCGGTCTATCACGGACATCAGATCGGTGACGTTCGCTCCGTTCTCCCTTAAGGTCTTTATCGCAGCCATGCTTGAACCGGCGGTTGTGATCACATCTTCGATGACCAGAACATTCTCTTCGGGATTCAGGTCTCCCTCGATGAGTTTCTGTGTACCGTGATCCTTCTTCTCTTTCCTTACCATGACATAGGGTATCCCGGTAGCCATGGACAGTGCTGCTGCAATGGGTATCGATCCGAGGACAACACCCGCGATCCTGTCCGGTCTGAGATTCTCCACCTGCATCCTTTCCGCCATCAGCTGGGATATCAGATACAACACCTGAGGGTTCGTGCTTGCTTTCTTTATGTCAATGTAATAATTGCTCTTCGCGCCGGATGCAAGAACGAAATCCCCGAACTGCAACGCGCCACATTCTTCCAACGCTTCAGATATGTCGTTCAAATTACCACGGTTCCTTTTTGAGTCCCATTCTGTACCCGATTATGTTCACGATCCTGTGAATTCCGAACATCAATAACAATATCGAGATCAATGCTAAAATATGCCACCCCTCTATGTACGTGGAATATACCCATTGCGAGTAGAAGATGGAAGTCAATAAGAACGCTCCGAATACGAAATCGTATTGATCCAGTATCGGAGCCTTTTGCCCCCTTTCCATTCCGAATCTTCTCTTTATGAACGCACCCGTAAGGTCTCCCAGAACGGCTCCGAAAGAAAGACAGAACAGTATCCCAATATTCTCGTACAGAGGTCCGAACCCCCAGTAGTTCTCGGGATCCCATATCGAAGCTATCCCGAGCATTATCAGACCTATCATCACGCCGGATAATCCTCCTCCGATCAGACCTCTCCACGATTTTCCATCTCCGAAGATGCGTTTTCCGCGCCAGGATCTCCCAAAATCGATCTTTGTGCCGCCTCCGAAAACGACCGCGGCAGAATTGGGTATCATTGCGGGAATGAAAAGCCAAAGGCCGCCGAATATTATTGCCAGAAGTTCCAATGGATCCATCTTATCGCTCGGACAATGATTGTCAACAGACTTAAGCTTTCGGAAAGTTGATAACTGTCGACTTGAATTGCCATGCATGCTCATACTCGACAGTTCGGCACTGTTTTCAATGGAACAGCTTCCCGATGAAGACCATCTGTGCCCTCCGGGCGTCATTGATGAGCTCAGAAGATACAAAGACCCCCGACTTGAACTGTGGGGAGAACTTCTGAAGGTGTCCGATTGTACGCAGCATTCCATCGACAAAGTGAATATAACAGCAAAAAAAAGCGGAGATCTTGGAAGACTATCGCCTGTTGACATAACAGTGCTGGCACTTGGTCTCGATACAGGTGGTACCATACTGTCCGATGATTACTCGATACAGAATGTGGCTAGCATCATCGGCATTCCCTTCAGGTCCGTGGGCACTGCGGGAATAACCAAAGTGGAAAAATGGAACTATAAATGCGTCGGATGCGGAAAATGGTTCAAGGAAAAGACAACGGAATGTCCGATCTGCGGATCAGGTATGAAGGCGTGCAGAAAAAAATGATCAAGGAAAGATCTTCTTGCACCTGATCAGGTTCCCCATCCTTCTTTTTCCCAGAAGATTCATGCAAAGTGCGGTCCTTCTGTCGGAACCGAATGCCAACGTGTCCGCCAATCTCTTGTTCCTGGCCGCAGTATTCAAAGGTTTTCTGAATACTTTCTCGCATTCCTCTTGATATCTTGAAAGCGGTACTCCATCGTTTATGTTATCTGCGGCTACGTTGCCGCATATCTGTCCCGCGATAAGTGCCAGAGGTATTCCTCCTCCGTTCACCGATATCACCTGCCCGGCCGCATCTCCGACGATCATGCCGTTGCCTTTGACCAGATCGGACAACATTCCCTCGCTGGGAACGAATTTCCCTTCGGTTTTTGAAACAATGTCAAAATCGTGCCTTTTTACGAATTTTTCGAAATATTCTCCCAGTGTACCGTTGGCAAATTTTGGCGAGAACCCTACTCCGACATTGGCACATCCGTCCTTCGGTATGATCCACCCGTAAGCGCCGGGAGCGATCCCTCCAAAGAACATCTTCACATTGGAATCGAAATCGCCTTTTGCCTGAGCGGTAACGGCCGGATACGGATGCATGTTCCTCGGAAGGCCCAGAGTCTTTGCCACACGGGATCCGGGGCCGTCCGCCCCTATCAGGACCTTGTACTCAATCATTCCCGCAGAAGTAACGGCCACATTGTTCTCCGACCGTTGGAATTGACAATTCATCAAAAGGTTCGCTCCCTTTTTCTGGGCCTCCGATACCAAATGCCGATCGAACCTGTCTCTGTCAGTGGTATATCCCGTAAAGTCCAAACGCGTGCTTCTGTCTTTGGGATCTATCAGATCTATGCCTGTCACATCCCTCAGAATGAGGTCACGGGGCATCTCGAATAATGCGGATATGTCTCCCGCGCAAGGGAACATCTTGGAGACTTCTTCGTTCGACGGGATCAGTTCCCCGCAACGAACCGGATATCCGACCGTCTCTCGACGTTCTATTATCGTGACATCGACGCCTTTTTCCGCTGCATATTTCGCTGCGGTACTTCCGGCAGGACCGGACCCCACAACGAGAACATCGGTTTTCATATGATCGGACACGGTGATCACCTGTCACGGTTCACTATGTAATCGACCATTTCAAAAAGTGAGGTCTTGTATTTCGATTCTTCGAGATCGCTCAGCTCGTTCTTCGCGATTTTAACGATATCTCTGGCCTTTTCCTTACACTTTGATATGGAATCCGTTTTCTTTATCAGATCGATCGCTTCGGAGATATCTGACGCTTCGGGATAATCCGACTCAAATATCTTCCTTATCCTGTCTCCGTGATTCGGATCGTTCATTGAATAGATTATCGGAAGGGTCGGTTTCCCTTCCATTATATCGCTCCCGATCTTTTTGCCCATGGCCTTTTCGTTTCCTATGATATCCAACGTATCGTCTATTATCTGGAACGCCAACCCCACATTGCGTGCGAACGTACCCATCCGGTCTATCGTATCGATGTCCGAACCTGCCAACAAAGCTCCGGATTTCGCTCCGCACTCTATCAGTCCTGCGGTCTTCCCTTCGATTATCTTCATATAATCTGCTTCTGTGACCGATACGTTGTGCTCAAAATCTTTCTGATTGAATTCTCCCGCACTCATTTCGGATGCCGCTTCGATCAGATATTCAACGACATCCGGTGTTGCGGAATGGATCAGTTTGAATCCCAGAACAAAGAGAAAATCTCCGGCTATTATCGACTTGCTTATCGAATATTGTTTGTATGCCGCTTTGGCTCCTCTGCGGAGTTCGCCCTGATCATTGATATCATCATGTACCAACGTGGCATTGTGGATCAATTCCAAGGCGGTACCTGTCTTGATCGCTTTCCTTGTGTCCTTGCCTCCGCATGCTTTGTAGGCTAGAATACACATCGCGGGCCTTATCCGTTTGCCGTTTGAGTTCAAAACATAGTTGCATACATCCGTTAATTTGGAATTATCGGATTTTATGGTCTCCTTCATTAGCAATTCGACCTTTTCAAGGTCTTCGTGAATAGAAGAATGCCATTGTTCGACCATTAGACTTGTGATGTTAAGATTCTACTTAATGCTTTTCGAATCTGGTTATTCGTCCGACGTTACTATCGTTATGAAATAACGATACAGTCACCTGAAAATAAGTCGCACAATGAAAATTTCTGATAATAAAAAAGGGTTAATGCGGCGGACGAATGTCCGCCGCTGTTTGAAGACTATTCGAATGCGTTTTGAGATCACTCGACCCTTATCATCATGTCGTCTACCACCTCATCTCCGGGTACTTCGAATACACCGTCAGAGTTGGCGATAATGTTCTCCCAATCTCCGTCACCTACGCGGTACCTTACGACATTGTTGCCAGCTCCGCCTTCCACCATGAAGGTGTACGGCTTCTTCTTCTTGGCCCTGTCGCTTCCGATAACGTTTGCGGATCCGGATGACGTTATGACTTCGAACTCGGTCTTGCGGATTGCCAACAGCAACAGCAAGAGCAGGAACAGCAGGAACAATCCGATGAGCAACGGAATGAGCCACCATGGGACATTCCAGTCGCCGCCGAATATACCGCCGTTGCCATCTTTACCGTCGTTGCCGTCGTTGCCGCCACCATTGCCGCCGCCGTTGCCTCCGCCGTTTCCGCCACCATTGCCGCCGCCGTTTCCGTCGTCGGCTTTGATGTACAGATCAAGGGTTATCGGAGCCTTTACAGAGTAAAGGGTCAACGTGGAACTGCTGCCTCCGGCGTTTCCGGACCAGTAGTCGATAACGTATCCATCGCCAACCGTGGCTTTCACCATTACGTTGACGCCGGGAGTCAGAGTGACTGTGCTCATGTAGTTGATGTATCCTCCGCCGAGGTCATACTGAACCGATGCAGGTCCGCCGTACACATTGATGGTAAGCGTCGCATTCACGGGTGGTACACCTCCGCCCGGCGGAATGATTATCTCCCACTGAGCAACCAATCTCAGGTCACGACCACTTTGCGGCATGTCGGTAACTGTGATCTTGTCTCCTGCCTTATATTCGACACCGAATTCGGATATCCAGCCCACGAACCTGTAGCCCGCGTTGGAATAACCGTTGCCCGACCTTACGGTCTTGTCATACGGTGCGTCATAATCAGTGTTGTTGGGTAATCCAATACCTCCGTTTGCATCGTAGACCAGGTTCGCTGTTCTCCATATAGCATACAGTTTACAAGTGTCTCCGGGTGTCGAAGGCACATCTGCCGCATCGAGCAACACTCCGTTGAGGTAGTCAACCAAAGTCATGTCGCCGTACGATACTATCGAGGTTTCGGAAGCACCCCAGTTTGTCCGAGTGGTGGACCATCCCACGAACACGTATCCCTGATAAAGGAATCCGGGATCCTGAACGAAGGAAGTGGGTATCACTCTGCTCTCTGTGTCTCCGTCGTACCTGTTGGCGTTGTATTCGATACCTACCTTAGCCTCCCACAATGCATAGAGTGTTACGCTCTGGGCACTGATCTGGGCGGAAGTAAGCATTGAAAGATCCAACTGGTTACCTGCTCTGAAGATCACTCCTGTTCTGTCGTCCGCTACAAAGGTCCATCCGAGGAAATCATTCGGAGCATACACAGGTATCTCCGATGTGATCACCTTCGGCCATTTCAGCCCTGCATCCAGGATAGTGGATGCGCCGCCGCCGCGATTCTCATCGTATGTTATCGTCCATGCATTCCACACGGGGTAGAGTGTGATGGACTTAACGTTCGACGCCAATGCAGGCATGCTCGTTAAGGGGGTCAGTCTGTCGGTTCCGGGAACTCCTGTGAACGTCGGGATACCGCCGAAGATGTTACTCTCGAAGCGGGTCCATCCCACAAGGTTGTATCCGTCCAACGTGAACGCCGCTGCTGCAGGTATGACATTGTTGATGTAGTCATCTCCCGTCGCATAGCTCACTTCGGTTCCGGTGTATGTGTCGAGGAACGTCACTTTCAAAGGCTCCCAAACTGCGAACAGTTCGAAATCCTCTGTCATCTGGATGTTCCAGCCTTCCACGGAGACTCCAGGTTCGAAGAACAATGTACTTGAGGCATCCTCCCAGCCCGCGAGGTAGTATCCCTGCTTGCTGATGGATAAACCATTGTTGATCGTCCTGCTGTCGTAGGAAGTGGCTTGATCGTCCACAGCCACGGTTATTGCTCCGTCCTTGTAGGTTATTCCGACAGGCACCCAGATCGCATACAGACTCACGTTTCCTGCCAACAGATCGTATTCCCAGTCTCCGTCAACGAACGCTCCCATGTAACCGGCCTGAGATATGTCCATATCTACGTCGAACCAGTAATCTTTGTTCGATCCGAAGTCGAAGATCTTGTGGCCTTTCATTGATTCAATGGTCCAGCCCGCGATCTTGTATCCTTCCAGAATGAACAGATCTTTGTTGTTTGTCGCTCCGCCCGCAGCCAAAATGGCGTTCAGATCGGCGGCGGACAATATTGTTCTGTCATCGTTTGCGATGATGATGTTCGCACCTTCATCGTTGACCGAGACCTCGGTACCCTGGGACAAACTTCCACGGTTGTCGTAGTATGTTATGTCTATAGGCTCCCATATTGCCGTCAGTGTCACGTTCGAGTTGAGGTTGTACACAAGGTTGTCCAGATCGTACTTGGCGTTGTTGACAATGTCTTCCCATCCGACGAGATTGTATCCCGTTCTGAGAATGGGTTCGAATATCTTGCTGCCTTGTCCCGATGCTTCGAAACCTTTACCCGACGGAAGTTCCACAGCTCCGACACCATAGATCAAATTGTCCTTGATAGCAGCCGGGTCGCCTTTCTTGTATATGTCACGGCCTCCATCGACGTCGAGTGTCAATGTGTAGGTGTTCCATATCGCCATCATCGTCACGTGACTGTTCGGTCCCGCAAAGGTGAACGTCGTTTCCGATGCCCTGTACTCGAATGCCGCTCCGTTATAGAAATACCATCCCTCGAAGTAATAGACGTCACTGCCGATCGTCATGGTAAATCCTGAAGCCGATGCCAAGTTGGGGACGATGTAGTTAGCACCGTTATACATTGCATTTGCCAGCTGAGGTATGCCGTTGAACGTCGCAAGTACGCTTCCGTTCGTGGTATCGATAATGTACGCAACAGTGTGATCGCCGCTGTCCACTACGTATTGAGTGTTCGGCGACGATATCAGATTCGCAGCCAAATAACCGGATCCGGAATAACCTCCGGCGGTAATATCTGCCACAACGTTATCCACGCTTGCGTCAGAACCCGCATAGGTTACTGTGTTCCTTCCCCAGATCGCATAAAGCAACGTGTAGGCTTTGATGTCTACGCTGTCGCCCGCGAGGTACATAGGGGTCTTGTCGTAAAGATTCGTACTCCATCCGAGGAGGTACCATCCGTCTTTCGCAAATCCTAATGTTACGTCATCCAAATAGGTATAACCTGCACCATTGCCTCCGTGATCGTAGGGGTTACCGACTTCTGCGGTGTTCGGCATGTAGGTCACAGTATACTGTTCCCATACGGGATACAGGTCTATCGGATTAGGCGTCGATCTGTACCATGTCAGAACATCGGCGGGCTCAACATTCGAAGTTATATCGAACACGAGCGGTCCGCCGGGCGTTACGCTCCATCCCATGAACCGATAGCCTGCTTTGGGTGCTATCGGAACAGTGTCATAGCTGCCACCAGTCCAAGGTGACTGTACCGAAAGACTATACGTCTTAACGGATGCTCCGTCCCACACACGGTGAGACGGGATGGTAGGCATACCGCTCGGACCATTGTTCGTGTAATCGAGATCCACTGCGAACAACGGAGTTCCGGCATCATTGTGATACGTCAGCGGGGGAAGCATCCCTCCGCCGCCACCGCCTAAGGTCCATATAGCGTAAAGCTCCAAGACCCCGTTACTTGGGAACAGTATCGAAGACAATGACTGTCCATCTCTATAGTATTGTCCGTATCCGTCGGGATCCGTGTTCCAGCCGAGGAACGTACGTTTATCTCCGCCGGATGCATTGGAATCCTCGAAAGGAGCCTGATCCAAGGAGAATTCACTCTTGTTGACGTAGAATGTGTTTCCCCATCCGTCTTTCCTGACTATGTCTGTGCTGTCTCCTCCGTACTTGGTTCCGGGATTCATTATGACCGTGACGGCCCAACCTATGGCCCACACTTCATGTTCGTCTTGCCTGTTGGGTTCGTAACCGGCCAGAGGTATGAAACTGCCTCCGTCATTGATCGCAGGACTGGCATTCGGCTTGTCGGCCGGCCTGGGTATTTTTCCCAGAACTTCCTCTGCCCTGTCCGGAGTAATGGGTACAGGGAACACGATATCGTATATGTTGGTTCCCTGGTTAGAGAGTGTCATGTGGAAGTATACACCCTGCTGTGCCGCGGTTATGTAACTGCCCCACCATCCACCGGGTACAGTGAGACCTTGTCCGTAATAACCATATCTGTAGAACATCACGCCGGTTTGTCCGAATCCGCCAAAGGAGTCTGCAACCATGGTCGGAAGAGTGTCAGCGAAATCCCAGTTTCCGTTCGCGTATCCGTCGGTCTGCGGGACCTTTTTCACGAGGAAATAGATCTCGCTGAAATCGTCATCGAATGCTTTCGACCCTATGCTGGTAACGCTTTCTCCGATCATAAGCGATCCGGTGAAATTCGTATTTTCAAATGCACTTGCACCGATTGCCAACACATTCTCAGGTATGATAAGTTGTCCGCTGAAACGAGCTGCACCCTTGAACGCATTGTCGCCTATTGCTACCAACGTGTCGGGAAGAACAAGTTCTCCTTCGAATCTTGTGCTTTCGAATGCGCTGTCACCGATGCTGATCAGACTCTTTCCCAAATACAGGCCGAGAGTGAGCTGCGTGTCGTAGAATGCACGGTCGCCGATAGTTTCCACGGTGTCCGGAAGTGTTAAGCCTCCGACAATGGTCGTTCCGTTGAATGCATCATCCCCGATCGATCTAAGGCCGTTGCCTCCGAAGAATAGGAATGATACCCTGGTGTTCTGGAATGCTCCGTTTCCTATGGTGACAACACTTGAAGGTATTGTCAGCTCATCGGATATGCCTGAATCCTTGAATGCATTAACGCCTATGGAATTAAGGCTCGGTCCGCTCAGATAAAGGGTGCCGTTGAGGTTCGTGGTTCCTTCGAACGCGCTCGTTCCTATCGAGGTCACGCTTGAAGGTATGTAGAGGTTTCCGTAGAATCCTGTTTTGTAGAATGTTCCGTCCTGAATAGCGGAAAGACCGCTACCGAGTGTAAGTGATCCAGTGAAACCTGCATCGTAGAAAGCGTTGGCTCCTATCGATGTTGCCTTCGGCATATACAGATCTCCGATGAATTTCGGACCGTTGAACGCATCCGCGCCGACGGTCTTAACATTGGACAGATTCAGTTTCCCTCCGGAGAACGTAGTGCCGTAGAATGCTTTTTCTCCAACCGAAGCAACATTCTTTGCCATAATCAGTTCGCCGTTGAAAGGAACGCTTTCGAACGCGCTGTCGCCGATCGCGGTAACGTTCTCTTTCATCTCAAGGTCACCGGTGAATCCTGTGCCCTTGAATGCGTTGTTTCCAATCGTCTTCAAATCTCTTCCCAAGGTCAAAGTTCCGCCTGAGAACGATGTACCGGAGGTGATCTCGAATGCGCTGTCGCCTATCTCTTCCAGAGCGGTCGGCAAAATGAGATTACCTGTGAATTTTTGGTTTTTGAACGCGTTAGCTCCTATTGATTTGAGGAGACTGGCTGCGGGTGTTTCAAAGGTCAGTGTTCCCGTAAAGTTAGAACCCGCGAATGCTCCGTCTGCAATGGACTCAACACTTGCTGGTATCTCGAGGTTTCCCGTCAATGCAAAACTGCTGAACGCTTCATTTATCTCCTTCAGGTGACTGACGGATTCAAATGCCAATGAAGTGAATGCGGAATTTGCAAATGCCGTAGGATCGATTGTTTCAACCGTTGCGGGTATTCTGAGAGCTCCCGTGAATTGTTGTGCCGAGAATTCCGTACCTATGGAGGTTATCGGAGTTCCGTTTTCAAACGTAAGCGTTCCCTTGAACACCGAACTGTTGAATGCGGTGCTGCTTATGGACGATACGTTATTGGATATCGCGAGATTCTGAGTGCCTGATGTACCGAACGGTACTCCGCTGAACTGATCCGTTATTGCAATGGATGCTGTCGGAGCTCCCCCTGTCGGTGTAAAGGTCAAACTGCCGTTGAATTTAGAATTCTGGAATGCACCGGAACCTAAGGTGTTGACGCTGTTCGGTATTGTGAGGCTACCTGTGAAGTTCGTGTTTGCGAATGCACCGGAACCTATTGTTGTCACAGTTGTCGGTATGGCGAGAGTTCCGCCGAGATTCACATTGTTGAATGCGTTGTTACCGATTGTCGTAAGTGCTGTTGCACCCGAAGTTACTAACGTAAAGGCGTTACCTGCTGTAGAGTTTGCGAATGCGCTGTCGCCGATGGAAGCTACATTGCTTCCGATGGTCACAACGGCACCCGCAGAGAACTTCGTGTTAGCAAATGCACTGTTGCCAATGCCTAATCCGCCGGAACCGTTGATTGTCACGTTTCCGCTGATCGTTGCACCGCTGAATGCACTGTTGCCGAGTTGGGTCACTCCACTAAGGGTGAGGGGACCGGCGATGGTTATACTAGCGCTGTTAAACGCGTTGTTGCCTACGGAGGTCAAACCATTCACGTTGCTTATTGTTGTTGCCGTCGTCAAACCCGAGAACGCATTGGCTCCTACGGAGACGACCCCGGTCAGACTCACGGATCCGAACTTAGCGGCACCGAATGCATTATCCGGTATTGCTTTGCCTGATCCTGCGAACGAAAGGGCACCCGCAAGCTGGATGCCACTGAGACCTGTTCCGAAAGCTACATTGTTGGGTACCGAAAGAGCTCCCCCTACATTGGCACCGCTGAATGCGCCGCCGCTGAGGTTTATGGCCCCTGTTCCGGCTCCGAACACCAATGCTCCAAGGGTAGCACCGCTTGAAACCGCATTGCTGCCTACTGTGATCGCTCCGGTGGCTGAAGTGTTATTTATCGTCAAGGTTCCCATGGTTCCCGAGATCGCACCGCCCGCAATGGTAAGTGCTGACGTACCGGCATTGTTTATTGTGATGTTGCCTGCCGTCAAACTTCCAAACGTACCGCTGGCGATTGTTGACATATTTTCAGCATTCACCGTTACGTTTATGGCCTTACGTCCAGTGAACGCATCACTGGCTATCTCGATCACATTATAACTGTTCCCACCAAGAGTCGCTGTAGGTCCTATCGTAACAGACGCGCTCGTCGTTAGACCGGATTCATATCCGATGACTTTCGCAGTCCGAGGGGCTGTATCGCTGACAACCTCGTAAACGATGTTACCTACACTATATTGGTCGGGGCCCAGAGACGATATTAAGCCTCCGGACACCTCCTCTTCGTCCTGCAATACGACAGCCGACAGCGAAACCGCGACCATCATTATCACAGCCAGGAAAATAAACGCTTTGTTGCGCTTTTTTCCCAGTAAGCCGTAATCGGAGCGGTTCTTACGGCTGACGCCGTCTTTTCCGCCCCTAGCGGCATCATCGCCGCATTTTGATCTTTTCATAGTATTCATCTCCTATGCTCAAGTACGCAGACATATCCTGTTCCGAAAAGCGTATGCTTTCTCCGAATGTATCGATTTATCCAAGTCAATCTACGTAGCTGATTTCCAAAACGGCTGGTATCTATATAAATCTGTCCTGAATAATTTACTTCTTATAACAAGCCCGCATGCGCGTCTGATTTCAATAGATATAGGGAGGTCAATGCAGAGAAAACACATGAGGAGGACTTATCCGGTTAAATAGTACAACGTAACATTACCGACTCCGTATTTTTCGAATTTTACAATATATTCGGTCTGTATAAACCTGCAACCCTACGGATGAATCCGTATCCCGGGATATCGGCCTGAACATCATCATAGGATTTTCGTATCGACTCTTCAAAAACACATTCTGCCTTGAACCGCAGCGGAATAAAAATTTAAAAAAGAGGGTTTGTGAAAAAGGTTTTTTATCCGAACAACACGGCCGCCGCATCTGCACAGAAATCCATGATCAGTTGCGGATATACTCCCAACACGATCGTGAATATCACACAAATGGCGATAGCAGCCGTAAAGGTATGAGGCACTTTAATCTTCTCCTTTGTCTCGCCTTTCTCTATGTACATGGCCTTCACGACCCTTGCATAGTAGTACAAAGAGATCGCAGAGTTGAGAACGGCAACGAATGCCAACCATACCCACTGGGTCATCACACCATTATCGTATATCGCCGAAGAAAACAGGATGAATTTTGAAGTGAATCCTGCCAAAGGCGGTATCCCCGCGAGCGAGAACAGGAACAGCAGCATTGCGAACGCCAGGAACGGTGCTCTTCTTCCGAGTCCTCTGTAATCGGAGATCTTCTCGCCTATACCCACACATATCAGTGCACCTACGATAAGGAAGGCTCCTCCTTTCATGAACACGTGCGTGAACATGTGGAAAAGACCACCTGCGAGTGCGTACTCCGACATGACTGCCATAACTATCAGGATGTAACCTGCCTGTGCGATACTGGAATATGCGAGCATCCTTTTGATGTTGTTCTGGGATATCGCGACGATGTTTCCCACCGTCATTGTAATGGCAGCGATTATCGCGAACGCGTATTGTATCTCCTCGGTCGCGAACGACGCAACGGCGCTTCCGGCGACGAACATCACCAGGAAGATCTTGAAGAACACCACGAGACCCATCTTCTTGGATCCTGTTGCCAGGAACATCGACACGGGTGTTGCCGCTCCCTCGTAGACATCGGGTGCCCACATGTGGAACGGAACCGCAGCGATCTTGAACCCGTAACCCGCGATCATCGTGATCATCGCTATCCCGAATGCCCATGAGAATCCGTCCGTTGAAAGAACAGCCGCAATATCCGCGATGTTCGTTGTTCCGGTAACGCCGTACAGCATCGATAATCCATAGATGGTTATCGCGGTCGACAATCCTCCGATGATCACGTATTTCACCGCGGCCTCGGCGGCTCTTGGATCGTTCCTCTTCATTGCAACGAGGACGTACGACGATATGCTCACCAACTCGACTCCCACGAAGATCGTGATGAGGTCGCTTGATGCTGCTACGAACATCATACCGACTGTCGCCGCAAGAAGCAATGCATTGTATGCACCGTAATGCGCCCTTGTCGTTTCGGTACTAGCGGCGGACACCATGGCCACCAAGAATACCACTATCTGGAACAATAGTATCATCACGCCCGTGAACGCATCGTATGCGAACAAATCGGCATACACACCCTGATAACCTTCGGCCATCATGACCACATTCACAAACGCAGAGATCGCGATCACCGCAAGTGTGACTGCCGTCACGAAGTTCCTTCTCTTCGAAGCGAAGTACATCGCAGGCATTATCAATGCACCGACAAGCATTATCAAGATCGGTGCCAGCGGAGTGAATTCCTTGAATATATCGGTTATATATGACAAAATATCAGACATCATTTACACCACCGCCAATGAGGATGCCAGTTGTACGGCATAATCCTCTATGTATCCCAATGCGAGGTCCGGCCAAAGACCGAACAATGCAATAAGTCCGCAGATCACACCCATCGCGATGGCTTCCGGCCTGTTGATGTCGTGTATGTGCGACAGATCGATCTTGTCGGTCAGTCTTCCGAACAGGGATCTCTGCATCGACCACAGGTAATATCCCGCGGTCAACATCAGCGACAACAGACAGAATACTATCAGCCACGCCATTTCGATGGACGTAGCGTAATCGTAGAATGCGAATATTATCCCGAATTCCGCTATGAATCCCACCAACGGCGGCAATCCGAGGGATGCCATGAACCCGAACATCATGAATGTTGCGAGCACGGGCACCTTCCCGGCAAGACCTCCCAGAAGAGGGATCTCTCTTGTTCCGACATTGTGGCCTACCAGACCGCACACCATGAACAGGACTGCGGAAATGAGACCGTGAGCGAACATCTGGAACACTGCAAGTTGTATTCCCACGTCGGACAAACATCCCATTGCGATCATTACCATACCCATATGGCTGATGGACGAGAACGCGACCATTTTCTTCAGATCCTTCTGCGCTATACAAGCGTACGCTCCGTATATCATCGCAAGTATTCCGATGAATATCATTATCGGTTGCCAGTATTCGGCTCCTTCCGGAAGTACCTCGAGACAGATCCTGATGATACCGTACGAACCCATCTTAAGCATGACCCCGGCCAGCAGGACCGAACCTGCGGTCGGTGCTTCCGTATGGGCATCCGGCAACCATGTATGGAACGGAACGATCGGCATCTTGACCGCGAATCCGAAGAACAGCAGCCCGAACACCAATATCTGGAACGTTGTACCGAATGTCCCTCCGAGCACTGCTGCGAAAGAGAAATCGGCGATTCCCGAACCTGCCGCCTGGAAGACGAGTGCGAATATACCGATCAGCATCACCAGACTTGCCACATGGGTGTATATGAAGAACTTGATGGCAGCGTAGTGCCTTCTGGGTCCTCCGAACCACGATATCATGAAGAACATCGGGATCAGGGTCACTTCCCACATGATGTAGAACAGGAAGTAATCTGCGGACATGTATACGCCCATCAGCCCTATCTCCATTGCCAATATCAATGTGAAGAAGTAGTTCGGTTTGTCTTTCTCGCGTGCGGAGAACAGCGTGACCAGGAACACCAGGAGTCCCGTCAGGAACACCATCAATATGCTCAGTCCGTCGACCTCCAAGATGAATGACATCTTGAGGCCCGCTGTCTCTATCCATGCGAAGTTTTCGTTGTATATCGATAGGTCCTCTGTGAAAAGAAGTACCATCGACAGTATCATCGTGATTGCCGAGAATGTTCCGGCAACATATTTCGCGTACTTTTGTCTGTCACCGCCCATGAAGAGGGTCATGATCGCTCCCACCAAGGGAAGGACCAACAACCATATCAGCAGATGCGGTATCTCAAAAGGCAATTCGTAGAACATTTAGATCCCTCCTCCCATGAAGTAGAACAAAGCAAGCATCATGGCGAAAAGTACGGCTATGCCTACGACGACTGCCGCAGCATAGCTTCTCACGTTACCTGTCTGCATCTTGCTGAGCGACTCTCCGCTTCCGACGACCGCAGCGGATAATCCGTTGACGGTCCCGTCGATGACCTGTGTATCGACGAACTCCACGCCTTTGGCCACCCCGTATCCGAGTTTCCAGCCTATCTGGTCGTAAAGCTGCGGGAACCACCATCTCTTTGTGAGCGCCTTGTACAGGAACGAGTTTCCGTTCCTGTTGAGTTTTCCGGGATCGAACGACCGTTTGCTGTACATGACGTAAGCAATACCGATGGCGATCAGGACGAGCGCTATGGTGATGTACGTGTATATGCTTCCGAAGATATCTTCGAGGTAAGTCACCATACCGTGTCCGTGTCCGTTCCCTACCTGGAATTGTCCAAGTGCGTTTATTCCGATGGTTATGTACTCATCGAATCCGAACAGGATTATCGAACCGAGTGCCGCTGCGAATACCGCAAGTATAACGAGCGGAGCGGTCATGGATTTCGGTGACTCTCCGTGGCAGTGTTCTCCGCCGTGACCGGGCTTGCCCTTGAAGGTCATATACCACATGCGGAACATGTAGAACGCGGTCATGAATGCGGTGACTATTGCCAATATCCACATTATTGTGAACAGATACCCTTCGACACCGTAATCCCCCGCGTGCATGGCCGTCTCGAGAACAAGTTCCTTTGACCAGAACCCGCTGAAGAATGGGAATCCCGCGATGGACAGCGAACCTATCAGCATCGTGATCGAAGTTATCTTCATCTTCTTGCTCAACCCGCCCATCTCTCTCATGTCCTCCGTACCGGTGGCGTGTATCACCGAACCGGAACCCAGGAAGAGCAAAGCTTTGAAGAATGCGTGGTTGACCATGTGCAGACATCCTGCGGTGAATCCCGCCGCGCCGGCTGCTATCAGGTGATGATCACCGTTCTGCAGGCCGAGTGCCATGAGGTATCCTCCCGCTCCGAGAGCCAGGAACATGTATCCCAGCTGTGACAGAGTAGAATATGCCAGCACACGTTTGATATTCATATTGTTGAGGGCCATTGTCGCCGCGAAGAACGCGGTGATACCTCCGATCACACCGACGAACAACATTATTTCCGGATTCTGAGTGAACAGAGGGAAACATCTCGCCACAAGGTAGACCCCTGCTTTGACCATCGTTGCCGCGTGTATCAATGCCGATACCGTCGTGGGTCCGGCCATTGCATCGGGAAGCCAATCGAGCAACGGGAACTGTGCGCTCTTTCCGATCACACCGCCGAATATCAGCAAACTGGCGATGATTATCAGATTGTTGTCCACTGCCGCCATATTCGAAACGTCGAACACGACCGTGTAATCCAAGCTTCCGAATGCGTAAAGCATCACGAAGAGACCCGCCATGAGGCAGACATCTCCGAGTCTTGTAACAAGGAACGCTTTCTTTGCCGCCGATGCCGCGCCGTCCGCCGCATCGTCACCCTTCGGGTGGTTGAAGCTCCAGAATCCTATCAACAGATAAGAACAAAGTCCCATGATCTCCCAGAAGATGAACATCTCGAGGAAGTTGCTTGAGACAGCGAGTCCCAGCATTCCGGTGAGGAAAAGCGAGACTTCGGCGTAATATCTTCTCTTCTTGACGCCTTCGTCATGCATGTACCCTATCGAGTAGATGAAGATGAGCATTGAGATGAATGATGCGAACAGCATCATCAAACACGCCAAACTGTCAATGTAGTATCCTATGTTGAGCGTGTATCCTCCGGGCAGAGTGAACCATTCAATCTGGGCCACCACATATCCCGGATTCAAGTAAGCGTCCGAGGTGAGGAATTCGTATGAGATCAGCACCGACAGGACGAACGCGAATGCCGCTCCGAATATTGCGACGACACCTCCGCCTCCGTGTGACTTCTTTCCGAGTGCCCCGACTGCCAAAAAGCAGATCAACGGGACGAGCGGGACCAACCAAGTGTATTCTATGAACATCTTACCACCTCATGGATGTGAGGCTGTCTACCTCGATCGTCTTTCTCACCTTGTATGCATTAAGCAATATCGCTATTCCTACCGCAACTTCCGCCGCAGCTATCGAAATCGTCATTATCACGAACACCTGACCTAAAACACCTGTCGAGAATGCCGAGAACACAATGAAGTTTATGTTCGCCGCATTCAGCATGAGTTCTATACACATGAGCACTACGATCGTGTTGTTCTTCACAAGAACACCGTAAGCCCCTATCACGAACAGTATCGCCGCAAATACCAGGAACACTTCAATTGGAATCATCGTGTTCCACCTCCTCTCTGGCGATACATACTCCGCCTATCATCGCACCGAACATCAGCAGAGCGAGGACCAGCAGAAGCGGTCCGTACTGCTCGAACAGTGCATAGTTGAGGGAGCCGGGATCAAGTGTTCCGTACTCGTCAACGACACCGTCGAACGGTATCTCTTCAGGACTGTCGTTCGTTGTATAGTCATCCCATTCGGTCATGACCACAGCTGACACCAGCACGGCAAGCAATACTGCTGAAACGCCTATGCCCAATGCCATTTTCTTATTCATCCGCATCACCATCCGTCTTCATGATGTATCTTCTCGTCAGCATGATGCTGAACGCGAAGAGTATGGTGATCGCACCAACATACACCAGCATCTGTACGACACCGATGAACTCCGCTTCCAAGAAGAAGTAAGTGACTGCCACACACACGAACACCAACGCAAGGTAAAACGCACTGTGGATAACTTCTTTATCCGTTACGACGAAAACAGCCGCTGCGATGGCGATTGCGGCCAATACCAAAAAGGCCACCAGATCCGTGTTCTCCCAAAGGAACTGCAGAACACCGCAGATCATGTTCCAAATATCGTCAATGATCTCCATTATAGCACCTCGCTCATGGTGAGAGCGTCCTTGGGACAGTCCTCTACACAATTATTGCAGCAGATACACGTGTCGTCGTTGAACTCGGGATAGAGTATCGCTCTTCCTTTCTCATTGACGCCGTGCTCCACCATTACCACTGCCTTGACAGGGCACACTTTCTCACATTTTTTACAGCTTATGCATTTGGAAGCTTCCAATATGGGCCTGTCGATCTTGAAGGGGGATACTCTCCTTTCGGGATTCCCGTTCTCGATATCGGACATCAATGTCTCTTCCAAATGAACTTCCATTTCGCTGGTTATCCCATCGTACGCAAGACGGCGGGGCCCGTATATCAGGTCCTCCCTCGTGTACTCCGCAAGTTCGAACTCGGGAGTGACCGTCATCGCATCCACGGGACAGTACTCGGCACAGTAACCGCACATGGCACATCTTCCGACGTTCACCTGCGGCCTCTGGACCTTCTGACCGTTGTCGTCCTCGACATCCACAAGCTTTATGCATGCCGTGGGACACATCCTGACGCACATGCCGCACGCGACGCACTTGTCGAACTTCAGTCCGGGGCGTCCGCGGTAGTTGTCGGGCATCCACATCTTCTCATACGGATACAGGATTGTCACCGGTCTGTGTATGATCGTTTTACCCAGGATCCTCAGGGCCTTGGCCATAGGCCTCACGACCCACAGTGTCCTGGCCGGATTCTTCGGATACTTTTCCATATAACTCTTGGCCATCAGTACACACCTCCCAGTTTAAGCAGGAGAACGATCGCCAGATTCACTATGGATAAAGGCATGAACACCTTCCAACCGATATTGACTATCTGATCGGTCCTGACACGTGCCAACGCTCCTCTCAGAATGATCATGATAAAGAACACGAACCAAACCTTGAGAAGGAACACTATCTCGGGTACCCATCCGTTGATATCCGCCGATGCGAAAGGTATGAGCCATCCGCCGAGGTACATGATGACGACCATTGCGCATGATACGTATCCTCTCATGTAATCTCCGAGCATGATGAGACCCCATTTCATTCCGGCATACTCTGTCTGCCAGCCTTCCACGAGTTCCGCTTCCGCTTCGGCGATATCGAAGGGCACACGTTCCGCTTCCGCGGTCGCGCAGAATATGAACGTGATGAAACCGATTATCTGAGGTATGAAGAACCATGTCGAATCGAACTGTGCGTTGACGATATCGTTGATGTTCATGGATCCGGTGAGCAGACAGGTCGTAGCTATCATGATCAGCATCGGGACCTCGTAAGAGATCATCAATTCCGCGGCTCTCATTCCTCCGATAAGCGAGTATTTGTTGTTCTGCGCCCATCCCGAAACAAGTATCAGGAAGGGTGCCAGGGCAAAGAATGCCATTATAATCAGAAGTCCGGTTCCGTAATCAACGACAAACCATCTCGGGGACAACGGGACCATACATGCTATAAGGACGGATGTCCCCACTATCAGGGCGACCGTCCACATGTAGGTCATCTTGTCGACCTTCTTCGGTATGACATTCTCTTTCATGAAGGTCTTGAGACCGTCTGCGACACACTGGAGGAACCCTTTCAGACCTATCATGGTCCCTCTTCTGTCCATCAATCTTCCCAGGACCTTACGTTCCATCCATAGCGATATCAGCGTAACGACGAACGCCACGATGAATATGATCAGCATGAACAGGATAAGGGCGAATGCGTTCGTCACCTCGTCCGCGATCAGCCATGTGGAGATCACGTTCCCGGGCAAGAGAAGATTGATCAGCCAAGCGATAGTTCCTCCGATGAGTTCCCACAGCTTGTAGGCTATATCAAACGGTAAATTGTATGCGCCAAAGGGATAGAATGGGTTTGCCATCACATCATTGAATTGGATCCAGTCAAGAATACTGCTGTAACTCATATGATCACCTGTCGGTCTCTCCCAGACACATGTCTATCATTGCCATTATCACAGGCACGTCCGCGATCCTGCTTCCCTGCACGAGGGGTTTTGCCGCAGAAACGTTAACGAATATCGGACTGCGCACCTTGAGTCTGTACGGTTTATCCGAACCGTCGGAGACAAGGTACATCAACGATTCCCCGCGAGGGTCCTCGAGCCTTGTGAATGTCCTTCCGGCAGGTACCTTCGACGGAACTTTGAGTCTGTACGGGGCATTCTTGCCGATCGCTTTGATCTTCTGTACCGCCTGCTTTATTATCTTGCAGGACTGGAACATCTCTTCGATCCTGACCATGTATCTTGCGTAGGAATCTCCTTCCTTCAGCACGGGCACGTCGAAGTCTACCTTGTCGTAATTGTCATAGGGATCGTCGCGGCGAATATCGAAATCCACTCCGGTACCTCTCATCGCAGGTCCGGTTATTCCGAGGTTGGCACAGTTCTCCCTCGTGAGGTATCCTGTACCTTTCATCCTCGAAAGGAATATGGATGAATCGTCGATCATTGCGATGATATCCCATACTGCCTTTTCGAAGCGCTCAACGCATCTCAGGACATCTCTGTCGAAAAGATCGGTGGTGTCGTTCCTGACCCCGCCGATACGGGGATAGTTTGTCGTCATCCTTGCACCGCAAAGCCTTACATTGAGATCCATGAAGAACTCTCTCTCCCTCATTGCCCAAAGGAACACTGTGAGGTTACCGAGATCGGTACCCACGGCGGCCAGCCACATGAGGTGAGACTGAATGCGGCATATCTCGTCCGCGACCATGCGTATGTACTTGGCTTTTTCCGGCACTTCTATGTCAAGTGCTTTCTCCACCGTCATACAGTAGAGGTGCGTGTAGGTCATGGATGCCGCATAACAGAGACGGTCAGCCATGGGGATTATCTTGGGGTACGTTCTATTCTCGCACTCCTTCTCCCATCCTCTGTGCAGATATCCGATGATCGGTTCCGCATCCACGACTATCTCTCCGTCCAACTGGGCCTTCAAGGTCCAAAGTCCGTGAGAGAAGGGGTGCTGCGGACCCATGATGACCCACATCTTGTCCGTATTCATCATGGACATCTCGGATTTCTCGTCGATTATATCTCTTGACATCACTGTTGCCCCCTTAATTTGTATGATTTCCTGAAGGGGTAGAACTCGTACGTGTCGGGTGTGAGCAGCCTCTCGAGTTTGGGGTGCCCGTCGAATATTATCCCGAAGAGTTCGTATGTCTCCCTCTCGTGCCAATTTCCGCCCGTCCATATCGACGCTGTGGATTCCACATGAAGGTCGTCTGCGGGAAGGATCGTTGTCAGCTCGATCATCACTCCGTTGAAGTAGTTGGAGATGTGATAGATCACTTCCATGTTATCTACCATATCGTTACCCATGATGGAAGACATATGCTCGAATGTGAGATTGTCGTGTATGTAGGTACAGACCTCGAATACAGCATCTCTTGTCACTGTTGCGTATACCCTTCTTTCTTCGGTCTTGGTCACATCGACCTTTTCTCCGAACCTTTCTCTCAGAAGGGTGCATATCTCCTCCGTCGAGGGTTTCTGATAAACTGAATATGTATCCATCTTCAGTCCTCCAGGAATACTCCTCTCTTGAAGTAATCGTCGATCTTTCTCTGCAGAAGCATGAATCCGTCTATCATCGCGTCGGGTCTTGCGGGACATCCGGGGATGTATATGTCCACCGGAACTATCTGATCAAGCCCTTGGACCGTGTTGTACGAGTCATACCAAGGACCGCCGGATATTGCGCACTCTCCCATCGCCACAACCCACTTGGGGTTGGGGATCTGCTCGTACAGACGCCTGAGGTCGGGACGGATCTTCTTGGATATCCATCCGTTGACCAGCAATACATCGGTCTGTCTGGGCGAGGACCTGTATATCATTCCGTAGCGTTCCGCGTCGAAACGGGGTGCCGAAGCGGCCGCCATCTCGAGTGCGCAGCATGCCAGTCCCCAGTGCAGGGGGTGAATGGAATTCCTCATTGCCCAGGACCATATCGGTCCGGTCAGTTTGTCAACGGTCTTCTTCGTGCCTGCACTCAGCAGATCGTTGATCATTGCGGTCGACCACGACATAAATTCGTCTTTGCTCATCGCAACCGCGTGGGGGTAAAGGCTCATATCCATACGTTCTCCTCCTTTTTGAGAGCATATGCGACGCCCAGAATAAGTATACCCAAGAACAGAAGCATCCATACGGTCGCCATGGTCGAAAGACCAGAAAAGGCAACGGCCCAGATCATCAAAAATGTCGCGACAAGGTCGAATACCACGAAAATGATAGCAAAAGCGTAGTATTGGAACCTGAATTGTACGTGAGCGTCTCCGATGGGTTCTGAACCGCATTCGTATGTCGCCTCCATCCATTGTGTAGGCTTAGTCGGTCTGACGAACCTCGAAACCATCCACGACAAAGGTGCAAAGCCGAGGGCAATAATGCCCACGACAACCAATGGTATGTAGGACACAACTAGTGACATTAGATTTTCGCATGCCTTGTTAATATATAATGATTGCAGGCGGTAGCCACGCTTCGTTTATATACGCTCATTCGACAATTTATTAACGCCCAACTGTGTTCCCTTTTCGGTTACCAATGGCTGGAAAAATAGGATTCATCGGAGCGGGAAGAATGGCGGAGGCCATGATCGGCGGACTGATATCGAAAAAAGTGTACTCGAAAGACGATATCATAGCATGTGCTCCGAGTGAGGAAACAAGAAAAAGGATCTCGAATAAATACGGCATCCAGATGTACAGGAGCATCTCCGAGATATCGCCTTTAGCAAAGACGTTGGTACTTGCCGTGAAGCCCAAACATGTGAAGGGCGTATTGGTTGATGAATCCCCAAGACTGGATTCCGGTCATCTCCTGATCAGTATCGTCGCCGGGATCAGGATCGAGACGCTTAAATCCTATGTGCCAGATTGTAAAATTGTAAGGGTAATGCCAAATCATTGCTGCATGGTCCTCGAAGGAGCTGCGGGATACACTCTCGGAAAAAACGTCACTGATGCCGACATCATCACCGTGAAGAATATACTGAACGCCCTCGGCCTAGCCGTCGAGGTCGAGGAGAACGATATGGATGCCGTGACGGGAGTATGCGGCAGCTCTCCCGCGTTCGCTTACATGTTCATCAGAGCCATAGCGGAGGTCGGGATTAAGAACGGCCTCTCGGAAGAACAGTCCATCAAACTCGCCGCGCAATCGATGATCGGTGCCGGCGAGATGGTACTGAACTCCGACAAAACCCCTGCCGAACTTGTAGATAATGTCTGTTCCCCGGGAGGAACAACCGTCGAGGGAGTGAAGGTCCTGGAAGACCTAGACTTCGAGGATATCGTTTCCAAGGCCATAGAAGCGGTCATAAAAAGATCGAAAGAAATGAGTAGACAATGATCACTTTCTGGATCTGATCAACCCTCTCAGGACGCGCGGAGAGTTCCTCCATATCGATCCTGCGTCCCAGTCGAGATTGTTCTTGTTGCAAACCGTGGAATTCATAAGACGTTTTCCTTCGTCCTTCACTTCCCATAACATGTTGTTCCTTGCATCCTGGTCTTTCATGAGCATTATCTCATCGATACGACGCATCAGGGATCTGGCTATATCCGTCCTTTCCAACCGGTTCTTGAGGTCCTCGGGAGATATCCTTCCCGTCTCGCATTCCGATCTTACCAATTCCTCCGCTGCATCATACGATGTTTCGGCGATCATGTCTCGGGTCATCCATTTGGTCTCATAGGAAAGGACATGTTTCCACGAAGGATTGTCAAGCAGATTCCTATGTTCCTCGAGTGTTCTGGCGAAGAATCTGTACCCCCATTTGTCCGGCTCCTCGAAAGCTCTGCTTCCGGGATCCACGAATGGGGCAAAAGGGGCACTGTAAATGAAGAGGTCGTCTTCCCTGTCCACCAAATTCCATAATTTTTTTGAAGCTTTCACGCTGCCGAGCGCGGATTCCCTGGATTGGAACGGCAATCCCGTCATGTAAAAAAGATCGAACCTGCTGCACCCGCTCTTGAAAGCCGAGACGACGGAATTCTCGATGTCTGCGTTCGTGTATCCCTTTCCCAATGCGGACCTTACCTCTTCGTCATGGGAATCCGGGGAGAACTCTATGCTCCATCCGCCCTCAAATGCTCTGTCCAATTTACCGAAATAATCCTTTCCGGCACCGCCGAACAATTCGACGACCGCATGGTTCTCGATGTTTCTCTCCTTGACCTCTCTGAGGAATTCATCAGCGTATTTTTCGCTGTGCTGTCTCAGATCGCCTACTATGAATATCGGCGTGTCGAGATAACTCTGTATCGTTTCCATATCCTCTGCGAGTTTCTTGGGACTCCTGTATGCGGGTCTGTTCCTGCATACGACCCTTTTGTTTGCGTAACCGGAACCTCCGCATTCGGCACAGTTGAGTGAACATCCCCTTACGGTGAACACCGATGTCAACGGAAGTTTATCCCATCCGTACCACGGAAGTGCACCTTTGATGTCCATGTGTTTCATCACATTGCGGATCATCGTACCATAATCGAATTTGATCTTGTCCAGATCATCCAGTGAGTAGGTTATCCCGTTGTTCCTTATCTTTCCCGCACTGTCTTTCCAGACCAGATTGGGGACCTGCGACAGGTCTTCTCCTTTCTTCAGGGCTTCCATCAGCCTGACCGTCGGTTCCTCTGTGGTATCGCCGCACATGACCAGATCGATCTCCGGCCTCGCGATGAGTTCCTCCGCGAAATATGATGAGGTCAATCCTCCGAATTCGACCTTTGCGTCGGGATGATATTTCTTTACGATCTTAGCTATCTCGATCGCTCCATGAGCATGAGGCATCCAGTGAAGGTCGATCGCGAAAACATCCGCATCCAACGTTCTTATTCTCTTCTCCACGTCGAATTTCTCGCTTTGCAGCATCCTTACCGCAAGATTGACGATCCTCGTGCTGAATCCTGCCGCCTCAAGATGAGACGATATCGTCATGAATCCTATCGGATACATCTCGAACACGGGTGATGACGGTATCACGTCGCTCACGGGACCGTAGAATATCGGCTTCTTCCTGAAGTCGTATACGCTTGGTGCATGCAGGAAAATCATATCGGATCCGGACATGAGGTCACTTCCCGTAACGCCTTACCCTCTGCTGGTACGATCTTATCGCCCTCAGGAAATCTATGTGCCTGAACCCCGGCCAGTAGACGTCGGTGAAATATAATTCCGAATAGGCTATCTGCCACAGCAGGAAATTTGATATCCTGACCTCGCCGGATGTACGTAATATCAGATCCGGGTCGGGCATATCCGAGGTGTAGAGGTGCATGGAAATTGTCTTCTCGGTGATATCCTCGACGTTTATCTCTCCTTCCTTCGCCTTTTTCGCTATCTCTTTGACTGCGGAAAGGATCTCCTGTCTGCTGCCGTATGCCATTGCCACGTTGAAACTGTAATTAGAGTATGATCCTGTCTTTGAATCCGCGTATTTTATCGCTTCCTTCACTTTCGAAGGAAGTGCTTCGTGATCCCCGAGGACTCTTATCCTGACCTTCTTGTCATGGATCTTCGGATGGTCCGCCATTCTGTACAAAGATGCTTCGGACAATTCCATCAGAAAGTCCACCTCGTCCTGCTCCCGGTTGAAGTTCTCTGTGGAGAAAGCGTATACAGTGACGTACGGTATCTTGAGGTCCAGACACCAATCGAGCATCTCCTCGATCTTCTCTTCGCCTCTTTTATGCCCGATGTTAGCTTCAGATTCCAATATCTCTGTGGCGTATCTTCGATTCCCATCCATTATGATCGCAACATGTTTCGGCATGGGTCCTTCCAGTATCTCTCTTGCAAGTTCCCTTTCGTAACGGGAATATGCTTTTCTCGAGAGCATCTTGGGATACTTCATGCGATCACTCGAAATCCTCTGGTATTCCCGCGGCCTCTCCCCCCATGTCGAAACATCCAATGGCGGCAACAGCCCCTATCGTTCCTTTCATGCCCGTGACGCCGATCACTTGTACTTTATTCTCAACGGCCGCCTTCACGGCATCGTCCTGCGTCAGAAGTTCGGTCTTCGCCCTCGATCCGAATTCCCTCAGAGACTGCGGGATGCTCAGTCCTTTGTAGACCGTCACCACCGATTCTCCGGAATACGATTCGGATCTTACAAAATCCACGCAATATTCTATCAGTGCGGGTATCTCTTCCTCCCTGACCGCGAATGACACCGCTGTCGAACAGCAGTTCGTGGTCTTACTGGGTACTTTTGGGTTCAGTTGTATTATCTTGTGATCGATGAATTTTCCGACAGGGGTCTGATTCCCCATTTTCAGTGCGGTCACCCACGATGCACCTTTTTCTTTTGTGTCAGTATCATCGACACCGACGATCACTCTGACCATCTTCGGAGTTATTATGTCGACATGCGCGACATTAGCACCGCCTATTTTGAAATCGTCCGGATACACCGTTTCGATCACGTCCTCACACTGAGGTATGCAGGCGCCTATCCCGACCGATGCACCCGCTATCCCGTACCAAGTTGTTCGGACTCGGTCTCCTTCGACCTTCAAAGCGGCAAGCCCCTGTCCTCCCACATCGTTGGACACGGGACCGAACGTCAGCTCTTTCTCGCCTATGACCGTATCCATGATCAGAGTATGTCCGTTCATGCGGATGTCTTTGATCACACCGCCGGATCTCTTTCTATTGACGACGTCCCACTCCCCCGGACCTCTTGCAATGCACTTCTCCACTATCTGGGCAATGCCGTTCTCCTCATCCACCATGGTCAGGAATCCTCTGCAGAACAGCTGTCCGTACTTTTTCCTGACCTCGTCCGGTCTGAGGATCTGGGTCATGATCATTCCTCTTGATCTTCCTCGTCCTCGTCCTCTTCCACCACAGATATGAACTCGGAAGGGACCTGGTCACAGAGGAATACTGTTTTTGCGGCTCTGCCTATCTCGATCCCGGCGTCGATACAGCCTACCGTATCTACTGCGAGGATGATCGGTTCGTCCAATCTCATGGATCCCGCTTTCACTGCATCCTTGAAAGAACGCGAGAGATGCACCAATGCTCTGTCGGTAGGGAAAAGTCCCTCTTCCAATATTGACTCGCATTCTTCGTCCGAAACGGGATAATACAGCGTCTCGGGGATATTGTCAACGGGCAACCTAAGACTCAACTCTATGGTATGTCCGTATGTTGCCCTCACTTCGGAACCGGAGATCTGATATCTTCCTTTCGGATCGGTTTCCACCATCGCCTCCAGATGGTGCGGCCTCAGCCACTTCATACGGGGGTTACGTTCTCTGACGATGGCGACGATATCCCTCATGTCCACGAATCCCTGGTCATCCATATCGGGCTCGTATTTGCCGTGTCTGAGAATGGCAGCCATTGTCCTTCCCATTCTCTCCACCTCATAGTCGCTCATCAGGAACTTTCCTTCTTCCCCGCAGATGGGGCAATATTCATCACGGTAGTATCCGTGCTCCTCACACTCTCTGATCATCTTCTCACCTTGTCGCAGCGGATATCTCCGCCGCTTTGACTGTATTCACCATCAGCATGCAGATGGTCATGGGCCCCACTCCGCCCGGTACCGGGGATATTGCCGATGCTTTTTCTTTGACCTTATCGAAATCCACGTCCCCGACCAGTCTGGAACCGCTGGCGGCGGCAGGGTCATCTATCCTGTTGGTCCCAACGTCTATAACGACCGCTCCTTCCTTCACCATATCTTCAGTGACAAAAAGCGGTTTCCCCATTGCAACGATCAATATGTCCGCCTGTCTCGTTATCGAAGGCAGGTCGTTGGTCCTCGAATGTACCACCGTTACTGTGGAATCCGCACCTAATCCCTTCTGGATCATCATTGCCATCATCGGTTTTCCGACAATATTGCTCCTCCCTACGACAACGACGTGTTTTCCTTTCGTATCGATGCCCGATCTGACCAACATCTGTTGGACTCCCGCGGGCGTTGCGGGAAGGAACATCGGCTCTCCGATCAACATTTTCCCCACATTGATCGGGTGGAAACAATCCACGTCTTTCTCGGGATCGATGGCATTGATCACGGTCTTCTCATCAATCTGTGACGGCAGGGGCAGCTGAACGAGCATTCCGTGTATCCCCTTGTCTTTGTTCAGCTCCTCGATCTTCTTCAAAAGTTCGCTCTGCGTTGTGCTTTCCGGAAGGATAACGGTGGCGGACCTCATGCCGAGTTCCTCGCATTTCTTACCCTTCATCCTGACATAGACCTGGGATGCAGGGTCTTCTCCCACCAGCACCACTGCCAGTCCGGGAATGACCCCTTTGGATCTCAAAGCATCGATCCTGATCCTCAATTCAGCGTATATGCTCTCCGATACGTTCTTCCCTTGTATCAGTTCAAAGCCCAAAATGTCACCGTCCACTTGAAGGGGACACTATTATATTATGCTAGCGCGACTGATGCATACTTCACCCCGTTTTGCCTACTGCGTCCGGAATCGTGAGAGGACAGAAACCGTTGTCGATGATGGACTCTATCACCTTTCTCACGTTTTCCACATTCTTTTCGATCCGTTCGGAAGACATTAGTCCCGCCGACCGTGATTCAACAATGTGCCAGCTATGGGTGGCTATGACGAATATTCCCTCGTTAACGCAAGACGACAGCTCGAGATAATCCCTTGGTTCCCTCTTCGTCTCATGCATCGGCCAAAGATATGCCATTATTCTCTTCCCGTTCCTGTCGATGCCTTCCGGCACGGGAATTTTGTAAAGACGGTTTTCCATCGCGGGGATCATTGCACTGCCGATCTCCGCATAATCGGAAGAATCGTACATTATCCCATGTCGGGGAAGAATGGCCCTCAGTCTTTCATCCGTCTTCATGAACGGAGCGCGAAAACAACGAGGATCCTGTCCGGTCACATCCTTGACCGCGGCTATCGACCGATTCAATACCTCCGCCCTTTCCTCCTCGTCTTGGATCAGTGTGAAATCCTCATGGTCGTAGCCGTGAATTCCCACTTCATGCCCTGACAGACATCCTGCATTCCCTATCGTTTCGAGTGTCCTTCCTTCTGCGAAAAAAGTTGCTTTCATTCCCATTTCATCCAAAAGTCCGGACAATATCTCGAGGCCGTGCTCGGAGGACGAGAACCGGGGCTCGGTACCGGCACCTCTGTCAAGGGAGCCTGTCTGCATCCCTCCGGACATCTGAATATTGGAGTCTCTGTCCAGATCGACCGTGAAACACAGTGCCTTCATATTACCTGACCTTTGTCGGAGCCACCTTGTTCAGGAGCATTCCTTCGATGGAGAACGGCTGGTACTTTTCCGCCAATTCCTTCGCCCTCTCGGCTTTGGCCTTGTTGTCCCCGTATATCTGGAACAGGACCTCTCCTTTCTCTACCCTCTGCCCCTTCTTCTTGAATAATACCAGGCCTGCGCCTTTGTCGGACGGTGCACCGGTCGCCTTCGCTACCGATACCAGGTCCTTGTTGTTTATCGAGTGTACATATCCTGCCTTCTGGGATATCACATCGATCACATATTTGCCGGGAACCAGATCGTCCGATCTTATGTCCCTGTTACCTCTCTGTGCCTCAACGATCTCCCTGAATTTCGCCATTGCCTTTCCGGATTCCAGGATCTCTCTCGCTTTATCTCCGCCGTTGAACATTCCTCCCATCTCAAGTATCATTCCGGCGATATCACATGCTTTCTCCACAACACTGGCGGGATGTTTGTTGCCTTCCAGTATCCTTATGCATTCCCTCGCCTCGAGTATGGGGCCTATTGCATTGCCTACCGGCTGGTCGGCGTATGTTATTGCGCACTCTATGTGCATTCCGAGTTTCTCTCCGAGATCCATGAAATCCCTGGCATATGTTTTAGCGACCTCTATCGTCGGGACCTTTGTTCCCGAACCCATCGGGATGTCGACCACCAGATGTGTCGCGCCTATGGCCACCTTCTTACTGAGAATGGATGCCAGCATCTGCGCCCTCGGGTTTATTCCGAGAGGATGCTCGACCTTTATGACTATATCATCCACCGGTGCAAGGTTCATTGAACCTCCCCATGCCAATACTCCTCCGACCCTCTCCGATATCTCTTTGAGTTCCGACGCTTCCAGCTCGACGTCGCAGAAGGTTTCCACAAAGTCGGACGTGCCGCACGCACTGCTGATCGCGCGTGAAGACGTCTTCGGAAGCATGAATCCCGCCGCGGCAACGATAGAGACCACGATGGGAGTTATCTTGTTGCCGGGAACCCCGCCCAAACTGTGGAAATCAAAGACCGGCCCGTGATCGAACTGTACTCTGTCTCCGGTGTTCACCATTGCTTCAGTGAAGAATGCGATCTCGTCGATATCCATTCCGTTTATGTAAAGCGCCGTCAGCCAAGCGGATATCTCGATCTTCGACAGTTTATTCTCGAGGATGTCATTCACTATCGCCGTTATCTCCTCTTTGGACAGTTTGTCGCTGTCCATTTTTTTCCTGATGCTTCTCACGGATTCCGGGCTGTTGGAGTAGACTATCTCCAATACATCCCCGTCCTTGGCATCCAATTTGCTCTTCAGGACGCTTGAGAGAACAGCTTCGTTGGGCGTAATGAATGCGTCAGACACATTGAGCAGAGCTATTGTCGACTTCTTTCCGTTCTCTATCTTGACCCTGTCGTTGTCCTTTCCGCCTATCTTTGCGGCATCTTCCTCGCCCATGAGAACCGTCGGTTCTGTGCTTACATCCAAAAACTTGACCTTTATCTTCATTTCATTCCCCATTTTTCCAATGCGATCCTGAGCTCGGGATGGGTTTTTGCATACTCTTCCACACTGATGCCCAAATATGCAGCATCAACTGCCTGGCACATCCCCATTGCTCCTTTCTTCACTCCTTCAGGATGTCCCGCCACGCCTCCGCCTGCCTGTATCTGCACATTCGTTCCGGAAGCGGAGATCATCTTTCCGATCATCCCCGGGTAGACTCCTCCCGAACACACGGGCATCATGGTCTTGTGAATGCTTTTTTCAAGACATGCATCAAGATTATCGTGGTCGCCTTTGACATCGCCCGTCATCTTTCCAACCCCCAGTGTGCCTATGTGCAACGCATCCCCTCCGCACATGCGGACCAATTTCGTTATCGGAAGCATCGCGATCCCGTGAAGGGGATCCTTGGTGAACGCACCGTGCATTGTCCTATGAACGTGGATAGGGACCTTTATCGCAGGGTCTTCGGCCAATGCCTGAACAGCGGCGAATCCGCATGTTATCACGTCCACCATGATCTGTCTCGCACCCCACGACTGGACCTTTTCCGCCAATTCCACGATCTTATCCCCGTTGGTGCTCACGTTCACGGCATGAACCATGAGATGCCCTTCTTCTTCGAGTTTGTCCAATGCTTCCGCGACTGCGACGGTACGATCCTCTATCGGACAGAACGTTTGGTCTACAAGAGTTTCATCATCCTTGCTGTTGGTAAGGCCTCCGCTCCCCCCCTCATAAACATATTTCGCCGTCTCTTTCGGAGAAAGACCTATCTTCGGTTTCACAATGGTTCCTACCAGAGGTTTTTCGGGGCGGTTCAATATTTTTCTAAGGCCCTCCGCTCCGAATTTGGGGCCTTTGTATTTCCCCATTATACCGGGAGTAAAGGTAACATCCTCCAATCTCACTCCGTGAAGAGATTCCAATCCGAACAAGTTGCCGGCGATGACACTGAGGATCTGAGGTATCCCTCCCACCTCTATGCTGAAATCCTCCTCGGGAAACGCTATGGTCACGACATCTCCGCTGATGTCCGTGACCTTCGCTCCATATTTGGAGAAAACGTCGTCGTCCAATGTGGAGATCCCCGTCCATGTTCCCGTCGACTGTTCCGCGGCAAGTGCTTCCGCCGCCTTTTCAATGGGAAGGTCCGTGGTCACACGGTACTTGCAGATCACGTGAGAATCCGCATCCACATCATCCTTCAGGTGCATATACGAATAGGATTTCATTTGTAACTCTCCATCACTTTGCTACCGAATTGTCTGAGAATGACATCATAGACCGACCCCGGAGATATTACCCCGACCTCAGTTATCATCGCATCAATGTACTTTGGAGGCGTGGAATCGAAAACAGGATTGAATATTCTGACATTTCGATCGATCTCACCGGATTTTGCCACTTCGGTGTGATCTCTTTCCTCTATCGGAACGATGTCTCCCGACATGGTAAGCGGAGAGAACTTGTACGTCTCAGTACATACATTGAACGCCGATCGTGCCTCGTCGGCAGCAAGTGCCAGCTGTGATGTTCCGATCTTGTTGACAAGAACTCCGTTGGATGTCACCGTATCCGCGCCTACAAAGACCATATCGACCTTTTCCATCACCATGCGTACGGCACTGTCGATTATCAGCGTAATATCCACTCCTTCCTTCGCCAATTCATTCACTGTGAGAATTCCCTGTCTCCACGGACGGGATTCTGTTGCGAACACCTTTATGTCCTTACCCTGACGATGTGCTTCCTTTATCACGCCCAATGCCGCACTGCTGTTGCAGTGTGTCATCAGCACATCTCCGTCAGCTATTCTTTTTGCTCCGATCTTCGAGATCGTCTCCACCGCTTTCAGGGATGATTCTATGAATCTTTCCGCATTGTTTGATATCAGATCTTTCGCATCCTTCGATGATCCTGCTTCGTCCAGATCCTTTATGCAGGCATATATGCCGTTTCGAAGGGAAACAGCGGTCGGACGAGAATTCAGAAGAATATCTTTTGCAATATCGATATCTTTCGTGAGATCGTTCAATGATGCTCCGGGATAACCCGATGCGAAATCTCTCATCGCAGCAGCTGCCGCTCTCGCGATCCTGCCTGCTCCGCGTATCCGCATCTCTTTTATTTCCGAAGCCGTACTTTCTATAACGTCAAACACGTATCTGGAATAGTGCTGTCTGATTAAATAAATGCCGTACTGGGCATTTTAGTGTATGTCAATAATGACATGATAATGAAGAAAGGAAGAAAATCAGGAATAACCCGTAAGATATTCTCCCGCATCAACATACGTGTGCGTTTCGAAGAGAATATTGTTTTATAAGATGTACCTGCCTGTACGGAAAGTTGTAATTCATACGACGTGAAAAGGTGATGTGATGAAAAAAGCACCCATAAGTGGAAACAATGGCGGTGTATCAAAGATTTTGATCATCGTGATCGTCGCGGTGGTCGTTATAGCCGCGATCGGCGCGGTAGGATACATTGTTTTCAAAAACAACAGCGCGGAGATCAACTACACTGTAACCGGGATTGTCGTGGACGATTCCGATATTATCGTTTACTTCAACGACGAAGAGATCTATAAACTTGAAGTTGAGGCTGAAAACGAATTTACGATTACGGGAACATACTTCTACAGCATATCCAGCAATGAAAAAAGAGACATTGTTCTGTCTTCCAAAGTAGTTGACAAAGATGGGAATGTTGTACAAACGCTCAGTGAAACCGTCAATGTAACTGGCAATGAGAAATATCAGATAGACCTGATATTTCCCTCAACAACGATAAATTCCGAACTGACAGTTGATCTGACATCGGACGCCACCGTTACCATGTCTCTGCTGGGTGGAAAAGTATTTGAAATTCGGGAAATAGAAGCGAATTCCGAAGAAATAATCAGGAACACGATAATAGTAGTACCCGCCGACGGAGTAACCGCAGTTATCATAAAAGTCGCAGTCGAATTTTCTGACGGCAACACAAAACATACCGAGAAACTCGTGGACCTGACGGCTAGCAACACAATAAATGTTGCTCTTCTGATCAATGATTCAACTTTAGCCGCATAAACTCGATCAACGAGGTCGGATCGACCTCGATTTTTTTATTTTCCACAAACATTTTTCAAACATCCATTTTTCAGAATAACGTTAAACATCGATGTAACGAAGAACGCGGAGAAAGACTTCGGATCAGTCTCGCATTAGGTATTTATGACGAGAAGCGATAGCGGTAATTATGGCGGGCAAGAAAAGGCTCAGGATGAGAGGGGTCAAACAAGCCCCGAAGAGATTGGAGGAAGAGATCCTTGACAGATCAAGGAGGATTGCCAACAATCCCGGATTGCTGAGACCGCTTTGTGCCGGAAATTGCAGAAAATGCGTTTTTGACAAGGAATTCAAGAACATCGACACAGTGGCAAGATACAAGGACGATGCCGAAACGTTGCTGAAACTCGCATCCAAAGGATCCGACGATCTTGCGAAAGCGTACGCCGGAACGATATCCCTCAGCGCCGCAGGTAAGATCCCATTGCTGGCAACCGCCACTATTGCAGGAGAGAAGGTCGCATTCGCGGTCAGGGGAGCTGTCGGCAATGACAAATTGATCGGATGCCAATATTACGATGACACCAAATTGAGACTGCTGTACTACAATTCATTCATCAAGAGGAACAAACTTCATCTCTATTCGTTCGAAGAAGGTCTCGTTTGTTCCGACCGCCCCAACATGCCCGAAGATTATCTGTACGAAGCATTTTGGGAAACACCTTACGAGTTCAAAGATGATGGACTTGTATGCGGACACAGCGGAGCTCTGGCTCTTGATATCAAGATCAAATCCCTCAACGAACATATCCGCATCTGCGAAGATTGTGCGAAGGACGTTTCGACCATCCAATATCTAATAATCAGGATATGTGCGATCGATCCCTTGGACGATATCGAAGTGAATGTGGTTCACACATACCATTCCGCGAACGAAAGCGACAATGAGAAGATCGAAGGGGATCTGTTCAAAAGATACCTGAGGGGCGAGATAAGCGACAGAACTTTGTTGCAAACGGTGAAAAGGGACAAACTCGGCACCCTTCACAAAGGAGAGGTCGCAACATTCATCATTGGTGCCAAGAACTACGGTTCCGACGTAAATTCCTTCATGGATTCGGTCGTCGGTCCGGATTCCGAAAGATCCACGCTTAGATCTTTCCTGACAACAAACCCTGTTTCCGTTGTAATCAGGAATGGAAAAACATCGGAGATCCTGTCGAATCTGTGGGAAGATCATTGGAGGGACATCATTTCCGTGCATGCTTCGCCCAAGGTCGCGGAAACGTACAACGAACGACCAAAAAACTCTCCGTCTTCAGTGCTGGATGAGGCGTATCACATTCACATTTCTGCGGATGTTGTCGCGAATCTGCCGGAATTCAAGAAACCGAAACCCATCACAAGACTTTCGGACACTCTTGCAAAAGCGGCAAAGGTCGGAGGCATAGAACTTGTTCTTAAAACGGTGGAATCCGAAACACTGAAAGATCACAAATCCAAATCCTTGGCGGCCGCATTCATGTTGGCGTGCGACAATACAGTGAGACTTCCGTTCAACCTGTCAGCAGAAGAACGCAGTTTTACGGATTTCCTCATACCTTTCGCAAAGAATTTGATCGATGCTTCGGGAGACAAATACAGAGACGCAATGAACACGCTCCTCACGGCAAGCAGTTCCGGTGAGTCCGTTTAAAGAATACGAACATCCGCCACATAGTGCGACACCGACGGAGCAAAGGATTTCACTTCCACTATCTTCTCGATGACAAATTTGTCACATTCTTTTTCGAATATCGATCTTATCCTTTCTTCGTGTCCGTTGACGTAGAAAGTATCATGATAATGGATCACTCCGCCTTTTTTCACCATGTCCAAAGCTTTGGGGAGAAAATCGGAGGTTGTTTGAACGTATCCCATCAGGATGCGATCGGCAAAATCCCTTCCGGGGATGTTTCGATTGTCGCCCAATAAAGGTATGACCTTTTCGCACACTTCGTTCCTCCTTATGTTTCTCAGAAGAAAGTGATATGAGTCCGGATTTTTCTCGCATGCGAATATCTTGCGGACACCACTGTACGTTGCCATCGGAAGCGTGAAATAACCTATTCCGGCGAACATATCCACAACAGTCTCTCCTTTGCAGTCCATATTTCCCATGCGTTGTCTTTCGTCAACATTTCCCGATGCGTACATCACCTTTGTGACATCCATCTCGTAGTTTATCCCGTTCTCAAGCCGTACCGACTCTGAGGAATCGCCATAAAGCAATCTCATGCTGGGTCTTCTGAATTCCCCCGATACTCCTTCGACATCGGCGCATATTGTCTTGACATCCAAGATCTTTGCGTAAGTCTTCCCTATCCTATCGCTGTACGGTTCGCATTTCTCATCCAATCGTATTATCGCGATATCACCAACGTACTCCCATCTCATCGGTAATCTGCTTCTGATATCCTCGGAAAGATCCGATAATTCCTCCAATATTCGTTCCTGAGGACTCCTTCTCTCCATTGTATACGCAGGACCTTCTACGATCTCGAACCCCATCGTCGATATCTGGGATTCTTTACCTTCAGATATGGGAACGTACCGGAACTCTCCTTCTCTGCTTATCTTGGCGGATCTGTCCACCAGACCCATCTCGATCAATCTGGGTATTGTTTCCTGCGCCTCGGAAGAAGGTACCTTTGCCTGTCTCACATTCTTCATAACAACGCCTTGAGGATTATCGGGAGGAAACTTACGGCGGCCCGTGGATTCTTGAGTATGAACGGTGCCACACCACTCGGTTCATCTATCGAGATGTCATTCAATATCTTCTTTATGTTCTCTTTTTCCAATATATCATAAACTTTATTGTAATCATCGTCGCTGAGTTTGGTATACATCTTCCTTATCCTGTATCCTCTCGACAATTCTTTTCCTATCTCTTTTTTCCATGCCTTCTCGTATGATGACAAAGCTTTTGCCGACGTATCCCCTGAGAATAGAGCACTCGAGATCGTATCTTCCAAATGCGGCGCTGCTTTCATGATCGGATACAATCCCCCTCCGGATATCGGTTTGACCTGTCCCGCGGCATCTCCGATCAACAACAATCTGTCTCCGAATGTCCGCTTTCTTCCTCCCAAAGGTATCTTCCCCGAATATTTCCTAATCACTTCCGAATTCTGTAACCCCGTTTTGTTCAGAAGTCTCTTGAGATGATCGTTCGGACTGCCTGCCTGCGACACGCATAATCCGACTCTTGTGAACTCTCCGAACGGTATCTCCCAACTGAAGAATCCAGGTGCGAATTCTGACCCTATCCTCAGGTCCATGATATCCGATTCTTCTTTCCTGCTGCGTATGTCGGCCTGTATCCCGTAGATGTATTCCTTGGGACCGTTTTCCGGAAGGGACATTGCTGTTTTCGACCCTTGACCGTCGGCACCGACCATGATCTTGGCCGTGATCTCTTCCCCGTCCACCATAGCGGATATCCCGTCATGACGAACCTTATGTCCCTCGTAGGTCTTTCCGTATAGTATCTCCGCACCGGAATCCATAGCCTTTTCGGCCAACTTTCGATCCAGATCCTCTCGGTCTATCAATACGGCCTTTGCGCTCTTGGACCTTACTTCGAGAACGTTCCCGTTCGGAAAAAAGACATTCGCTCCGTATATCCTGTTGAGTATGTCGGGAGCCACACCCGACATATCGATTACATCCTGAGTGACCAGTCCCGCACATTGCGTGGGTGTTCCCGACACGTCGTGATTCTCGATCACTACAACATCATGATCCTTCGCCAGGAGCCTGGCTGAGATCGTTCCCGCGGGCCCTCCGCCTATCACGACAACATCGTGCATACGTTCACTTTTTGGACTTCTCATAGTCCGCAATGAAGTTCTTTATGCCTTCATCGGTCTTTGGGTGCGATACCATCTGTTTCAATACGTTATACGGAATGGTCGCGATATCGCAACCCATTGCCGCAGATTCCAGAACATGGGCGGGACCCCTTATGCTTGCGGCGATGATCTCCGTGTCGAACCCGTAGTTGAAGAATGTCCCTACGATCTGTCCCAAAACATCCGTTCCCTGGAGACCGATATCATCCAAACGTCCTATGAAGGGTGAAACGTATCTTGCTCCCGCTTTTGCCGCAAGAAGTGCCTGCTGGGCGGAGAATATCAAAGTCACGTTGACATCTATGCCTTCTTCTGAAAGGACCTTCGTTGCTTTCAGAGCATCGATGCACATGGGAAGCTTCACGTTGATGTTGGGGTGTATCTTTGCCAACTCACGACCTTCTCTGATCATGCCGTCCGCATCCAAAGACATCGCCTCCGCGGATATCGGGCCGTCCACGATTGCTGCGATCTCCTTCACGCGGGTCGCCGTATCCGTACCTTCCTTGGCGATCAGGCTGGGATTGGTCGTCACTCCGTCCAATATTCCCCAACTGTTGATCTCTTTTATCATGTCTAAATTCGCGGTGTCTATGAATATCTTCATTGTGTCACTTCCTTGCAACGGCTCTCTTGGCGGCCTCTGCTATACTGTCGGAGGTCAATCCGTATTTTTCAAAAAGTTGTTCCGGAGAGCCTGACTCCCCGAATGTATCGTTGGTACCTACCATCTCCAAGGGCAAAGGTATCTCTTTGGAGAGAACCTCTGAAACTGCCGATCCGAGTCCTCCGAAGATGCTGTGTTCCTCTGCCGTGACAACGCAGCCTGTCCTGGAAACGGATTCGATGATCGCTTCCCTGTCGATTGGTTTTATCGTTGCCATGTTTATCACTTCGGCCCTGATGCCTTCCTTCAACAGGGTCTTTGCCGCCTGCAGACTTTGATAGACCATCTGTCCGGTCGCAATGATGGTCACGTCACTTCCTTCTTTCACGGTGGTCGCCTTGCCGATCGTAAACTGAACATCCTCGTCCATGACCGTCGGGAACTCCGCACGACCCATCCTCATATAGACCGGCCCGTCGTATTCCGCTATCGCCATTGTTGCCGCATAGGTCTCGTGCGCATCCGCCGGAGATATGACCACCATATTGGGTATTGCCCTCATGATCGCCATGTCCTCCAATGCCTGATGAGATGCCCCATCCTCTCCCACGCTTATTCCGCAATGGGTAGCGACGATCTTGACATTCATTCTCGGGTACGCCACCGCCAACCTGATCTGTTCCCAGCATCTCCCGCTGGCAAATACCGCGAATGTCGATGCGAACACCGTCTTTCCGGATGCTGCCAGACCGGATGCGACGCCTATCATGTTCTGTTCCGCGATCCCGATCTCTATGAACCTCTCCGGTGCAACCTTTCTGAATTCGGACGTCTTCGTGGATTCCGCAAGATCTGCATCCAATACGACCACGTCGGGATCGGATTCTGCCAGCGCTGCCAAGGCCTTTCCGTAGTAATTGCGTTGAGCCAGCTTATTCTCGGTCATCCCATCACCTTGCGAATCTCTTTGACGGCCACATCCCGATCTTTGGCCTTACAGACCTTTCCGTGGAAATCGGGGTTGTTCTCCATGAACGACACACCCTTCCCTTTGACGGTCTTGAGGATCACGACTGTCGGATTCCTCTCGGAGCTCTTTGCTTTCTCGCACGCCGCCAATATCTGGCAGACATTGTGCCCGTCGGCGATTATCACATTCCACCCGAACGCTCTCCACTTCTCGAAAAGGGGATCCAACGACATCGTACGTTCGGTGTCCCCGTTTATCTGGAGACAGTTCCTGTCAACGAAACCTATCAGGTTGTTAAGGCTGTAATGGTGAGCAAGCATGGCGGCTTCCCAATTCTGTCCGCTCTGCAATTCTCCGTCTCCCATGAGGCAGTATATTTTGTGATCCTTACGATCCAGCTTGGCGGCAAGGGCCATACCGCATGCCATACTGAGTCCTTGACCCAGTGACCCTGTGGACATTTCCACTCCCGGGACCTTTCCCTTTACGGGGTGACCTTGGAGTATGGACCCCATCTTTCTCAGATTCATCAATTCCTCTTTCGGAAAATAACCCGCTTCCGCCAAAGTAGCGTACAGGATCGGCGCCGCGTGTCCCTTTGAGAGTATGAATCTGTCCCTACCGTCCCATGACGGATTCGCGGGATCGTGGTTCATGACCTTGAAATAAAGTGCGGCCATAAGTTCCGCGGACGAAAGTGACCCTCCGGGATGGCCTGAACCGGCCGCTGTGGTGGCCTTGATGACATCTATCCTTAGTGTATTTGCCTTCCTTTCCAGATCTTCCACGCTGCAGTCCATCGCACCCACCGAGACAGTCTTAATCGCTCTCGATCCTTGGCGCCAGGAAATATTCAACTTTGACCTCATCGTTCGAAAGTCCGAAAACAAGCTTGACGGGATAATCGTTATCCAACTCCACCGTGATCATCGTACCCGAGGGTATCGCCTTTATCAGGTTCGAGAAATAATCCAAGGGGAACAGACTGCATACTTCTGACGATGCGATGAGTTCCTCGTAATCTCCTTCCTCCAATTTGAGGTTGGCATCATCCGTGTCTCCTTCGCAGGAAAGCTCGAAATATTTTGAATTTGCTTTGAGGGCTATGTGATCGGATATCGACTCCGCCGCACGTATCCCTTTCTGAAGCTGATCCACGACCACTCTGACCTTTGTCGACAGACTGAGCTGCGGAACTTTCGGGTCATTCATGCTTGACGTGTCCACGAGGTTCATCGATCTCGTGATCTTGCCTATCCTGAATACCAGTCTTCCGTTGCCCTCATCCTGTTCCATACTGATGGTGTCTCCGGGACCTGCGAGTTTCAGCACGGTCTTGACCTTGTCCAAGTCGAGTCCGATCTCCGTGTTGCTTGCCGAATACGATTCGAAGGCTTTTGCTCCCACTTTCAACTCGATCATGGCTACATGTGCTGGATCTACAGCCTTCAAGACCATTCCGTCCTGATCGATCGTGAATTTTACCTCATCGATAAGCGTTGAGATCACGTTGACCAACCCTTTAAGGGTCTCTGATTTTATCTCTGCCTTAAACATCTGTTCACCATCACTGTCATTGGATTCAATATTCTCTCCAGGAATGGTTGCACTTGCAACACCTGTATATTCTGGTCTCAGGCTCATCTGCTGAACGTGTCTGTCTTAGAACGAAGTACGCCTCCGAATGATTGCATTCGGGGCAGGCTATCCTGGTCTTCGGGAGGGTTGCTATATTCTCAGTTATGACCATTGTCTCCCTCTCTTCGGAGTCCGTCACAAACACTTGGGCTTTGCCTCTGGTCTCTGTGGTCACTCCACAAATATTGCAGGAATACACCCCTTCCTTAGGGAACATCATCGAACCGCAGGTAGAACAGAACAAATTCACAGCCTCTCTATGTCATACCACAATGGATGTCAATATTAAAATATTGCCACGCGCGCGATAGGCTTATTCTTTCCCGGATTTTCTGTGTTCAGACCTTTGCAATATGTCGGAGAAGGGACTGCTGTCTCCTTCCTCTGCCTTCGTACCCTGAGTCCCAGATACCGTAGTTGTCACCGTCTGAACCGTTGTGGACACAGGCCTCCGCTCTTTCTTGGCATCGGCGGAACGCCGATCGACACATGCTTTCGATTCCGGATTTTCGTTTGTCATCATATCCTGCATGGCGATACAGTCATTAAAACATTCGAATCCTATTTTCTTGTTGTTCCTGTAAAGTTCGACCGATCTGGCAGTGGATCTTGCCGCACCGTAGGTCGCACCCACCGAGATGAGATGCATGGTTTCTCTCCTCACCTGTCCGGATAATATTCCTCCGACTCCTCCGAATACCGTCAAAATGCCGAACGCGGATAGATCCAATGCCGATGTTCCGGAACTGAAGAACACTTCCAGATACGATCCGAATGCTCCCGCGATCCCCGTGAGAGATGCGGCCGCCTCTTCGGCAGACGCTTCGGGATATCCGCCGGCCGTGAGTATCACCTCGGCCAATGCCCAGACCAATACGGCCATGAATATTCCGATGGATAAAGAACAGATCAGACCTTTCACTAACGATCCTGTCTTCCTTCCGCATACATAACCTGCAACAGCCGGACCCAATACCGGGATCCACCAAAGCATAGCGGCCAGCAACAAACAGAATACCGCTGCCGCTCTGATACTGTACGTCTCATCACCTCCATCCAAGGCATTGGACAAAGAGGTGCACAGAGTGCCTAGTCTGATTCCCATCCGCCCCCGTCATTGGATTCGACGTTTAAAAAACCTGTGCAGAGAAAAATCAGACCCGACACGAGAAGGTGTCGGTAAGGGGTTTATAAATCGAATTTCACTTCTTTGACTTTTTCTTCTTCGCGGCACGCTCGGCCCTGAGGTTGTCCTTGACCGCCTTGTTTATCTCTTCCGCTTGGTCTTTACCGTCGGTTATCTCCGACTCGAGATAGCGGAACACAACCCATCCTTCTGCCCTGAGTGCATCATCGTCGGGAGTGCTTCCGAATTCGGAAACGACATAAACAGCGACCCTTGCCTTGACGAACGCTATCGGGATCTGGTATTCTCCGTAGTCCCTCCTGCATCTGAGGCCCTTGTTCCAAGTAGCCCTTCTCAACAGCGCATCGGGAGTGTCTTCGAACATCTCGAATTCCTCTTCGGAATAATCGTCATCTGTATCGATTTCCTCTGCGGGAGAGGGTTCCGTCGCGGATTGGACTTCCATCGGATCAACTTCTTTTAGTCCCTGTTCGGGTTCCGGATCCTTCTTGCGCGCCGAGTCTCTGGCCAAAGCCGCTTCTCGGGAACTCATTACTTTAAGTTTAGGCAGTTCCTCTTCCTTCTTTGGTTCAGGCTGAGGTTCGACCTTTTTCGGTTCTTCCCTTGCAATTGCGGGGCGTTCTTCCGCTTTCTTCGGTTCTTCCCTTATAGCAACAGGGGATTCCTCTGCCTTCTTTGTAGGAACAGCGACGGGCACTTCGGCCTTCTTAGGCTGTTCTTTGACGGCCGGTTTGGGCGGTTCTTCCGCTTTCTTCGGCTGAACTTGTGTTTCTGCCCTCTTTGCGGGGTACGGCCTGGGCGCAGGTGCATTTTTCTTGCCCTTCGACTTGTCCGTCTCCTTTGTTTTCGAAGCTCCCTTGACCGGCGCTTCTACAACGGGTGCAAAATACATTGCCGCCACGAAAAAGACCCACGCCGCCACAAGCAGGGCGAACATCACTGAGATAATCTTGTTGTCACCCTGACTGAGGACTCCCGTGAGAACTATGACCAAAAGGAATGCAGCGGATATGATCATCAAGACCTTCTGATCCGTTACCCAGTCATAGCCAACGTCTGCAAGGATCGTCAGGCATATGAGTGCAATGAATACCCATTCCAGACCTTCGATGTCCAAAACACCCATTGCGATCAGGGATACTCCCGTCACCATAATCAAAACACTTCGGATCTTCTCGATGAATGTTTTGGATTTGGCCTTTCGCATCGAGACCAACACACCGAACAATACACCCAGAGCACCCGCGACCACGCACCCTGCGATGTAAATAATCTCTGAACCGAGATCACTTAATCCGCTAGTACCGAAATCGAACCCATCCGTCAGGAGTGCTGCTGCGAACATACACAGCACATACGCGGCGGCAGCAACTATGCCGACCACTCCTGTTATTTTACCGTTTTCTAAAGTCGTTGCCATGCCTACATAACCAGCTTACTTATTTTAGTAGTTTCGCATTAGAAGCGCTGTTTTTTCGATATTACCCACGCCGAGGAATGTTAGGAAATTAAATATATCGTGAGTAGATAACCTCAGTTATCATATCATACACCGGCGGATGATACCCGCCTACTATACAGTCAAAGAGGCCGCGGATGCGCCCTCTTTTCACAAAATCCTTCGATAGGAAGGTCAAAAACAAAAAAAGGAGAAACCATTAATGCTAATGAAATTTAGATTTTTAGGCGGTGCCGACGTGGTTGGCCGCATGGGAATGACGATAGAGGGGAACGGAAAGACCATGCTTGTGGAATACGGCATGGGTCCCACCAAACCTCCGGAGTACCCTCTGAACGCGCCAAAGGTCGACCACCTGTTCCTGACACATTGCCACCTGGATCACTGCGGCATGGTCCCTGTCGTATGCGGAAGGGACAACTGCGAACTGTTCACAACACCTCTGTCCGCAGAGATCTCGGAACTCATGTTGTACGACAGCCTCAAGATAGCGAAAGCGGAAGGTTACCCGGAACCGTACACTACCTCCGACATAGAAAGAACGATGGGATGTGTGGTGCCGTTCACTTTCAACGACACCATAGATCTCGGTAAGACCGATGTTACCCTCCATTCAGCGGGTCACGTTCCCGGTGCGGCCATGTTCAATTTCAGCCAAGATTCCAACACCCTCTACACGGGGGACATGCACACCGCAGACCAAAAGTTGGTTTGCGGCGCCAAACCCATAGATTGCACCAACCTCATCATCGAGGGGACATACGGCGGACGCAATCACCCTCCCCGGGAGGAAACGATCAGAAATTTCATTGCAAAAGTGAATGAGGTCATCGACCGCGGAGGAGTGGTCATCGTTCCGTGTTTTGCCGTGGGAAGGACACAAGAGATCATGCTTGTCCTGAAGGACCTTGGATACGATATGTGGGTCGACGGAATGGGCCGTTCGGTAACTAATTTCTTCCTGTCCTATCCCGAATACCTCAGGGACCCAAAAGCGATGAAAGCCGCGAAAAGGTCCTTCACCGAGATCAAAGGGGCGGGCATGAGGAAACATGCAGCCAAAGGTCAGATCATTGTGACCACGGGAGGAATGCTTGACGGCGGGCCCGTTCTGGGTTATTTGAGAATGCTCAAAGACAATCCGAAGAATGCGATCCTTTTGGTCGGATATCAGGCGGAAGACACGAACGGAAGAATGTTGGTCGAGAACAGATGCATCTCGCTCGACGGAGAGATCGTTAAGATAGAATGCGAGGTCTGCAGATTCGACTTCTCGGCACATGCCGGTCATGACGAACTCATCGAATTCGTGCACGGATGCAACCCGGATAACGTGGTCATCATGCACTCCGAATCAAGGGAATTGTTCCTTCCCGACCTCAAAGACTACAACGTCATACTCCCCGAATTGGGTAAGGAATTCGAATTGGATGTTTGAAATGGACCTCAGAAGATTTCTGGAAGAGGATGTGGGAAGCGGGGACATCACCGCCGAGACATTCTTGGACGACCGTATCGGAAAGGGCACGATCCTTTGCGAAGAAGATGCCGTGGTCGCCGGGTTGGAAGAAGCCGCCGAGATCTTTCGTCTCCTCGGCATCACGACCTGCCCCCATGTCAAAGATGGAGACCGCGTCGCCAAAGGAACAAAGGTCATGACCTTGGAAGGGCCGGTCAAAGGTATGCTAACGGGTGAAAGAACCGCTCTCAATTTCATCATGAGAATGAGTGGCATATCCACCATGACCTCGGACCTTACGGAGATTATCAGAACAAAGGACCCAGATACAAAAATTGCAGGCACCAGGAAGACTACTCCCGGGTTCAGGGTCTTCGAGAAAAAAGCAATCGCATTGGGAGGCGGATGGCCTCATCGCAACGGCCTTTACGATATGGTCATGATAAAGGATAATCATATAGCAGCCATGGGAGGCGTGTCTGAGGTCCTCAGAAAAATGGATTCCGTTCCGGAAGGGATCAAGATCGACATCGAGGTCGCGTCCGTGAAAGACGGCATCATCGCCGCGACGCACGGAGCGGACATAATAATGGCCGATCATATGTCCCCGGCAGATACCAAACTCCTCCGGGAGAAAGTGAAGGAAATAGATCCCAATATCCTGATCGAGGTCTCCGGTAACATAACGGCGGACAATATCTCAGAATATGCTGGATGTGCCGATATCATCTCGATAGGCGCTCTCACCCACTCGGTGAAAACGATACATTTCTCAATGGATCTGGAAGCAAATAATTAATCCGTTGAACGTGATTGTGTTCCCATGGGCATTGATTTTGATGATTACCTCTGCCAATTCTGCGGCAAGACAAGTAAGAACTTCGCATTTGCCGCTTTTGTGTGCGACGATCCTGAATGTGTCGAGAAAGCGCGACTGGAAAGAGGCGGCCCCGGCGGACATATGAAAAGGAAAGCCGAAGGCAAGCCCATACTTCCGGATGACGATTGATCAGTGCCTGAATACGCGACAACCAGTGAATACCATTGCCATATTGTGTTCGTTTGCGGAGTCGATAACTTCCTGATCCCTGATACTTCCTCCGGGCTGGATTATTGCTGTGACGCCCGCTTTCGCGGCTTCGTCGACACCATCTCTGAAGGGGAAGAACGCATCGGACGCCATCACCGACCCTTCTGTGGGTTCGTTCGCCTTCATCGCAGCTATCTTAGCAGAGTCGACCCTGCTCATCTGACCGGCCCCGATCCCTATCGCCCTTTCGCCTTTCACGTACACCACCGCATTCGAGGTCACGTGTTTTGCCAGCTTCCACGCGAATAACAGAGCTTTTGTCTCTTCTTCGGTGGGGGCGCGTTCGGTGACGACCTTGAGGGCTTTCGGATCTATCTCGATGTCCTCGTCAGTCTGGATCAGAAGTCCGCCTTGGACCTTCTTCATCTTGTATTCCCTGTGTCTTTCGGCAGGGGAGATCGGAGAATTTGTTCTGAGAAGACGTATGTTCTTCTTCTTTGTGAGGATCTCTGCCGCCTCTCCTTCGTAGTCGGGACATATCACTGCTTCGACAAAATACTGTGATATCATCTCCGCTGTCTGCGTGTCGCAGTTCCTGTTCAGACATATCACGCATCCGAAAGCCGACAAAGGATCCACATTATACGCCGTTTTGAAGGCTTCGAATATAGTGTCCTCGGATGCAAGCCCGCAGGGGTTCGTATGTTTCATCACGACTGCGGTAGGTCTTTCGAAATCCATCGCAATGTCCAGTGCCTTGTCAAGGTCCAATATGTTGTTGTACGACAATTCCTTTCCATGGAGCTGTTCCGATTTTGCCACCGTGGTGCCTTCGGCAAACGGTTCCTTATAGAATGATGCGGATTGATTCGGATTCTCTCCGTATCTGAGATCCTCGACCTTCTCGGACGGCATCGGGAATGATGTGGGAAATCCCTTACAGAATCTTTTCTGCATGTATGATGCTATCATCGCATCGTAGTTCGCAGTGTTGATGAACGCTTCGGCCATGAGTTTCTCGAGCAGGGGCTGATCGATCTCTCCCGATGACCTGAGTTGTTCAAGGACCTCCGGATATTGACCGGGGTCTGTGATGACCGCGACCGAACGATAATTCTTTGCCGCGGCACGGATCATGCTCGGGCCGCCTATGTCTATGTTCTCCACTATGTCCTCGAATGACACTCCTTCCTTGAGTACCGTGTCCTTGAAAGGATAGAGGTTCACAATGACCATGTCTACCGGGGCTATGCCTTTCTCTTCTATGGCGGCCATGTGCTCGGGGATGTCTCGTCTGGCCAAAATACCGCCGTGGATCTTCGGATGTAATGTCTTCACTCTTCCGTCCAGCATCTCCGGGAACCCGGTGATCTCCGACACTTCCTTCACCGGTACATTGTTTTCCCTGAGGATCTTGTATGTCCCTCCAGTGGAGATCAGTTCGACCCCCATTGATGAAAGTTCTTTTGAAACGTCGATTATACCGCTTTTGTCTGAAACACTTACAAGCGCCCTTCTGATCCTGACCACGTCATGCCCCCTCTGTATGTACTGTGAACGACAATACATATCGATAAGGAACTCGTGTTAGATAAACACTTGTCAAAAGTCCGCAAACACCCGAGTTCAAAATTAAAAAATAGGCCCCGAAGGGCCGTTTGATTCAGAGCAATGCTTTCATGACCCTTGCCGCTCTCGCGTCAAGTGTCTCAACACCGGATACCTTACTTGCATATTCCGACAAAGCAACGATATCCTCGTTCTCTATACACTCGAGCTTGAACTTGCGGGTTCCCGCCATCAGTTGTTTGAGGCCTTCTCCCAATCTGTCGTTGAAGAACGTGTAAAGACTCAAAGCACCCCAGGGGATATCGGTACCGATCTTCTTGCCGGGGAATTTCTCCTGCATTCCCATCGCACCGATAAAGAATTTGTTGGGATCCGAACCGTACTGATCGGTAAATGATGCAGGTAACTGATTCTTTGCCGCAAGGTTAGCGAAATGCTTTCCTTTCGTTGCCGCTGTTATCGGGCCTCTGGACATTCCTATGGATTTCACCAAGGGACCGTTTCCGAGATCCGACAACGCGAACGCTTTGTACATCTGGGTCTCGTTGATGAATCCGCCTGCGAACGATAGATCCGGGACATATCTTCCCTGTTTCTTGAGTTCTTTCGCACATGCCATCACCTGGCTGAAAAGCCAGATCCCGGGGGAACTGAGCTCGTTCATATGGCTGACCGGCGACATACCTGTTCCTCCGCCCGCTGCGTCGAAGGTCAGAAGATCGATCTTTGCCTCGGATGCACATTTCATTGTGAATGCAACCACTTCGGGTTTGTATGCTCCCGTCTTCAGGAACACATTCTTGGCACCTTTGGATCTGAGTTGATCTATATCCTCAACAAATGACTTCCTTTCCGGGAATCCGACACGGCTGTGCCTCTCGAAGGTCTTGAACACACCTGCTTTGAATGCCGCCTGAACTTCCGGATCCTCCGGATCGGGCATGACGATGTATCCGCGGGATTTGAGCTCGAGTGCTCTTTCGAGGGTTGTCAGCCTGACCTCTCCTCCGATAGCCTTCGCTCCCTGTCCCCATTTCCTCTCTATGACCTCAACATTAAGTTTTGACAATCCGTAATCATCGACTCCGCCGCGCATATCCTCCACATTGGTCTGAAGAACGATGCGCCCATTCTTCCCGTCCCAAAGATCGGTATATGAACTGACACGGAACGCAAGATCTTTCGAGGACTGTACCTTTCCGTTAGAGTACACGGAGTCCGGATCCATTCCGCAAACATTCTCTCCTATGACCTCACAAACACCTGCAAGTGCGGCTCCGCCGGCCAGCTCTCTCCAGTTGTTCTTGGCTACCGCCGTGGATCCCAATCCTGCAATGTGCACGGGCAAGGACATCTTTATCGGATTCTTTCCCTGCGATCCGACGGTTGTCTTGATATCGACATTCTCGAAGAATGCCACGTCGGGATTCGGCTCTATGCCTTTCGCACCGATAAGTTCTGCCATAACCTGGAAATGTGACCAGTCGAGGAAATAATCCTTGTTGGATGCAGCGGTCGATTTGCCGAAATACTCGGGACTGGGATACAATACTTCCCTTCCTCTCAATGCGCCTTTACCGACTTCGCACAACACATTACAATCATCGATACAGACCGGACACATCCCGTTTATAGGGCAGGGGTCCTTAACACGGATCGCCGTCCCGGTCGTTGATTTGGAATTCTCAATAGACATTTGAATCACCCTTACATAGTCAAGCTATGTTCAATCGCATCAGAAACGTCTTAGAATATAATCCTCTCGTTGCGTTAAAATACCCTCATGAGTATTTGTCTAAATAATTCAAAAAATCATGTACATTTGTACGCAGACCAAATGATGTCCGATTTATCGATGTTTACATACAGTTTTTACATCTGTCGGCGATATACCCATCGAATGAAAAAGAAGGACTTGGAGATCGCACTCGAAAAAATACCGGCATTCGATGATCCTGATCCCTCGCTCGAACAATATCCCACTCCGGCAGCGATCGCAGCAGACATCTTGTTTCGCGCTTACGGTAACGGTGACGTTGAAGATCTGAAGATAATGGATCTCGGATGCGGGACCGGGATATTCGCCGTAGGCGCATGGCTTTTGGGTGCGGGAAGTGTTGTCGGTTATGACGTGTCACAAAACGCTGTCGCCCTTGCCGAAAAATACGCCGGATCCATCGACGCGGACATAGAGTTCAAAGTATCCGACATAAAAGATGTGGAAGAAGGCGCTGACACGGTGTTCATGAATCCTCCCTTCGGATGTCAGAACAGGAAAGCCGACAGGGACTTCCTGGACAAAGCGATGGAACACTCGGAATGTGTCTACTCCATCCATATGGCTGACACTTTGGATTTCCTGGAAAAGTATGTGGAAAGAAAGGGGCGGTGCATCGTCTCGAATAAAACGTATAAGTATAATATCCCGCATACATTCTCATTCCATAACAAAGAAAAACATAGCGTTGACATTGTGGTTGTCAACATAAGGTGAAAATAATGACGAAGATGATCGAAGTATTCCCCGGCGATGAGGTTGCCGAAGAGGAAGAATATCTGGCCTCCGATGGGACGTTTGCCAGTGACGGCAAGATATATGCCTCGCAGATAGGCATGCTGGAATTAGACGACAATGAGTGTGTGGCAAGAGTGATATCGCCCAATCCTCCAAATGTTTTGAAGATCGGAGATATAGTCTATGCCGTGATCGCGGACATCAGGAACACTATGGCAACTGCGGATGTCGTGGCCAAAGAAGGGGTTTCCAGGGGACTCGGGGGAGAAACGTATGCTACGCTCCACGTGTCCAAGATCTCTCAAGGATATACGGACGATGTTTCCAAAGAACTCAGGAAAGGAGATTATATCAGGGCCAGGGTCACGGGAATAAAACCGTCACTGCAGTTGACCACCAGAGATGACCACCTCGGAGTGATCAGATCGCTGTGCGGGCAATGCAAGGCCAATCTCGAAAAGAAAGGAAAAGGGCTCTACTGTCCGAACTGTGAACGCTCGTTCATGAGAAAACTTGCCGACGATTATGGTGATGTGAAGATCTGATGGCCGATTCCGAAGAGATAACAGCCTTGAAAGAGGAGATCCGCATGCTCAGATCGGAGATGGAAAGTATCAAAGAATTCGTGAAAGCGATGTACGGCATGATAGGTGACGATGAAGATTATGATTCATCGGAATACTCAGGCAATGCCGGAATGGGAAGATTCAACACATGAGACTGACCGCCCTGATATCAGGCGGTATCGATTCACCCGTTGCCGCGTACATCATGTGCAAAATGGGTGCGGACATCACCCTGCTGCACATGGATAACCGGCCTTTTGCCGATGATCTCAGCGTTGAAAAGGTCATTAAAATCGCCGAAAGACTCCGTGCTGTGACAGGCAAAGAACTGCCTTTGTATTGCGTTCCTCACGGACTTTCCCAGGAAAGGATCTCAAAGACCTGCGACACGAATTACCAATGCGTAATGTGTAAACGACATATGCTCAAGACCGCCGAACAATTCAACAAGAACATACAGTCCCAGGGAGTAATAATGGGAGACTCTCTGGGTCAGGTCGCATCCCAGACGCTGAAGAACATTCGCGCAGTTAGCATGGGAATCTCCATGCCCGTTATGAGACCTTTGATCGGATACGATAAACTGGAGATAGAATCGATATCCAAAGAGATCGGCGTATATGATCTTTCGATAATAAGATCCGAAGGGTGCAGGATCGTTCCTTCGAAACCCATCACCGAAGCGGATGTGAAAAGGGTCGAAAAATTCGATCTGCTTTCCGAAATAGACGATCGGTGCGCAGATATCGCAAGATCCGCGATAAGACTTTGAATCACTTGTAATAGAACACGGGGCAGGAATCTATCTCTTCCCGATTGTACACCATATCCAACGTCACTCTGTTGATGTACCTAGCCTGAACTCTGGAAACATAGAGGGTGTTGTTGCCTATCTGGATCCTTATGTCTGATTCTTTCGGGGATTTTACCGTTATCGGTACAAGGGCCGGGCCCGTACATGCGGTACACACTCTGTAATCCCTTCCCTCGGATGTCACCAACTTCTTTACGTCATCATCCACCGATATTTCCATGGTATCCCTCAAAACAACATACTTTATTATCTTTGCCCAGCAAAAAAATCCTTTATTTCAGTGCAGGGATCCTCCGCGGGATAAGCGTCGATGTCCTCCAATGTGAAAGTCCTCCGATCCAATATCACTGCAACCCCTCGGTCCGTATCGGACCTTATCAATCTGCCGATCGATTGTCTCATCTTCCTCATTGCGGGGATCTTCGACGAGTGTTCCCAACCATTGCCGAATCGGAGATCGCAATATCTCCTCAGAGCTTCCTGTTTGGAAGTCGGTTTCGGATACGGTATGCCTACAAGCACCGCGACCTCCAGATCCTTATCGGGAAAATCCAATCCCTCGCTTATCCTTCCTCCTGTTACCGCGAACAGTACCCCTCCGTCCGATGATCTGAATCCTATTACCTCGTCCATCAATTCGGTCTGGGTCATTCTTTTCTTCTCTATGAACACATCCTTTCCCATCGCATTCGTAACTCCGTCCGCGATCATTCTATCCATCAAGGCGTAAGAAGGGAAGAACACAGCCGTGTTCCTGTCGGTACATTTCACGATATCAACGATGTATTGTTTTATCCTGTCATAGGTCTCGGGAATATTCTTCAATTCGTCATACTTGGTGGATACGTCTTCTGCATACACCACTTTGAGATTCTCCTTCGGGAACGGGGACGGAAAGGTTGCCTTTACCGGATCGATAAGTCCGATCTCCTCCTCATAATCGCCCAAGGGAGCTAATGTTCCGGACATGTGGATCGACGAACCACAATACCGCAGAGGTTCGGCAGCAAGCCTAGGGTCGAGACAATAGGATTGGAATTTGGGGTTCTCCCCTCCGATTATAAGACAGACGTTTGTCTCCTCGTCACACATGTTCCAGAACGAAAGGAACTTTCCCATCGATCCGATATATGATCTCGGAAGTTTTCGTTTTGCTTTTTTCGCCTCGACTATCATCTCGCCTCTGTCCATGAGACCTTTGTATATTGCATTCAAAGAATTCGACGACATACCCAGACGACTCATCAATTCATCCTGCAGAAAAGTGGTCGGTATCAATCCATCATCGTCATGAAGGTACTCCGATATCGCCTCTTTCATACATTCTCTTAGAACCTCGATGATATCCGTGACTGTCAGTCCGCCATATATCTCCGGATCCTTCCACTCCATCGCCTCCTTCTCCGCAAGGTCCATCGCCGCCGAACTGTATTCAACGGTCATCACCTCCCTCAGATACTCCGGAAGATTGTGTGCCTCATCGACAACGACCGCGAGTTCCGAAAGCGGTTTCCCCATCCATTCGAGAAATCTTGCTCTTATGAAGGGAACAAAGAAGAACACATACGGTGCGGCAATGATGTCCGCATACGGAAGTATGCGTTTCATCATCTCATACGGACACACTTCAGACTTGAGACATTTTTCCGTGAATGCTTCGTGTTCCAAGTGTTCGTCCCTGAGTTCGTTAACGAACTTATCCACGTTTATGTTCGCAATGTTCTCATAATACTTGCACGGGCCGTAGTTTCCGTCCTTCTTCTTATACTCGGAACATAACTTGGACAATTCCTCGGGAGTCCCGTTATTCAACTCCGGATCTGATGACATCATCGGACAATTATCTACACTGCGGCCCTGAACCGCCGCACATAACAACGGGACATTCTTCGATATCCGCTCTGCCTCGATGACTATCTGTCTCTGCTGGGATTTTGTCCGAGTGAGATACAGAACCTTCTTACCTGCACCCAATGATGCTTCGAGAGCACCTGTCATGGAGACCACGGTCTTTCCGGTACCGGTGCCGGATTCCATGATCACGGCCTTACCGTCCGTCACGGATCCTCTTACCAGATCGACCATCGCGGCCTGATCGCCAACATATTCGTATGGGAACAGATCCATGTTATTTGCGATCACTCGCCCCTGCGCCATATATCATCGGTCAGCTCGCTGTATATGTCGATCTCCTCTCCGTCGGATACTGCCTCAGGAGCCGAATTCATGAGCTCGGAGATCTTATCCCTTCTGAAGAGCCAGTAGTGGATCCTCCACTCCCTTCCGTCGTAAAGTGTCGTCTCTTCCCTCTCTGTGGTGAGTATACCCGCATCCTCGAGCATGTAGAATGCATCGCGGTCTTCCGGTTCCAGTATGTTGTCGATTATCCTGTCTGAGTATCCGAAGAAGTTCAGAACGTGCCTGGCAAGCATATTCGCCTGTTCGATCTCCATTCCTCTGCTGCTGTCTATACCGTTCTTCACCGCCTTGGTGAGGTCTTCGACCGTTATTGTGATCTCCATGCTGTTTCCCCCTTAATTGTCAACCAGGTCTACGAATCTGACCTCTCCGCCGCTGACGGCTTTCGAGACCTTTTCCAGAACATTTGCCGGCACATTCTGATCTACCGTCAGGACCATCAAGGCATCCTTTCCGGATCTGCCGACCGACATCTGTGCGATATTAATGTTGAATTCACCGAAGACCGTTCCCACCGCTCCGATGATCCCGGGAGAGTCCTTGTATGATACGAACACCACGTCTCCCGACATGGGTGCATCGAATGTGAACTCCTGATATCCTACCAATCTTGCCTGGTCTCCGAAGACGGTTCCTTTTATGGCAACGGTCCTTCCTTTGGATCTGACCCTCATCTCGATCATGTTGGCATAATCCGCGGATTTGCCCACCGAGGATTCCTTGATGGATATTCCCTTCTGTTTCGCGACGGGCAATGCGTTTATCATGTTCGCATTCCCGACTCCGATTATATTCTTCAGAACACCGATGACCGCCGATACCGTCAACATCTTCGTCTGTTTTTCGGCGAGCTCTCCGCAATAGGTTATCTCCAACTCTTCGATCGGATTGTTTCCGTTCATCTGGTGGATCAATACTCCCATGCGTTCCGCCAAAGGTACGTAGACCTCCGTTTCCGGGTCCAATTTTCCCCTGGGAGCGTTTATTGCGTTCGTTATCTCTCCGTCCCTGAGGTATTTCACTGCAGCCACGGCAACCTCTACCGCTACCCTTTCTTGTGCCTCGACGGTGCTGGCTCCCAGATGCGGTGTTGTCACCAGATTATCCAGTTCCAAGAGTTTCTTCTCATTCTCGTCAAGTGGTTCGTTGCACCATACGTCGAATGCCGCTCCCGCGATTATCTTCTCTTTGAGTGCGACGTAAAGATCGTCTTCATTGACTATACCGCCGCGGGCAACGTTCGCTATCCTCACGTTGGGTTTCATCATCTTGAACTGCGGGAGGCTTATCATGTTCTTCGTCTCGGGAAGAAGAGGTGTGTGGATCGTCATGAAATCAGCCGAGCTTATCACTTCTTCGAAGGTAGTGAGCCTTACTCCTATATCATCGGCAACCTCCTTGGGCAGGAACGGATCGTAACCGATCATGGTCATGTTGAACGCCTTCATGCGTTTCGCCACTTCGCCGCCGACCCTTCCGACTCCGACTATTCCCAACACTTTCCCGTTGAGTTCCACTCCGGTGTATTTCGATCTCTTCCACTCACCCTTATGCATCGAGTCATGTGCGAAGGGGATGTTCCTGGCAAGTGCCATGAGCATTGCGCATGAGTGTTCCGCCGCGGAGATTATGTTCGCTGCGGGAGTATTCATGATCAATATCCCTTTTTCGGTGGCATACGGGATGTCCACATTGTCCACACCTACGCCGGCGCGGCCTATGACCTTGAGATTCTTCCCTGCGTCTATGATCTTCCTTGTGACCTTCGTTCCGGACCTTATGATCAGACAGTCGTAGTTTGCGATTATCGAACAAAGCTCGTCCTCCGACAGATCGGCCTTCTCATCCACCGGAAATCCGGATTCCTTCAAAATGCTCAGTCCCTCTTCGTCCAATGGGTCTGATACCAATATCCTCGTGGTCATTTCATCTCCTCCAATATGCAGTCCATAACTGTGATCAATTCCCTGATGCCCGCAGGCGTGGTGTCTCCCATGTGTCCTATCCTGAATGTCGCATCCTTCACATCCCCGTATCCGTTGGATATCTCGTACCCTTTGGATTTGAGGGAGGAATGGAACACGTCGAAATCCAGACTTCCGCGGTTGAACACGCTTATCGAATTGGATCTGTATCCTTTCTCGGGGAATATTCCGTAAAGTTTGTCATTCGCCCAGGCCTCCATCGTGTCGGCCATCTCCTTATGCCTTGCGTATCTCTGCTTCATTCCTTCAGCCAACATTCGATCCAGTTGGAAGTCCAGTGCGTACATCAGAGAGACGGGGGGAGTTGTCAGGGCGTAGTTCTCGTCATTTTGTTTCTTGATCTTCAGAAGATCGGTGTAAAACCCTTTGTTCGGAACCGTCTTGGCTTTTTTCAGAAGCTTTTCCGATACCGCTATCATAGCCAATCCGGGCGGTAAAGCCAACGCTTTCTGAGTTCCGAATACAAGTGCATCCGGCTGAAGTTTCTTCAGTTGGAGGTCCATAGCGAAAGCGGATGTGACCGCGTCGATCATCACCAACGCATCCCCGCTCTGAGATCTGACCTCGTCCGCCAATGCAACAGAATCACTGAATACACCCGTGGATGATTCGTTGCTCACCCAGTGGACCGCCTCGATGTCATTCTTGACCTTTCCTTTGATGTGCTCGGGTTTGATGGCCTTGCCCCATCCCACGACCACCTTGTCGACGGTCTTTCCGTTCAATTCAGCGATCTCTATGGATCGGTTTCCGAAGGATCCGTTCGTGAGTCCCAGCGTTTTAGTGTTGACCCCGTTCCTGATCATACCCTCGAGGAAAACGGAGGCAGAACCGCCGACCATGTAGATCTCCATGTCCGTATCCAGAGCCTTTCTCATCTTCTCGACGATAGCTCCGTGGAGTGTTTTGTATTCTTTGGACCTATGCGTTATCATAGGTTTTGTCATCGACTGCAGAACTTCCGGTTCAACGTTCACCGGGCCCACTGTGAAAAGTCTCCTGCTCAATAATATTCCTCAGAGTAGCTGATATTTTCCGCTATCTTCTACCCTGTATATATTATAGCGCACGCGCCCGAGCCGCATCAAAGATTGTGCATGAATGTCTTGATCCTGGACAATCCTTCCCTGATCTGGTCCTCGCTTGTCGCATAGGACACCCTGAAGAACCCTTCTCCGCTGGGTCCGAAGGCCGAACCGGGGGTGACGGCGACATGCGCCTCTTCCAACATCTTTGTGCAGAGTATCGTGGATTTTACCTTGGAATTGTATTTCGGGAAAAGGTAGAATGCACCCTTGGGAACATTGCAATCGAGTCCTTTTATCTCACCGATGAGATCAAGTGCCAGATTGCGGCGTTTCTTGAATTCCCTTATCATCTCGAACTTCGCTTCCTGGGGACCGTTTATCGCTTCCACGGCGGCAGGCTGAGTGAACGACGTGCAGCATGATATCGAATGTGTCTGCAATTTGTCTATGTTGGCAATGTCCGCCTCGGGAGCTATCACCCACCCGAGTCTCCATCCCGTCATTGCATAGGTTTTGGAAAGTCCGGATATTGTTATTGTTCTCTCGAACATCTCCGGAAGAGACGCTATCGAGTGGTGTTTCCCTTCATAGATTATACTCTCGTATATCTCGTCGGACATCACCATGAGGTTATGTTTTTTTGCGATCTCCGCTATGGCTCTTATCGTTTTGAGAGGAAGTACGCCTCCCGTAGGATTCGACGGCGAGTTGAGAAGTATCATCTTTGTCTTCGGGGTTATCGCAGCCTCAATCAGTTCGGGGTTTACTATGAAATCCTCATCGAACTTTGTCGGTATGTACTTGGGTTTGGCGCCTGCCAACCTTATGCACGCCTCATACGATACCCAGCTGGGGTCCGGAAGTATCACTTCGTCACCCGGATCCAGGTACGCCAATGCTGTCATGAATATCGCGTGTTTACACGGAGTTATCAGAACATTCTTCGCGGTGCAATGGATCTTGTTGTCCGAGAACGCCTTCGCCGCGACCGCCTTGCGAAGTTCCGGGATCCCTGCCGAAGGAGTATAATGAGTGAACCCGCTTTGAAGAGAATCGACACATGCATCCACAACATTCGAGGGGGTGACAAAATCCGGCTCCCCCATTGAGAATGATATAAGATCTATGCCCTGAGACTTCAGATAACTTACCAAATTTGCAATAGAGACCGTACCTGACGCCGGTATTCCTTTGACCCTCTTTGAGACCATCGGATTTCCCTCACGGGTATTGCAGTATATTATATTTCTCCGAAACAGTCCCCTCAGCTCATGAGATCCTTCAGATTGCCGGACTCTATTGCCGTCTTGATCTCCATGGCCATTCTTCCACCCGTGCTCATGCCTGGATAAATGAGATCAGCATAGGGAGATCCCGAAATGAACGGATTTGTACCTGCCACTATCCTTGTGGATATCTCGAACACCTTGAATTCCAGTTTGTCTGTGACTACCGTTTCCAAACAGAACGGACCCCACATCCCTCCGAAGAGTTCGTAGGAACGGTTCACTACGTTCTCTCCCATCTCGAATGCCTTCGGTAAAAGCGATTCCCTGATCACGACGGGAGTGTTTCCGGTGACGACGAACGACGGATATAATCCGCGTCTTCTCGCATCCTCTATCGATCCCAGCTTGTACATCTCATCGATGTTCGTCTCGTCTCTTCTGTCTATGGAAAGAAGCTCCAAAGAACCTCCCTGTTTGCAGACGTATCCGTCCTTCTTCAGCGGGTCATAGAAGAAATGCAGGTAATACCTGGTTCCGAGACAATACTCCTGTATCGTGTAGGGCTGCGTGTTGTCTATCGACATCTTGAAATCCGGATAATCCTTGGCAATGAAGAATCCGCGTCCGCCTTTCGCCCCGTGGTATTTGACCATGACAGGTTCGTTTATCTCCCTGGCATCGGTTATGAGCCTGGGCATGGGAACGCCTGCGGAAGTTATCCACTGTCTTTGTTTCTCTCTGTTCGACTCCCACTGCAGAACCGCTCTGTTCCCGTAGGAGGGAACGCCGAAATCCTCGAATTGGGTAGCTCCCATGTATTCGACGAAGGATCCGTGAGGTATGATTATGCAGTTCTTGTCCAACAACTCGTCCACACGGTCAGTCATGTCGTTAAAATCTTGATATTTCACGATCTCGTCGGGTTTGGCGAGAGGGAACGCGTCATAATACTTGGTATTGTCCTTGACTGTGAGTCCCAAGGTCTTGAATCCCATCTTACGTGCCCCGTGGAAGATCTGAAGCGAGGAATGAGAACACAATGTAGCAATAGTGATATCACTGGTGTCGTACCCATCCAAAATCTCGCTTATCCTTCCTTTGGGAACCATATCCGCTTATTGCATTCATGCTTTTAAATATTATTACAACAAGGCAAAACCGAGAAACCTCTTTCGGATTATTCGGACACCCCGAGTAAGACCTTTTATACCTCGCAATGAGTATCGAAAATTACCTCGTATAACAACGAAGAGGTCGGTAACATGAACAACGAAGAACTCGCCCTTCATTTTGAAGAACTGAAAAAAGAACTGGAAGGAAAGATCAGCGATGAACAGCTGATGAAAGAACTCAATACCTATCTCAATGAATATCGCGTGACGGCAGATGCCGCGAAAAGAGGCATAAAGAGAAAGTATGGGGCGGAAGGGCCGTCCTCCTTCGTTACCGCGGATGTCATTTCAAAAAAGATCGCGGATCTGGTCGGCACGGAGATGAACGTCGATATAACCGCAAAAGCCGTCTACGTCGACAAGAAACAGATAACCGTCAGAGGCAGTCAGAAGACCATAATCTCCGGAATAATCGGCGATGAGACCGGTACTGCCCCCTTCACCATCTGGGAAGGGGATAACCTTGAACTCGTTAAAGGCGAGGTGTACGTCCTCAAGAACGCGTACACCAAGAAATGGAACGACCGCGTACAGGTCAATCTCGGTTCGAGAGGACGAGTGGAGCGGGGCGCGAATCTTACCGTGGATGTTCCCGACCGAACGCTTTTGATCGATGCCGCCGAGATCAAGATAGGGAACATCATGGACGGATTGGGCAATGTCACAGTGACCGGACGGATAATGTCGGTCGAAGAGAGAAACGTGACCGTAAAGGGAGAAGCAAAAACAGTGTACTCCGGCCTGATAGCGGACGATTCGGGCAAGATACAGTATTCCGCTTGGAATGATTACGAACTCAAAGAAGGAGAGACCATCTGCATCAAGAACGCGTACATCCGGTCTTGGAAGGGCATCCCCCAATTGAACCTGGGAGACAAGTGCGAGGTCAGCAGAGTAGACGATTCCTTCGGAGAGATAGATATGAATGCTTCCAGGAAGACCGTTGCCGACATGGTGAGTGTCGGAGGAGGCATAGGAGTATCCATCACCGGTACGGTGGTGGACCTGAGAGGAGGAAGCGGGTTGATAAGGAGATGTCCCGAATGCAACAGGTCCGTCCTCAACGATGAATGTGCGACCCACGGGCATGTAGAACCTGTGTTCGATCTCAGGATGAAACTCATATTGGACGACGGAACGGGTGCGATAAGTGCGATCGTCAACCGCCGGGATACCGAAGCGATGACGGGCATCACGCTCGAAGCGGCAGAGGGTCTGGCTAGAGCCAGGGGAAGTCCCGACCTCATCGCAAAGGAGATCGCTCAGATGATGATCATGAAAAAGGTCACCGTTAGCGGAAATGTCCTGAGTGACGATTACGGTCCGATGATGATCGTTGAGGAAGCTCGGATCGAGAACACGGATGTTCTCAAAGAAGCTGAAGAATTGTACAGCGAACTGGAGGCGGCACTATGAATGCCAGGGAGACAGCGTGGAGATTGTTCTCCTCGGAACTCAATTCGGCTACCCATGAGATCAAGGGAGCGGACGAGAAATCCCCTTCATACGTGGTGACCCGTTTGGGCGCAATGGTGAACCGGGTCCTGATAGCAGGGGTCCTTACGGAGAAAGAGAACGTGGGAACGGATGACGAACCGATGTGGAGAGGGAGGATACAGGATCTCACAACCGGGAATTTCTTCATCAATATCGGAAGATACCAACCTGAAGCAGCAGCTACAATGGTTGATATCGAGACCCCGGAATTCGTCGCAGTGGTCGGCAAAGTAAGAACTTATACGACCGATGACCAGCGCGTTTTCGTTTCCATAAGACCGGAACGTATCATCGTCATCAACGAAGAGATAAGGGCTCAGTGGATGCTCGATGCCGCGAAATCGACGTGGGACAGACTCAAGAAGATGAAAGTCGCGACATCGATGCCGAATGTCACCGAAACGACTCTGATAGAAAAAGGATTCAGTATCAGAGACTCGAAAGGAATCGCTACAGCTCTGGCTCAATACGATCCCCCCAATTCCACCACCTACCTAAAGACACTTCAAACAGCCTTGAGGACCATACTGCCCGACAAGAACATTGACTTCGGACTGCCGGAGGACATGTCAGACTATCCCGATGAGATCGATATCGAACCCAATGCTTCCGGAAGCAACAACGCAGAGATGGAGGATATTATACTCTCTCTCTTGGAAGAATTGGATGTTGACGGTAAAGGCGCGCCTCGGGATGAGCTGGAAAGACGTTCGGAAGCGGAAGGCATATCCAGCATGGAATTGGAAGAGGTCTCCAACATATTGATGGACAAGGGACTTGTCTACGAACCGAACCTCAGATACCTGAAACGTATCTGAGCAAAACTTCAAATTAAAAAAGGTGGGGGTATCCCCTCACCTGATTATTGTTTCCAATTCTTCCTCAAGCTTTGACTCGTACTCCCTGAATCCGTATTTTGAGGTCAATATCATCCAGAATGCCATGATCCCCAAGAGGAATGTGAACAATCCCGATGTTGCGAACAACGCGGAGATCGCACAGAGGCCCAAGGCAAAATAATAATGAGTCCTCTTGAAACAAAGCACGGACGAGATCGTCCCCGTCACTCCCGCTATTATCCACGCCGATCCCAAATGGATCATGTACTGTTCGATCTCGTCTTTTGTTATTCCGAGTTCGCTCATTTCCTCGACAAAGATAGAATTTTGCCACAGCATATCCACAATTCCCTGTGCGTCGATGAAACAATACAACCCCAGGCAAAGCAGAGGAACACCGTATATCAGCATCACATAACCCGCCCACTTGGAACGTATCTTGACGGATTCCCTTATCACTTCCCTGTCCGCTTCGACCGCTTTCGGGTCCATTCCAGGGACACGGTTCCCGCATTCCGGACAATATTTCGTCTCCAGACTAAAACTGGCTCCGCATTGCGAACAGAACCTCTCTTGATTTGCCATGAGGGTGATGAATGCAGTGGAACATAATAAGTCCATCGTGTCTGGCAACAACCCCGACGGTCATTTGTACATTACCGCAGACCCATATCCAACCACCGAATCCTTGTCATATCTCAAAGAATCCCAAGAATCGGAATATTTCAGTATCTCTACCTCACTTGGATCCGTAGACATTATGGCGACGGCCATCGGACCATATCCGCAAACTGATATCCGTTCCTTTTCAATAATCGAATACATGCCATTGATGTCCCTCTCTTTCAAACGTTCCAGTACGGCCCGGTTCATTCTTTCGCCGATCTGTTTAGGAACATAATGAGCCATGTCGCTCGATGCTATCATGATCACATCGCGATCCTTACACGCATCTTTGATAATGGAGGATAACTTTGCCGCCGAACCTCTGTCCTGGCGCCCCATTATTATTGGAATTATGTGTGGATCGGGATCGATGTACTGGATGAACGGTATCTGAACTTCGATGGAATGTTCGAATCGGTGGGCATTGCAGTCGTCGGGAATGAATTGTCTGAGTCTTCCCGCGATCTCATCGTGAATCCTGCATGATCCAAGAGGCGTAAGGAATTCATCGCTGCACATCACCGCACCATACGGCACCCCGTAATGGTCCGGCCCAACTATTATGTACGCCTCCGGCAGACCATCTTCCGATATGCGTTTGAAGGTATGTGCCGCGTTCATACCCGATGCCATATACCCCGCGTGAGGACTCACTGCCGCACATATCGATCTTTTGTTCCCTGCCTTGTTCGGCAATCCGGGCCCCAACTCATGCTTGAAACACATCTCTATGGTTGATAGAAGCTCCTCCTTTTCGATGGGATAGAATCTTCCTGCCACAGCGGGATATCGCATAGAACGATAACACGTTGCAACTTAAATTACTGTTCGATGTCAAACTCGACAACACTGTAATTACCGTACATCCTGCCAGACTGTGCGGTAAACTTAAGCACGCAGTAATCCGGATCCGTGACTCCGCCTGGATAATATTTCGTGTCACCCTTCCTCCAGATCATCTCTTTTGATCCTTCGTCCTGAAGAACTTGTATCTCACCGGTCAGTAAGACGCCTTTGAAGAATAATTCGTTACAAAAATACAAACTGGCCTTGCTGTTATTCAGAAACTGTGATATTTTCGACGAAGATGTGTTTGTTGTCAGATAGAATGTTCTTATTCCCTCTCGTTTTCTCGGAGCGAGCATTGCCCTGATCTCTGGGAATCCGTTTTCATTCACCGATCCCAAATACACGATCTTCTGTTTTGATATCACAGATTCCGCCGTTTCTTTCGTGCCGCTGTTTTCCATGAACGGCGATTGTATTTTAAGATAAAAAGGAAAATGGTTTGTTGGAATTGTTTCAAAGTCTTGCTTCGAACTCTTCGATCTCCATGGTGAAGTCCGCGGGATCTTTCAGATCTCCCCTTGCAATAAGGACTTCCCTCGTAAGGAGCCAGTAAACGAATGCCAAAGCTCTTCTTCCCTTGTTGTTCGTGGGAATAACGAGATCGACATTCCTCGTCTCATTGTTGGCATCGCACATCGCGATGATCGGGATACCGAGGTTGAGCGCTTCGTTAAGAGCTTGTTTGTCCGCTGCGGGGTCTGTGACCATCAATACTTCTGGCTCTATGAATCCCGCGTTGGAGGGGTTCGTAAGAGTTCCGGGAACAAAACGGCCTGCGAATGCGGGTGCACCTATTGCCTTCGAGAACTCTCTGGCGGGCCTCTGACCGTATTGCCTGGCAGACACGACGAGGATTCTCTTCGGGTCGTATTTCGCAAGGAAACTTGCGGTTGCCCTTATTCTTTCGTCCGCTTTCTTGACGTCAAGGACATAAAGGCCATCCTGCCTTACTTTGTAGATGAAATCCTTCATATCCGCACTTTTCTGCTGGGTACCTATGTGTACTCCCGATGTGAGATACAGGTCTTCCGATACTAACAGGTCGCCTTCGACAGTTATGCTTTCCTCTTTGCTCATGTGAAAT
>JGI994J12354_10000118_pt1 | contig 71327 bp, 52 predicted proteins | sample IntmicLarv3ML3BL_FD_12354 | JGI IMG/M metagenome (IMG submission 12354) | reverse complement strand
GATATGAGCTACACAAGCGACGATGCAAGCGGATACTTTACAGACTCAATAATTATCCCTCAAACCGCAACAGCACGCTTACGAACAGTAAACGAAAACGTCCTTGACACTGCAAGCTCAACCCTTTCAAACAGATTGACAGTTCATAACAACAGCACCGAGCTTATCCCACTCACAGACAATGCCAAAAACGGCTTTTGGGTTAATCCTCTCGGAACAGTAATTAACTTCTATCCCGATGAAAACTTAGGCAGAGCTATCTACTACGGCGCAGGCTTAAACCTCGGCATCGCTAAGTTCTTAAATAACAACTCAAGCTATGGACTGGGCCTAACCTACATAGACGGTTATTACGATGACAGCAACGCTGACTTTGGCAGATTCGATACCTCGTTCTTAAATGCATCATTAGGATACAGAACCAACCCGGGCATCAACAAACTCTGGTTTGAAGGTATGCTCTCCTATGCTCGCAATACCGCTGATGCCTATAATGCATTCAATGAAAGCAAATCCAATGCCTACCGTGGTGGACTAAAAGCAGGTATTGATTTAACATCAGGCAGTTGGAGATTTACCCCTGCTTTAGGTGTTGACTATACATACTATGACTCTAAAGAACCGTTAATCGACGCAGACTTAGTAACCATGAACGTAAAAGACACCGATTCCTTACGTCCAACAGCCGAACTCGAAACAGCTTACACCTTCCGTGATATCGCTACATTCGGTATTAAATTGGGCTACAGCTACGAAGTTTACGGCAATGGTATCGAGCAAGAGATGGATCTGATGGACGATGCAAGCTTCATCCCACTCAGCAAAAAAACCGACCGTGCTCCCCGTCATACGGGTCATGTAGGTTTAAGCTTGAATCGTCATATCAACGATGCATTGTCCTTTAGCGGCGAATACGACTTACGCTTAAATGATCTAATGACAACAAATACATTTAAGATTAACCTTAAATGGCTGTATTAGTTTTCGTCCATTTTTGGCGCAGATTGAACGAGCTGTTCGGCTCGCGGTGCGTAGCACAGCTTCGCTCCATCTCGTCCAATCTGCATCCAAAAATGAACGAAAACGACCTTAAGTTATGATTGAGGTTTACGAAGTCCAAACTTTTATAAAAGTTTGATCAAAAAAGTTATTTTAGCGCGATTTTCTTATTATTTTTAGGCTAAGTTAAAGCTTTAAAGCTTAACTAAGTTTTGAAAATAAAGACGAAAATCGCGCTAAAATGCTTTAAGTTTAGATTAAAATTATTAAAGATTACATTACATAATAGGTAAGCGTAACTGATAACTTTTTGGATGAAACTTCAGTCGATGGCGATATAACTAGGCGGAGTACGATATTGCAACAGTCACTCCGTCTTGCTTATTTTAAAGCCGTTCCGTCTGGAAATCTACGCGCGAAGGCGCAAGATCGTGCAACGTAAGGTTGCCGAAAATCGCCCCAAATGCTTTAAGTTTAGAATAAAATTATCAAATGTTGCGTTTTGTTGGTGGGTGAGCGTAAATTTAGTTAGCTTTTTGAGGTTAAGACAAATATGTGAGGTTTATTTTTCTTTTGTATTGCACAAGCGTAACTGATAACTTCTTGGATGAGGTTTCAGCTTGTGGCGATATACCAAAACGAAGTGCAAATAAGCTAAATTGCACCCTACTAACTCATTTTCAAGCCGCTCCATTTGAAAATGTAAGCTTGATAAGCACCCATTCGTGTGAACGTTAGATTGTTGGAGTAAGGAAGGACTTTTTGTCTCTTCCATTTTCCGCTAGGCATACTAAAAAAAATCTCCCCTTTTTCTTGCGCGCGGGTTCAAATTATTTTAACAAAAATAATTTGAATTGCATTTCCATTTTTTCGTGAAGAAAAAATAAAGTAAATGCTAACACAATTTTCTATAAAATTGTGTCCCGCGCGCAAGAAAAAGGGGAGATTTTTTTTAGTATGCCTAGCGAAGAAAATGGACAACGTAATCTTAGACTTGTTAAGCATATATCTACATACAAAGTTTTAAAATTAGTGCAATGGAGTAATCTTTCCCATAATTGTATTCTGCTCATTTCCATAGACTTCAGCGCCAATGCTTTAAGGATGACTTGGCGGAGTGACTTTTGTATTGTCGTACTCTGCCTTATGATATCGCCATCGGCTGAAATTTTTATCAAATCTTCGCTTGTCTATTAATGAAACCACACATTTGATAATTTTAAGCAAAATTTAAAGCATTTTAGCGCGATTTTCGTGATTATTTTTAAAATTACATCAAGCTTTTCACTCTCAGCTCTTCTAAAAAATAATCACGAAAATCGCGCTAAAATAACTTAAAAATTTTGATCAAACTTTTATAAAAGTTTGGACTTCGTAGCTTTGTAAAAATTCTTTTAAGTCATTTATTTTAATGATGCCGAAATGGAAAACTGAAGCCGCAAGCAGGATTTTAGCGCCGGCATCAACTGCGTCCGCAAAGTCGCTCAGTTTACCTGCACCACCGCTGGCAACAACCGGAATATCGGTAATATTAGCTATTTTTGAGATTATCGGCAAATCGTAACCGGTCTTTGCTCCGTCGCCTGCCTTGCTTGTCGGCAAAATACACCCAACTCCGTAATCGCTCACAATTTTCGCCCACTCAACCGCGTCAAAGCCTGTCGCGGTGCGGCCACCATCGATATACACTTCATAACCGGAGGGTAGGATTCCGTTTATGTCAACATCTATAGCCACAGTAATCTTTTCCGAGCCGAATTCTTTTACCATTTCACGGATAACCTCTTTATTCCTAAACGCGCCAGAGCTTGTGGAAATCTTATTCGCGCCTGCCGCTAAAACCTTTTCAGCTATCTCTACAGTTGAAATACCGCCACCGACCGTGAATGGAACGGTTATCGCTGCTGCAGTACGGCGCACGACATCTATCATCGTTTCGCGTCCCTCAACGGTCGCTGTGATGTCAAGCATTGCTATCTCATCTGCACCCTCAGCACAGTAGCGCGCTGCGCACTCCACAGGGTCACCGGCATCAATAATATCAACAAAATGCACACCCTTGACCACTCGCCCGTTTTGCATATCTAAACACGGCATTATCTTTATATCTTTCATTTATACTCCTTTTTTATATTTTACTTGGAAATGTCCAGCCCCAAGCGCTCATATTGCTCTTTTGGGCTGTCATTTTCTTGCATAATTTTTATCATTTCCGCTATAAGTCGCTCTTCGGTCTTTTCGTCCTTTATCGGCGTATTTTGTAATGGGTCTTTAGATAAATCGTAAAGCGCGGTTTCCCATTTTGCTTGGGCTTGCGGATTCCAATCACAATGAACGGACTTTAAGAGCTTGCACCCCTTTGTAAAGTCAAATGTCGTGCCGTATTCAGCTTCTTTCAGCTCCTCCAGCGCCATAAACGCTCTGCCTGTTCCGTGATGGGTCGGCATCAGCCAATATTCGTAGAGTGGATCATTACTCTTCTTTGCCGGAGAGCGCATATACACATAACGGCCGTCGGTAATATTCATTTGTCCGCCGTGAATGCCAAAAATAGCGACATCCCGTACAGGCTCATCATTTTCTATCACATATTTTAGTGGTTTTCCGAGCATATCTTTGGGGATTTCTATATTGAAAAAGTCCAATACAGTCGGCGCTATATCTATGGTCTGCACGAGTGATGTTCTTCGTTCATTGCTCTTTTTATAGCGAGGATCCCAGATAAAAAAGGGGGTATTCGCTATCTCATTAAAGAACGGAAAATAACATTTTGCCCAATGCCCATGCTCTGTAAGCATATATCCGTGGTCGGTGTTGACTATGAGCATAGTGTCTTCCCATAGGTTATGCGCATCAAAAGTGTCCAAAACCTTGCCCAGGTATTTATCGCACATAGTCACGAGAGCGTAATGGCAATTTTTTGCGTACTCCACCTCTTCCGGGGTTTCACTGACCGTCCTGTACGGTGGCCAGTCAAAGACCGGACCATTGTAATTATCAGGGTACATTTTCTTAAATTCTTCGGGTACAAAAAACGGTTCGTGTGGGTCGAAGGTCTCTATTTGCAAAAACCAATTATCGCTGTTGTGATTTTTCTCAATAAACTCCAGTCCGAGCTCAAAGGTGACGGCTTGAGACTGTTTTTCTTCGCAATCCATATATTGGCGGTTAATCATATTCTGCCGATGCCACGCCGGAGATTCTGTCGCGTTTTTGGTCAAGGAATAATCGGGATTCTGTAAAACACCCTTCCATGGGTCGCACTCTTGACCGCGAACAAACTCAAAGCTCATATATCTTTCGTGGTAAGTTGCACCACCATCTTCAAAATAGTGGTAATGGTCAGTTATTAAGTGCGAGTAGATGCCATTATTTTTTAGGATTTCCGGCATCGAATCATCGTATGGTTCTATCGGTCCCCAGCTGCGGTGCAAAAAATTTGAGCGTCCGGTGTGAAGTTCTCTTCTTGCCGGCATACAGGGCATTGAGCAGACATAGCTGTTGTCAAAAGTCACACCTTTTTCTGCTAATCTTTTAAAGTTTGGCGTGCTGACAAAGTCACATCCGTATGGCTCTAAAAAACGTTTTGATAATGAGTCAAACATGACCATTACGACTTTCATTGTTTTATAATCCTCTTACTTATAAATTTTACCATAAATAGGCAAAAAATACAAGCAGTCTTACGTTGCACGAGTTTGCGCTTATCAAGAGACGGATATCCTTTAGAATATACTTGTTATGGTGAATTTTTATTAACTGAACAACAACACTTTAGCAAACTTAAAGCATTTAGCGCGACTTCCGTAATTTTTTTGTCAATCTGCAAGTTTAATTAAACTCAACAAAAAAAATAATAAAATCGCGCTAAATAATTTAAAACTTTGTCAATTCGACAAGCCTTTTGTAATTATAATATTATCGTCTGCAACGTCGATTATGACCATGTCGCCGTAAACAAAGTTGCTGTTCAATATTCCCATAGAGAGCGGATTTTCCACATTTCGGGTGATTGCTCTTCGCAAAGGTCGGGCTCCGTATGCCGGGTCATAACCGATCTCCGCAAGCTTTTTAACAGCCGCATCTGTAATATCAAGAGAAATATTCTTCTCTTTTAAGTTATTTGCCACCTTATTTATCATAAGGCGCACGATTTGCCCGATTTCCTCCTCGTTAAGCGGTAAAAAGACAATCACGTCATCGATACGGTTTAAAAGCTCGGGACGGAAAACGCCTTTGAGGTCGCCCATTGCTTTGTCGTAAAGGGAGTTGTAGTCATAATTCACGGTCGGCTTTTCATTTTTGCCATAGTCTGCAAAACCTATCTTCATGCCATCATCAAGCATATGGCGGCTGCCGATATTTGACGTCATTATTATCACTGTATTTGTAAAGTCTACCGTCCTTCCGACATTGTCTGTCAGGCGTCCGTCTTCCAAAATCTGCAATAGGATATTGAAAACATCGGGGTGCGCTTTTTCTATTTCGTCAAATAATATCACGCGGTACGGCTTGCGGCGCACGGCCTCGGTGAGCTGTCCGCCCTCGTCAAACCCCACGTAACCGGGAGGCGCGCCGATGAGGCGGGACACGCTGTGCTTTTCCATATACTCACTCATATCAACGCGAATCATAGCGTCTTCGGCATTGAAAAGGTATTCGGCGAGGCTTTTTGCTAGCTCGGTTTTACCCACACCGGTCGGGCCAATAAAGATAAATGAGCCGATAGGTCGCCTCGGGTCTTTTAGCCCTGCTCTGCCACGGCGAACAGCATCGGAAACTATTTTTACCGCTTGCGCCTGCCCGATTATTCGCTCGTGCAGTTCCTGTTCCATATTTATAAGTCGCTGTGCTTCTTCGTCAAAGAGGCGCGACACCGGGATATTTGTCATGCGCGCGACAACCTCGGCAACGTCTTCCGCTGTGACTATCGGCTCTACGTGGTTTGTGATTGTTCGTTCAATCTCCTCAACTTGGCTTTTAAGTTTGAGCACCTCTTGCTGACATTCGGCAGCGTGGCGATAATCTTCCTCTATTGCCGCTTGTTGTCGCTCATCTTCCAATACTCGTATCTGCTCTTCAAGTTCCTTTATCTCAACCGGAATAAATATCGCTTGGATGTGCTTTCGCGCCCCTGCCTCGTCGATGAGGTCTATCGCCTTGTCAGGCAGGTAACGATCGGCAATATACCGCGTGCTGAGCGTGACCGCTGCCTTTAACGCCTCGTCCGTGTAGGTAATATCGTGATGCTTTTCGTACCGCTCCTTGAGCCCGTATAGTATTCGCAATGTAGAATCCTGTGACGGCTCTTCCACGACAATGGGCTGAAATCTCCTTTCAAGTGCAGGGTCGCGCTCAATATATTTTCGGTACTCATCCAAAGTTGTCGCGCCGATACATTGGAGTTCGCCGCGGCTTAGCGCAGGTTTTAGCATATTCGCGGCATCAATCGCCCCCTCTGCCGCACCTGCTCCGACTACGGTGTGCAGCTCGTCAATGAAGAGGACAATCTCACCTTCCGCGGTCTTGATCTCTTCCATAACCGACTTTAACCGCTCCTCAAACTCGCCACGGAATTTCGCGCCCGCGAGCATACTGGAGAGGTCAAGCGCAATAACACGCTTGTTTTTTAAGGTTTGCGGAACGTCGTTTTCTATGATTTTTATCGCTAACCCTTCCGCAACTGCGGTTTTACCGACACCCGGGTCACCGATGAGCGCGGGATTATTTTTTGTGCGACGGGAGAGTATCTCTATTACACGCGCGATCTCCTCATCACGGCCAATAACAGGGTCAAGTTTGCCGTTTCGCGCCATTTCGGTTAAGTCACGGCTATACTTTTTAAGCGACTGATAGCTGGTGTCCGCGGTCTGGCTGTCAACATTGCGCCCGCCGCGCATTTTTTCTATAGCTTGCATCAATGATGCGCGCGTAAGCCCGTATTCGTTCATGATTCTCGCTGCGCTGGAGCTTCCTTCCTCAATGATGCCGAGCGCAAAATGCTCCAAAGCAATGTAAGTATCACCTAAATTTTCGGCGATTTGCCCAACGAGCGCGCCTATCACGTGCTGTGCCGCGGGAGTGGGGTAAACTTGCAGTTCGCGTCCAACGTTTGACGTCGTGGATTTCGGCAATTTATCGAGCGAAGTTTTTATGCTTTGTGTGAAACTCGCGATATCAACGCCGGCAACCTCAAAAAGCTCCCGTCCGTTCCCATCGGGCAACTCAAGCATTGCGAGCAATAAGTGGTCGCAGTCGAGCTGCATATGATTGTAACGCTTCATGATAGCTTGCGCTATCATTAACATTTCTTGTGCTTTGTCTGTAAATTTATTGAAATCCATTGTTCTATCCTTTAAATCTAATCACACGTTTTATGTGTTTCTGCAGACAGATTTGTAATCTGCTTTTGCTCCTAAAAATTCAACGCAAGGCACGGGTGAACCGATTGTTTAGTAGGCGTATCGCGTGCATTACCGACCTTGCACCACTCTTTACCCTATCCGTCCTAATCACGCGCTTTCTTGCTCCAATTTCGTACATGCCCGCGCGTAAGCGCATGCTAAAAGTTTGGCCCCGCAGGGATTCCGTTTTTACGCTTCAAATCTATATTAACCTTCCAAATAAACGCTAACGCCAATAGGTTAAAATAACAGATGACCGAAAATAGCGCAGAAAAACTGCAAGCGTGGGTGTAGATTTAACCGTTAAAAGAACTTTTGGAGGCGGCGTTTGGATTGCGCCCGTATTCTTTCGTTTTCTGCCTGTAAATCGTCTATCTGCTCGAGCAAATTCAGTATTACCGCGATACCTGCGGCGTTCACTCCCAGTTCATCGCGAAGGCGGATTATTTGCTGTAAACGTTTGATATCGGACGCGGAAAACATCCGCACGCTGCCGACCCGTTTTGGTTTTATTAATCCTTGTCGTTCGTACATTCTGAGCGTCTGCGGGTGCATATCGATCATCTTTGACACCACGCTTATGAGGTAAATCGGCTCATTTTGGTCGAAATTATCATCCATCATGATGGCTCTCCTCCCAATCTCTAAGTGGCGCGAGCGAATCATATTCGCGCTCGCTAAGCTCCTTTGGCACGGTTATCATGATGCGCGCGTATAAATCGCCATGCGTGCCGTCCTTTTTCTTTAGCCCCTTGCCTTTGATTCTCAGGCGACTTCCCGACTGCGCTCCTGCAGGGAGTTTTAGGGTAATATTGCTATTATTTAGCGTGCTGACCGTAATGTTACCGCCGAAAATAGCTGTTAAATACGGCACCTTGGTCTCTTTTACCAAATCGTCGCCCTCTACCGTATATTCGTTGTGCGGCAGGTATTTAATCGTCAAATAAAGGTCGCCGTTCACGCCTCCGTTTTGCCCCGGATGTCCCTTTTCTTTTAGGCGTATTTTTGCGCCTGCCCGTGTGTTTGGCGGAACGGTAAAGGTGATGTTTTTCCCGTTTACGTTTAAGCTCGCGGATGTGCCGAGAGTCGCGTCTTCGAGGGAGATGGGAAATTCATGTTCGTAATCTTCTCCTTTTGTCGGACGTCTGCGCGGGCTGAATCCTCCGCCACCACCGAAAATACCGGAAAACATCTCGCCAAAATCCATGCCCTCAAAGTTAAAGTTGCCGCCTTGACTAAAATTGCCGCCGCCCATATTGTAGCTGCCTGCGTTGCCCGGGTTGAAATTGCCGTCCACGTGCCGCCAGCCATCGCCAAGATGCCCGAATTTATCGTACTTTTCGCGCATATCTTTGTTTGACAGCACTTCATACGCCTCAGTCGCTTCTTTGAACTTAGCTTCTGCGGATTCGTTGTTCGGGTTCACGTCAGGGTGATATTTTCGCGCCAACTTTCGGTAAGCGGATTTTATCTCCTTTTCTGTCGCATCCTTTTTCACTCCCAACACATCATAATAATTTTTTTTACTTGTCAAATCTGCACCAACGCTTTATGTTTTTCTTCTGCTTTGTCGGTCATCTGCTCATTTTACCTAAAAATTCAACGCAAGGTATGGGTGAACCGATGGTTTAAGTAGCTTGTTTACTGGATTACCGACCCTGCACCCGGAGTTGCCTATCTCTAGTGTCCAATTTTTCACAGCCAAGCGTAAAATCTTTTAATTTTGCTTTTCTTGCGATTTCGTGCGTATTTTTCTAATGAACCGGTAGAAATTACATCCAAACGATTTTAAGAAAATCAACGCTAAGAAATCGCAAGAAAAGCAAAATTATAAAGATTGTTTTTATTCGCACATACCCGCGCGAAGCGCCCATAAGTTTTTGATTAAACTTTTTCCGAAAAAGTTTAGCCCCGCAGGGACTCCGTAAACCTTTCGTATCTTTGGGGGAGGAGAATATATAAAAACGCTCCTCCCTCTTATTTTACCCGTATTTTACTCTTCCTTGTACTCAGCATCGATAACTTCATCGCCACCGGTATTTTGCGCGCCGGCATTAGCATCTGTTGCTTCTTGCCCGCCTTGCGCACCGGTCTGCTGATACACTTTCTGTGAAACTTCCATCATCTTGTTTTGAAGAGCTTGGATAGCGGCATTTATCGCCTCAACATCTTCACCGTTGCCCTTTTCGCGCACATCGGCAATCAATTTCTCAACATCTGCCTTATCATTCGCCTCAATCTTGTCGCCAAGATCGGAAACCTGTTTTTCCACCTGATACGCCATAGAGTCCGCGTTATTTTTTGCCTCAGCAAGCGATTTCTTCTGTTTGTCTGCTTCGGCGTTAGCTTCGGCATCGCTCACCATACGCTCAACCTCGGTCTTGTCCAAAGTGCCGGAGCCGGTGATGGTTATGCTCTGCGAGTTATTCGTTGCTTGATCTTTCGCGCTCACATTCACAATACCGTTCGCGTCAATGTCAAAAGTCACGTCAATCTTTGGCACGCCACGCGGAGCTGACGGAATACCGGTTAGGTCAAACTGCCCGAGCAGGCGATTTTCCCTTGCCATCTCGCGCTCACCCTGATAAACCATGATGGTTACAGCAGTTTGATTGTCAGCGTAAGTGGTAAAGGTCTCAGACTTTCGCGTAGGAATCGTTGAGTTGCGCTCGATCATCCTCGTCATGATGCCACCCGCGGTTTCAATGCCGAGTGTCAGCGGTGTAACGTCCAAAAGCACGATATCCGTGCGCTCACCAGCCAAAACAGAGCCTTGAATAGCAGCGCCAATCGCCACAACCTCATCCGGATTCACGCCCCTGTGCGGCTCTTTGCCCGCAAGCTTTTTCACCATCTCAACAACTGCCGGCATACGTGTAGAACCGCCGACCATGATTACTTCATCAAGCTCGCTGACCGCGATACCGGCATCCTTTAGCGCGGTATTGAACGGGATTTTGATACGCTCAAGCAAATCTGCGGTGATTTCCTCAAATTTCGCGCGTGTCAAGTTCATATCAAGGTGTTTCGGGCCGTTCTGGTCTGCGGTGATAAAGGGCAGGTTGATAGTCGTCTGCACCATAGAGGACAGCTCAACTTTTGCCTTTTCCGCTGCCTCACGAAGGCGTTGCAGAGCTTGTTTGTCGGACTTTAAATCGATTCCTTGCTCGCGTTTGAACTCATCAGCGAGATAGTTTACGATTCTCTCATCCCAGTCATCACCACCGAGGTGGGTATCGCCGTTAGTTGATTTTACCTCAAAAACGCCGTCACCGACTTCGAGAACGCTCACATCAAATGTTCCGCCGCCAAGGTCAAAGACTAAAATAGTCTCATCGCTTTTTTTATCCAACCCATAAGCGAGCGCTGCCGCTGTCGGCTCATTAATGATGCGAAGAACATTAAGTCCCGCAACCTCACCCGCGGTCTTTGTCGCGTGGCGCTGAGCGTCATTGAAGTATGCCGGCACAGTAATCACCGCGCTGTCAACCTTCTGCCCCAGGTATGTTTCGGCATCGGATTTTAGTTTTTGTAAAATCATCGCCGAAATCTCTTCCGCTGTATAATCTTTGCCCATAATATCAACTGTTGCAGCGCCATCTTTACCTGCAACCACATTATATGGTACTATTTTCTTTTCGCTGTCTACCTCGTCAAAACGGCGACCCATAAATCTTTTAATGGAAAAAATGGTGTTTTCCGAATTGATGGTTGCCTGTCTTTTTGCGGATGTGCCGACCAACTTTTCGTTGTTTTTCGTAAATGCCACAACAGACGGGGTAGTCCTTCCGCCCTCGGGGTTGGTGATAACTGTGGGCTCTCCCCCTTCCATAACAGACACAACCGAGTTGGTTGTACCAAGGTCAATACCTATAACTTTTGCCATTTGCTCCTCCTCTTTCTTTATATGCAAGCGTTTTTAAAAGGGCTTTACATATATTATATCTTTTATTTTGTTTTATTTTTGCTTATTTTTCGCGCTAAAACAGACAATTTACGCATTCTTAGCGCAAAAAACATTTTAACTCGATATGCTATTTATACCCTAGCTTTGATATGTCTAAACCTGTTTGATACAAACAATATCAACTGACTTGAGTCGGTTCATATCAAGTTACTTTATATTAGACACATCATGTTGCAAAAAGTTTTACGGAAATTTACAAAATTTTACGATACCAAACTTTTTAGTTATTTGTGGCGATTTTCTGATTATTTTAAGCCGGATAGAGAATGATATGTTTATCATCATTTTGAGAATGCTTGGCCTTATTAATAGGTAAGTACAGGGTTGGTTTTTAAAGTGATATTTGCTTGTGGCGGTGCCGTTTGTGTGCAACGTAAAGTTATCATGTGGTTGCCTTTAAGTTAAAAAAAGTTTACAAAACTTAAAACAAAAAGCTCAAACGCAAAAGAAAAACAATATAAAATTAAAAAAAAGAGGGGAAATATTGTAAAAATAGGCGAAAATAGGGCTTAGAATATTGATTTTTGCACCTAAAATGTATTATAATATATAATAGTGTAGTTTTGTTTTAAAAAAAAGGTAAGAACTGCACCGTGGAATTTCGTGTGAAAGATTGGCTTGATGAGTATTTTGGTGAAGATTATTTAACGCTTTACTACTTTTCTGAAGAGAGGACCGCCAAAGAAGCGGATTTTATAGAAAAGATATTGAGGGCGAGGATTTTTACGGAAAATACTCTCAATCAGCAACTCAAAGTATTGGATCTCGCGTGTGGTCAAGGCAGGCATGCTATAAAGCTTGCCGAACAAGGGTTTAAAGTACTCGGAATTGATTATCAAGAAGGTTTGTTAGATATTGCGCGTAAAAATTGCGCTGAGCAAGCGAAAAACACGGGAAATATCGCGTTTTTACAGGGCGATATGCGGGAATTGGCGTACAGCTCGGAGTTTGACGCAGTTTTGAACCTCTTTACCGCGTTTGGGTACTTTGATGATGAGACAAATCACGCTGTTGTGGGGAAAATTGCCGCGGCAATAAAGAGAAATGGTATCTTTTTTCAGGATCTCGCGAATAAAGAGTACCAGTTGCGCGAAACCAAGCCCGCCTGGGAGCGTATAACGCATAACGGGCTGAAAGTTGATAATGTTTGGACGTTTAACGAGAGGACTAAGCAATACACGCATAAGCAATGGTTGCACAAAGAGAACGGACAGATAAGAGAATTTTCACACACGGTGCGTATTTATGATTTCTTCGAGATTGAAGAAATTTATAGCGCGCATGGGTTAGAGATATTAGACGTATATGGCGACTATGATGGCAATAGCTATGACAAGAGCAGCTCGCCAAGAATGATAGTAATCGCTAAAAGATTATAGAAGAAATAAAAAAAAACTTAAGGAGTTTACGCATATTATGCCATTAGTAACAAGTAAAGAAGTATTGCTAAAAGCAGCGAGCGAAGGTTATGCCGTTGGCGCGTTTAACCTCAACAACATGGAGATGGCACAAGCCATCGTTCAGGCAGCTGAAGAGAAAAAGTCACCTGTTATCGTACAGGCAAGCCAGGGTGCTATCAAGTACGCAGGTCTTGAGATGATCACTGCTATGGCTGACATTTTGGCAGCCCAAGCATCTGTTCCCGTAGTTTTACACTTAGACCACGGTACAGACTACAAGCAGAACGTTAAATGTCTCAGAGCCGGTTTCACCTCTTTGATGTTTGACGGTCACGCTCTTCCACTTGAAGAGAATATCAAGATGACTGCAAAGATTGTTGACATCGCTCACTCTGTAGGTCTTCCGGTAGAAGCAGAGATCGGTTCTGTTTTGACTATTGAGAACCTATTATCAGACGCTGAGATGGCTGACATCCGCGCTATGGAGATTCCAAAACAGTTTGAAGTTTTACGTCAGAAAATCAGCGGAAGAGTTGATGATGCTATCGCTACTCCTGAAGAAGCAAAGCGCTTTGTTGACGAGACAGGTGTTGACTTTTTGGCAGCAGCTGTGGGTTCAGTTCACGGTCTTTGGCTTGACATTTGGCCTCTTAGAATTGACCGCTTAAAAGAGATTTATGACGCAGTTAAGATTCCTATCGTCAGCCACGGTTCATCAGGCGTGCTTGTTGACGTGAAAAAGGCTGAAGATTTGGGCGTTGAATTGTTACCAGGTGAAGGTTCACTCAAAGATGCTATTAAGCACGGTTACACGAAAATCAACGTTGCTACAGCTCTCAGTATGGAGTTCAACCGCGCTATGCTCGAAGCTGCTGCAAAACGTCCGGGCGAAAAAGACCCACGCAAATTGCTCACTCCGGCTCGTGAAGCTGTTGTTGCAAAGACCAAAGAGTACATTGACATCTTTGGTAGTGAAGGCAAAGGCGATAGCATGGTAGCTGCCGGCGGTAACTTTGGCGGTGGCGAAGTAGCTCGCGGCGAAGAATAAAAAAATCAAACTTCACGGAATTTTTCCGTGAGTTAAAGAATAACTTGCGGCTTTAGCGTATATATATAAAGCATGAACGCTAAAGCCACAAAATGAGGCTATTTTTCAATTAAACACTAAAGTGTAATTTGAAGGGCAAAACACAAGATTTCTTTTAAAAGAACGGTCAAGTTTAGGAAAATTTTTCAATCTCGCACCTAACGCAGGGTGCAGATTTGAAGGGCAAAAAAGATTTCTTTTAAAAGAACGGTCAAACTTAGGAGAACTTTTCAATCTCGCACCTAACGCAGGGTGCAGATTTGAAGGGCAAAAAAAGATTTCTTTTAAAAGAACGGTCAAACTTAGGAGAACTTTTCAATCTCGCACCCAACGCAGGGTGCAGATTTGAAGGATAAAAAAAATGAAACGAATTGCTGTATTAACGAGTGGCGGTGACTCGCCCGGAATGAACGCTGCCATACGCGCTATTGTGCGCACCGGCATAAGTTTGGGCGTAGAAGTCGTGGGCGTAAGGCACGGTTTTCAGGGGCTGGTGGACGGCGATTTCACATTGATGGACGCAGCAAGCGTTTCCGGCATCATAAACCGTGGCGGAACCATACTCCACTCGGCAAGAAGCATGGATTTTAAGACTAAAGAGGGCTTTCAGACCGCGCTTGATAACTTAAGCGTTAGCGGCATCGAGGGGTTGATAGTTATCGGCGGCAACGGCTCACAGACCGGCAATTTCGCGCTTTACGAGGCAGGGTTTAAGGTTATGGGCGTTGCGAGCACCATTGACAACGACCTTTACGGCACAGATACTACCATCGGATTTAAGACTGCGGTTAATACCGCGCTTGAGTGCGTTGATAAACTTCGCGATACCGCCACGAGCCATGAGCGGATATTTATCGTTGAAGTTATGGGCAGAAGCCGCGGATTTGTGGCGCTCAATGTCGGCATTGCCGGCGGTGCCGAGGTTGTTTTGATACCTGAGTTGCCCTTTACGGTGGACGATGTAGTGAACAAACTTAGCTCAGGTGTAGCAAGAGGAAAGAAATCCTCGCTCATCGTTGTTGCTGAAGGTGCGATAGGCGGTTTAGAGCTTGAGCGTCAGCTTAAAGAAAAGACCGATTACAGCATCAGGACTTCGGTTTTGGGCCACATTCAGCGTGGCGGCGCTCCGGTGGCTGAAGATAGATTGTTCGCTTCACAGACCGGCGCATATGCAGTGAAATTTTTACTTGATGGTATGAGTGGCGAGCTTGTTGGTGAGATAAATAACACTATTACAACCACACCGCTCAAAGAGGTTTTTACTAAAGATAAGCCGCTTGATAAAGAGCTTGTGGAATTAGTCTCGGTATTTAGTATTTAGGTTAGAACTTGTAACTAAAAACTTGACTTATATTAAAATAGGTTAAAGTTAAAGAAACTTTTCAATCTTATACCCAACACAGGGTACAGATTTGAAGGATAAAATAAAGAAGACTTGTTAATAAAATAGGTCAAAATTGGTAAAACTTTTCAATCTCGCACCCAACACAGGGTGAAGATTTGAAGGATAAAAAAGAAGACTTGTTAATAAAATAGGTCAAAATTGGTAAAACTTTTCAATCTCGCACCCAACACAGGGTGAAGATTTGAAGGATAAAAAAAGAAGACTTGTTAATAAAATAGGTCAAAATTGGTAAAACTTTTCAATCTCGCACCCAACGCAGGGTGAAGATTTGAAGGATAAAAAAACAAAAAACGGTATGATGCTTTAATTTTGAAAGCAAAAGCAAAATAAAAAAAACAGGGAGGATATCATGTCACCGTTCAATTCAGTTAAACGAGGAAAAGGCGCGAAGAATTTCAGAACGATCTTCTTAGGCGTTTTAGTTCTCGTTATGGCGGCAATGCTTATTGCCGGTCCACGTATTATGTTAGCTCAGGCCGACACAACTCAAGCTCCTGCAGCAGCAGAGCAGCAGGCACAGCCACAAGAAGCTCCGGCAACAACACAAGCTGATGTAGCTCCGCAAGCACCAGCAGCTCCTGAAGCTGAGACACAAGAAGCTCACGGCGAAGCAGTTCCATTGCCATTTGGCGACCAAGCTTGGCCTGCGCTCTTCGTAGTGCTCGGCGCAGCTATTGTTGCTATCTGCTTTGGTATATTCTGGTTCAAGAAAACTATGGATGTTGACCCGGGCAACGAGAGAATGCAAGGCGTAGCTAAAGCAGTTCAAGAAGGCGCTTATGCTTATTTGAGCCGCCAAGTAAAGACAATGGCTATCGTTGTTATTATTTTGGGTATCGGTCTTGGGTTCCTTTATACTAATCAGTATGGCGATATCAAGCTCGGTCTTGGTGTTGCAATAGCTTTCATTGCCGGTGTTGCAGCTTCATATGCAGCAGGATACATCGGAATGGGTGTTGCTGTTCGTGGTAACGTTCGTGTAGCAAATGCTGCTTTGTCAAGCTTTAAGCGTGCGCTTGAGACAGCTTTCCAGGCAGGCGCTGTTAGTGGTATGTTCACCGTTGGTCTTGGCCTTTTGGGCGCGACCATAATCTTTATGATCTTCCAGACTAACGCTATGTTTGTGCTTGTTGGTTTTGGTTTTGGTGGTTCACTTGCTGCATTGTTTATGCGTGTTGGCGGTGGTATCTTTACAAAAGCTGCTGACGTAGGCGCTGACCTTGTGGGTAAAGTAGAAGCAGGTATTCCTGAAGATGATCCAAGAAATGCTGCAACTATTGCTGATAACGTTGGTGACAATGTTGGTGACTGCGCCGGTATGGCAGCAGACGTTTTCGAGTCTTATGAGGTTACTCTTGTAGCTGCTATTATTTTGGCAGCAGCAGTTGGTATGGTACTTCAAGCTGCCGGTTATGGCGGAATGCTTGAAGCAGGTACACTTACATTTAACTTTACACTCGCTCTTGTTATTTACGCGCTTTTAGTTCGTGCAGTTGGTGTTGTAGCATCAATCATCGGCGTATTTGCAGTAAAGGGCAAAGACGATCCTAACTTAAATCCAATGAAACCTATCAATACCGGTTTCTTAACTTCATCTATAGTTGCTACCATCGGTTTCTTTATTGTTGCTTTCTTCGTATTTGGCTTCAACTTAAATGGTGGTAAATTAACTTCAAAGTTTGACTTTGCAGCAGAAAAAATTACAGCTCCTACAGCAGTTGCTGAGATTCAGACAACTATTGAGCAGCAGCGCGAAATGTACTTAGCTAACCTTAAGGACGTTCCTGCTGACCAGCAAGATATGTACAAAGAGATGATCAACCAGCAGCTTCCAACCGATGTTTGGACAGACTTTAATGCCGGTATTTCTGAACTTGCAAAATATGCAAGCAAAGACCAGTTAAACTATATGGGCATCATTGATTTAGCTCAAAAAGTACAAGATCCAACTTCCGGTATTGACAATCAAGAAGAGATTACCGCTGCATTCCAGAAGATTGGTCCTGTTTTCTCAATGGTTCCAAGCGAAGTTGACAATGTAATTGCCGGCGCTATCGCTCGTGACAGCATTGTAAACAGCCCGATTGCTAAATGGTTCTGGTTGCTCGCTTTCCTTGCAACATTTATCGGTATTGTTTTAACTCAGGTTATCGGTAAAATCACCGAATACTTTACTGCTGACGATAAAAAGCCTGTTACTGAAATCGCTTCAAGCGCAAAGACAGGTCCGGCTACTTTAATCCTTTCCGGTTTGAGTGAAGGTTTGGAGTCATCTGTTTGGTCAGTTGTGGCTATTGCAGGTACTATATTCTTAGCATTTATTATGTTCCCGAACCCGGCATTTGCAGCTTACGCTATTGCTCTTGCGGGCTTAGGACTCTTAGCTACTACCGGTTATGTTCTCGCTATGGACACATACGGTCCTATTGCTGATAATGCAAACGGTATTTTCGAGATGAGTGGCGCTTTAAAGAATGAAGACGGCACAGAGAACACAGCAGCTCATAACATCGTGGCTCGCCTTGATATGGTTGGAAATACCACAAAGGCACTCACAAAAGGTTTTGCTATCGCAACCGCTGTTATCGCAGCTGTAGCTCTTTACCGTTCATTCCTTGACACTGTTGCTACAAAAGACCCGGGTATCTTGGTAAATAACATCCAGGTTAACCTTCCTGACGTATTCGTTGGTCTTTTAATTGGTGGTGCTGTACCATTCTTATTCTCAAGCTTTGCTATCCGCGCTGTATCACGTGCAGCTGTTCAGCTTGTTGAAGAAGTACGTTACCAGTTTAAAAATATCCCTGGCATCTGGAACTACACAGGCGTTGGCGAAGAAGGCAAACCTGATTACGCTAAATGTGTTGAGATTGCAACATCTGCAGCACAAAAAGAGCTTTTAGGCCCCGGTATCTTGGCAATCTTTGCTCCGATTTTCGTCGGTTTCTGGATTGGTCCATACGCTCTTGGCGGTTTCCTCGCAGGTGCTATTTTGGTAGGTCAGCTCATGGCTGTATTTATGTCCAATACCGGCGGCGCTTGGGATAACGCTAAGAAGAAAATCGAAGACGGTTTCCTCGGCGGCAAGGGCAGCGAAGCTCATAAAGCCGGCGTTATCGGTGACACCGTTGGTGACCCACTTAAAGACACCGCAGGTCCTGCACTTAATCCGATGATTAAGGTTATGAACCTTGTGGCTATTTTGATCGGTCCTGCTACAGTTGTTTTGGCAGGCGAAGAGCTTACAAAATTGGGCAGCGTTTCCTTTACTTGGAACTACGTTGTTGCAATCGTAGCGTTGCTTATCTTGATTATCGCAATCATGTGGTCAAAACGTGGTGGCGTTGAGCTTGAAGCAGCACCTGACTCAGAAGCAGCTGTAGCTGTCTCTGACGAAGAATAGGCTACGAAGTTATAAAGTCCAAACTTTTATAAAAGTTTGATCAAAATTTTAAGTTATTTGGGGCGATTTTCTTATTATTTTAAAGTTAGCTGAGAGCGAAATGCTTGGCGACATTCTAAAAATAATGGCGAAAATCGCCCCAAATGCTTTAAGTTTTGATTAAAATTATCAAATGTGTGGTTTTATTAATAGGCAAGCGCAAATTTTGTCAGCTTTTTTGGAGTAGTGAATGAATTTGTAAAGCTTGCTGTTCGTTTTGGATAGGAAAAGCGGGCTGATAACTTTTTAGATGAAATTTCCGCCAATAGCGATATAACAAAGCGGAGTGCAGGTGGTGGAAATTTACTCCGACAAGCCATCTTTAAAGCGTTTCTGTGTGAATGTTCACGCTTGACATGCGCCGTTTGCGTGCAACGTAAGGTTATCTTTAAATTTTATATAAAAAGAATAACAAGAGCAATAAATAGCATAAAAAAACAAAAATAAAAAGGTTTTTAGAAAAAAAACAAGAAATATATTAAACTGAAGTAGATACATTGTAAAAAAAAATGACTACAGTAATTTAAAAACCAAGGACTAATAAAAATGTTAAGCGATCATGAAAATAGAATGCGTTCTTTAAGATTTGAGACGCCGGAGGTTATACCTGTTACGATAGGTATACTCCCCGCGGTATGGATGAAACACCGCGAGGCGTTTGATGACCTCATCGCCGATTACCCACAGTTTTTCGGCAAGCCGGAGGGCGAGCGTGATTATGACTCAGTCTGGTCACAGACGTATCATGTAGGAAGTCATAAGGACAGTTGGGGATGTGTTTGGGAAAACATAGAGGAAGGAATGGAGGCAATAGTCACCGGCCACCCATACCCTACACGCGAGTCACTTAAAAATCTAACGCCGCCTAAAGAGCTTACCGGTCGTTTTCCGCACGGATTTATGTTTTTGCGCCTAACTGACCTTCGTGGATTTGAGGAAGCGATGATTGACTTTGCTGAAGATGCACCGGAATTACAGCAGATGATAGACATTGTTGCCGACCATAACGTAAAAGAGGTCAAATATATGCTCGAGAATTTCCCCAAGCAGGATATTTACACCTTTGGCGACGATTTAGGCACGCAGACAGCGCTCCCTATAAGCCCGGAAAAGTGGCGTAAATATTTAAAGCCGGCATTTAAGAAGATTTATGAGCCGATAGTTGAGCAAGGTGGTTATATTTACATGCACACCGATGGACATATCTATGAGATAATCCCTGACTTAAAAGAGGTAGGTGTTTCAGTTATAAATCCGCAATTCCGCGCAAACGGGCTTGACAATCTCGTCCGCGTATGCAAGGGGAAAATATGTGTGTCGCAAGATCTTGACCGCCAGATGTTTCCGTTTGCGACCCCGGCAGAGATTGATGCCCATATCAAGGAAGTTGTAAGCGCGCTTGGTTCAAAAGAGGGTGGTCTGTGGCTTATCGCTGAAATAAGTCAAGACATTCCGCTTGAAAATGTGCGTGCTATATTTGATGGTTTGCTAAGGTATCGCGAATATTTTAGCTGAAAAATAAAAAATGAGGATGTTTAAAGATGATGAAAAAAATACTATTAATTTTATCTGGTTTAATGCTTGTAGTTTCTGTTGCTTTTTGTGCGACCACCAGCGGACTTAGCGGTATGGTTGTACTTCCTGATGCTAATGTTATGTCAGAGGGAGATATTCACGCCACTGCTTCATATGTTGATTATGAGTATGGTACAGAGATTATTCCTGCTGTAAGTTATGGCGTAACAGAGAGTATGGAAGTTGCATTAAGCGGCGTTATTGGCGACTACGACTCTTATACTTTGGCGACGAAATACCAAATCCCGCTTGATATCCCTGCAAAGGTGGCTGTTGGTGCTCATATAACACAGAATCCTGTAAATGATATGATTTATGGCGCTTTTGCTGTTGTAACATTGCCGGTGTTTGAGCCTATTTACGAAACCGGCGCTCCGGGGCTGAATGTTTCTATGGGTTTGCAGTATGCGAGCGAACCACTTTTGCCGGTAGTTGCAAATTATAAGAAGGATTACATCCACTTTTTTGCTGGCAGTACACTTACATATGGACCGTTGGAGCTTGCTATTGATGGTCGTTTAAAGCTTAACAATGCTGATTGGCGCGATGGTTTTTCTGCAAAGGTTTCTTATACTCTTCCGGTTTATGGTGTACAGCTTTTTGCCGGTGTTAATAACTCAAACCTTTATAATACAGCAAGCAAATTAGGGTGGCAATTCGGCGCCTCCTATACTTTTTAAGCCGTTTTTTGGTGTGAACCGCGAGCCGCGCTGTTTTGAACGAGCTGTCTTCGGAGTGCCAGAAGACAGCTCGTTCAAAGGCATATAGCCTCTGTTTTTGCCTAAAATGGACGAAAGAACTTTTAAACTGTTAATTCACTTATGTCTTGCGTTGAATTTTTTAGCTCAGAGTGATTTATGGCAGAAAAGGAAGAAAAATAATGACAAACATTGGTACAGATTTAAAGTGTAAAAAAGATATAATAATTTGTGGAGGCGGGCTTTCGGGCATTACCGCTGCACTTGCCGCAAGGCGTGAAGGCAAAGACGTATTATTAATTGAGCGGTACGGATTTTTGGGCGGGCATGCCACAAATGCGCTTGTAAGCCCCTTCATGAATTACTATGAAAGACATCCGGAAGGGTGGCAAAAGCAGGGCAATATAGCAAATGGCGGACTCTTTTTAGATATTGTCAATACGCTCTTTGAACATAAAGGCATTGATGAAGAGTGGAAGCAAATCTTTGACCAGGAAGTTCTAAAATATGTGCTGCAAATTATGCTTCAGCGCGCCGGTGTACAGGTGTTGCTCCATACATTTTTAGCAGATGTTAAAAAGGATGGCGACACTGTTACGTCAATTATTTGCGCGACCAAAGCAGGGCTTATAGAGTTTAGCGCGAAATGTTTCGTGGATGCTACCGGTGACGCTGACTTGAGCCGTTTTGCAAACGCTGAAATAGAAATCGGACGAGAGGAAGATGGTTTGTGCCAGCCGATGACGCTCTTTTTCCGCCTTGCTAATGTTGCTAAGAATATTGACAATGACGAGCTGCAGAGTAAATACAGGGCAGCAAAAGCGCGTGGGGAGATTAAGAATCCGCGCGAGAATGTCGCTGTTGGTCCAACTCTTTGTGAGGGTGTTTACAGCTTCAACTCTACCCGCGTTTTGGGAAAATCCCCGATGGATTTAAAGAGTTTTACAGCGGCCGAGTTTGAGGGGCGCGAACAGGTTTTTGAGATGCGCGACTTTTTACGCCGTGAGGTACGCGGCTTTGAGAACGCTCACCTCATAATGACTGCACCACAGATTGGTGTTCGTGAGAGTACGAGAATTATCGGCGATTATGTTTTGACTGTTGATGACCTTACAAATACTGTCAAGTTTGATGACTCTATCGCGCGTGGTGTTTATCCTGTCGATATTCATAACCCGACAGGTAGCGGAACAGACTTTAGGGAGATACCGCCGCTTGACTATTATACCATTCCATATCGTTCGCTGACCCCGGTGAATTTGCGCAATGTTATTGTCGCGGGCAGACCGATATCGTCGACTCACGGCGCTCATTCCGCCATCCGTGTAATGTCTATTTGCGCTTCCGTGGGTGAAGGTGCGGGTACGGCGGCAGCGCTATTTGAGGGAGATTTTCATAAGGTAGACGCAAAATCAATACAGGGTTTGTTGTCAAAAAATAACGGCGTATATTGAACGGAAAATTGAACCAAGTGGCAGACTGTGAGAGCTTTTTTTACGGAGTCCCTGCGGGACCAAACTTTTTCGAAAAAAGTTTGAACAAAAACTTAAAGGCGCTTCGCGCGGATTTGAGCGAGATTGAGATGAAAGCATGTGATAAGGTCTGATTGATAAAACAATCTTTAATTTTTTTGCCCTCGCGATTTCTTAGCGTTGATTTTCTTAAAATCGCTTAGATTTAATTTCTACCTGTTAGTTAGAAAAATACGCACAAAATCACGAAAACAAAAAAATTGAAAGATTTTACGCTTGGTGCGAAATATTGGACACGATGGCAAGATATGAAGGTGTTCCTGCGGAGCCAAACTTTTATAAAAGTTTGATCAAAATTTTTAAGGGCGCTTCGCGCGAGGATGTGCGAAATTGGAGCTAGAAAGCGCGTGATTAAAACAGACAAGGCAAATCAAGGTGCAAGTCTAAAACAACGTATAGATAAAATTTTTTCTATCGTCTACCTATCTCCGCTGCAAGCAACGTAGTATTACGGCGACTTGCAGGCTCCTAAAGGAGCCGCCGCAAAAATGGGCTAAAGGTACGAGGCAAGCCTCGGGGAATTGAACCCATAGAGATTAAAAAGAACGGGCAACTCCGGGTGGAAGGTCGGTAATCCAGAAAACAGGCTAAACAAGCTATCGGTTCATCCATACCTTGTGTTGAATTTTTAGAAACGAGAACAGATTGCAGAGCGTGTGAAGAAACACATAAAACGTGTGACTAGATTTGCCACTCAAAAAAGGAGAAACAATGAATTCGAGAGAGAGAATTAAAGCAATTATTGCAGGACAAGAGGCGGACCGAGTCGGCTTTTGGCTTGGACAACCGCATCTTGAAACCGAGCCGATAATGTACGACTATTTTGGGGTAAAGAGCGACGAAGAGTTGCGACTAAAGCTAGGTGACGACTTCCGCTGGATTTGCCCGCAATGGACGCCGGGAGTGTATAAAGATCCGGACGGACGAAGTATGTTTGATGCCGGACTGGGACTTGCTAGAAGGCACTTTTTTGAGAATTCTACCGATGCTGCTGATGTGGAAAAATTCCCGTGGCCACGGCTTGAATATTTGGATTTTGCCGATACGCTTGATCTTTTGCGCGCAGCAGGACCGTTTTATCGCGCGAGCGGTATGTGGACGTGTTTTTATCATGATATGATTAGTCTTTTTGGCATGGAAAGTTACATGATGAATATGTATGACAATCATGAGCTGGTACACGTGGTGACAGATAAGGTTTGCGGCTTTTACTATGAAGCGAATGTCAGATTCTTTGAGCAAGCAGGGGACTTGGTTGATGGCTTTTTCTTCGGCAATGACTTTGGCACACAGCTGGACTTGATATGCGGCTTGGCGCAATTTGACGAATATATTATGCCGTGGTTCGCTAAATTTACCGATTTGGCTCACAGCTTTGGCCATCAGGTAATTCTGCACTCTTGCGGTGCTGTTTCAAAGACCATAGATAGGTTTATCGCGGCACGCGTAGACTGCCTTCACCCGCTACAGGCGCTCGCAAAGGATATGTATGCCGAGAGCTTAGCAAAGAATTTTGGCGGTAAAATAACCTTTTTGGGCGGTATAGATACCCAGCAGCTTTTGGACCACGGCACACCTGAAGAGGTTAAAGCGGAAGTTCGTCGTGTGAAGAGAATATTGGGGCCACGCCTTATCATCAGCCCGAGCCATGAGTGTATTTTGCCAAATGTTCCGATGGCAAATATCGCAGCTTTAGCCGAAGCTGCTGCCGAATAACTTTGTTTTAGTTCATTTTGGTCGGCGACCGTTTACTTCGTTTATTTTGAATCGGTCGTCGACTTCTAAGTGCTGAGTACATCGCGTCTCACAAAAAATTATCTCGCAAATCCACGTAAAGCAGGTTTTTAGAAATATCCTAAAAAAGAGAGAACAGGTAAAAAGAGCCGGTGATGATTATTATGTTTTCTTTGGAAGCTATCTCTGAAGAAACGCTTAAATGGAGATTGTCGCAGGCAACAATTTCCTTTGATACTCCATTATTGTGTGAAAAGTACGCGGCGTATTCAAGGAGCTTTTCATTAAGAACAGCGCGCGGGTTTGGTGCAGTGACGAAGGTGATTTTTTCAATATTTTCGTTTTTCAAAGCTATTTCTACCATTTCACGCCAATTTTTATCTTCTAAAATGCCGAGGAAAAGGTTTATTCGTTTATTTTTGTATTCTGTTTCAACGCTCCGTAAAAGTGCGGACAATGCGTAAGGGTTATGTGCGCCGTCAAAGATGACGGTCGTTTTATTTTCCGCGCTTTTTGCAAACTTATCGCTCACTATCTGTCCGCGACCGGGCAATGTCATAGAAGCTATTCCTTGCTCTATTTTTGTCCGTTTTATATCAAGTTCAGCGCAGATTGTCGCGGCAATACCGCTGTTTATGCGTTGATAGTCACCAAACATTGCCATTTTCCCATCGTAAATTGGGGACAAAATGAGCGGTGCATTTAATGATTTCGCTTGTTTTGAGATAACGCCGAGTGCAGTTGTGTTTTGCGTTTTCGGGGTAACTACTTTTACGTGCGATTTTATAATCCCTGCTTTTTCTTTGGCTATTTCTTCAATAGTATTGCCCAAAATTTCGGTATGGTCAAGCGCGATATCCGTAATAGCGCAGATGCACGGATTCATAATATTTGTTGAGTCCAGTCGGCCGCCAAGTCCGGTCTCTAAGATTACAAAGTCCACATTTTCACGCTTAAAATAGAGGAGTGCGCAGAGATTTAACGTTTCAAAGTAGCTCAATCTCACCTGCTCTTTTAAGGGTTGTAAGTTATTTAGCAAGATATCTGAAAAATTTTCTGCTGAGATCATCTCGTTATTGATGGTTATACGCTCTCTTACGTCAAGAAGGTGCGGCGAGGTGAAGAGCCCGACTTTAAGGCCTGCAGCAGACAGGATAGCACGAACAAAGTGTGCTGTCGACCCTTTGCCTTTAGTGCCGGCGATGTGAATAACCGGCGGAAAACCGCTGTCAGCTATTTTTAAAAGCTCATAGGCGTGCTTTATATTATCAAGCGCAAACTCCGCTGATTTCGGCCCTTTTTTTGTCTCAAAATTGATGAGCGAATCAAGATAATCAATGGCGTTCTTATAAGCATCCACAGCCATCAATTCTCCCCATAAATGTGGTTTAGTCGCGCACGTTGAGCTGTAAGTGAGAAGTTTTCCAGTGCGAAATTGTAAGCATTTTCAATAATTTTATTTTTTAGCACTACATCTGAAGTTATCTGTTCTATAGCGTTTGCGATACTCTGTGGACTGTCACAAGAGAGTAAGATGCCGGTTTCGTTGTCCTTAACTATCTCGTTAACTCCTCCTCCTTGTAGCGCTATAACAGGCACACGAGATAAATACGCCTCTATTATCACGCGGCCGAACGGTTCATCTTTTGACGTGAGCACCAGGCAAGATATTCTTTTGAAAAAATCGCTTATATTTTCAGTATATGGCAATACCTCTACCTGTTCACTCGTATCTGCAAGCTGCGAAATATGCTCGTAATACCCACAGTTTTCTGCTGCCCCGGCGCCTATAATGCACCCCAAATAGTTTTTTGGCAACCTTGAAATTGCCTCAATAAAGAGCGAATGTCGCTTCCATTTAGCGTACTGGGCTATAAGTCCAACAGTAATTTTGTTCGGATTGCATTTATCAAACGCGTGCGCAAAATTATCACCTTTTCGCACGTAAAACGTCGGGGGAAGATAGTATAATTTATCAGTAAACGCTAGATCATAGTATCTTGCCACAGCTTGCGAGATAACCGCTATTTTATCCGATTTTTTGTACAGCTCGCGAAGCAAGATTTTGGGTAGCGGCTGCATATCACGAATTTGCCAGATAAGCTCTTTACATACCGCTTTTGGCGTTATAATTCGCGCTGCTGTTGTATTTGTGTGAACTATATCCGGTGCGAGTCTCAAAATTTCTGTTGAGAGTATTTTGCGGTTTTTTATTATGTTAAAGTAAGAACGCCTGTTCACCTTTTCAAGCGGCAGAGCTATGACTTTAGCACGTGTGTTTTCTCTGAAAAATTGCGCACAACGACCAAATGGGCTTATTATAATTGGCTCAAAGCCGTTATTTAAGCTCAAAATATTTGCAGCCAAGCTGTGTTCTGCACCACTTACAATATTGGCGCCGGCATTTATATAAAGTATTCGTTTTGACATCGTTTAAGTTGCACTGAAAAGAGTCCGATATCAGCGTTTTTCTTCTGAATTTCGATATCGATTTCGTAGATTTGCGGAAATCTCTTTAGGATACTTTTCGCCATGTTCTCAGCAACGGTTTCGAGCAAATCTGCACTGTAAAATGTAGCATGATGGGAGATAACCTCCATCACAAGCGGGTAATCGACAGCTGTGCTCAGCTCGTCGTCTTGAATGTAGCGAAAATCGGTCAGAAGCTCGGCTTTTACATAGATAGTTACACCGTCCTCCTTTTCCTGGTCAAAGCAGCCGTGCGTGGAGAGAAAAGTGTTTTCAAGCACCATCTTGTCGCGCGGTGGCATGGCACGGTAAATGCCTGTTTCGGATATGACATAGTCCATCTTTTCGTCTTGCGGGTCACTCGGTATGGAATAGAGCAGATTTTCGTCATGACATAGCCCGACTTTTGTGGTTTTTGTGGCTAATTTTTTTAAGAATCGGTCATAGTAGCCGCCGCCGTAACCCAAGCGATCGCCCTGCATGGTTAATGCAACTGAAGGCACAAAAATGAGATCAATATCTGCTATGTTCACCTCCTCTGTATCTGCTTTTGGGGCTAATATCTTGTATTCTGCAGGATGCAGGTCAGTGATAGATGCAAAGTGGAAGGTCATGGATTTGTCTGACTTATTAACTCTTGGGTAGCAGACACGTTTATTGTAGCGGAGCGCAAGCTTTTCAATGTCTTCGGTGAAAATTTCATTATTTGCCGCTGCATAGAGTGCTATTACTTTTGCGTTTAGAAACTCTATCATTTCTGGTAATAGGCGCGCGATATCTTCGCTATGCTCTATAACGTCATCTTCGCTCATCTGCTCTCGCAGTCGTCGCTGTACTACCCTTACGTCATTTTTTGAAACCATTATCATAGTTTTAGTCCAGCCCTTTTGCGCCACTTTTTAGCGCCCTTTCTGCCTCGCGTTTAGCTGACTTTTCCGCTTCTGCATCTCGTTTGTCATACAACTTCTTACCGCGCGCAATGCCGAGCTTTACCTTCGCATACCCTTTGCTTAGAAATATTCTCAATGGCACGATGGTCAATCCCTTTTCGTCTGCTGCCACCTTTAATTTTGCAATTTCTCTCTTATTTAAAAGCAATTTCCGCACACGTAATGGGTCAACATTTTCCCGTCCGCCTTTGTCATAAGGGCTGATGCGTGCATTGTGCAGAAAAACTTCGCCATTTGTCACACGCGCGAAACTATCGCTTAAGTTGGCTTTGCCTGCTCTAAGCGACTTTATCTCTGTACCGGTCAACGCTATACCTGCTACATAGTCCTCTATTATTTCATAATCGTGGAACGCTTTGCGGTTATCTACAAGCGTCCTGCTGTTTTCACTCATAATATTTACTTTTTATATTATACCATATTATACGATTTACGGCAACTTGTATGGCAGTTTAGCGTTCACACAAGTTTATGCCTTCGCATATTAATCTTTGTATGGGTACGTTAAAAAAACGAAAAGGCAGGGTAAATCTTTTATAAAGATTTAGCTTTAAAAGCCACGGTAATTAAATGCTGCTGAAGACGCTCAGGGCTATTTGGGTAAGGATGCCGTTAAATATAAGTGGCGCAAAGAGCATCAATACTAAAAATGCTCCGCCAAGTATGTAGCCAAGCACAGCCCAATTGACCCCTGTTTTATCCGCAGTTTCCTCATCTTTGTCTGAAAATATGCGGTAGAGACTGAAAGCTGTTGAGAAAAAGGCGAAAATTATAAACAGCCAAATGAGTGGCGTAAAAATATTTGCCTCCATGAGCGCATCTTTGAGTTTAGTGATCATCACCAAACCGGCAGTTACAGGATAAAGGAAAAATGCGATGTATACTGCTTTTAGAACAAGTGCGAATTTATTGCCAACAAAGTACTTACACATTTGCGGAGCGTATATTGAGATGGTGAGTGCTGTCGGGAAGATGGATAAATACAAAAACGCACCAATAATAGTTGATGTAGCGGCCTCTTTTCCTTGGCTTAGCACGCTCATAAAAGCGACTAAAACGAGCAGATAAATCACGGAAAAGGTCAGGGGAACAAGTGCCGGATAAAGCGCGAGTTTTACCTTCTCAAGGGCTTTTATTAGCGGGCTGTTTACACCTCGCAGGAATGTCGGTAAGTTGACAGCGATAATCAAAATAATAATAATATGCGCGAAAATAGTCAGAAGGTTGCACGCAGGAAGCAAAAACGGCGAAACGTTTGATGCGGTACTTGGCATCATCGGTGGGTGCAAAAATGATAAAATACGCATAAATATAAGCGTAGAAGCGGTGATAGCAGTTAATAGTATAGGCATTTTTAGCGCGATGTTTTCTTCGCTTTTATCATTTAGATAGCAGATAATGGTTGGCGCGAGTCCACCGGCTATGAGCAAAATAATTGCAAATAGGGTGACGGGTACAGCAACTTTTAACGTTGGTGAGTTGAGCGTATAAACCCAAAGCGATTGCATATCTAAAGAGCCGTTTAGTATCTGACTTAAGCTTACGAAGATGATAATGCCAAATGCGAGCAACAAAATCTGCACCAGACTGCTAATAGCTATTGCGATGACATTTTTTGTGTAAAGCACATATCCTGCCCCAAGGAGAAAAATTATTAGCAGTATCCACATGGTTAAGCTAAAGTATACGTGAATACTTACTACAAGAAATACGGCGCATGAGGCGATGGCTGATAAGAGTATTGCCGTAACTCTCGGAGTATTGCCGTGTAAGCGTAGTGCGCCGGAGAGGATAGTGCTTACAAGTATTGCTACCGAGATAAGCGCAACAGCAAAGACTGAATAGCTGTCAAGCAGTATGTATGCGTATTCAGTTTGCGCTACACTTCCGGTGTACACGCTGTCGCCGTGGAGTCCATAACGGAAGAGCCAGATGGAGGAGAGGATAGCTTGCGCGGCAGATATGGCAGCCACAACGTAAAAATAGCCGTGGTTTATCTGCTCCCATTCATGCTCCGGTAGCCGCCTTAATACAGGCGTTAAAAGCACCAATAGCAGGAGAACTATTGTTGCCATAGGATATATATGAATTATAATTGCTGCGAGTTCATTCATAAATTAATGCGCCGATGTTTTTAGGCAATAATCGGGCAGAACAGCTGTCCGCCCGAGTATTACTTGTTTTATATGTTACCCAATTTTTGGGGAAATATTACTATTTTGATAAAATTAACCCTTTTTCGTCTAATTCAGCTGAGTACCCCAGTCCATCTCTAAAGAGTGCTGCCGCAACGTATGTTCTGCCTTGCTTTAACACGGACTCTACAGGCATAACGAGCATCTTTTCGTCAACTGTAATCTCTTTTTCGCCGATTTTCACCTTCAGCTTGTGATTGTTAATGTACGCCTCAACTTCTCTTGTTTTTGGAAGCCAAATAAGTACGCCTTCGCCGTTAGCGTCAACAAATGAGCGTAATGAAACAAGATAAAATCCCTCACTTGTGAGCTCTGAGTCTAGCTTTTCATCATTTAAGTATGCTGAGACACCTTTTTTCATTGGGATGTATATTTCTTGTCCAACCTTGATAAGATTGGGGTTAATCCCCGGGTTCTCTTTTTTTAGTTTTTCAACGGTTGTATCATATTTACTTGCAATCTTATTTAGGGTATCTCCGGATTTTACAGTATGTGTTCGTTGAAAATGCGAAGTAACATCAATAGTGGGGCGAGCATATCCACAAATTATTACTTTTCTTTCTATGGTTTCCGAATCAACCTTCGTTTCAGGCGTTGAATCAATACCTATTTCAGCTTGCGCTATCTGTTTTACTTCATAAGTTGCGATTTTGCCTTCAATATTGCCTTTAGATCCTTCCATGATAATCTGCGGAGTTTCGCTTGTCACGTTTATTGCCGGGTCAGTAGTTTCTGTAACAGCTCCTCCGATGTTCTCCTTACCGGCAGGGATTTGTGCTATAGTTATTACGCCGTGCTCAGGGGTGATAAGATTTGGCGTATCATTTGGTGCGCCCTTTATCACGCCACCTACAACGTGTGCAGGGGTAGGAGTAACATCGGCTGTATTTACAGTTGCTACAACAGAAATATCTTTTATAGGAAGTGTTGACTGGGATATTTTTGGTTCTGCAATAGTTGTTGTTGGTGTAATGTATGAAGTTACAGCCACGTTTGGCTTTTCAACAGAAATATTATTAGTATAACTTACCGTAACTGATGTCGGTACAACAACTTTGGAATCTATGGACAGAAGTGGTAAAACCTCATTAGTGTAATATCTGCGGATAGAATCAGCGTCCGGGTTTATCTGTTTAAACGTCCCTACATTATCAACAATGGTAATTATGGGCAAATAACCGTCAGTCTTGATATTTTTTGTTCTGAGCGCGCTTATTTTGTTTGCGCTTACCGGTGGAACTATTTTAAATTCATTGTTTTTTATTGTTGCAACAGCGGTTGCTCTTTGGTAGCTCTTATTTAGCATGCTGAGCTTTGTGCCATAGGTGTTGAGCGAGTTTGGCGTAAGTTGACTTGATACTCGTGCAGTAAGCGGAGTGTTAGCCCTTGCTATAGATGCCAAGTTCGCTATATCTGTAAGGTATTGGGTAGTAACGGTCGGCTGCCATGCTGTTGGGTTTTTTCCGCTTTCAGGAAGGTAGGGGTTTTCGACCAAAACCATCACGTAATTGCTGTAGGCGATGTTTCCGTAGATGTCTGTTGCTATAGCATGGATAGTGTGCGACCCTTGCGTTATTCCCTCTTTGATAGGATCCCAGTTGAATGCAAAATCGCTTTCGCTGCTCAACGCGCGAAGGTTATTATCAACATATATTTCAATAACGTCAATGCCGCTGTCGTCTATAGATACTACGCGCACCTGCACTTGACCATTAACCTTGGTGCCTGCTGAGGGCTCAACTATAGTCACAACAGGAGGTGTGGTCTCTGTGGGAAGGAAGTTTACTATCTGAAGCTTTTCGCTTTTGTTGTCTTTAGCGTCAAAAAGCTGAACAGTTAAAATATGTTTCCCCGGCTCAATTTTAAGTGATGAAAAGTCGCATTCATTAAGCTCAAATGACCCCTTTTCTATGGGGTTATTGATAGTTCCGTTTATAAATCGTTTATCATCAAGCAAAAGGGAAAATCTGGTAATCTTTTCACCGGTATTGCTTGTAAAGCTTACCTTTAAAGACATCTTTTCTGTTTTAAGTGTCTCATTATACTGTGGTCTGACAATTTCAAAGTCAATAGCGTTGCCGGCAGCCATCAAATTTAGTCCAAGGGCTGTTAAAATTGTTAAAATCACTATTAGGTTAAAATGCTTTTTCATCTGCGTATACCTCTATTACATTAATACATTTAATATAATATCATAATTAGGTGTAAATAGTCAAGTAAATTCTGCAAATTTTTGAAAAATAATTGCCTTTTAACCCTTTTTTCCGTCTTTTTTGTGTTATAATAATAGCGTAATCTAAAATTTAAGGAAAAAGATGATGAAATCGAGCGAAAGATTTATAACTGCGATACAAAATAAGATGCCTGATATGGTACCGGTCGCACCTGATATGTCGAACTATATTCCGTGTAAACGCACCGGGCTGCCCTTCTGGGAGATATATTTTGAGAATGCTATTCCTCTTTACAAGGCGTACATTGATGCTGCTACATATTTTGGCATAGACTCTTGGGCTGCCTCTACGTGCGGAGTGCCGATGATAAGTGAAAATGAACATATTTCGGTTAAAAGCAATCTCGTGCGCCGTAATCACGAATCTGTAGTAAAAGAGACGACTATAAGCACACCGGACGGCGAACTTTACTCAAAAGACCTCTGTTACATAGCTGACCCACCATCGCCGATAGAGAAGGTGATTAAGGATTTTTCCGAGGATTTCCCCAAATATAAGTGGCTTTTGAAAAATGACATCAAGCTGGATGTAGCAGGAAATGAGGAGATGCGTGGATATTTTCATGCTCGCGATATAGCATATGGTGGCAGTGTGAGTTACCCCGGGTTTCATATGTGGAATTGCTTTGTGCAGGGCGGCATTATGGATTTAATGATTGCCGAAATGGAGTGCCCGGAGATTTTGGAAGAGTGGTGGGAGCTTGATATGGCTCATTACGACCAAATAATAAAAGCGAATATTGAAGCAAAGCCCGACTATATTCTCTATGGCGGAAGCGGAACCGTTACTTTGGCATCGCCGGATTTAGCGAAGAAGTACGCTATTCCTGCTTTAAAACGGTGGTCAAAATGGACACGAGATGCGGGTATCCCCTCAATGATTCACAGCTGCGGGCTGAGCAGATGGCTCGTTGAAGAGCTTGCACGCGAGACGGACATTGACTGTATCAACCCTCTTGAAATGCCGCCAATGGGTGATGTAGACATCTGTGAGGTGAAGGAAAAGCTCGGTAAAGATATTGCGCTTATGGGCAATATCCATACGACCGATGTTATGCTAAACGGCACGGTTGACGAAGTTAAGGAAACTGCGAAGTTTTTGATTAAGAATGTCGGCAAGGGCGGGGGATTTATCCTTTCTACCGGCGACCAATGTGCACGTGATACGCCTGAGGAGAATATTTTCGCGCTAGTTGAGACCGCAAGAGAGTATGGGGTTTATAACAGCGATGGTAGTTTAGGTGATTTTTAAGGAAAATTAAGAATAATTTTAGCAAAATGATGGAAAAGACAAAAAAACATTGAATTTTGTGAAAAATTATGCTATAATATGTGAAGATTGTTAAAAAATACGCGATATTGGGTATAAGGTAAAAGATGAGTCACGAATGGAATAATGGCGAAAAAGAGCAGAGCAAAGTCTTTGATACGCTGAAATTGCCCAACGGTAATATTAAGCGAAAATCAAGGACAAGCACTATCATATTACCATTGATAGTGCTATCTTGCGTTACCTTGACCATGATTATCGCTATGTCCACTTATCAAAGTTCTCACAGTCCGGTTAAGAAAATATCTATTTTCCGCTATTTTACTAATGTAAATCAAAATACACAGCAGCAGGTTACGACTACGGTTCAAACAACAGCACAAAATAATGATGGTGTCAGTGACTATGTTCCTGCTACGACTGCACCTGAGGGTAATATTGTAGGCGCAACAAATGAAAATAAAAGCGAAACCAAACAAGAAATAAGGTCAAATGAAAGTATAAAGAAAGAGGCGAAAAAGGCAATAGACAGCGGAAGATACAATACCGCGATTATCCTTTTGACCAATTATCTTTCACGCTACAGTGAAGATGCGGAAACGCACTATATGCTCTCTATCGCGTATAAAAATACCGGCAAAGATGCGCTTGCCGATGAACACTATAATAAGGCTCTCGCATTAGACCAATAATACATTTAATTCATAGATAAAAACGAACCCCGCGAAAAGTATCGTGGGGTTCGTTTGTTTTATCAGGTTAAATATGTTTAGTTTAGTATCAGTTTTGCGGTCTTTTCACCGCTGACTTCTTCTAAACTTGCGACTATAAGGTCTGCGTTTGCCTCAGCAAGTGCCTCTTTTTCTCTTGTTGTAGTCACGCCGAGCGCCTTCATATTGCCGCTTTTTGCTGCCTGCACACCGGATACGGCATCTTCAACCACCATACACTTTTTAGGGTCAACACCTATCTTTTCACTGCCGAGTAAGAAAACTTTGGGGTTGGGCTTGCCGACAGTTACATCTTCAGCACTCACTATAGCGTCAAAATGCTCCAAAACGCCGATAGAGGAGAGGACAAATTTTACGTTTTCAAGGCAGGTTGAGCTGCCGATAGCTATTTTAAAGCCGGTTTTTTTGAGATCCTGTATAAACTCAACAGCTCCGGGAAGCGCATTAACACCTGCTTTACGCATCAAATCACGGTAAATGCTCTCCTTTCTGTCGCTTAGATAGTCAAGTTTTTCTTGAGAGAGCGGTCGACCAAAAAAGATGGGAAAAAGCTCATCATTTCTTCTGCCAAACCCCTCCAAAAAGAGCTCATCGGTCATCTCGATTCCCTCTTCTTCAGCCACTATATAAAATGATTCTTTGTGGCAATCCCCGCTGTCAACGATAACGCCGTCAAGGTCAAAGATAACCCCCAAACCCTCACCAATACTATTTTCCATATTTTTAAATAAACCCTTTCAAATTATTTTTTTGTTATTTTTTTCGCGAACTTATCTCGCCAATTGCTAAAATTATGATTACAACCCCTAAAAGCACTAAAAAGCATATCAAAAGCGCGGCTAAAAATTGCACAACGAGCGGCCACCATAGGGTTGCCAAAAATACGCCGCCTAATAGTATAGTTATACCAAGCAGTAAATACAAAGATTTCATGACCTTATATCTCTCTTCCGTCCGGGATTATCGCGTTTTTCGGAATCAAAACTATGCCGTCACGCACATAGTAGCAGTCGCCGTCTTCATTTGGACGGTTATACTTTGCGTTTATAATGACATTGTCACCGATTCGCACATCTTTATCAATAATCGCGCCTTCAATGCGGCAATTTCTCCCGATGCCCCTAGCCGGAAGCCCACAGCTCTGCATAAGATCTTCCTCGTGACTATAGTCATCTTGCCCCATAATAACCACATTTTTGAGTGAACAGCCGTTAGCGACCGAGCCCCTTATGCCGACTACGCAGTGGTCAAGCTCAGAGTTTACTATTGTGCATCCTTCGCTTATGATACAGTGACTTATCTTGCTGTCTGTCGATATTCTGGTGTTGGGCAAAAAGCGCGGATGCGTATAAATCGGGTGTTTAGCATCATAAAAATCGAATTCCGGAGCATCTTCCGTGAGCGCCATATGGGAGTTGAAGTACGCTCTTATAGTACCGACATCCTCCCAGTAATCCAAGAACGGATGCACGAACACGCGCATATTTTTTATGCACCAAGGGATAACATTTTTGCCAAAGTCTGCCATCTCATTATCGAGCGAAGTTTCAAGGCGCGCCTTATTAAAAAGATAGATACCCATACTTGCAAGCACCACGCTCCCTTCGGCCTTTACGCCGAGAGAAGCTAAATCTTCGCCCTGAATTATGAGGTCTTTCAGCTCATTTTTTGTCGGTTTTTCCACAAAATCTATAATTCGAAAGTGTCGATCAACCTTTAAGATGCCAAATTCGCTCGCCTGTTCCGGTGTCTTTATGGTTGCGGCTATTGTGACCTCTGCCTTTATATCATTATGCGCCTTGATTATGTCGCGAAAATCCATCCTATAAATCTGGTCGCCGGAGAGGATTAATACCTTATCAACATCCTTGTCGGTCATATGCCAAAGGTTTCTTCTCACAGCATCAGCAGTTCCCTGATACCAGTCTGCTGTCCTGTCGGTCTGTTCCGCGGCTAGAATCTCAACAAAATTATTTGAAAATATATCAAATTTATACGCTTTATGTATATGTCTGTGTAGCGACTGTGTGTTAAATTGCGTAAGAACGAAAATTTTTCCCACCTTTGAGTTTATGCAGTTACTTATCGGCACATCAATGAGCCTATACTTTCCGGCAAGCGGTACTGCCGGCTTTGAGCGGTCTTTGGTGAGCGGAAAAAGCCTTGTTCCGCGTCCGCCACCCAAGATAAGCGCATAAATATTGCTGTTATCTAAATTATCCATTTTGTCTCCCTTATTATATTATACTCCAAATTCAAAAAAAATAATAGATGTTCCGCTGTAAAATCTTTGTAAAATCCAACTTTCCCCAAAAAAACCTCATTTTTTCACTTTTTTCACTTGACTATCCCATTAAATTTATGGTACAATATATGCGCAGTAATCTTAACTCATTTAAATTTCTGATTTTGCCGGTGTGGCGGAATGGCAGACGCAGTTGACTCAAAATCAACCGCCCGAACGGGCATGGGGGTTCGACTCCCTTCACCGGCACCACCTCCGAGGCAAGTTTAGGGGTTGGCAATTTTAGGGCTTGGCGCAAGTTTTTTTGGAGCTTGGAACAAGTTTCTCAGGGCTTGGCGCAAAAGAAGCTAAAATTGACAAGTGCTATCCTTACTAAACAAGAAAACATAAAACTCGGCAAAAAGGCGTGTGTTCACTTTAAGAAATTTAAAGCATTCTAATACCTTATTATAAATTCCCATAAAAAGTGTGCGTATGCTTGAAATATCTTAAAAATGCAACCCTTATATGATAAGAAATCAAAACATCAGAAACAAAATCCCCGAAAAACAAAAAATTAGATTAAAAATCTGTGTTTTGCCTTGCGCAAAATGCAAAAAAGAGGACATTTTTAATGGTAACAACAACAAAGACCGAAAAGACATTAAAAGATTTAAAAGTTGGCCAAACAGGAAAAGTTATCGCTGTTGGCGGAGAAGGGGCGATGAGGAGAAGACTGCTTGACATGGGTATTACTCCAAACACGCTCATCACAGTACGAAAAGTAGCTCCTATGGGTGACCCCATTGAGCTTGTTTTGCGCGGCTATGTGCTATCTATACGCCTTGACGACGCGAAGAAAATCACGATAAGCGAGGTGGAAGTATGATATTTGCTCTCATCGGAAATCAAAACGCTGGCAAGACTACCTTGTTTAATCAGTTAACCGGCTCAAATCAGCACGTAGGGAATTTTCCCGGCGTGACCGTTCAGGGTAAGTTTGGTCATCTTAAAGGCCATCATTATCACCTGCATAATGATCACCATCATCATCACGCAAAAAACCATGATAAAGAGCACAGTTTTCATAATCATGCTATGGAGAATGTTGACCGTAAGCATCAAAATCAACAACACGCTAAAAGCCACGGCATTGATAATATTGACCGTAAGCGTCATCATCACCATCATATTATGGCAGTTGACTTGCCGGGAATCTACTCGCTCAGCACGCACACAAGTGAAGAGGTAATAAGTCGTGACTTTCTCCTTCACGGCAAGAGTGACTGTATCATCAATATCGTTGACGCTACCAATATCGAGCGTAACCTTTACCTAACTTTACAAGTCATAGATCTTGGTATCCCCATGGTGCTTGCGCTCAATATGATGGACGAGCTTACGAGTAATGGCGGAAGCGTGAAAGTAGATAAACTGGCAGAGGATTTAGGTATCCCGGTTGTGCCTATCTGCGCTATTAGAAATGAGGGCGTTGATGAGCTTGTGGCAAAAGCTATAGAAGTAGCGGAGAGCAAACTCGTGCCACAGAGAATAGATTTCTGTACCGGCCCCGTGCATCGCTCACTTCACGCGATGGAACACTTAATAGAAGACCACTCAAAAGAGAAAGGTATTCCTCGCCGTTTTGCGGCTTCACGTCTTTTGGAGGGTGACGATATTTTAGAGGGCATATTAAGTATAAGCCCGAATGAAAAAGAGATTGTAGAGCACTGCGTGCTCGAGATGGAAGGCGAACTTGGCACAGATAGAGAGGCAGCGTTTGCGGATATGCGTTATTCCGCGATTGCCGATATCTGCAAAGATTCTGTTATTAAACCGCGCGTTAGCAAGGAGTCGGTCAGAAGCGTTAAAGCTGACAAATTGCTTACCAATAAATTTTTGGGCATTCCGATTTTTATCGGCCTTATGCTGCTTATCTTCTGGCTCACATTTACGTGGATCGGTCAACCTTTGAGTGACTGGCTCGGCGTAGGTATTGAGTGGCTTACAGAGAGGGTGGCTGCGGCTATGGAAGGCGCAAATGTTAACCCAATACTACAAAGTTTAGTAATTGACGGCGTATTTGCAGGCGTCGGCTCGGTGCTTAGTTTCTTGCCGCTTATTGCTGTTCTATTCCTGTTCTTGTCTCTCCTTGAGGACAGCGGATATATGGCAAGGGTGGCGTTTATCATGGACCGTCCGCTTAGAAAACTGGGTCTTTCCGGTAAAAGTTTTGTACCAATGCTCATCGGCTTTGGTTGTAGTGTACCGGCTATCATGGCGACCCGTACCCTTTACAGCGACCAGGATAAGAAACTAACCACCATCTTGATACCATTTATGACTTGCGGTGCGAAAGTCCCTGTTTACGCACTATTTGCCGCGATATTTTTTGCAAATAACCCGGCAAGAGCAATCACATTAATGTATCTTTTCGCTATTCTTTTGGGTATCATTTGTGCCTTCTTACTTAAAAAAGTGCTCTTTAAGGGAAATCCGGTTCCATTTATTATGGAGCTTCCAAACTACCGTATTCCGTCAGTCAAGAGTACCTTTATTTTAGTATGGGATAGGGTAAAAGACTTCCTTTTGCGTGCGTTCACAATTATTTTCGTCGCTACTATCGTTGTTTGGTTCTTGCAGTCATTTGACTTTAGCTTAAATGTTGTTCCGACAGAGGAAATTTCAAGGAGTATGCTTGCTCTTATGGGTAATGCCATAAGCGGCGTATTTGCTCCGCTCGGCTTTGGTAACTGGCAGTCTGTAACCGCGCTTATAAGCGGCTTTATGGCTAAAGAGGTTATCATCAGTACTTTTGCGGTTTTGACCGGAAGCGTGGAAGGCGAGACCTTAAATGCTGCCATGAAGACACTCTTTACACAAATCTCATCTATAAGCTTTATGGCTTTTGTTATCATCTACACCCCATGTTTTGCAGCTATCGCGGCTATGAAGAGAGAGCTTGGGACAAAGTGGACTATCGGCGTTATCCTCTTTCAGATAGGGCTCGCTTGGGTTGTAGCGTTCTTGATTTACAGTATCTGTAAGATTTTTATGGGATAAAATAGGCACACACAGGAGGACAAAGAAATGAATACAGCATCTATTTTAATACTGGTTGGCGTTGCAGTCTTGGTGGTAATAGCTATTATCGCTATTCGGCGCGGCAAAACCGGGTGCTGCACCGACTGTGACACTTGCGGCAAATCCGGTTGCAAAGTAAACGACTATTTCAAGGAAAATAAAGAATAGTTAAATAATTTCTACACCAAAAAACCGCGCTCCTTAAAAAAATGAGGAGCGCGGTTTTGTTACCCTATACCATAATTTCTATTGGAATAATATAGAAAATAGTGGAAAATAGTGGAAAATACTATACACTTTACGTAGAGGCAGCACTTAAAATTTTTGTACGAGTTTTTACGAAGTTTTATACGTAAATCCCCAATAAATATTCCGTAAATCCTCGTATAACAGAGGTGCTTCATGCCCTTTTATTTCTTCTTATAAAACGTCAGCCCGTTGTCGCCGATGATCTTTGTTCGCGCCTGTTCAATTCTCGTGTACTCTTCGCGCAATTTCAGCCGTTTATCGTGCTGAGCGATTATCACTCCTGTGTCATTCACAATATCTGCAAGGTTATCCAAAACCTGTTCATACGAAATTTCGTCGGCAAAGGGTGGATCTAAGAATATGATGTCAAAAATTCGCTTTTCACGCTTAAATTTTTCAAGCGCAGAGGTTGCAGCGGCGGGCAGGATAAGGTAGTCCTCTGTTACGCCAAAGGTTTGAAGATTCTCTTTTATGATAGCGGCAGTCGCTTTATGGTTTTCGACAAAGGTAACGGTTTCAGCGCCGCGGCTAAATGCCTCAAGCCCTACACTGCCGCTACCGGCAAAGAGATCCAAAAAGGCGGCGTCTGCCACATCGTGCGCAAGGATATTGAAAATAACCTCACGAATCATAGCAGAAGTGGGGCGAGTCATACTCCCCTTTGGTGTCTTAATATTTCGCCCCCTATAAACGCCGCCTGTGATTTTCATGCTAGTACAGTTTGAGTGGGTTCTCTTTATCTGAACCTATTCTCTCTATCCACGTTATCGCCGGAGTTCGCCAGTCCGGTAAAAGCACAACATAGCTGTTTTTGCTGTCAAGGCGATTTCCGGAAGCGAAATAGTCGGAGGTAGCGACCTTGTAATTCTTTCTGCTGTCTATTTTGCTCTTGTCTTTAGTGAAGTAATACGTGCCGTCAGCGCCTTTTGTTACACCAATGTAGTAGTTATCTCCATTTAACAGACGGATAAGCTCTGTGCCGGTCACATCAACTGTTACAAGGGAGTTCAAAAATGGCATAATGGTCATAACTGAGCTCACTGTGAGGTTACCAACCGGAAGGTCTGAACGGATACTGCCGTAGTTAGTTATGGCAACATCGCAGTCAGTTTCAGCGTAAATAGCACTCATAAAGAGCTTGTAACCCTCATCATCCTTTTTGATTATATGGTCGGTATAGCCGATAACACGAGAAAAGTTTGCATCAAGTTTTTCGTTCCAGCTTGCTATAAGCTCAGTGATAACATTATTCAGTTTTGGCATATTGGTTCCGTATTTTACGCTTTTAAATTCCACACTTGAAAGAGTAGCGCTCTTCATTGTCTCATCAAAATCTATCTTAATGCGCGCGTAATTTCTCGCTCCGGTTCCTGTGCCTATAAAACGTGAACCTTTAATAGTCTCTTCGCGAAGCTCGTGCGTGTGAGAAGTGATAACAAGTGGGATACTGAATTTTTTCTGGTCAAGCTGATTTATGTACTCTGAAACCTCGTCAATGCCGGCATGTGCTAAGACGATGATAATGTCAGCACCTTGATTTGTCAAGTACTCATAACCGCTTTTGATGATATTTAAATATGAATAAGTGGTGTAGTCTTTACTTGCGCGTGAGTTGCCGGTAAAATCTTTTGACATAATGCCGATAAAGCCAATCTTTACGCCATTCTGTTCTAAGATAACGCCGGGTGTGAACTTTGGCGCAATGTCATTTCTGGGTTGAATATTTGCGGAGATGAACTCAAAGTTGGCTAGCTCACGCATCTTTGCTAAAGGTTCGTAGCCAAAGTCAAATTCGTGGTTTCCGACTGCGGAGAGATCAACGCCGAGGAGGTTGTACGCTTCAATAACCGGAATGCCTTCAAAAGAGTCTGATAGCGTCTGCCCGGTAACATTGTCCCCTGCCGAGATAAGGAGGATGTCGTTGGTGTTTCTGTCATACCCTTCGTAAGTCTCGAGCATGTAGAGCATAGACTCAGCGCCACCGTAGGTCATATCTTCAACAACCGCAGGAGCAGACAATGCCCCGTGAAAATCGCCGAAAACTATCATATCAACGGTTTTACCAAGCCCGATTTGCAGCAATATCGCAAGCGATAGCGCTAAAAGACTAAATCTTACTAAATTTTGTTTGTTCATCTGTTTTCATTCCTTTTTTTAGAGTTATCTTATATTATACACTTTTTTATCCGGTAGCGCAAATTTTTCATTGGTTTTCGTAAAAGCAACGGATTTTATGCAAGATTTTTTTCAAAAGCAGGTCTTTATTTATGGTTAGCTGCTCAGTGGAGTTCACCCCTTTTTTAGCTATTTCCGCCAAAATAGATGTGGAGTTATATGCATCGGGAGAGCTTGTTACATTTATGCCAAAGCCGACAACAGCAAAACCGTTTGTCACCTCTATCAATATGCCGCAGACCTTTTTACCCTCAATAAGTATGTCATTTGGGAATTTTACACTGGGGGTTATCGGGTATGTTTCAGCCAAAACTTCGCTTATCGCGCGCGCTGTAGTTAGTGAAAGTTTTTCACTATCAAGGTTTTGCCCATATTTTAGCTCATAAACCATGCTTGCCAAGATGGAAGACCCTTTTTCTGCCTCCCAAATATTTTCCCGCTGCCCGCGCCCTTTTGTTTGAAAGTCTGCGACTATTACGCGCAAGTGGCGCAAATCCTCACGGACAAGATCATTCGTTGAGGGCAGAGTATCGTAGTATTCTATTCTAAAATCATTTAAATGGCACATGTTCAGCTAAATAAAAGATAAATGGTACGCTCACACAACTCAAAAGAGTTGTGTAGAGGATGGCTAGCGCGGCGATAATGCTGTTCCCGCCAAAACGCTCGGCAAAAAGGCTGCAACTGACAGCGGTCGGCATTGAGAGTATGAGGATAGAGAGCATCATCACCATATGGTCAATGTGGATGCCACAAAAGCTCGTGAGCAGATAAAACGCGCAAGCTCCAAAAAGAGGGACGATGAGCAGTTTTGCGCTCACAATTTCTATTATCGGGCGCAGATAACGGCTGATAGAAACATTTAACGCTCCAATTTGCGCGCCGCTGACCACGAGTGTGAGCGGTATAGTCAGCATGCCGAGCATATCTAAACTCGTATAAACGGTCCTTATCGCCATAAAGGGGATTGAGAGCTCGGCAAAGTTTGTTTTTAAAATAGGGGTTATTGACCAAAAACAGGCGAGCGCAATGCCGAAAATTGTGGCAATAAGACCATTGTTCTTGCCAAGTTCGGCAAAGGTTTTCAAACTTGGTCGTTCACGTTTGATTATAGCAACGCCAACACTCCAGAGCATTACTTGCGCACCAACATTAAAGAGGAGCACGACACGTCCGCCTGCCTCTCCGTAAAGCGCTATCGCTATAGGAAGAGGAAGGTACACCCAATTTCCCATGCCGACCAAAAAAGTGTGCGTTGATTTTTCTTTTACACGGAAAGCGAGCGACAGGAGATATCCGACTAAAAAGCCGAAGAGGATGAGCACAGCGCCGAGAAGAGGCAGATACCAATCAGTCTTCATACTCTCGCGTGTAACATTTGAGAGCATAAAGGTCAGCACCATAGCCGGCATACAGTAGTCAACGACAAAGTGGCTCACCTTTGTCGCTGTTTCGTCAGACAGGATATTCTTCTTCCGCACTAACATCCCAAGCAAAATAACGAGCAGCATTGATATTATGCCGCTCAGAACTATTAACCAGTTGTTATCCATATTTTTTTTATCCCAAAAATGGGTTGCTGTACATCCACCAATTCCAAAATGTTGCCCAAAGATTCATAAAGTAGGGCGGATTAAAGCTGATTATTGCCGCAGCCAGCGCTAAAAACGGTCCAAAGGGCATATAGATGCCTTCCGGCTCATCATCGTCGTCTTTCTTTTCTTTTTCGTCTTCATCTTTTGGCGCTTTTCTTTTCTTTATACCGCCGCAAGCATAGAGTATCCCGCCGATAATCCCACCTAAAACTATCGCAAACATAAATGAAAGTAGGGCGGGGTAAATGCCTAAAAATCCGCCGATTGCCATACCTATGAAGGCATCACCCATCCCCATTGAGGGCTTTTTGAAGATAAGGCGACCGAGCGCGTCCATGCCGATAAAGATAAAAAATCCAACAATCGCACCCGGAATGAACGCCGGCATATGAAAGCCACCGATGCTAAAATCAAAGGGGATAATAAGCGCGTTTACCCTTATAAGTTCTGCTATTATTCCTGCGCCAAGCGCAATAAGGCAGATAGGCAGAAAGACCAAAAATGTGTCCAAATCTATCATAAAGATAACGAGCAGACACGAAAGGAATGTCGCGTGCAATATAAAGTATGTCGCGGTCGCACTGTCAAGCCCAAACCCGGGAAAGAGCGCGTTTGTGGAATAGACTAAACCGGCAAAAATTAGACCGGTGATAAACTCAATTATAAAGTAGCGAGGGGATATTTTTACCTTACATGTGCGACACTTGCCCCCTAGAAAGATGTAACTAAATAGGGGGACAAGGTCTAAAGGTGTTAATCGGCGCTTGCAGTTTGTGCAGTGTGAAGGTGGCGCACTGAGCGACATCCCTTGCGGAACGCGGTAGATCACAACATTTAAAAAGCTGCCGATGGTAATACCAAAGATAAAGGCAAGGACGGCTGGGAAGATGAGCGTCATTTAGATTCTCTTATTCCTCTCCGCTTCCACTACCGGATAAGCCGTCAATAAGTGAAACAATAGGCATGAACATCGCAACAACGATGAAACCTACAACACCACCTAAGAACACAATCAAGATCGGCTCAAGTGCTGCGGTCAAGCTGTCGAGCTGAGCGTCAACCTCTGCTTCATAGAAGTCCGCGACTTTACTTAACATATCGTCAATAGAACCGGTCTCCTCACCAATGGTAATCATCTGCAATACCATCGGAGGGAACAGTCCTGTTCTTCCCAAGGGATCAGCTATGCGCTCACCTTCACGGATAGCGTTTCTTGCATCCAAAATACCTGCTGCGATAACTTCATTACCAATAGCGCCTGCTACAGTTTCAAGTGATTGCAAAATTGGCACACCGGAGGAGAGCATCGTTGCCATAGTTCTAGAGAACCTTGAAAGTGCAACCATGTGAATCAAAACACCAAACACCGGGATTTTCAGAATCATTTTATCTATATATAGAGCACCGGTTTTGGTGGCACGTATTCTGTTAAAGGCAAGAACCAAACCAAAAATAACGGAAGCCAAAATGATAACGTTTGCAGGAGTGGTCATAAAGTTACTTATGCTCATAAGCGTGAGCGTAACCTGTGGCATATCAACTTCAAAGTCGTTGAACATAACCATAAACTGCGGCACGATGAAGGTTACAAGACCGATAACAATGACGAGTGCTAAGAACATAACGATGACCGGATAGGTCATAGCAGCTTTTACTTTTCGCTTTAGTTTTAGGTCGTCCTCTAAGAATGTAGCCAGGCGGTCTAGGGTCTCTTCAAGCACACCACCAACCTCTCCGGCGCGAACCAAACCTATAAAGAGGTTTGAGAATACTCTTGGGAATCTTGCGAGAGACTTTGTCAGCGTTTCACCGCTTTCTACAGAGTACTGAACTTCACGGATAACAGCTTTAAGTGATGGACTTCCTGCTTGCTGCTCTAAAACAGCAAGACAACGCACTAAACCAACGCCTGCTGCCTGCATTGTCGCAAACTGGCGGCAAAACATTGTCAGGTCTTTTGCATTCACTTTGCCGATACGTTGCTTTTTCGGGGCCTTTACACGGCTCGCGTCAGCGTGCGTATCAACCATAATGGATGCTTTTTCTTCTACTTTTTTCTGAAATAGCGCCATTTCACTCACCTCCTATAACCCCTTTTAGTAAAATATATTACTTAAAGGATATTGTTAAAGTGTCATCCTATTTATATGTTATAATATTATTATACACCTATTTTCCAAAAAAAGCAACTTTTTTCATAACTTTTTTCAAAAAAATTATGCGTTTGCGCTTTCTCCACCTTCACCTTCGGGCAATGTGCCGTCAGACATAAGCATTTTCTTGAGCTCTTCAATGTTCATGGCGCGCTCTGTCGCGGTCTCATAACTTATAGCGCCGGCATTAAAGAGGTCGCGTAAAGCTTGGTCCATAGTTTTCATACCCATGTGCGCTGAAGTCTGGATCATGGAGTTGATCTGGTGAGATTTTGCCTCTCGGATAAGGTTTCTGATAGCAGGAGACGCTATCATAATCTCCTGACAGCAAACGCGTCCGCCGGATGATTTTGGTATGAGCTGCTGTGTTAGCACTGCCACGATATTGTTCGAAAGCATAACGCGAATCTGTTCCTGCTCTTCCACAGGGAATACGTTTACGATACGGTCAACAGTTTGCGAAGCACTGTTTGTGTGAACGGTTGCAAAGACCAAGTGACCGGTTTCAGCTGTTTCAATAGCCAAGCGCATAGTCTCAAGGTCACGCATCTCACCTACGAGAAGGATATCGGGGTCTTCACGAAGAGCAGCCCTAAGCGCATTTGAGAAGGCCTTAGTGTCTTGCCCAAGCTCTCTTTGGTTGATAATTGAGTTTACATGCTCATGAAGATACTCGATAGGATCCTCAATAGTGATAATGTGCTTTCTGTACTCGTAATTTATTTCGCGAAGCATTGATGCGAGCGTCGTGGATTTACCACTTCCCGTAGGACCGGTCACAAGGATAAGACCACGGTGCTTTTTGGTCAGCTCACGAACAATTTCCGGCTGCCCAAGCTCATCAAGTGTCGGGATTTTGAACGGAATGGTACGAAATGCTGCCGCAACATTGCCCTTATCTTTAAAGTAGTTAACCCTAAAACGGGAAGATTTACCGAGCTGATAGGAAAAGTCAAGCTCGAAAGTGTTCTCAAATTTTTGAATCTGCTCGTCAGTCAAGATATCATAACACATTCTCTGTAAAACTTGCGGGGTGAATTTGGTGTAATTACTCACAAGAAGGTCACCGTGAACGCGGTATGTTGGCGGAATGCCGACAGCAAAGTGCAAGTCAGAACCGCCGGCCTCAACGATAAGCTCAAGCAACTCATCAATGTGTACTTCACTTAAATCTCGAACCTTATTAGGGTCATTTGACTTTAGCGTAAGAACACGGGGTTGCTCCGGTTCTGTGACAACAGGTTGTGTTTGTCCTGATAATTCTTCTGCCATTTAGGTTATACTCCACATTTAAATGCTTTTTTATCTTTTTTAATATATATATATTAGTGAGTAGATACAACGCGCAAAACTTCTTCTAAAGAGGTGATGCCGGATTTCGCTTTTCTAACGCCGTCAACGAGCAAGCTTATCATGCCCTCTTCTAAGGCGGCCTCAATGAGTTCGTTTAGAATAGCTCTTCGGCTGATAAGGTCAGAAATCGTTTTATTAAATGTCATAAGCTCGTAAATACCAAGTCGCCCACGGTATCCGCGGTGCATACACTGCTCACATCCAACAGGCTTAAAGAATGTACCTTCGCCGTCTGCATACTCTTTTTCTGGAATTCCAAGGGTGGAGAGGAGGTCAAGCGGTACATCTATCGGCTCTTTACAATGCTCACAGAGCTTTCGTCCCAAGCGTTGCGCGATAATACCTATAACAGATGCTGAGATAAGGAATGGCTCAACTCCCATATCCATAAGACGTGTGACTGTAGCCGGCGCATTATTTGTGTGCAGAGTGCTGAAAACCAAGTGACCTGTAAGGGATGCCTCAACAGCCATAGTTGCAGTCTCAATGTCACGAATTTCACCAACCATGATAACGTCCGGGTCCTGACGTAAGAACGAGTGCATCGCAACCGGGAAGGTAAGGCCGGTTTTACGGTTTACGTGAACCTGAGTAATGCCCGGAAGCTGATACTCAACAGGGTCTTCAGCTGTAACGATGTTTAACTCAGGTGAGTTGATTTTATTCAAAATCGAGTATAGAGTAGTGGTTTTACCACTACCCGTAGGTCCTGTTGTTAAAATCATACCGTTTGGTTGTAAGATTAACCCTTCTAAGATGCCGAGCATTTCGTCTGAGAACCCCAGTCTGTTAAGACCGATAAGCACGCTGGACTGGTCCAAAATACGCATAACGATTTTTTCACCAAAGGTTGTCGGTAGTGAGCTTACGCGCATATCGTAGGCTGCGCCGTCATGTCGTATATGAAAACGTCCGTCTTGCGGGATTCTACGCTCTGCAATGTTCATATCACCCATAATTTTGAGACGAGAAGTAAGGGGTGGGTGAACGAATTTCGGCAATGTCATCATCTCATACAAAACGCCGTCAATACGGTATCTGATACGCATATTGCGGCGATCGGGTTCTACGTGGATGTCAGATGCTTTTTCTTTAATAGCAGCCTGCAAGAGCACATTTACCATGCGGATAATAGGACCTTCTTGCACATCCACTTCTTCACCGACTTCGGTATCGTTATCTGCGGCAACAGATGCGGCAATAGCGGTTGCGCTCGGGCTGTTTTGCATCTCGTCGAGCATACCTGCAAGGTCGCTCATACCGGCTTTAGAAGGGCTGTCTCCACCCGTGCTTCCCGTAGCCTCGGCATCTCCTTCTGTTGTCTCTGTGCTTCCTGCATCACCACCCATAGCTGCTGCCATGGCACCACCGCCTGCAGCGAGTGGATTTGCTTTTACAGAAGAGCCTGTCGTAACTGCTGCGCTCAAAAGTTCCGGGTCTATATCGTCAGGAACAACAACACCGTTGTCAAGCGCATAAGTGTTGCCATCGCTCTTTTTTGGCTCTTCAGCAGTCGCTGCTGCCTTTGTAGCTATTTTTTGCGAGCGTATATTTAATATGTCGTTGCGTGTTGCTAAAACCGGCTCTATCTCAAAACCGGTAATAAGGCGAAGGTCATCTAACATAAATACGTTGGAGACATCTTGCATGGCAACGAGAAGTTTGTTGTCTTTTCTGGCAATAGGCGCAACATTATATTTTTGTGAGAGGTTCTCAGGGATAACTTTGCCGAGTTTGGCATCAACTTCGAACGTGTCCGGGGAATATACTGATAAATTTAAGCTCTCTGCTAATGTTTCAAGCAGTGTATATTCATCAACAAACCCTAAATTGACCAAGATATTGCTCAATTTCTCAGAAGAACCCTGTTGCATTGATAGTGCTTGGGTTAGTTGATCCTGATTTATCAAGCCTTTTGTCAAAAGCAGTTGCTCTATTGGTAATTTTGCTTCACTTTGTTGTGCCATATTTTATCTTTAAACATATACTAAATATATGCAATATTCATTATACCATATTTTGCGCTTTTTTGTATAGTATTATGATGCGCTTTTACGCGAAAATTCTGTAATAAATTCCGCTTTTATATCTAAATCGTAAAAAATCTTAAATGAAAGAGCTGCTTGAAAGAGAAGCATAAGCTTTCCGTCCATAACCTTTATTCCCTTTTCATTCATATCTTTTGGTAGCTCAAGCTTACTGTTATAATTTAGGTCATAAAAACAGCTGCCCTCTTTTAGCGTGGAAAGATCAATTGGTAAGGGCTCATGCTTTCCTCTCTGTCCTATAGGTGTACAGTTTATAACCATATTGGCACTCGCCAAATCTTGCGTGCTTAAAGTTTCATACGATACGATACCGATGCTCTCGCTTATATTAGTAAAATATTTTCCCCCACTTTCCGTACTTTCTCTTCTTGCAACAACTATTATCTCTTTAGCATTAGCTTTTATACAAGCTGCGGCTATTGCGCGCGCTGCGCCACCTGTGCCTAAAATTATAACAGTTTTGTCGGTTATTTCAGTATTATCTTGCGCGAGCGACATTAAAAAACCGTCACCATCTGTTGAGTAACCTGTCATCTTCCCATCTGAAAATTTTATGGTGTTAACTGAACAGATATTTTCAGCGTTTTTGTCAATCTCATCTAAAAATGGTATTACCGCTTGTTTGTGCGGGTTAGTGACATTTAGTCCGACCATATTGTGATACGCTTTAAACCCTAATATCCCATTTTCCAGTTCGCTCTCACTTATTATGAAAGGTAAATAAATTGAATTTACCCCAAATTCGTTGAGTGCGCTATTGTGAAACGAGGGCGATAACGTATAGGTCAGCGGATAGCCGATTACCCCGCTTATAGTTGTCCTTCCATTTATAGATGTTGTTATTTTACCCATTTGTGCTCTTTTTTATGCGAAAGTTCTCATTTTTTTACGGATATTTTTTATGGCTTTTTGCGTAAATTATTATGGCGACTTAAAAAATCTGCTTTCAAGTCGCCACATAATATATAGTTGTATGAAATTCGATGTTAGAATTTGGCATCTACTATGAATTTTACGTAAGTTTATATTGTTTGGTTTTTTATCAATGTTTAGTTTGAGGTATGACTAAACATTATTTTTTTGTCAGACCATCAATCTCTGCTCTCATTTCAGCGATCAATTGCTGAATGGTTTCTACATCGATAGGGCTGATGCCAACATCACCTTGTTGTCCAACAGGTCCTTGTTGTCCGGCAGGCCCCATAGGTCCAACAGGTCCGGCAGCTCCGGCAGGCCCGGCAGGTCCTTGCTGTCCGGCAGGTCCTTGTTGTCCGGTAGCGCCTGTAGGTCCTTGTGGTCCGGCAGGTCCTTGCTGTCCGCGAAGCATCTCTAAGAGAGCCGGATCGTCCTGTATCATTGCGCGCAAACCTTCACCGGTCAATCTTGAGTTGTCAACATAATTTATAACTCTGGCAAGAGCTACTGCGAGTTGATAACGTGTAGTTGGTGCATCACCGTTGAATTTCCCTACTTTTACACCTTCAAGTATGCTTAAATCAGTTAAAAACAGAACAGCATCTGTTGCCCAATGGTTTGCCGGAAGATCTGTGTAAGGTGTGTAGTAAACTGTCACCTCATCTTCTATAACCCCACCAAATGGTGTTACTGATGTTGTTTTTGTATCTTCTTGGGTGTTTACTGTTTCTCCCCAATCTATACCCATGCCCCAATCAAAGTCTAATTGTGCAAAACCGGCAAGTGAAAGCCCAAGTATCAGGGACAATGCCAAGCCCAACGATTTTTTCATACCAATCTCCTTATTTTCTCGCGATATTTTAAAAATACATATCACAAAAGCGTATCTGTTTTCACTCTGAACGCTTTAAAAGATATGTAAAGTCTATTGTATACTTTATAATTCTATCATATAAAAATGCGCTTGTCAAGAAAAAAAGCGAAGTTTTTTATTTTTTTTGATTAATATTTTAGGAAAATATTGTTATTAATAAACTATTTTCGTTATTTTTTCCCATAAAGCCCAAAATATTTATCTTAAATATCTATCATATTCGCAGACTCTCCGACACCTGTTATCATGTGCGCGAGATCCGGGTCAGTCAAGAGGTTTTCTATAACGCCGTCGTAGTAGCCCCACTTGATCCAATACGGCGAAATTTCAAAAATATCTATAAGTAACATATTGAAAAAGTCCTCTGCAGTCAAGATACCTGAGTAGAGATTTCCCAGTTCGCTATTCAGCCACTCTTCGTCAACACAAAAGAAACTCGCAAGTGAAGTCATAACTTCGTTAAGGTCAAGGGCGAGTTGCGCCCTATTTTTTTCAGCAAACTCGGCAGAAAAGGCAGCTGAGACGGTCTCCCCTTCGGCTGTTGCGCTTATTGCCCAGTCTGTGCCGATAGAAAATAGTGTAAGACCGAGCGATGAGTTGCTGTTTGTGATCTCTTCGGTAATATTTATCTGTCGTTGCCAGTCATTGGTTGCAGTAGCTGTTTTATCTGTTAAAACGAGAGTATTTTCGTCAACTTGAGCTATGAACCCATTAGCTTCATCGAAATTTTCGTAAATATCACGCGCGTCATATTTGCTTGTAAATAGTATTGAGCAAGATATCATACCTATTTTAATTCCGCTTTATATATACGTCTTCTTCCTCTTCCAACTCTTCGTGTTTATTTTTTAACCGTTTTTTGATATACAGAATTATAGTAATGGGGATAGCTATGATGAGCAAAAAGCTGAGCAAGATAAGAGGTATACTTGCACTCTTAGCTTCCGACTCTCCATTTTCGTCTTGTGCAGTCAGCGCTTCGTCTTCGGGTGGAAAGATGATAGTCTCTTCATCTTTTGCTATCATTCCGTACTCTCTTGCTACCCCATCTTTCCCTTCCGGTGTTTTAAGCCATTTAACAGAGTTATCTAATTCATCGGTTTGCACGCGGAGCTGCTCATTTTCTTTTAGAACCTCTTGATAGCTTCTTTTTTCCTTTAAGATATTGTAGATAGGTCGTCCTACACAGAAGAATAATACTATAACAGCAAGGGCTGCCAGAAAAATCGTTCTACCTGCCATTGTAAGCGTTTTCTTATTAAAAATGTTCTTTTTTTCTATTTTTTTTATCATTTTGTTGATTTTTTTTCTAAATTTACCATATAACCACTTGACGAAATGTGTGAAATGTGTGAAAATTATGTAATGACATATTTTTTCACAAAGATTGTCATTAATAATTATAACAGATATTTAAAGGAGAGTGAAGGACTTTATGAAAAAAAACCTTATTTTTTTTGCGTTTTGCGCAATATTTCTACTATTTAGTGTGAATTTAATGGCACAAGAGGATAATTCGGCAAAACTATTAACACCAACTGCTGCTATAGAGATAGCGCTGAAAAATAATCCGGCAATTACACAGGGTGAACTTGGTATCTCTGCTGCTGAAGCCGGTTTAAAACAAGCGCAAGCAGTAAACCTGCCAACTCTTGCGGCAGGTGCTACCGGAAGCTATGTTGAAAAAGCGGACTTTAAGACCGCAAACTATAATATAACTCTCACTTGGCCTATATTACCGTGGTCCGGTTTTTCTGCTGTAAAGGAGAGCGCGAGCGCAAATTATAACGCTTCTATTTACAACTTTATACGTAAAGTTGAGCAAGTGGTTTACCAGACCAGAACAGCGTACAATAATTACCTTTTGGCATCCGAGATGGAGCAGGTAGCCAAAGATGCAATATCTATCAGTGAGAACAGTTTAAGGATAGCAAGATTAAAACATGAGTCCGGCATCAGCGCAAAAATAGATGTTGATCAAGCAACAGCTTCGTTAGAGAGCAGTAAAGTTTCTCTCATACGAGCGCAAAACGGTGTTGAACTTGCAAAATCTGCACTCTTTTTGAGTATGGGATTGCCTGCAGGCAGCAGTTTTGAAATCGCAACTGAAATAGGTGAAATGCCCCAAATTAATACTCAAATATCTGAGCTCACCACAAGAGCACTTGATTCACGCGCTGATTTAAAGGCATTGGATGAGCAGATAAAAGCTGTGGCTGCAAATGCTAAAAGCGTAAAAGCAAATGAGTTGCCGTCACTCGCGTTTCAAGCAGGATACACAGACTACCTTGCCGGGGACAAAAACCCAACCAGCGTTTCCGGAATAACCGCCGGTCTTTCGTTAAACTACACAATTTTTGACTTTGGCAGCAAGCACAATGCTTCAAAGGGTGCTGAAATACAGGTTGAGCAGGTCAAAAGTTCCAGAACACAGCTTGAGTTGGGCGTTATTTTAGATGTTCAGCAATCTGTTTTGAACTTGACTGCTGCGAAAAATCAATTGGTATCTGCTGAAGCTCAGTTGACCGCAAGTCGTGAAGCATTACGCATAGCCGAACTTAGATACCAAGAAGGGCAGGGAATACTTTTAGAAGTTGACCAAGCACGCCTTAGCGTTACTTCAGCACAGAACTCGGTTGCACAGGCAATGATTGATGCTCTTAACGCTTACGCTGCACTAGAATACGCTGTAGGCGGTGGATATAAAATCGTTGGCAAAGGTAATGATGTTGAGTTTTTGACTAATGGGTATCTGCTATAATTTTTCATTGTTTTAAACTGTAAAGTTTTGGGTTTTAAATAAATAATTAGAGGCGACTAAAAGAATAGTCGCCTCTAAATTTTTTGCATTTTATTGGTGTAAAGGTTACATCGTGGATGCGCTTGTTTTGATGTTAGCTTGTGAAAGACGTCTAATCATCTGACGCATTTCAGTTGCGTTTCCGGCGTATGCCACTGCGGTCTCTTCAGAGATGCTTCCTTCTACAAAGTGGTTTAAGAGTGAAGTGTTCATTGACTGCATACCCCAGTATCCGCCTTCATTTATAGCTTGAAGCACGCTGCCTGCCTGTTGGTCTTCAATGAGCTTTGCGATGGTTGGTGTGTTAATCAAGATTTCAATGCCGCAAACACGCCCTTTGCCATCTTTTTTTGGCGCGAGTTTTTGCGATAGTATGCCTCGCAATGTTGTTGAAAGACGAAGACAAATCTGCGGTTTTTCATGCGGCTGGTACATATTCACAACGCGTTCGATTGTCTCTGCAGCACTATTTGTGTGCACGGTCGAAAATACCATGTGTCCGGTCTCTGCCGCGGTCATAGCAACACTCATGGTTTCAACGTCACGCATCTCACCCACGAGGATGATATCCGGTGCCTGGCGTAAAACCGCGCGCAGGGCATCGTGGAAGTTGTTCGTGTCTGAACCCACTTGGCGTTGACTCATAATAGAAAGCTTATCCTTATGCACAAACTCAATAGGGTCCTCGATGGAGATAATATTCACCCTGCGGTTAGTATTTATGAGGTCAAGCATAGCCGCGAGCGTTGTGGTTTTTCCGCTTCCGGTAGGTCCGGTTACGAGAATCATTCCCTGCTTTGCGGTCACGAGTGTTGAGAGCACTTTGGGGAGTTTTAGCTCCTCAATAGTCGGCAATTCAAGCGGAATTAAGCGCATAACCGATGCCGGCGCGCCACGTTGCTTGTAGATGTTTACCCTAAATCTCACCAGTCCGGGAATCTCTTTTGCTGCGTCAATTTCCGGGTGAGTTTTAAATTTTTCCCGCTGCGCTTCATCCATAACGTGATCAACGAATATCGCTTCAAGCTCTTCTAATGTCATGGCTGAGATGTTCATCTTCGAGATTTGTGAGCCGTGTCTAAATGAGGGCGGAGACCCTGTTTTCCAAAAAATATCGGCAGCGTTTAGGTCGTACGCTCTTTTACAAACGATATCAAAAAACTCCACCGGATCAGTGCGTTTTAGTTGATCCAGCTCAAAATCGCTTATCTCCGGCGCAACCGAGGTTTTTATCGGCGATAACAGCTCTTCTAATGTAGTATTCGGCTCCATAACTATTCCTTTATTATAAAATATTATATATTATAGCACATTTAAAAATGTCTGTAAACTGTCTATTATTTTTGCGTAAAATCAATGGTCATGTTCGCATTGGTCAGTATGTACATGCGGCACGGTTGTGGTGCTGCTGTCGTTTAAATTGCTGACCAGCAATAAAAGTCCGAGCGCTGCTGCCAAAGCTACGGCAATAATGATATTTTGCGTTCTCTTTCTTTTTGCCGCTTTCATATCCATCTTTCTCTGTTCTTTTCTGTTCATCTTTTTTTACCTGCTAAACTTTCTCCCTTCACCGCCGGGCTTAAATGAAACGTTTTCTCGTTCTGGCGTAAATTAGCGTTACATTTTATTTCGAGCGCTAAAACCTAGTCTTACGTGTTTTTTGTATACTATCTTTTTATTTATTTGCAAACAAGCAAAACAATTAAACTATTTGAAATTTCGTATCGCCTTTTTTACCTGCTAAACTTTCTCCCTTCACCGCCGGGCTTAAATGAAACGTTTTCTCGTTCTGGCGTAAATTAGCGTTATATTTTATTTCGGGCACTAAAACCTAGTCTTACGTGTTTTTTTTATATTGCCGTTTGTGCCTTCCAAATTCTCAATAATATAATATATTAGTTCTTCTCGTCCGTATCATTTTCCTTTTTCTTCTCTTTTTCTTGCTTTGAAGAGGAAAATACCGCTAAAATAACGCCGAGCGCTATTATAATCGCGCCAATACAAAGAGCGAGAATAAGTCGTGTGCGGTTTTTAGTCGGCGGATATTTTGGAAGTTTTAGCTCTTTTAGGTCTTTATTCTTGATATTTGCCTCAATTCCGTAAATAGAACGTACTCCGCCTATAGCTTTTGGCACGTCAACCGTGAAATCCACCTGTTTATCGCTATAATTTGCGCGGTATCCGCGGTAATTAAAGTTGCCGATGATGTAGTAAGCTATTCTCACCTGCTTTGCATACGGCGCTGCTGCCACGATAAAGGGTTCGATTGGCAAATATTCCTGTCCGCGCGGCACGATGGGCAAATTAAAGCGGAGCTGATAGCTGTTGTCGTCTTCAAAGTCGGCATTCTCTTTGGCAAGCACGTAGTTTCCCGGTGTTGCTCTAAACTGTTCGCCGATCTTCAGTGCAATATTGCGCAAAAGCTCTTCGTCATGATACCCCACCATCTTTATCGCCACTTCGTCGTATGTTGGGTGATAGGCGAGCTCTGAGACTACGGCTATCTGCAACTGCGTCTTTTCCCACGCAGGCGGTGGCAATACTTCGGCAGTTGTCGGTGTCGTTTTTGTTGCCTCTTCCTTGTTTTGCGCGTAAAGCTCAAACGAAAAACAGAGCGATAAAATAAATATCATCACTGTAAACGCGAAATATCTGTTGTAAAGTTTATAATTTTTCATACCTAATTTTTATTTATTTTCCATTTTTTTTATGTTTTTGGGTTTGAAATATCTATAGAAGCGTTACATGAAAATGGTGGAGCCAATCGGACTCGAACCGACGACCTATTGCATGCCATGCAAGCGCTCTACCAGCTGAGCTATGGCCCCATAAATTCACTCTCTATAAATATTTTACCTTTTTTTTCCAAAAAAGTCAAGTGTTTACAAGATATTTGTTGGGTCAACATCTATTGCCACAAAAATATCTTTCTCTTTTTTCTCTTTTTTTATAATATTTAACGCGCGCAAGATTATCTCAATCTCGCCGCGAAAGATAATGTGATACCTGTATTTCCCCTTTAATTTTGCCAAATTGCAGGGCACGGCATCACTTATATAAAGGTTGGAAAAGTCAAATCCGCTCCTCTTTTCCTCCTCCTCATTCTTCTTTTCCCCCTCAATCTCTTCCTTGAAACCGAGCAGGTCTTCAAAGAGGGATAATTTTGAGCTTTTTTTCGTCTCTATGCTCTTTACTATCGATTTTTTTTCGTCCATATTAAAGAGTTTACGTAAATGGTTCGCGTGCAGCATGACCAGATTTTCGTTCTCACCGCTGATGACGACATTCGCAAGACGATTTTTTGGCGGCCACCCCACCTCTACTCTGTTTGCCAGCTCTTGCGCGAAAAATGTGTCATAGTCATGTTTTGAGGCACACTCAATGGCGTAATGTTCGGGCTGAAAGGTCTGCACAAATACTTCACCCTTTAAGTCTGCTCTGCCTGCCCGTCCCGCAACCTGCGTTAAAAGCTGAAATGTCCGCTCAGGCGCGCGAAAATCGCTGATGCCGAGCATGGTATCGGCAGCTATAACCCCCACCAATGTTACGCGCGGGAAATCAAACCCCTTCGCTACCATCTGCGTGCCGATGAGTATATCTATTTCGCAATTTGAAAAACGGTTAAAGATGTCGCTGTGTGCGCCCTTTTTTTGTGTGGTATCGCGGTCAAGGCGAGCAACTCTCGCGGTTGGGAATTCAGCGCTTATTTCCGCTTCCAGTCGTTCGGTGCCAACGCCCTTATAAGCGATATTTTCCCCTCCGCACGCCGAACACTTGGCGCTCGCTTTTATGGCGTAATCGCAATGATTGCACTGCAAAATATTTTTCGCTTTATGGTAAGTGAGCGGCACATTACAGTGCGGGCAGGAGGCAAAGTTGCCACAGGAAACGCAGAGGAGTGAGTGGGAAAACCCTCGGCGGTTAAGAAAAATTATGCACTGCTCGCCCTTTTCCAGCCGTTCGGCGATAGCATCTTTTAGCGGAAAGGAGAGTATTCTGCCGTTTTTCGTCATCCGCTTTAAGTCAATTATCTTTACCTCCGGCATGGGGCGGTTTTCGATTCTTTTCGGTAAAGTAATAAGCGAATACTCTTCGTTTTTAGCGCGCGCCATGCTCTCAAGCGAGGGGGTGGCTGATGCCAAAACCAGGGGGCAGCTATGGAAATCGCTCAAAAATTCGCCCACCTGCTTTGCGTTATAGCGCGGCGAGTTTTCCTGCTTATAGCTCCCTTCATGCTCCTCGTCAATGATTATGAGCCCAAGTGACTCAACAGGCGCGAAAATAGCGCTCCTTGCGCCCAAAACCACCGTTGCTTGCCCAGTTTTTATTCGTTGCCACTCGTCATACCGCTCGCCGCTTGAGAGGTTTGAGTGCAGTATCGCCACCCTGTCGCCAAATCTTCCGTAAAAGAGCGCCATAGCTTGCGCGGTCAGCGAGATTTCCGGCACTAACACGATAGCCTGCTTGCCGTTTTTTATTACTTCATCCACAGCGTGCAAAAAGACCTCGGTCTTGCCGCTTCCGGTCACGCCGTAGAGGAGGAATTTCTCATTTTCACCCTTTTCGTATGCTGCTTTTATGCGCTCAACCGCGCTTTGTTGCAGAGCGGTCAGAGGGGGAGGGGAAATATTTTTAAGGTTAATATTCTCCCACGGGTTCCGCCTCACATCTGCTTGAACAGTATTCAAAATCCCTTTTTTTGAAACCGCGCGAACAGTTGTTTCGTTTGTTTTCGCGGCATCCGCAAGTGCGCGTACGGTAAGCGGAAAAACATCCTTATTCTCCTCTATGAAGCGTAAAAGTTCAATCTGCGCTGTCGCGTTTTTTGGGAGCGCGGAGATGGTTTGCTCAAGGTCGATACCATCTGCTATAACTAAAAGATTGATGTATTTATTTAGGGATTTACCGTAAATGGGGGTAATCGTTTTTTGGCGCGCAAGCTCAGCTAAAGTTTCGCTAATCCCTGTGCCAAAGGTCGTGCTCAGCTTGGCAAATTTTACCGGTGCGCCGTGGGAAAAGATGTATTGCTGTACGCTTTCCAGCTTTTTATCCAAAAAAAAGTGCTTTTCGTTTGCGATAAAGCTCTCGGCCGCAAATTTTTTGTTGTCAACAACGCAGAGTTTTATTGCGTCTAAGTAGGTGGAGAGGTAATGGTTTACGAGGAATTTTATGACTTCGCTCTGCTCAAACGTGAAAAGCTGCTCAGAGTTTACTATGTCAATAAGTTCTTTTACGTTCTCGAGGGCGCACGCATCCGCAAGCGAAAGCACGTAGCCGCTCGCAATCTGATTTGCAAGCGGCGCTTTTACTTCCATTCCCACCCGTATCTCGGACAAGAGACGGTCGGGAACTTTGTACGTTATCGGACGGTCAATCTGACCTTTTGCGATTATAATATCGGCGTACATTTATGTTAATTTCATGATAATTCTATCATGCGCTCTATGGCGCGTTTTGCGCGTATGGCTATTTCTTCGTCAACAAATATCTCAAACTGCTTCTTTTCAAGCGCTTCAACCATCTTTTCGAGCGTGGTGTACTTCATATTCGGACAAATAGGTGGCGGGTCAAGCGTGTAAAACTTCTTGTTCGGGTTATCTTTTTGTAAACGGTGGCACATATCCACCTCGGTCGCTACGATAAACTCCTGCTCCTCGCGCTCTTTTGCCGCCTTAAGCATGCCGCTCGTTGAGGCGACTATATCTGCCGCAAGGGAAAGCTCAACAGGACATTCGGGGTGGATAATAACCGGCGCGTTCGGGTGTTCTGTTCGCGCGTCACGGATCATCTCAGCGGTAATTTCTTCATGAACCGGGCAAAATCCGCTGTAGCAGATAACCTCTTTTTCCGGCACAAAATGCGCAACATAGCTGCCTAAATTGCCGTCCGGCACAAAGACAATCTGCTCTTCCTTCATACTTTTAACGATTTTTATCGCGTTTGAGGAAGTACAGGTAATGTCGCACTCGGCTTTTACTGCGGCAGAGCTGTTGACATAGGTAACAAAAGCAGCATCCGGGTGTTTTTCGCGCAAATCCCGCACATTTTTCGGGGTAATCATATCAGCCATACGGCATCCGGCGCGCTTATCGGGCATTAAAATAGTCTTTTCCGGAGAGAGAATTTTTGCGGTCTCCCCCATAAAATGCACGGAGCAGAAGAGGACGACATCTTCTGTCAGCTTGCTTGCCTTTATGGAAAGCTCCAAGCTGTCGCCCACAAAGTCGGCATTGTCCTGCACTATTCCCGGCTGATAGTTGTGCGCCAAAATTATGGCATTTTTTTGCTTTTTTAACTCTATTAATCTTGTCTGTAACGCGCTGTTTTCCATTGTTTTGTTTATACCTTAACTTACTCGTGTACCTGACCTTTTGTTTTTGTTGAAATTTAAAGTCAAATACACGAGCAATATTGTTTCCTTGTGAATTAAATAAGCTTCTTGGCTTCTCTTGCTATCATCAACTCTTCGTTAGTTGGGATAAGCAATATTTTGCCCTTCTGCTCTACGGAAAGGTCGGAGATCTCTCCGCGAACGATCTCACAATTTTCGTCCAAATTAATGCCGAAAACGCCCATGTTTTTACAGATCTCTTCGCGCGCTTTAGCAGAGTTTTCACCAATGCCGCCGGTGAAGATTATAGCGTCAACGCCGCCCATAGCTGCCACATAACTGCCGATGTATTTCTGTATGCGGTAGGCAAAAACGTCCATCGTCATCTGACAACGCTCGTCCCCCTCTTCTATGCCGCTGACGATGTCGCGCATATCAGAACCCTTGCCGGAAAGCCCTAAAAGACCGCTCTTTTTGTTCATCATGTTATCGGCATCGCTCCAAGTAAAGTTCTCAGTTTTGCCGATGTATGTGAGCGCGGCAGGGTCAATGTCACCGCAACGTGTGCCCATAACCAGACCCTCAACCGGAGTTAAGCCCATGGTGGTGTCGATAACCTGACCGCCGACTATTGCCGCCATTGAGGAGCCGTTGCCAAGGTGCAGGGTGATAATCTTGCTCGTCTCTTTATTTATGCCTTTTGTCGCGAGATACTCTATCGCCTGCTGCGCAACAAACTTGTGGCTCGTGCCGTGAAATCCGTAACGCCTCACGCCGTACTCTTCATAATATTCATACGGCAATGCGTACATGTACGCCTTTTTCGGCATTGTCTGATGAAACGCGGTGTCAAAGACCGCAACCTGCGGAACGCCCGCCATTATCTTCATACACGCTTTTATGCCCATTAAGTTTGCGGGGTTGTGAAGTGGGGCTAAAGCAGAGAGTTTTTCTATCTCAGCTATTGCCGCAGCATCAACCAAGATGCTCTTTGAATACTTTTCGCCGCCATGCACCACACGATGCCCAACTACGTCAATATCGCTGATATTTGAAATAGCGCCCTTCTCTTTATCTAGTAGGAGCGCGAAAACAATATCCATTGCCTTTTCATGGTCTGCCATATCATTTGCGATGGTTTCTTTGTCTGAAAGTTTTGTTGACTCAAACGTAACCGTACCCTTATCAAGTCCGATACGCTCACAACTTCCTTTGGCTAAAACCTCTTCGCGGTCAGCGTCAATGAGCTGAAATTTGAGCGATGAGCTTCCTGAGTTTAATACTAAAATATTCATTTATCTTCTCGATTCTTTTGTTTTATTTTGTATAGAGTGCCTGACAGCAGGTGATAGCCGCGACATTCATGATGTCGGATGCTTTACAGCCGCGTGAAAGGTCATTTACCGGTTTTCTGATGCCCTGTAAAACAGGTCCGTACGCTTCGGCTTTAGCGAGGCGCTCGGTCAATTTATAAGCGATATTTCCGGCATTTAAGTCCGGGAATATAAGAACGTTCGCGCTGCCGGCAATGTCAGAACCCGGAGCTTTACTTCTGCCGATAGCTTCAACTATTGCCGCATCAGCCTGCAACTCACCGTCAATCAAGAGCTCGGGAACACGCTCTTTTGCAATGCGTGTAGCTTCAACTACTTTGTCAACGATAGGGTCTTTGGCAGAACCCTTAGTGGAGAGGCTAAGCATGCCGACCTTGGGGTCGTAGCCCACGAGGTTTTTCATGGTGATAGCTGACTGAATAGCGATCTCCGCAAGCTCTTCCGAATTAGGGTTGATAACAAGCCCGCAGTCCGCGTAAATGAAAAGGCCGTTCTCGCCGTACTCGCAGTCCGGAACTATCATTAAGAAAAATGAGGAAACGAGTTTGCAGCCGGGAGCGGTCTTTAGAATCTGTAGCGCAGGGCGGATAGTATCCGCAGTTGAGTGTGTCGCGCCGCTCACCTGACCATCGGCCAATCCTTTATTTACCATCATACAGCCAAAGTAGAGCGGGTCTTTCATAAGCTCGGTGGCTTTTTCTTGCGTCATGCCCTTGGCTTTTCGCATTTCAAGGAATTCGCCGACAAATTCGTTATAATATTCGCTCTTTTCCGGGTCAATTATCGTACAACCCGAGATATCAGCGCCTGCCTCTTTGGCAGCTGCTTGTATCTTCTCTTCGGGGTTAATCAAAATCACATTACAGATGCCCTCTTTTAGGAGCATTTCAGCTGCTGTGACTGTTCTTACGTCTTCTGCCTCGGGCAGGCAGATGGTCAATTTCGCATCGCGCGCTTTTTGATAAATTTGGTCCATTACAGTTGTCATTATTCACTATCACCTTATTTTAACATTATTTATTTATATTTACTTAGTGCTTTTTTTCACTATATTCTTATATTATACTACTTTTTCTTATGTTTGTCTAGTTTTTTGAGGTGCCCCGTGGTTAAATTTTCGGAAAACCAAAGTCAGTTATCATCAGCTGCTCTGCGGCCTTTTCGCTTGCCATTTTAGCGTAAAAACAAGCATCTTCTAAGTCGTTTAGCTCTTCTAAATGTTTCACCATAACGCTCGCAAAAGTCTCCCCGGCGCGTGCGACATCGATCACTTTTGTCGCCCTCTTTGGCGCGATTTTTACGCTGTTTCCCTCGTAAATAAGCTCGATTTCGTTTTTTCCGTTGGTAATGGTTATGAGTTTACAGTTTGCTGTAAAGTCGCTTTTATGAGCGGGCGAGAGCATACTCCACTCGTCCCTGTTGAGCGCCAAATAATGGGTGTAGGGGGCGAGCTTTCCGAAAGGAATACGGTTGCCCTCAAGAAGATTCCGTTTTGAGGGTGCCAATATCACCTTTGGTAAGCTGTTTTGTGCTGCTTTTGAGAGTAAATTGAGCGTGAAATCATTGTTTGAACTGCAAAAAACTGCTTTTTTACTTTGTCCGAGAAGTTTGACTATTTCCTCATTTTCACGCATATTTCCTATCTGTTCCCGCGTGCCAAACGCCAGTTTTTCGCCAAAATCGTTCAAAATGACGATACTGCAATCGGTTTTAAAGAGAGAATCAAGCTGAAAAGCATTTATCCCATGTTCCTGCAAAAAATTTTTAACCGTGCTTCCAAGCTCGTCATCTGTTCCCGGGTAAATGAGCTGCGCAGACAATGCTTTTGCAAACCCTGCACCCATGCCGCCAAGGCGCAAAATGATATTTTTCGGGGTGATTTCACGGGTAAAAACGCCGATATTTTCAATGTCGTGACAGAGGAGGTTCGTACTAAAATGTGCTAAAGAAGGGGGCAAATCAATCGTGAGTGTGCTGCTATTTTCGCACGTAACCGCTATCTCGTTAGGGGTTTTGGTGTCGAGCGCTTTTATCGTAGGCAAACTTTGGTCAAGCGTGATGTCGTGCGCCAAAATTCGCTCATCAGTATATATGACCACATCAACATAACTCGGTCCAAAGACGAGGGTGTCAGAGCTATTCATTTTGCGGGATTTCCGCCATGGATATGAGTGGGTCTATGGGGGTATCCTTCTCATCTTCGGAGATTTTTAGCGACATCGCAACCTCGGTGCAGTGGTTAAATTTGGGGCAACGGATACATTCGCTCCATATTTTTCGTGGCAATTCGCTCCTGTCTATGACTAAAAAGTCCAAAGTTTTAAAGAATTCCGGTTGGTATGTGAGACAAAAAATAGTTGAAATCCCCAGCTCTTTTGCCTCCAAGATACACTCTTGTATAAGCTTTTTTCCAATGCCTTTGCCTTGACACTTCTCTTTTACTGCAACGCTTTTAACTTCAGCGAGGTTCGCCCAATTCACGTGAAGCGCGGCGCACCCTAAAATCTCGCCGTCTTCGCTTTGCGCGAGCTTAAAATCGCGAATGTTTTCATAGAGTTCATGGAGCGCTCTAGGGAGCATAAGGTCTTTATCGGCAAATTCGTTGATGATGGCGTACAAGCTTGGCACGTCATCGACATTGGCTTTTCTTATAAGAGTGTTATTCATAACGCTTTATATTATACCATTTTTCGCTTTATCTTACAATTATATTTACGGCACTAAAAAATCTTTTGACTTAAAATTGCTGTAAAATCTTCCTTTTTCAGCTGTAAATTTTAATACGCAGTAGTCGGGGTCGGTCATGCCTAACGGGTAATACATCTCGTCACCGTCATTCCAAATCATCTCTTTGCTGTGGCTGTCTTCTAAAACTTCGACCTTGCCGATAAGCATAACGCCGCGAAAGAAGCGTTTGTCGCAAAAATATACGCACGCTTTGTCATTTTCCAGATACTGTTTCACGCGCATAGAAGAGGTATTGGTGGTAAAATAGAAGGTTTTTACGCCCTCCCTTTTCCGCGGTGGGAGCATCGCTTTGGTGTTCGGAAAACCGCTCTCGTCCACCGAACTTATAAAAGCCACGCTTTGTTTATCTATTAAATTTTCAATTGTCTGCATTTTTTGCTCCAACTTAGTTTTCAATGTTATTATAGCATAAAATTTATAGAGCGTCAATTTTTTTTAAGACACCCAAAAAGTGTATAGTAAATTCCAGTATTTTCCACTTGATTTTTAGCTTAAAATAGTGTATAATCTTGTTATTGAGGTAGTCGGCTAAAAGAAAGAAGCGGTAAAATACTGCTTAAACCGAGTTTTTTTTGAAAAGTACGAGGTTTTACGAGGTTTTACGAGTAAAAAACGTTTTTTTATCGATAAAAAACATCGTATTTTATCGGTTTTTTTAGCCAAATATAGCTGAGTTGCTGCGGTATCGACTTGCTCTTGCTGTTAAATACGAGGTTTTTAGAGAAACCCATAAAAGCATATGGTAAAATAGGTTTGTTGTATAAAAGTGTGAGGGGAATGATATGAAATCGTGTTTTAAAAATTTACTAGGTGTTTTTATAGCTTTTATAGCCTTTTCTATAGGATTTTCGCTTTTTATAGGTTCTTTACTTAATAGTGAGGACTTGTTATATCGGATCTTGGTGATTGTTGCTACGATTCTTCTTATTGTACTTATACATAATCTGTTCTGGCAAGAAAGGCGCACGAAATCCTTTTACTTAATAATCGGCTGTATGCTCGGAGCATCGCTTATTTATATAGCAACAGTTGAGATAAACCAAGCGTATCATTATAACATGCCGAGCGTCGGTAATGAGGTGGATTTAAGGAAATACGAGCCGTTTGAAAAAGACACAAAAGCTGCGATATTAAATGAGCCGTCAACATTAAAGCTCGCTTTCGACCTTCCAAAAATAGACGGAGCCACAGCTCTGTACCCGCTGTATTCGGCGTTTGCTCAATCCACATATGCTAAGAACGCATATAAGCAAGACGACTACTCTGTATTATGCACAAATACAGTAGGGGCATATGCTCGGCTTATTGCCGGTGATGTGGATATTATTTTTGTTGCCGGTCCGTCAAAAGAGCAGCGGCAAATGGCGGAAGATGCCGGCGTTAAGTTTAAAATGACTCAGATCGGCAGAGAAGCGTTTGTCTTCTTTGTGAACGCCAAAAACCCGGTAAATGAACTGAGCACAGACGATATAAAGAAAATTTACTCCGGTTCATCGACAAATTGGGCTGACTTTGGTGGCAAAAACAGAAAGATCCGCGCGTTTCAGCGCCCTGAAAATTCCGGCAGTCAAACAGCTTTTATTAAATTTATGGGAGATACCACGCTTATGAATCCGCCAAAGGAGGACGTCGCAACCGGTATGGGTGATATGGTTAAAAATGTCGCGGCATATAAAAATTATGATAACGCTATAGGTTACTCATTTTTGTACTACGCGAGTGAAATGGTCGCTGACAAAAAGATTAAGCTCCTTTCAATAGACGGTGTCGCGCCGACCAGAGAAAATGTGGCAAATAAAAAGTACCCTTATGCCTCACAATTTTATGCGATTACCACAACGACGAAAAACCCCAATGTCGAAAAATTTATTGAGTGGATACTCTCGCCACAAGGACAATATTTGGTCGAGAAAACAGGATATACGTCTATAAACTAGTATCACAATCCATAACCATTTTTTGCTGATTTTACAAAAGAACTATAATACAATAAGCTCATTGTAAAATTGATAATAAACATTTATAAGGAAGGAACTCTGAAATGATAAAAAGATTATTTGTTCGCATATTTACTCTGACACTACTCTTACACCTTGTAACACCCTTTATTTTTGCGGATCACATTGACGATTTCAATGCTAAGAATTATAAATCATACCTAACACAGTTAGATGAAGATTTGGCGGGGATAACCGGGCGAAGGCCACAAATACTCTCTCTTTGCCGAGCTGTTATTGCGATAAATAAGACAGATCAAGATTTAAAACCTGTAATCAACCGGCTAAATAATGACCAAGATTTAGTAAGTTTCGCAAACAATTTTTATCAGCTGTTAGAGCAAGATATATCGGTGTTAAATGCGATAATGTCTTCAAGATACGTTTACGCAAATACTATTCCGCAGATAATCTCTTTATGTAAAGAGCATGATTATTCCTTTGTTACTCTGTGTATCTTAACAAAGTTTGGCAGTTCTTACCTTGAGCAAGTAAACGCTCTTTTGTCTATAAATAAAAATATAAGATATGATATTGAGCGTGATTTTATAGAGTCAAACAGCAAAAATCTACGACTGATGAACAGCTTAATTAATATAATAGCCCTAGAGCACGGTGAATTACCATTTTCTGCGCGGGAGTATATGGATTTGGCGCTAAAAATAGATGACGGAAAGATGAGCCTTACCTCAATTACAAATGTCGACTTGCTTTACAAAAATAATAAACTTGATTTGGCTAAAGAGTTGCTTCTCATGAATGCCTATTATAATGAAGAAAAGCCACAGGCGTATAATACGGCCATGTTTCATTACACTCAACGTTTTGGTGACCGTGATGCCTTTATAAATGACTTAAACGCCCTAAAGAAAGAGTTAGCAGCGAAAAAAGCTAATGAGATTATGATGGTGGCAGGAGATTATTTAAACCTTAAAATTGATATGGTGACTCAAACTGCTATAGTTTTAAAACAGACATCAAAGTCGAGAAATTATTTTGCCGGCAAGTTTGCTAATATACCAATCAATAAAGAAGTAATAATACGTATTGATATGCCTGAAGACGCAACAACCATGCTCTGGAATGGGCTTAACCCTGTTTATACCTATGGTGATATAAATAAATATGAAACGTATGAGACTTTTTCAAAGGGTAAAGATGGCGTATGGCGCTCTAATGACATATTTAAGCTTAAAGAAGAAAAAGATGCCGGTAAAGGGATGGTTCCTATACAAAATATCGTTAAAGAAGAGGCAGCTGCTGAGTTTTTGTCAGCAGATGGTAATTATTGGTCAGCATTTCAAAATATAACCAAAACAAGCGAAGGCGCTAACAGATTTTCCTTAACACATACCTTTACTCAGCCGGAGGTAACCATCTCTATGCGCGTGCCATTTACTGATGGATTTTTAGAAGAGTATTTAGATGGGATATTGGCTTTAGACAGGGACGATATCGTAGCGCGTCATATCGGCTTTTCGACGGCGGGCAATGAGCTTTACGCCATAGAAGTTGGGCTTGACGGAAATCATAAAAAGCCTGTTATTGTGCTTTACGGCGGCGAAGATGGGGACGAATATGACAGCATTTGGGCAGCCGTAGGAGCTGCTAATTGGCTAATCTCTACAAAAGAGGGTAGTCAGCTACTTGATAGAATAGCTGTGGTTATCATACCAACACTAGACCCGGATGGCGGTATAAATTGCAGCTATGGGAGTTTGGCTGATGCTTACCAAGTTTTGGACGTAAGAGGGCACGCTCCGACAGAGGTGATTTCGTTTACCAAGTATATTAGAGATTTGATAGCTGACGGCTACACTGTATCTTCTATGACTGCGCTTCACAATGTGGAATGCACAGAAGCGCCAAACTTCTTATGCCCGGTGTACGATTTAAGAGACAGTGCAAAGTCAGAAGAGCTTCATAAATACATAAATGACCGACTACCCGATACTTATATGAAATCAGAAGAGCATTGGATGACATCATTCCCGGATAAACGCTTCAATGGTTGGGCAAGTCAGCTTTTTGGCTCGACATTTGCAGCATATGAGGTGAACGGACGTTACCCTGCTCGGGTCTTGAATTTAGATGAGCTTCAAGGGCTTGGCGGTCATATATTGTCGGCTATTTGTGAGTACACAATATACGATGTAGACAAAACTAGACACCTAAAAGAGAGGCAGGCAGAGTGGCGTGCCGGCTTTATGGAATACCTTGAATCTTTAGTCTGTCACGAGGATGATGAAGGTGAAGAAGAGCATATACATTATTATTTATCACCTTATTTGCTTTTAAATAAAGGGTATTGAATCGGTACGGCGAAATATTTTAATATTAAGGAGTTTCGAGTGTTGAAATTTTTTGAAAAATCCGTCAATTTGATGGTAGTCTTGGCGTTACTATTAGTGTCATTTGGGTGGTGCTTTGCGAATAATAAGTACGGGTACGGTACCCCTGAGTACCTGTCGGTATCTGTTGGCTGTAATGCTAACGCGAGCGGCACTAATTTCCCTATCTCTGTTGAGGTTCAATACGGGAAAAATGTCACGCTTGCAAGCGTTTACCTGACAGGAGATATAAGCGCCTCAGGCCTTATATTTGATAACAAAACCACGTCAGGCACAGGCAATGCGCAGTACACCATAGAAAGATACCATTATAACTTAAATACCACATCCCTTTATAATGGCGAACACGTCTTTCACGCTGAGGCGAAAAGCGAACAGGGCATCACCGCGACTACTCCGGCCAGAAGTATTGACCAGATAATAAACGTATACAATAACCATGCTCCTGTCATCATGGGTCAAAATTTTCAGATGAAGCAAGACACTTCACTCTCATTTTGTGTTTACGCTTATGACCAAGATAACGACCCTCTTACTTATGCTGCCACAGCCACACATGGCACTGTCAATGTTGACACAGCAGGCAACCTAACCTATACCCCAACAGCAGGATATTTCGGAAACGCCGGCATCACGGTTACAGTATCTGATGGGCATCTCAGCGATTCTGCCACTTACAATATCGTGATAAAGGAAGTTACGCACATATTGACAATCTCCGCTTCTCCGGTCTGCGTGCTCGCTAACGGAACAAGCGCGTCCAATATCTCCGTCACATATTTTGATGTTAATAATAACCCGATGGACAACGAAACCATCACCATATCGGCAGATGGCGGCACTCTAAGCAGCACAACCGTCACAACTGACCAGTACGGCGCAGCTTCCGTGCAACTTACTTCAGATGTTGACCCATCCACAGTTAATGTTACAGCTAGTGTTGGCGACGAGAGCGAGAGTGTGGCAGTATATTTTATAGATTTCACGCTTGATGTTTCAGGTGCTAAAAAATTGGAAGAGGGCTTGTACGCTACCCCAATCGCTAATAGTGGAAGCATAACCATATCATGTGATCTTCAGCCGTATGATGCTCCGATAACCCCAACATGGACAGGAGGCGGAACAGTCTCCGGCGATGGTTTGAGCGTGAGTTTGCCAACTAATGTCTCCAGCTCTTATACTATAACAGCTAACGTCTTAGGCGTTGAAAAATCTGTTGAAATATTTGTTATCTCTGTTTTGGGTATAAGCGTAGAGGGTATACAGTATGGCGACGCACAAGCTACACCTGACAGCCAATACGCTGTAGTTCCTGACCCTGATGACGAAAATAAAATACACGTTTCTGTAAAAAGGAGCGATATTTCGGGGTCTAATATCCGGTTCTCAGCCACTGTTTCGTCCAATGACGCACGAATTATTCCGGCATACAAAGATTTTCTAATATGGAGTGGCGGTAAGACATTATCAAATATGCCGACCAAAAATGATGTTGATATCACCTCGTCTGCGCAAACTAATTTGAAGGTAACTTGTGGCTCTTCAAGCGCTGAAAGAACTGTTTGGGTCGTTTACGCTAAACTAACTTGGGGCTTTAAAAAGGGAAATTATAACGCCATTTACCCAAATACAGATGATGACGATAACTCAGCTACCCTTTATCCGCCGTATGATGGTGATGACAGCACGGAATCTTACGTAAGTGCTGAGGATGACTTGGTATCGGTCCATATAGAATTAGAGCCGAAAAACGCTCCGGGTACACTGTCATTGACATTGTCGGGCAGTGATATAAGCTTATACAATTACCGAACAAAAGCAAAGAATGAAAACTCTACGACCGAGCCGGTTATTACCTCGTACAATCTTTGGCAAAACCATGACGATGACCCGAATAATAATCTCGTTGTTCCGTCATATATCTTTGCCGAGGCAACGACCGTCAGCAATAACGCTAATGATAAAAATATAAGTTTAAACTATAATTTCGGCTTTACTATGTCAAATGCCGAGTATTTTACCGCCTTTGCCCGCAATGGCAACTCTGAGGTTAGCTTGGCAGTTGTGAATCCGGAAGAAAAAATCGTTACAGTAAATGGCGTGACCGGACCTGTTACCATCCCCGGTACAGTTCAAAGCGAGAGTGGTGGGATTGTTACATTGGCATTGACTGTTAAATTAGGACCCGGCGAGAGATTGGAACAGAGCCAGCAGAATATCACCGTCTCGGTTATTGATACCTACGATTATAAAGTGCATGATCCGGCTATCGCAAGCATCACCTTTAACTTAAAAGATGTCACATACTGGTATGAACTGGTTAATGACAGCGTCACCGGCAAGGCGAGTTGGGTTCCTGCTGATATTATCCCCGGTGACTCTGTAGGCAATCGCGATGGTAGCCATAATCGTGTTTTTTGTGGACTCGCTTTTTGGGATTCGACAACTATCCCGAGCTTAAACTATGACCCGCTTATGGGTCACAACGGCAATCACGCACTACAAGTTACCGCTATTGACGGTACAGCATCAAAAGAGCTGTACTTTGAGGAATACGATGCTATCACCGGCACTTGGGGCAATGACTACGATATGACCGTAAAAGACGGCACTGTGTATATCCGTAATTTAACATTGACCAACGTTCATTCGTCAACCGGCACCGAGGATTATTTCCGCTACAGTTCATATGACAGCCAATATAATGAGCCGACCATTAACTTTACCATTGACGACATCGACAACTCAGAACTTGAACCGACGTACATGGTTTATATCTCCGCTTGGCCGACCGCAGCCACGCCGACCCTTTTTGCCGAGAGTTTCGTCTTACCGGCAGGTTCTGTCGTTGTTGATACGGTATTTAACTCCCCTGGTGCAAAATCCGTCAACTTAGCCGATTTTGATGTAAACTTAGATTACGGCACTTACGCTTATGAGATAGAGATTCATAAATACGTTGATAATAACCTAGTCGACTGGTTCGCCCTCAAGTGGCCATACTG
>JGI994J12354_10000117_pt1 | contig 72234 bp, 69 predicted proteins | sample IntmicLarv3ML3BL_FD_12354 | JGI IMG/M metagenome (IMG submission 12354) | reverse complement strand
GGTATCGGACGCGGGTTGATGGAGTTCATGGAATCTGAATTCCGCAAGCGCGGTATACAGAAGCTTCAGCTTCTTACAGGTGACGACAATGACACGGCACTGCGCTTTTACCATGCGTGCGGGTACCAAGACACAACGGAGCTACAGCTTTGTAAACGGATAGGGAGATAGCTAAAATGAAAGAATACTTCACCATCGGCAGTGAGAAATGGAAAATCACCGTGAAATACTGCTTACGCTTCGGTGCCATTATCGGCCTCATCGCAGGCGCAAGTATTATCATCTGAAGGTAACGAGGTGGCACAATGAGCTTCTTCATGGTACACTTACAAGTCGCCGCGCAAGTGTATAACCGCCTCGCCCACGCGGACATCGACCGTCGGTCGTTCCTCCTCGGCGCGGTCGCGCCGGATGCTATCGCGTTCCGGCCAGGCTGCGGCCGTGCGGACAAATGCCGGTCGCATTTCACGCCGCCGGGTTTCGCGTGGGCGCAATGTACGGACAATGAGATGTGGACACGTTGCCTGCATGACGGGCTTTTGCCGTATGCTTCTTTCGAAAATCAGTCCTTCCTGCTGGGTTATCGCATACATGTGCTGACGGACATCGCCAACAACAGCCCGCCTTGGCAAATCATGCGGTTTCTAAACCCAATGGATGTCAAGGCAGTTGAAACGGATATGCTGGAGCACGAAGCGCGGCTGCTTGCTGATTTCGGCGGGGAGGAAGCGCTTTTCCCGCAGCTTACCCTTACAGATGCGGACGCGCTGGGCGACCTCGCCACGGCGGACGACATAGCAAGGATGCTGGGTTTCATCAAAAATGAATTGTACCGTGACCGTCCGCCCAATCCCGCGCACCCGTTCGTCTTTAAGACCCCGGCGGACTTGGCGGACTTTATCCAAAACACCGCCGCGTATATCACGGAAGTGTTGTAAGGAGGCGGCGTATGAGCTTCTTCATGGTACACCTACATGTGGCGGCGGCCGTGTACGACCGCCTTCGCTCTCATATGTCCCTCGACCGCCGGGCGATGTTACTCGGTGCGCTTGCGCCGGATGCCATTACATCCCGCCCCGGCTGCGTCCGCGCAGACAAATGTCGGACGCATTTCACCCCGCCGGGCTACGCATGGGCGGCGGTTACGGACAACGAGGCTTGGACGCAGTGCCTGCATGACGGCTTGCTGCCGTATGCGGATTGCGACAACCCAAACTTCCTGCTGGGCTACCGCGTGCATGTGCTGACGGACATCGCCAACAACAGGCGTTTCTGGATGCCGATGCAAAAGCTGGACAAGATGGCACTCGCCGTATGGGAAGCGGATTTCTTGGAACACGAAGCGCGCCTTCTTGCCGATTTCGGCGGTGAAGATACGCTATTTCCGTTGCTTACCCTCACATCGGCGGATGCTTTCCTTGGCGATTTGGCCACGGCGGACGACATGGCGCGGATGCTGGCATTCATCAAGACTGACCTGTACCACCACCGCTTGCCGAACCCCGCACACTGTTATGCCGTCATTACCCTGGCGGACATAACGGATTTCATTACGCAAACTGCCGACGCCATCGCAGCTTCGCTGTTGCAGGAGGTATCGAAATGAGCGATGTGAAAAATAGCATCGAGGCACGTTTGCATTGCCTGATAGGAGAGCGTTTTGCGGCCATCGGGCGCACGGCGAATCTGCTGTGGGTTGGTCTGGGGAATGAATTGGTGCAAACAACAATTTACCCGAGAAGGCATGCAAAGCGCACGCCCTTCCCGCGCGTGATCCCGCAATATTCTTTACATGTGCAATGTGCATGGCGGCTGACGTGCGCGGACGAAATCCTTTGCGCCAACGGCGATTTCTATACGGTAAAGGACGAATCCATCGAATGGGATGTTTTTAGCAACAACCACTTTGATGAAAAACGGGATATTCTCGCTCAGCGGTTGCAATGTGAAACGATTCGCGTGCGGCATATCACGGCGGACGACTTCGGCGGCCTACGCATCTGCCTCGACCAAAACATGGCACTGGAAATTTTTCCGAACAACTCACGGAAGGAAGAACAGTGGCGGTTCTTTGAAAATGCAAAAAACATTGATGAAGGCAATCCGCATTTCATCGTCTTTGATACGGATGGGGAAGAATAACAAAAGCCCGCGCACACGCGCGGGCTTTTGTTATTCGAAATATCTCACAACCCAAGCTTCGCGCAAGTGCGTGCCCATGCGGCGTGCACCTCTTCCTTCCGCGTGAATGCACCGCCATGGTACACCAGCAGAAGCTTGCACAGCCCGTCGTCCGTCATAGCCGCGCGCAAGGCACGTTCAAAATACGCTTCCTCCGTTTCGTCATCCCGTTTGGAAACATCGCCGTAGAACACCTTGCCCGCCTTCACCGCCTGCCGGAGAACCTTCTCCATATCGTGTTTCTCAGGATTGCCAAAATTCAACCCATGTACCAGCGGATGCGCCAGCACGCGTTCCAACAACGCGTCGTTCCGCCCGCAATAATGGATATACCCGCCTTTTGTATGTTCCAGCACACGCGTTGTATAGGGTATCACAAATTCGTCAATATGTTCCGCCGAGACGAGGGTAGACGTATCCTCGCTGATTTTGAAGCCGCCAAGCGTCCGCGGAATCACCACGCCATTATAATGTGCGATATACGCGTCCGACCGCGGCATGATTTTCAGGCATTCATCCGCACCCAGCGCAATAGCATGGCAGCATAAGGACAGCAGGTGGTGCATCAGCGCCGGTTCGTCATACAAGTCATAAAAAAACGCGTCGCCGTAAACGATGTGCGCCATGTCAAACGGCCCTTGCAAGTCCAGCGGGTACACAAGCGTACCTGTGCCGTCCAATTTCTCCGCCTGATACGCCATATGCGTCAGCGCCATGCGGAATTCATCCGTGAGCACGATGTCCTTCTCCCGCAGCGCCGCGATTTCATCCCGCGAAAGATGCGTCTGTATCCACGGCATTTTTTCATCGTCAAACAGCATCGGCACAATCCCGGCGAACAGGCTCGGGAAGATTCCGCAGCCCATATTCGCCCGGGCGGACGGCACACCGTCCATGCCCGCCTGCGCCACACCCGCCATGCGACGCATTTCGTCTAAAAGCATTTTATCTGTATCGAAATGCACCTCGCTCGGCGTATAGGCCGGGAAACGCGCCGCCTGCGCCGCCGGTAAATCCAATGACAACAACAATGGCTGATGCGCGGGTTTTTTATTTAGCCAAACCGCTTCCTGCGCGGTGATAGCATCGGAATAATCGCCTCTCACGGCATCGTACAATTCGTCAAAAATCATTTTGTGTCCTCCGAAAGCATCGCGTATAGCAGCTCAATAATCAGCAGCAGATTCCGCGCGATGTGATACGGGTCTTTGACAGGCAAAGCGACGACCTTATTCTGCGGCGCGCCGTCACGCTGGTGAATCTGGAACCACTCCCGCACCTCGCGGTTCGGGTTCGGGAACGTTTCGAAGGTGTAGTTGAACACGCGGCGGTGCCATTCCCAGAACAACTCGTCCTCCGTCCGAGCGTACATCAACAGAGTGGAGTAAAGCGCCTCGGAATGCACCCACCAGAGTTTGTCACCCCATCCGTGCAGCAGTTGGATGGTCATTGTCTCATTCTCATACGGGGCTGTTTCGCCCTTTGGCTCACCGCCGTCCAAGCCGCAGAAATGCAGCAGCCCGCCGAAGTCCTCATCCCAGCCGCATTCCAACGCTTTCCACGTGATGGCGGCAATACGCTTCAACCAAGACGGTTCGCCGAGGATGTCCATGATTTCCGTCATGAACCACATGCCCTCAATCGTATGGCCCGGGTTCATGTGGCGACCAAGCAGGCTCGTCAAAAACGTGCCATCTGCCGCAACGACCTCACGCACGCAATGGTTCTCATCCGCGAATGTGTGCAGCACGTCCTCCGCAAATTCGCGGAGCTGCGGCTTCAATTCTTCCGCATACGCCGGGTCAAACTCCAACGCCGCCTCATACAGCTCCTTCGCGATGTTCATGAAGCCCATTGGCTTCCCGTGCGAACGGAGGCCGTCGCGTAGCGGATACGGCAGATTGATAAAATCGTTCCGGTCGTACCTGTCCCGTGCGGCGATGTAGAGCGTCTTGGCAAATTCAAAGCAATCCCTGCGGTTCGCGCTCCGGGCAAAACGCGCCAAGCCCGAAACGACGAAGCCGTCCGCGGACAGGCTCAAGTCCAGCCGGTCGCCCCAGCCCTCGACAGTCTTCGGCGTGCCGGTTTCATCCAACACATATGCACAGCGCCAAACACCCGGCGCAATCAGGCAATGCGCCATCAGAAACTCCGCGCCCTGTGCCGCCCAATCCAGATACTTCGCACGCTCAATTTTTGTCAGCGTACCGCAATCCATGGCCGCCAATCGTGCGAACAGCCATACAAAACGCCCCTGCGACCAGATGTATTTGTCATGGGAGAGCAAGTTTTCCCCCTTGCCGTCGAAACAATTGAAATACCCGCCATTATCTTTGTCGATGCATTTCTCATCCCAGAAAAACAGGATGTTCCGCACCAGCTCATGCTCATAAAAGCCCAGCAGCTCACGTATCCGCGACTTATCCATCATTTCCCTCCACTATCAGTTTAGTTTGTTGTGCCCTCGTGTTTATACCGCAAAAGTGCTTTCGGCAACCAGCGCAGCAAGCACAGGGCGAGTGCGTCCGCGTCAATGGGTTTCGATAAAAAATCGTCTAGTCCCTTTTGCAAGAACAGCTCCCGCGCACCGGTCACGGCGTTGGCTGTCAGCGCGATAATCGGCGTTTGTATACCCCTCTCGCGGAGGCGGACGGTCGTCTCGATGCCGTCCATCTCCGGCATCATATGATCCATAAAAATCAAGTCGTATTCCTTCTCCGCCGCGAGGGCAAGCGCCTTGGCTCCATTGTCAGCTATATCCGGCGTGATGCCGTAATCCTCCAGTGTTGCAGAAACGACAATCAGGTTGATTTGTATGTCATCCACCACAAGCACGCGAGCTTCCGGCGCGGTAAAATGAACGCTCTCCACCTGGCAGACGGGCAAAGCGCTCTCTGTGCCCTCCGGTAAATCTAGTATGACGGAGAAGCAGGAGCCCTTGCCATACTCGCTTTCCACCAGAACCTGCCCGTTCATCATTACGCAAAGGCGGTGCGTAATCGCAAGACCGAGACCCGTGCCGACGATGTTTTTATTTTTCACCTGATCGAGCTGTTCAAAGGGCTTAAACAACCGTTCCAAATCAGCCGCCTTGATGCCGATGCCGCTGTCACGCACATCAAAACGAAGGCGTCCGTCCGTATTGCGGTATGCATCAAAATGCACGGTGCCTTCCGGCGTATATTTCAAGGCGTTTTGCAGCAGATTCGTCAAAATCTGTCCGATGTGCTTTTCATCCCCATATACAACAGCGGGCAGATCCGGTGCGAACTGGCAGCGGAACGCGATGTTTTTTTGCGAAAACATGACCTCAAAGATGGATTTCAGCTTTGCAAGCTGCTCCGGAAGGCTATAAAACGCTTCCGCCAGCGCCAGCTTGCCCGCCTCAATCTTTGATAAATCCAGAATGTCGTTGATAATATTCAACAACGCGGAGGACGAATGCCGGATGTTTGACAAATACATATGCTGCTTCTCGTCTAGCTGCGTCTTCCGCAGCATGTCCGTCACACCCATAATTGCATTCATCGGCGTGCGGATTTCATGGCTCATCGTCGCGAGAAAGTCCGACTTCGCGCGATTTGCGGCTTCGGCTTGTTCCATGGCGTGCAGGATTTCCGTCATATCATGGAACACAACAAGGGTGCCGTTGTCCTCCCCTTCTTCGTCCCGGAAGGACGTGAGGCCAAGATGAAAGTCCCGCGCCTCCCCCTCCGGCGAGAGCCGCAGCCGTGCGGAAAGTTCCTGCATGACACCGGTACGCGCGGTTTCCGCCATGGCGTCCGCCAAAAGCTGCACAAACACGCCGAAGCGTTCCTCCGTGAACACTTCGGTCATCAACCGTCCATTGATGAAACCGAAATGCAGGATGCCTGTCATAGATAGGAACGCATCCGTACAGAACACGAATTTGCCTTCCTTATCAAACAGCACAATCATATCCGGGCAATTCTTTAACAACAAAACCATATGACTGTCCTGCTTCTTTTTGGCCGCCGAAAGGATAGCACTCACATTCTCCTGCGCCATGGCGGAATTCCTAAGCCTCGTCATTGTCAAGTTCGCATTGTCCATCTGCCGTGTGAGCCGCTTATTTGCAAGCGTAAGCTTGTGAATTTCTTCCAGCAGCATCGCGGGTGAATCGTTCAACGTAAAGTCCGGCATAGCGCACCCCCTTTGCGGGTAAAGGATAGAAAGCGAAGGCTTCAGTTATAGCAGGCAGGCTGTAAGTGTGTCGTTATGGAACCGGTTTGTCTCCCGTCCGTCCGCACCCTGTACCGGGCAAAATTCGCCGCCGGAATATACAAACAAATACGGCAGCCGTGTATCCAGGCGCTCTCGGACAAGCGCCATCTCCGCATCTGTATCTGCGCCGAGCGAATTGTTCCGCCCGATGCAGGAAAACATAAGCAACACCCTGCCCTCTCCGACACTCAATACCTTATCCAATGCCTGTGCGGCGGAGGACAACACATCCGCGCGGTCAAAAGTTGAAACGGAGAGCGTCGTACCCATCGGTACAAGCCCGCCGCATACGCAGTACCCCTCCGGCGTGACACCAAGCGCCGCGCGCGTGATGGCGGGTGTGCCGTCGTTGTAGTCCAAGACAAACGGAAAGGTGTTGATGCTGGCGGCGATAACGCCATCCTTCGCAAGGCCGACGGATTCCAAAAATTGCGGCATAGGGATGTTGTTGACCTCCATCAACACATTGCCTTCCGACTTCGTGACAACGGCGGAATGCTGCCATATCTTGCTCTTCTCGATGGAGGTACAGAAAAAGCGCGGCGATACCGCGCCGCCAATCAATAGAATCGTCATCGCATCCGGCGAAACAACACCGTTACACAGCGCCTGCATCTGGTTATACTGCGTCGTATGGTCACAAGTAAGCGTACCGAATATCGGCACCCCACCCGAAACCGTATCCAGCGCATCAATATACCGGTCGCCTGGGTGTATCATCAGCGGCGCGGTTACGAGAATCAGCTTCGCCGGGCCATCCAGTGCTTCTTCCGCACGCGCATAGGCCTCCGCCACGGCCGCTTGCAAGTCTTTCCCTGCAAGGGAAGCTGTCATCGCCGCGCTAAAGTTCGCTTCATCACTTGTTAAAACCGTCAACGTCAGCAGCAGCCCGCCATGCATGCCCGGCACCGCCGCACCCAATGTTGTGGTGCCGATAACGGGAAAGGGCAGCCGTTCACACAGCGCTTCGACGACACCCGTTTCCGCAAACTCAGCATAGAAGCTGACGAGTCCAGCGGAATGCGTCAGCAAGCCGCCGTTTCCCTCCACTTGCGCCATGATTTCCTGTACTGCCGCATCAACTTCATCAATTTCTCCTGTGTATGCTGTGATGGCTCGTATCATGTCAAAGCCTCCTTCTGCGGGTACTGTCAACGATACTCTACATGCATAAGCCCATTGCCCGACGCCGCGCCTACCTGTACGCCCAGTATATCGGAGAGAGATTTCCAAATGCTATCCGCAATCGCATCCTCGTCGCGCTCCCCATTGACGACAATGATGGTTTCTTCCTCTTGCAACAATGGGATGACCTTGAAAAAGCTCTTCCGCACAGCGGTCAGTGTTTCCAACGTTTCATACAATTCCTGTGTCTGGCGGGTATGCCGGATACGCGCGAGCGCGGTTTCCGGACTGACATCGATAAATACGTGGCAAGCCGGTTTCGCGATGGCAGCGCTCCGCGCGTTCAAAGCGCGGACATGTTCCAACGGCAACCGAAGTGACTGGAAGGCATAGCTGGAGAGGTAGTACCGGTCGCTCACCACATGGATGCCCGCCGCAAGACGCGCCAGTACACCATCGTCTGGCTGCAATAGGTGGTCAAGCCTGTCCGCCGCGAACAGCATCGCCAGCACCTCATCGTCCGCCTGATATGTCCCGGAAAGATATTCCCGCAAGAGGCGGCCAACCGGCTGCTCCGTCGGCTCACAAGTCTCCATCACCTTCAGCCCCGCACCACGCATCCGCGCCGCGCACCGCCGCGCCTGTGTGGATTTGCCACAGCCGTCAATGCCTTCAAATGCAATAAAGCAACCCGTGTTTTGACCAGGATTCAAGCAACGCACTCCCCTTCTTCAAGCCATTGCGGCACCGACTGCACGGCGCACCTCTGTATAATATTAGTATATATTTTTTCCATTTCAGTGTCAAGATACGTGTCAACCAAAGCGTTTGCTTTTCAGCAACAAAAGGGTTATACTGTTTTTATGAAGAATTGTGACGAAGGGTGGCATTACTATGATTTGGGACAGGCAGGAATACATTGCGCATATGCTGCATGAAAACGTGGGGAAAGAGATGTTTTGCGAGCTGTTCGGCCCTTTGGTCGGCCTGACAGAAGAGTGGGCGGCGCAAGGCGCAACCCCGGCAGAGTTGGATATGTCCGCCTTCGGCTGGGACGGCGTGCGGAATATCGGCTGCGGCGGAGGCTTCGGCGCAGATTCCGGTTTGACCGATATCGTGCTGGAAGATACGCCCGCATATAGCATCCAGCGGGACCGCTACGGCCGCACGGTAAAGTTGTTCAAACGCGCGGCAACACTGCCGCTGCCGCTGGATTATCCCGTTAAAACGATGGATGACTGGCTGCAAATCAAGCATTGGTACACATTCCGTGAGGATAGGGTGGACATGGATGATGTCCGCGCGTGTAAAAAGGCACAGGATAACGGTGTGTTGATATGTGCTTGGGTGCTGGGTGCATTTGCGGAGCCGCGTGCATTGATGGGCGACGAGGCACTTTGCGTGGCGTATTATGACGAGCCGGAGCTAGTACAGGATATGCTGGACACCTTCGCAGACACGGCACTGAAGGTGTTGGAGCGTGTACAGGCGGTGCTTGTTATTGACAACCTCTGCATCCACGAAGACATGGCGGGCAAATCCGGCCCCCTCGCCGGGCCGAAGCAGTTTGACGAATTCATACGGCCTTACTACCGCCGCTTATGGGATTGCGCCTCTGCCAACGGCACAAAGCTCTTCTCGCAGGATAGCGACGGGAACATGAACGCTGTCATTGAGGATGTGCTTTCGTCCGGCGTGAACATTATGTACCCCTTTGAGCCCGGCTCCGACATGGACATGGTGCGTTCAAAGCAAAAACACGGCAACCGCCTTGCCGTAAAGGGCGGCCTGGATAAGTATGCCCTCCTCGGTACAAAGGAGGATATCCGCCGGGAACTGGAATATAAAATGAGCGGCGTGACGCGCGGCGGCGGTACGGTGTTCGGTCTCGACCACCGCATTCCCAACGGCGTGCCAATTGAAAACTACCGTTACTATGTCAAGCTGGGGCGTGAGCTGCTCGGTTTGCCGCCCGCCGAGAACGGCGCGCATGTACGAATGGCATTCTAGCAAGCGATGATTGAATCAAAACAGACGCGATGTTGAGAAGCGGGTGTTACCCGCAAAAATCCGTAGCGGCTGTTTTTACAATGGCTTCATCGCTTGCAAGCGATAACCGAATCATAAAACAGACGCGGTGTTGCAATTCTTGCAAATCATACGCTTTCGTGATATAATAAATAGATTAGACGTCATACTAAAAAGACAGGCGGTGTGTGTATGCGTACCATGATGCCGGTATTGCTGTTCGCGATTATTGTCATTATCATGATACAGTTGCTGCTACGGCGGAAGAACACGCCGCGCCCCGGCTTCCGGAAGATGCAGAAAGAACTTGAAGAAGAAAACACACGATACACTAGGCAAGCGCCGGTGGAAGATTCCATGTTGTTCGTGCCGGATATATCCATCTTGCCGGTGCAGCCATTTAACGAGGACGAAATCGCGGAAAAGAAAACCGCAATGCACCAGCAAAAGGTGCTGGCGCAATGCGGCACAAAGATGCTGCGGTTTGACATGCCTCTGACAAACCGCGAACTGAAAGAACGCTTCGGCACGGCGCAGCTTGAAAAAATCGCGATGTATGAGGAGAATTATGTCAAGCTCATGCACCAGCTCACGACCTGGGCGGAATCGCTCCGCCGGGAAGGCGAGGACGCACAAGCCGTGCAGGTATTGGAGGCGGGCATTTCGTATGGTTCCGACCTCAGCAAGATGTACACCATGCTGGCCGATTTGTATAAAACGCGGCGGGACAAACCAGCGCTTACACGGCTTTTGCAATCGGCGGAAACGCTTTCCGAACCGATACGAAGCAAGGTGAAACGGCAGATTGAGCAATATATTTCAGAAATGTAACGTATGTATAGCCAATGGGATAAGCACGATTTGCTTATGAATGATTGGTTGAGGAGCTACGGTATGAATATTGCAATTTTTACAGACACATATTTTCCCCAAATCAGCGGTGTATCAACTTCAGTACGGCTGCTGAAAGAGGCGCTTGTCAGACGCGGGCACAGGGTCTATATTTTCACCACCTCGGACCCAGAAGCGGAAGCGGAGACGGACATTTTCCGCCTGCCGAGTATGCCGTTCATTTTCCTGCCAGCAAGACGGGTCGCACTGCTGTATCCGCCGAAGCTGATGTTGAAAATGCGCTCCCTTGCCATTGACGTGATTCATACCCAGACGGAATTCCCTCTGGGTATATTCGGCGCGATTGCGGCGGAGTTTTTGAAGGTGCCTCTGGTGCATACCTACCACACGATGTACGAGGACTACGTGCATTACGTGGCGAACGGGCATATCTTCACGCCGAAAATGGCGCAGCAATATAGCCGGATTTTCTGCAACCGCGCGCGCGCTGTCATCACCCCGACGGATAAATCGCGTGATTCGCTTCTGGCATACGGCGTGGAGCGGCCGGTTCGCGTGATTCCCACCGGCCTCAACTTCGCACCCTTTGCACGCGGCCGGTTTTCGCAGGCGGAGCTGGACGAAGCGAAGCACGAAGTCGGCCTGAACCTGACGGACCCGGTGGTCGTCTCCGTCGGGCGTGTCGCAAAAGAAAAGGGCGTGGACGTTGTTGTCAGGGAATTTCCGAAGCTGCTGGCAAAACTTCCCTCGGCGAAGCTACTGTTCGTCGGTGACGGGCCGATGCTGCCGGAGCTGAAGGCCATGGCGCAAGCGGAGGGCATCGTGGATTCCGTCATCTTTGCCGGACAGAGGCCGTGGGATGTGATTGGAAAGTACTACCAGTTGGGCGACGTATTTGTCAACGCGTCCACCTCGGAGACGCAGGGGCTGAGCTATATCGAAGCTATGGCGGCAGGCGTGCTCGTCTGCGCGAAGGCGGACAAGGTCATTGAGGGTATCGTCATCAACGGCCAAACGGGTTGCAGCTTCGTAGAGGATGAAGCGCTGGCGGACATGTTGTATGAAGCGTTGACGGATAACGCCATGCGTGAACGGGTGATTGCGGCTGCCTACGAAAATATTCAACCGCTTTCTTGTGAAACCTTCGCCGCCTCCGCCGAAACGTTGTACAACGAGCTGCTCGGCGCGTATCCACCCCCGCGGCGGCGCCGAACGCGGACGCACCAGAAGCATGTGATGGAATTTAAGGAAGGATTCAAATAAACACGGCATGGAACATCACGTAAACGTGAATCGACAGAAACTGTGAACAAATTGTAAAATCCCGCCAAATGGCGGCTTTTACTTGCTTTTTTGCGAAAATGGGCGTAAAATAGGTTACGCGCCATTGAAATTGGCTCCAAAGGAGATAATCAGCTTTGATTCGGATGGAAAATGTAGTTAAAACATATGAAAACGGTGCCCGCGGCCTGCAAGACGTGTCGCTGGACATCGAGGATGGGGAATTCGTTTTCGTCGTAGGCTCCAGCGGTTCGGGCAAGTCGTCGCTGATCCGCCTGCTTTTGCGTGAAACGAATGTCACCAGCGGGGAAATTTTTATCAACGACCGCAATGTCACGAAGCTTACAAAGAAGGAAATCCCCCTGCTCCGCCGCAAGATGGGCGTTGTGTTTCAGGATTTCCGCCTGCTTCCGAACAAGACGGTGTTTGAAAACGTGGCCTTTGCTATGCAGATTATCGAGGCCAGCAACCGGGAAATCCGGCGGAATGTGCCGATGGTTCTCTCCATGGTCGGCTTGCAAAAGAAAGCCAAGGCATACCCGAACCAGCTCTCCGGCGGGGAGCAACAGCGCACGGCACTCGCCCGCGCGATTGTGAACAACCCGCCCATTTTGATTGCGGACGAGCCGACAGGTAATCTTGACCCTGATACGGCGTGGGAGATTATGACGATTCTGAACGACATCAACCAGCGCGGCACCACCGTCGTCGTCGCGACGCACGCGTGGGACATCGTGGACAATATGCAGAAGCGCGTCATCACGCTCAAGAACGGGTTTGTCGTCAGGGACATTGAAAGCGGTGGGTATAGCGATGAAATTTAGGAGCATGAAATACTACTTGCGGGAAGCCTTCGTCAGCGTGGCGCGGAACCGGCTGATGAGCCTGTCATCTATCGTGACGGTGGCGGCCTGTATCTTTATCTTGATATTTTCGATTTGTATCGCGGTGAATCTGGATTTTATGCTGGAAAAGCTAGAACAGGCCGGCGGTATCATGGTCACGATTGACAACGAAGTGGCGCAGGAGGACGTGCTGACACTCTTTGCGGCGGTCGAAGCGTTAGAGCATGTGGAGTCAGCGGAATACATCTCCGCAGACGCAGCGCTGGCGGATTTCGCCTCCAGTATGAGTGCGGACGAGGGCAGCCAACTGATTGAAAAGCTGTCCGAGGACAATCCCTTACGCCGGTATATCAGCGTAACGATGGATTCCGCACGGAACGCGCAGATGGTAATTGATGAAATCGAAGCCATGCACGGCGTCGTCCGCGTACGGCATTCGCAAGATTTTACATCCATGCTGATTTCCATCAACAACATCGTCCGCATTGTCAGCATCGTGATGATTTTGGTTTTGAGCCTGCTTTCGATTATTATTATTATGAATACAATCAAGCTGACGGTGAACAGCCGCAAAACGGAAATCACCATCATGAAATACGTCGGCGCGACAGAATGGTTCATCAAATGGCCTTTCGTGATAGAGGGTATCATCATCGGTGTGGCCGGCGCATTGGTTCCCATTATTGTGAGCTGGTTTGTCTATGATGGTGCGATTGAGGCGATACAAACCAACGTCGCCCTTTTGTCAAGCATTGTCGTTTTCAAGGAAAGCATCGAGCTGTTCCCCATATTGATTCCGGTGGCGCTGCTACTGGGCGCGGCGATTGGCACGCTGGGCAGCGTGACCTCCATGCGACGGTATTTGAGCGCATAAGGGAGTGGTCTTTTGAAAGCATATAATATCATTGCCCTGTTTGACGCAACGGGCGACAAGCTGCTTCTGTGCAAGCGGCGCAAGGAGCCGTTTATGGGGCTGCTGAACCTCGTCGGCGGAAAAATTGAGCCGGGTGAAGACGGGCTTGCCGCGGCGTATCGGGAATTGCAAGAAGAAACCGGCGTGACGCGGGCGGTTGCCACCCTCACNCATTTGGCAGATTTCACGTATCCTTTTTGGGATTGCCGCGTGGAGGCGTATGCCGGGCGGTTGAAAGGCGCGTTTGAGGTTGTTGAGGAAGTAAACGAGTTGATTTGGTCCTCCTTGCAGCATGATTTTTCCGACGTGACACAATATGCGGGGCATGGGAAAATTGCTCATATATTGGAGCTTGTTAAGGTGCATAAGGATGTCCTTTTTAACGTATAAGGGAGTGAACTCTATGGGAGTTGCGTTGCAACGCGTAACGATTGACGAATGTGAAAAGCTGCATAAAATGCAGACGCTGGGCTTCGCCGCACTGCTGGCAAAATACCAGGACTTCGACACAAGCCCCGGCGCGGAAACGTTGGAGAAAGTGCGCCAGCGGTTCGAGAACCCGGCGGCGGGTCAATTTTGGATTCAATTGGGTACAGAAAAAATTGGGTACATCCGCATTTATGAAAACGTCGGCTTTGTCCGTGAATATACAGCGGAAGAAAATGTGTGCCGCCTGGCCATGATGTTCATTCTGCCCGCGTTTCAAGGGCACGGTTATGCGCAGCAAGCCATGCGGCTGGCGGAGGCGAAATACCCGCAGGCGCGGGCGTGGGAGCTGGACACCATCAAGCAGGAGGCCAAACTCCGGCATTTGTATGAAAAAATGGGATACCGTCCGGCGGGAACGGAACACAACATCAAGCCGGACATGGATTTGGTGGATTATGTGAAGCCATGATGGCTTACATCGTTGATTTTAGACAGTTGGAACCGAAGCGGAAGGAGTGAGACAGTTTGCATAGGTTGATACGCAAGGCGGCGGCGGTCGCAATGGTTTTCATTCTGGCCGTCTCGGCTACGATGTCTGTTTCAGCATCGTCTATGACGGACTTGAAAAACCAGCAGGCGGATCTCGCGGCGAAGTCGAAAAATGCGCGGGATGTGCTAAAGGAAATTACAGCGGACAAGAATGACCTGCTCTATGAGCTGCTGTTGCTGGATATCGAATTGGAAGAAGTCTCGGCGGAGTACCTGCTTATCAGCGATGAGCTGGAGCGTACGAACGAGCTGCTGGCGCAGACGGAGATTGAACTCGCCGATGCGGAGGTCAAATACGAGGCACAATACACCGCGTTGAAGGAACGCGTGCGGTATATGTATGAAAACGGCGACATCGGCTATCTGGAGATGCTTTTCTCCGTGGAGTCCTTTGCGGATTTCCTGAACCGGCTCGAATACATAAGCTGTATCGTTGAATATGACCAAAACATGGAGCGGAACCTGCTGGAAACAGAGCGTACCATTTCGGCAAAACTGGACGAGGTCACCACGAAGCAATCGGAAATTTCCGTGCTTTCGGCACAGCTTGAACGGAAGAAACATGCATTGGAAGAGACAGAAGCCGAGAAGACGGCCAAGGTTCACCTGCTGATGGAGGATGAAAAGAACGCCTTGCAGACGGCGAAGGATTTTGAAGACGCCAACGCACAGGTTGCCGCGCAAATCCGCAAAATCGAAGCGGAGCAGGCGGCGGCAGAAGCGGCCAAGCGCGCGGCGGCAGCCAAGGCCAATGCGGCCGCGAATGCTGCCTCCACGGTTAGTTATAATGGCAAGTTCCTCTGGCCGGTGCCGGGGCATTCCCGGATTTCCTCCGGATACCAATGGCGTACGAGCCCGATTTCCGGCAAGCGTGAATTCCATACGGGTATTGACATCCCCGCACCGCGCGGCACGAATATGATTGCGGCGGATGCCGGAACGGTCATCACGGCGGGCTGGGTCAACGGGTATGGCAACACGGTCGTCATCAGCCACGGCGGCGGCGTGTCCACACTTTACGGCCATGCGGATTCACTACTCGTATCAGTCGGCCAAGAGGTCGCGCGCGGGCAGGTCATCGCGCGGGTGGGCAGCACAGGCTGGTCCACAGGGCCGCATTTGCACTTCCAGGTGATGGAAAACGGCGGGCCTGTCACACCACGGAAATATTTGAACTATTAAAGTTGAATGCAACGGGCTGTATCGGCGGATGCGGCCCGTTTTTTACAAGCCAAACCGCCGCATAAATTGCGGACAACGCGAATACGCTTGTTCTATATTGAATTAAGGGGATGTACATATAATGAACAAAAAACCGTTCCTGCTCGGCGCGCTGGCAGGCATATTGCTGGTGCTTGTGGTGAATTATGTGGCAATGCCGTTCCTCGGCGGCAAGCCGAATGTGCCCACGCCTGCGGCAAGCGATTCCGGCCAGGCGGAACGCCTGCGGAAAATAGAGGAAATCATCGGCCTGCTCGACATGTATTATGTGGAGGATTTCGATCATGCACCGCTGTATGAAATGATGTATGACGGTCTTGTATACGGCGTAGGTGACCCTTATACCGCGTATATGGACGCGGAGACGTATCAGGAATACATTATTGACACGGAAGGCATCTACACCGGCATCGGCGTGGTCGTTACGCCGGATATGGGTACAAACCGTATCGTTATCGTCTCGCCGTATGAAGGGTATCCCGCGGCAAAAGCGGGGCTGCTCCCCGGCGACGCAATCGTGCGGGTGGAGGACACGGATGTTTTCGGCGACACGATGGATTTGGCCGTCTCCATGATGCGGGGCGAGCCGGGCACGGATGTGACCATCACTGTCTACCGCGACAGTGAAAACCGCAGTTTTGATCTCACCATCACGCGGGAGCTTATCAATATGCCGACCGTGTCGCACAAGATGCTGGACGATGGCATCGGCTACCTACGCATCACGACTTTTGACCGGGTGACATCAAAGCAATACAAAGACGCGTTTGCCGATTTGAAAAGNCAAAANATGGAAGGACTCATCCTCGACTTGCGGAACAACCCCGGCGGTCTTGTGAGCGTGGTGTGTGAAATCGCGGATTCCCTTCTCCCGCGCGGCACAATTGTGTCCACAGTGGACAAATACGGCCGGAGCGAAACGGTTAAGTCCGACGCGAACTGCATCGAGGTGCCTTTGCTTATCCTCGTAAACGGGAACAGCGCCAGCGCAAGCGAAATCCTCGCGGGTGCAGTGAAGGATTTGGGCGTGGGTGAGCTTGTCGGCACGCGCACCTTCGGCAAGGGGCTTGTGCAGACATTGTTCGAGCTGGAGGACGGCAGCGCGCTGAAGGTCACCATACAGAAATATTATACGCCGAGCGGTGTCTGTATCCAGGGCGAAGGAATTCCGGTGCATCATGAAATTGATATGAGCGACGAGCTCAGCGTACGGATTTCAGCCTTAACCCTTGAGGAGGATGTGCAGCTTGCACTCGCCATCGACATCATGAACGAAAAACTGGCAAAGTAATCCGGTAGCCATTTTTCACCACAACACCCCCGCGCTTGAAGCGCGGGGGTGTTGTGGTGAAACGACTTATTCGACAAATCATATATTCCCTATACCAAAATCCGGCTTTTTGATTTATATGCCCGAACAGCACGACAGGCCTCCACGATTTCTTCCCATGCCATATCCGTTTGTGCCATGAACACAGCATTAATAAACCGGATTTTCGAATCATACACGAAAGCATCCTCCAGCATGTGGAGTGCATCTTCGTCATTATCCGCTGCGGCAACCATCAACTGCTCCAACTTCGGCGCGGTGATAGCAAGCGGGATATACGGCGCAATGCGTTCTAACAGCACAGGCAGCACGCCGCCGTCTACATGATGCAGCAGGCTCTCTAGATTAAGAAAAGTGATGTTCTTTTGCGCAGAAGACGCGAATTCCTCCAGCACGCGCTTCAAGTCACAAAGCGCGTGCGTCAAATCCTCTTCTGTGAGTATTGTTTCCACACAATCCCTCTTTTCCACGCCCGATTATGCGGACGCTCACATTTATATTGTCCCAATTTGACAAAACAAACAATGTAAATTTTGTATGCTTGCGCATGTTTTTTCCATACATTCATGGGGCTTTTCATCACGGCACACTTGTGGTATGATTATGTATTGATACAGGAAACAGGAGGGATTGATATGCGGCTGGGCATCGGCATCGATACGGGCGGCACCTATACGGATGCCGTTTTATATGATTTTGAAACGAAAGCGGTCTTGGGCAGCGCAAAAGCGCTGACGACAAAAACGGACTTGACCGTCGGTATTCTGGAAGCACTGGACGGCCTACCGCGGGAACAGCGGACGTTGGCAGAACTGGTGTCGCTTTCCACAACCTTGGCCACAAATGCCTGCGTGGAGGATAAAGGCGGCCATGCGCAGCTCATTTTCTTCGGCGGGGATAAAGATATTATCGATAAGCTGGGCGGGAAATACGGTCTGCCGCCTGCGGCGGATATTCTGATACAGGAAGCNNANACCACCTTCGCTGGAGACATCACGGGCGAACCGGATTGGGACGCGTTCCGCACAAGTACAGCCGAGGGTTTTGACGATTGCACCGGCGTGGGCATTGTGGAATCCAATGCCATCAAAAACGGCGGCGCAGTGGAGAAAGCGGCGCGGGCGGTATTCCGCGAGGCGCACAGCATCCCCGTGGTATGCGGCTACGAATTGTTTAACGCCTTGAACAGCCTCCAGCGCGCGTCAAGCACACTGCTGAACGCACGGCTGTTCCCCGTGATACAGGAATTCCTGGATGCTATCAAGGATGCGCTTGCGCAGCGCAATATTCACGCACCCATCACCATCGTGCGGAGCAACGGGAGCCTGATGTCCGAAGCGTTTGCAGCAGACAGGCCTGTCGAGACGCTGCTCTGCGGCCCTGCGGCCAGCGTCATGGGCGCGTCCGGCATTACCGACACCCCTGACAGCATCATCGTCGATATGGGCGGTACGACGACGGACATCGCCATCGTGCGCGGCGGTGTGCCCGTCACGGCTATGGATGGCGTACGCATCGGGAAGTGGCGCACGTTTGTNGACGGGTTGTATGTCAAGACCATCGGCCTTGGCGGCGACAGCGCNGTGCGCACAGGCGGCGGCGTGCTTACACTGGAGAGCTTCCGCGTGATACCGCTTTGCGTGGCGGCAGCGGAGTATCCGCAGATATTGGAAACCCTTCGCGCGCTGGACGCGGCGGAGGCCACACACACAAAGCCCTTGCATGAACATTACCTCCTCGTGCGGGACATTACAGGGAATACGCATTATACAGAACGGGAGCAGACTTTCTGCCACGCGCTGCAAAACGGCCCGCTCTCTGTCAAAGACGCGCCGCTGGCCATCGGTTTGGACATGTACAGCATCGGTGGCAGCGTCAACCGCCTTATACAAGAGGGTGTTGTCCAACTTTGCGGCCTTACGCCCACGGACATCATGCATCTGCGCGGGGACTTCAGCCGTTTCAACACGGAGGCATCCGATTTAGCCGTACGCTTTGCCGCACGGAACATGGGCTGTACGCCGGATGCGCTTTGCGATATGGTGTATGGCGAGGTGAAGCGAAAGTTGTACCACGGCATTGTCGCGGCCATGCTGGAAAACAAAGACGCGGAAACCCTGCGCGACGGTGTGCCGGACACACTCTCGCAACGGATTGACGAAAGCTGGCACGAAACGCGCACCGGCACGCAGAATCCGCTGGCCTCCATACATTTCCAGACAGAATACCCACTTGTCGGCATCGGCGCGCCCATCCGTGTATTCCTTGACGATGTGGCGGACGCGCTGGGCACCCGTGCCGTTGTGGCGGAGCATTACGAGGTCGCCAACGCGCTCGGCGCGATTATCGGCAGCATCACGGCGACGGCTTCCGTGGCGATTCGCCCCGCGCTGGACGAAGACGAGGCGGAGTGCTTCCACGTGTTCGCCCGTGACGGACGGCAACAGTTCTACACAATGGAAGAGGCAGAGGCCTTCGCCGCTGAAGAAGCAAAATTGGCAGCCGCGGAAGAAGCAAAGCGGCGCGGCGCACATGGCGAACTGACCGTGACATGCGCCCGGAAGGCAAACGAAGCGCCCGCGCGGGATTGCGTCATATACATGGGGACAGACATGGTGGCGCAGGCCGTGGGGCAAGCGGGTTAAAACACATACAAACAGTTTTTCACGGGTCGCCCTTGTCAAGGGCGACCCGTTGTGGTATGATAAGCTTATGTATTTTCTTCATGCAATGACAGGGCAATTTCACAAGAATTGGGAGGAATGGAAATGTCTATCAGCGATTTTGTCACAAAGGAACAGCTGAAAGAAAAATTGCGCGAGAATGTAAAAACACTGTCGCGCAAGACCATTGAAACCGCGACGAATGAGCAGGTTTACGAGGCGCTGGCTTTCACCATCCGCGATCTTGTGACGGATAAATGGATAGCAACGCATGAAATGTACGCCAAGCAGGATGTAAAGGTCGTTTACTACCTGTCCATGGAGTTCCTGATGGGGCGCTTCCTCGGCAATGCGGTCATCAACCTCACACTCGGGAATGAAATCCGCGAAGCGTTGGATGAACTTGGCTTTGATTTGAATGCCGTGGAAGACGGCGAACGCGACCCGGGCTTGGGCAACGGCGGCCTCGGGCGGCTTGCGGCCTGCTTCCTGGATTCGCTCTCCACACTGGAGCTTCCGGCGTACGGCTGCGGCATCCGCTACCATTATGGTATTTTTGAGCAGAAAATCGAAAACGGCTACCAAATAGAGGTGCCGGACAACTGGCTGGAGGCCGGTGACCTTTGGGGCATCAAACGGCAGGAATACGCCGTACCGGTTAACTTTGGCGGCACGGTCCGCGCGGTAAAGCAGCCGGACGGAAGCTATAAATTCGTGCAGGAAAACTGCCAGTCCGTTTTGGCCGTGCCGTATGACTATCCCGTACTAGGGTATGGGAACAACACGGTCAACACACTCCGCCTCTGGGACGCGCAGGCCGTAAACCGCTTTGATTTGGGCGCGTTCAACACCGGCAACTACAATAAGGCCGTCGAGGAGCAGAACCTCGCGCGGACGCTGTCTGAAGTGCTGTATCCCGCGGACGATAATGTACAGGGCAAGGAGCTCCGCTTGAAACAGCAATACTTCTTCATATCCGCAACGATTCAACGCGTTATCAATCGCTTCAAGGAGACACATTCCGATTTCAATATGCTACCGGAAAAGGTCGCCTTCCAGTTGAACGACACGCATCCCACCGTCGCCGTAGCGGAGCTGATGCGCATGCTCGTGGATGAAGAAGGCTTGCAATGGGACGAGGCCTGGGACATTACGCGCAGGGTCTGCGCGTATACGAACCATACGATTATGTCGGAAGCGCTGGAGAAATGGCCGATTGAGTTGTTCTCCCGCTTGCTGCCGCGCCTGTATATGATTATTGAGGAAATCAACCGCCGCTTCTGCCTCCAACTCACGGAATGGTACGGCCAGAACGCGGAAAAAATCCGTAAAATGGCCATCATTGCCGACGGACAGGTGCGTATGGCGTACCTCGCGATTGTCGGCAGCCACTCTGTCAACGGTGTCGCCGCACTGCATTCGGAAATTTTGAAACAGCAGGAGCTAAAGGATTTTTACGAAATTTACCCGGAGAAGTTCAATAATAAAACAAACGGTATCACACAGCGCCGCTGGCTCGCCCATGCGAACCCGAAGCTGTCCGCTTTGATTACCGGTGCCATCGGCGACAAATGGGTGACGGATTTGGACGACCTCAAGCGCTTGAACGATTTCGCAGATGACCATAACTTCCAAGACGAATTCCTGCGGATTAAGCACGAGAATAAAATCGCGTTTTCGAACTATATCAAACAGACGGTGGGCGTGCCGGTTGACCCGTCCTCCATCTTCGACACGCAGTCAAAGCGTCTGCACGAGTACAAACGCCAACTTTTGAACATCCTACATGTGCTGGATTTGTACAACCGCCTCAAGGTCGCGCCATGGCTGGATGTAGAGCCGCGCACCTTTATCTTCAGCGCGAAGGCAGCAGCGGGCTACAAACGCGCCAAGCTTATCATCAAGCTTATCAACAATGTGGCGAAGCTTGTGAACGGCGACCCGGCCATCGAAGGCCGTATCAAGGTCGTCTTCCTGCCGAACTACCGCGTGTCTTTGGCGGAGCGGCTCATCCCCGCAACGGATGTGAGTGAGCAAATTTCCACTGCGGGCAAGGAAGCCTCCGGTACGGGCAACATGAAGTTTATGTTGAACGGTGCGCTCACCATCGGGACGCTTGACGGCGCGAATGTGGAGATACTGGAAGAAGTCGGCAAAGACAATATCTTCATCTTCGGCATGACGGCGCAGCAGGTCGTTGACCTCCGCGCATCGGGCACATATTCGCCTTGGGACATTTGCAACTTGAACCAAGACATCCGCATGGTCATGACGCAGTTGATTAACGGTGCGCTGTCCGACGATCATGAGCTTTTCCGCGAGATTTACGAGGCGCTGATGAACGGCCTGGGCGGGAACCCGGCGGATGAGTACTTTATCCTGCAAGATTTCGAAGCTTATGCCGCCGCGCAGAATGACATCTCCCAACTTTACAAGGATAAATCAAAATGGGCGCGCACGGCCATCATCAACGTCGCGCAAAGCGGCAAATTCTCCAGCGACCGCACAATACAGCAATACGCAGATGAGATTTGGAACTTGAAGAAGGTACAGATTCCGTATGCAGACATCCGGCTCTAAGCAACCGCCCGCGTCGGTCGTCACCGTGTACCGGCAGGCAGAGATTGAAATTATTGAAAAAAAGTCAAGGTTTATCGCCTCGGTTCTGCCCGTAAGGACAGAGCCTGAGGCGCTTGCCTTTTTGGAGAGTTTACGCAAGAAGCACTACAACGCCTCGCACAATTGTTACGCATACCAAATCGGTGCACGGCATGAACTCAGCCGGTTCAGTGACGACGGGGAGCCGGGCGGGACGGCGGGTATGCCGATGTTGAACGTATTGCAAGCCGAGGATGTGCACGATACCATCGTGGTCGTGACGCGGTACTTCGGCGGGACGCTGCTGGGCACGGGCGGCCTCGTGCGGGCGTACACAAAAGCGACGCATGACGGGCTGGCCGCGGCGGGCATCATCACGAAGAAGCTGTACGCACGCTTTTGGGTGGACACGGATTACGGACTGTCTGGCAAGGTACAATACGGCACGTTGAACGCGGGGCATGTCATACACGACACCGCATATACGGACATTGTTCGCTTCACCGTGCTGGTGGCACAGGCAGAAGCCGACGCATACTGCACGCTGCTGCAAGACTTGACCGCCGCGACAGCCACGGTCACGCCGGATGGTTTCGTATACGGCGCGGATGTGGACGGTGCGATGGTGCTGTTCCCAGAGACATAAAAAAGCGGGCATTACCCGCACAAATCCATACACGCATCATGTTCGGGAGGGATTTGCCATGGCAAACCAGAATATGTACAACGAGATGTATGATGTTTTTTTGTCCTACCGGCGCGACGGCGGGGAAACCATGGCGATTCTCCTGCGGGACAGGCTGACAGCGAAGGGGTACCGGGTTTTTCTGGATGTAGAGAGCTTAAACTCCGGCAGCTTCAATGAAAAGTTGCTGCACGTCATTTCGGAATGCACAGATTTCATCGTGGTGCTATCCAAGGGCAGCCTTGAACGCTGCGCCAACGAGGGCGATTGGGTACGCGTGGAGATTGCGCACGCACTTGCAAAAAAGAAAAACATCGTGCCTATCATGCTGCGCAGCTTTGAATGGCCGGCTTCCCTCCCCGATGACATTGACGAACTGCGGATTCAAAACGGCGTGAACGCAAGCAGCAATGAATATTTCGACGCGGCGGTAGACCGCCTGACGGACAAGTTCCTGCTCAGCCAACCGCGCAAGACGCATAGCGCCGCGGCACTGCCGAAGCGAATTGCCATTATGGCGGGCGCTGTGGCTGTTATGGGCGGACTTTCGCTGGGCGGCTTCACGCTTTGGCGCAATATGCAGAACGAGAGCAATGACCTCATAGCGGCCGACGGGTTGTCTCTCAATGAAATAAACGATTCGGCCGAAGACGATACCGACGGTACACCCTCAATCACGGATGACACACCGACGGGTACGCCTACAGGAACGCCCACAAGTACACCTACGAACACGCCGAATACACAAAAAAACGGTACCACTGCATCGCCGCCGCCCGCAAACGCGGCGGACAAGACAACAGCACCCACAAATTCCCCGACGGCAACGCCCGCAAGCACGCCGAAGCCGACAATCACGCCGACGGACTCTCCCGCGCCGACGATTGCGCCGACTGCTCCGCCTTCGCCCACCCCGGCCGCAACAAATGTGACCGACCAAAGCTATACCGTTGTCAACACCGTATATACCATGAATATCAAGTACACCGGCAGTTGGAACAACGGCAAGCCGGATGGCTACGGCGTGGCCACCGTGACGCAGGATGTGCCCGGGCGCTTCAATACGGGCGACAAGTTGGAAGGCAACTGGTTGAACGGCTTGATTGAGGGGCCGGGCACCTATACCTCCGGTACATACCAGTTAAAAGGCAACTTCATCAAGGGACTCAAGGAGGGCACTGTTGAGCAGTATAGCAACGGCGAGCTTATCGGCACGTTGGAATTCAAAAACGGCAGCCCCGTGCAATAGTGTTGGGAACGCAAAAAAGGCGAATATGATTCGCCTTTTTTATTTGCCTCGTTATTTTCGGCGGAGGATGCATATGAATCCAATCCCGCAGCGCCAGTATATTTCAACCATAACCTTTGCGTCTATCGCAAACTGTATAGAGCTTCTATACGCGCTGCTATCCGTTGCCTTCCGGATTTGAAAAATTGTCTGCTGGCATTGTCGTCACGGCATTGATAGCATGTTTGTTGTGTATTATCGAAAAAACACAAGCTGACAAAATTGTAACTTGCGGAATTTTTTAATACACAGCGAAGCCATATTCACGCAATGATGAATGAACAAGGCTGTCGTCAGACAGCCTTGAAAGGTCATGCGCGTTCCCTCCGCTGGATTGGCGGCGGTTCTTACCCCCGCCAATCCCCGCGTGTGAACGATACTGTGTATCCATACGGCGCTATTTCGTCTTGCAGCAGCGCCAATCCTTCCGCTGCCTCTGCACCGGCGGCTTTTTTATTGTCGTAAATCCGATACGCCGCGCGCACATCAGGCGGCGAAATATTCGGCATGATGACATTCGCGCCGGATTCCAGCCCCCACACGCGCCCGTCGGGGTGGATGCTTGCCAGCGCCGTCGTGGCGGGCAGCATCGCATTCGGCCGCAACAGCCGCGTCAGCGCAAGCAGAAACAGCGTCAGCGCCACCGACCCTGCGCGTTCCGCTGCGTAGGGCGTCTGCGCCTGCGGCAGGAACGGGCCGACACCCACCATCTGTGGCTGGAATTCTTTGATAAACAGCATATCCTCGGCCAGTGTTTCCGCCGTCTGCCCCGGGGAGCCAACCATGAAGCCCGCGCCGACGTGAAAGCCCGCTTCCTTCAAGGCGTACAAGCTTTTTTTGCGGCTGTCCAACGTTTGCGAAGCGGGATGCAGCTTGGCAAAATGCGCCGCATCCGCCGTCTCGTGCCGCAGGAGGTATCTGTCCGCACCCGCAGACTTCAGCTTCTTATAACTCTCTTCAGACCGCTCCCCGACAGAGAGTGTCACCGCGCAATCCGGATGCTTGGCCTTGATGGCCGCCACAATCCCGCAGAGCCGCTCATCCGTGTAATACGCGTCCTCACCGCCCTGCAACACAAAGCTGTGCAGGCCGAGAGCCGCACCCTCGTCTACACATGCCAGGATGGTTTCCGCATCGAGGCGGTACCGCACAGCCTCACGGTTGCTCCGCCGCAGGCCGCAGTAAAGGCAATCCATGACGCAGTGGCTTGTGAACTCAACCAGCCCGCGCAGAAAAACCTGCCGTCCGTACATCTCGTCCCGCGTGCGCCGCGCTTTGGTGAACGGCCATGCATGGAGGTCTGGCACCGCAGGCGCGTCAAAGGCACGAAAGAGGTCAACCCAGTCTTTTTTTGTGAAGGTTTGTACATCATACCCGTCCAAATGCCGCACTGCTCCTTTCTAGCACACCGGCGCAATAGGCCAGCAGTATCCCGTAATTCGTCGCGGACAAGCCCGCCGCCGCCATCTGCGCCAACCGCGAGGTCAGCTCCCGCTTGTTCAGCATACAACCGCCGCATTGTACAGCCAGCGCATAACAAGATAAATCCGCCGGGAAATCGTAGCCGCTGTGATATTCGAATGTAAATATCTTGCCTGTCTTTTTTTGCAACAGCATCGGAATTTTCACTCGTCCAATGTCCTCATGCGTCTGGTTGTGCGTGCAGCCTTCCAGCATGAGCACCCGTGCGCCATCCGGCAAAGCCTCCACGGCAGAAACGCCTGAAAGCAATTGGCCGAAATCACCTTTTTGCCGCGCAAGCAACATGGAAAACGAGGTCAGCGGGATGTCCTTCGGCACAAGCGTGTCCACCAGCGGAAAGACTTGACTGTCCGTCACAACCAAATCTACGCGCTTGCAATTGGCCAGCGCGGCCTCCAGCTCTGTCTCACGGCAGACCGTGCAGGTCAGGCTGTTGTCCAGCGCGTCGCGCAGCGCCTGCACTTGCGGCAATATCAACCTGCCCTTCGGTGCGGCGGAATCAATCGGCGTGACAAGCACAACATGCCCACCCGCCGGCACAAGCCCGGCCAGCAGGCTCACGTCCTCCGGCTGCTGCTTGGAAAGCATTTCCGACAGCGCCGTGCGGAGCGCGTTCAAATCTCCGCCTGGCTCATAAAAAAACGTGCCCGTGTCCGTAGAGGGCTGCTTTGTAAAAACAAGCAGATGGTCAAGCTTCATCGCGCGGAAAGCCTCGTAGTCTGCCCTGTCTGCATCCGTACCATCTTGCACATAGATGGCCGCGTCCGCTTTGCGGATGACCTGCGCCGTCCGCGCCATCCGATGCGCGCCGAGGGCGGTATCGTCCCCCAGACCCGCCGTGTCCGTCAGCACGATGGGGCCGAAGGGAATCAACTCCATCGCCGCATCCACGGGGTCGGTCGTGGTACCGGGGGTATCGGATACAATCGCCTTTTCTTGCCCTGTCAGGGCGTTGAACAGCGTCGACTTCCCCGCGTTCGTCCGCCCTAAAATGACGACATGCTTCCGCAGGGCTTTCGGTGTTTTTTCCATATGTGCCTCCTATTGATTGAATAGGTCAATTTTTTCGATGCCAGAGCAGTTTGCTCCGTCGAACGTCATTTTCACCGCCCAGGGCAACCGCTCCGCCATCGCCATGAAATCCGCGAAGCGATAACTGTTATCGTAGTAATTTACAATTACAGATAGCGACGTACCGTGCGTGCCGATGACGACGCTCTGGTTCTCGTATTCCTTGAGAACCTCGCTCAAGGCAGCGATGTTGCGCACCTGCACATCCCTGAGGCATTCCCCGTCGGAATATGTATAGGAAAAATCCGCCCACTGCCGCTCCATGAAACCCTTGAAATCCGGGTGGTACAGGTTCATGCCGCTGTCGCCCTTGCGCTCGCGGAAATCCTCGATTGTTACGATGGAAAGGCCGCGCGCGTCCGCAAAGGGCTTAATTGTATCAATCGCGCGGCGGAACGGGCTGGACAACACCGCGTCCACATGCTTATCCGATAGATATGCCGTCGCTAAGCCGCGGTCGGTCATGCCTTTTTCTGTGAGCGGCCTGTTCCGCCCGTCGCGGAAGGAATTGTCCGCCTGCGCGTGGCGGATGAAGTAAATGGTTGTCATGGTTACCTCCTGCTTCCTACAAAAAGAAGTCCCGTTCACCGCTGTTCATAATCTTGTCCACATTCGCAAGCGTCTGCACGCGCACCTGCTCATTGCCGATGTTGTCCGCATTCGCCATAATGGCGGCCTTTGTCTTCGTGCGGAAAGCCTCATCGCCGTAATCCATAGCGTATTCGCACAGGGTCATCAGCGCGTTTGGCAGACAGACATTTTTGATTTGACCGGATTTTGCCAGCGACATGAACCGGTCGCCTGTGCGCCCACTGCGATAGCATGCCGTGCAAAAGCTGGGGATGTACCCGTCGTCCAGCAGTTCTGCAATAATTTCCGGCGCGGTACGTTCGTCATTAACCTTGAACTGCGACATGGATTCTTCTTGCGTCGCGCGCTTGATGTAGCCGCCAACCTCCGTGCTGGAGCCGGCGGAAAGCTGCGACACGCCGATTTTCAGGAGCTTTTCCCGCATGTCATGGTCTTCCCGCGTGGAGAGAATCAAGCCGGTAAACGGCACGGCCAGGCGGATGACGGCGACGACCTTCTCGAACGCCGCGTCGTCCACGAGGTTCGGGAAAGCGCTCATGTCCATGCCCTCCGCACGGCAGAGGCGCGGCACGGAAATCGTGTGGAAACCCACGCCGAAACGTTCCTCCAGATGCTCGTTGTGGAGCATCAGCCCCATGACCTCGAGGTACGGGTCACTTAAACCGAAGAGCACACCCGCGCCCACATCGTCAATGCCGCCCTCCATTGCGCGGTCAAATGCGGTGAGGTGGTATGCGTAATCCTTCTTCGGACCGGAAATGTGGACATTCTCGTACACGTCCTTGTCGTATGTTTCTTGGAATAAAATATAAGTGCCAATACCGGCCGCTTGTAAGCATTGGTAGTTTTCCACCGTCGTGGCGGCGATGTTGACATTCACGCGGCGGATTTCACCGTTTTCGAATTTCATGTCATAGATGGTCTTGATGCAATCGATGACGTAATCCAGCGGGCATTCCTTGTCATGCTCCCCCGCTTCCAGCGCGAGGCGCTTGTGCCCCATCTTTTCCAGCTCTATGACCTCCGCGCGCACCTCGTCCATCGTGAGCTTCCGCCGCCCAAAGCTATGCCCGCAGTTGTAGCTGCAATAGGTGCATTTGTTCACACAATAGTCACTGACATACAGCGGTGCGAACATGACGATGCGGTTGCCATAAATGTGGCGCTTAATTTGCCCCGCGATGTCGAAGATACGTTGCAATTGCGCGGGGCTGTCACAGGCCAGCAACGCGGCAATCTCCTTATGGGTCAGCCCCTGCATGGCCTCGGCTTTGTCCAAAATGGCCGTGATGGCCGCATCGGGGGTATTCTCCGCCGCCGCCAGTGTGTCTTGTATATACTGCTTGTCGATAAACATAGTTCTCTCCCTTTTTGGTATTCCTTATTTTGCTACTGTTTTGTCCGATATGGCGGTTTTGACCGTCACATGCTTCAGGTTCCCCAGCTTGCCCGTCAAAGCGTTAATTTCATCCAATTCCGCCACGACAGTCAAAGAAATGACCGCCATACCCGCCTCGTCAAAGGGGATACCCATGCGCCCCTTCACGATGCCCTTGAAGCCGGAAACCGTGTCGTTGAACGGCTGCTGGCAAACCGCCGGATTTTCTAAAATAGCGCCGATAACGGCAATGCGTTTCATATCGTTTTCCTCCCAACTGTTTCAATCCACCAAAAAAACCCCGCTGTATGCAGGGCAACAAAAACCAATCCTATCCCAATCCTGTCCGGCCAAGCGAAAATACTCAACCAAAAGGCGGCGGAAACGATAATGCACCCTGCGCGGCAAAGGGTATTCTCCCTCGACCGTAAGGTTGTTCTTCTGCTATCATACCCCCTGTTTGCGGAAATGTCAAGCCGCCGCTTTTTTTCACTCCACGGCGCATTGCAATCTTGTTCTTGCAGAAAAGTTGTGATATAATAAAATGAAGTATATTGACACCATAAAAAAGGAGCTGCCGCCATGCCGGAGGAAGCTTGTTGCCATATGATACTCGCGGCGGCGGGTGCGGGTGTGCGGATGGGTCTCGACGTGCCGAAGCAGTTTGCCGACCTCGGCGGGAAGCCAGTCTGGATGCACGTGTATGAGGCATGCCGTAGCTGCACCGCGGTGCATTCGGCGACACTTGTCGTACCGGCGGGATATGAGGATGTTTGCCGCGAAGCCTTGGTACAGGCTGGTGACAACAGCGGGTTTTGCCGCGTTGTGACAGGCGGTGCCAGCCGTGCGGACTCGGTACAAAAGGCGCTGGCGGGTGTACCGCCGGAAACGGACATTGTACTGGTGCAGGATGCGGCGCGGCCTTTCACGACGGCGGCACAAATGACAGCCGTGGCGGAGGCGGCAAAAGCGCATGGCGCTTCTCTGCTGGCCGTGCCGGTCAAGGATACAATTAAAATCGTGGCTGCGGACAATTGTGTCACAAACACACCCCCGCGGGAGGCATTGTACCTCGCGCAAACGCCGCAGGGTTTCCGCCTGCCGCTGCTACGGGAAGCCTATGCGCAGGCCGCACGGGATGGCTTTCAAGGTACGGACGACGCGTCTTATGTGGAGCGTTTAGGCATCCGCCCGGTCATCGTCTCGGGAGAGTATCGGAACATCAAGTTAACGACAACGGAAGACATGGCAATAGCGGGGCTTTGGCTCTGATTTCATGAAAAAGGACGGGTGGGAATGATGAGCTTTTTCAGCAACCTGAAGCTGCGCAATAAAATATTATCTTCGTTGATTGGCGTGGTCATTGCGATGTGCATTGTTTCCGGGTACAGCATTTTTCATTCGCTCCACACAACCGATTTGGTACAAAACGATATGATGAACAGCACGCTGCTTGTTTCCTCCGTATCAGACATTGAGCGTGCATTTCTGGAGGTGCAGCTTGCTGCCAATTCAATACTGTTAAACGCGGAAAATCGGGAATATATTGATTCACTGTATGCGGAGACGGAGGAAAAGCTGCCTCAGGTTATCCAATTTCTCACAGATTTGCGTACAAACGCGAACGAGAGCACGAGCATTTCCGGTCTGACAGTTGAGCAGGCGGATCTGACGCGCCAAGTCACACAAAACTACCAAAAGAATTTAGCGACGCTGTACACCGCCGCCGCGCGTGGTGATGTGGCATATGCCGTTGACATTCACAACAACACCATGCTTGGTGAGGCGGACGCGGTGATGAACAGCCTCCGTATCTGTGTGGAGTCGGCCATTGGCGATACCCACGCCGTCGCGCAGGAGATTGCGGACGATTCCATCGTGGCGATGTACTCGTTTGCCGGGCTCGCCTTGCTTGGTATTGTTGTGATTATCGCCGTGTCCGTTCTTACAGCGCATCTGATTGCGAAGCAAATCGGCATGGTTATCAACAGCGCGATAGAGGTCGCAAATGGAAATTTGAAGGTAAATGTGCAATCCAACCGAAGAGATGAAATCGGTATGCTGTTTAACAGCCTTGGGGAAATTGTACGCACCTTCGGAAAGCTGGATTCCGAAGTCTCCCGCGTGTATGACCTCGTGGAGCGCAAGGGCGACCCGAACGCGCGGCTGGATGAAGAAGCATTTTCAGGTGATGTGAGGCATATCGCGAACCGATTTAATGGTTTGATTGCCAGCCAATTTGACGATATGGTTGAATTGATTACATTCCTGAACGCATATGCGTCGGGTGATTTCGCCGCGAAGATAAAATCGTATCCGGGGCAAAAGGCGATACTGAATGAAACCGTGGATGCCTTCGGCCTTAAGCTCCAGCGCGTGCGGGACGATGTAACGACTTTGATAAAGACCGCGGCGGCGGATGGGCGCCTTGACAAGCGTATCGACACCTCCTCCTATATGGGGGATTGGAAAAGTATGGCCGATGCCATCAACGCATTGCTGGATGGAATTATCGACCCGATTTCCGAGACGATTACGATGCTGTCCGCCATGGCGGATGGGCGCTTGGATGTCACCATTGAGGGCGAGTACAAAGGCGATTTCCTAAAAATGAAAAACGCCGCCAATACGACACTCGCCTCTATGTCCGACTACATACATGAAATCACACGTGTGCTGGATGCCATGTCGCAGGAAGATTTGGATGTATCCTTAGAAAAAGAATTCATCGGTGATTTCATGCCCATCTACAAATCCTTGCAAACAATTATCCGCACGTTCAACCAGATTCTACGTGAGGTTAACAGCTCGGCAGAGCAGGTTTCCTCCGGTGCGAAGGTAATTTCGCAATCGAGCATGGCACTCGCCCAGGGCGCAACCGAACAGGCCAGTGCCGTGGAGGAGCTGACCCTCACGCTTGGCTCCGTCAATGAGCAAACCACAAGTAACGCAAACAACGCACGTATAGCAAGTGAGCTGGCTGTTTCCGCGCGTGGAAACGCGGAGGAAGGCAACCGCGACATGAAGGATATGCTCGCCTCCATGAAGGCCATCAGCGATGCATCGCAGAGTATATCCAAAATCATTCGCGTCATTGATGACATCGCGTTCCAGACAAATCTGCTCGCGTTGAACGCAGCGGTCGAAGCCGCCCGCGCCGGGGAACATGGCAAAGGCTTCACCGTTGTCGCGGACCAGGTGCGTATCCTTTCTGGACGTAGCAAGGAAGCCGCAAAGCAAACCTCCACCTTGATTGAAAGCACCGTCACCAAGGTTGGCCAGGGCATGAAGATTGCAACCGAAACGGCGGGGATGCTCGATAAGATTGTGTCGCAGGTAACAGAAATATCGGAGCTTGTGACAAAGGTTGCCGAAGCGTCCAATACGCAGTCGGAATCCATCAATCAAATCAACGACGGCATCACGCAAATCTCCTATGTTACGCAATCCAACACCGCGACAAGCGAAGAAACCGCCGCTTCCTCGCAGGAGTTGCAAAGCCAGTCGGAATTGTTTAAGAATATGGTTATGCACTTCCGCTTAAAGGAAGTGGAAACAAACGGCATGGAGGACCTCCGCGAAGACAATACCTCCTTGCAGGAAACCTTCCTGACCGCGGCGCGCAAGCGGAAAAGCTCGTCTTGGGCGGCATCCGCGTCCGCACACATGCCCATCATCACGGAGAGTAATGACCCCACGCCTTCCGACGCAAAGCCCGCGAAGGAAGAAAAACCCGCGCCAAGAGTGCTTCCTGTATCGCGGCCCTTGCCCGCTCAGGACGGAAAGTCTGTATATAATCGCGCGGATTACGGCAAATACTAATGTAAATCGGAGGAATTTTATTTGAAAACCACCTATAAAACAAAGGGTACCTGCGCGTCCCGTATCGAGTTGGAAATTGAAAACGGCGTACTCGGTGATGTCGTCTTCACAGGCGGTTGCAACGGCAATCTCCAAGGTATATCCACCTTGGTAAAGGGAATGGACGCGCGTGAAGCCGCGCAAAAACTCCGTGGCCTGCGTTGCGGCATGAAGAATACCTCGTGCCCCGACCAACTTGCGCTGGCGATTGAGCAGGCATTGAATCAATAAATGAATCGCTATGATACGCAAACAAGGAAGGTTTGGTTTTTACCAAAACCTTCCTTTTACTATGTCGGCTTCTTACTCGAAATACGCGCCGTCCGCACGAAGCGTATTCCGCAGCGCCTCCACATCCACGCCGCGTGTGCCTGTATTGCCTAGCGCGGCGAGTGCGGCCGCCGTGCCGGCGGCTTGCCCGGTGACAAGTGCGGGCGGCATCACGCGGATGCTGCCTAAAACCTGCCGGTCACAGCTCACATTCCGCCCGGCGGTCAGGACATTGTCCAACCCGCGCGGTATCAGACAGCGGTACGGAATGCCATGGCTTTCGCCCGGGGCGTAGTCTATGTGGTCTTTCCTGATTGCCGCACCTGCGAGTTCTTTCTCCCGCTCCGTTTTGGATTTGTGTATGTCGATGTAGTAGCAATTCCGCCCGACTTCATCCGGGAAGGAACGGCGCGCCATATAATCCTCCACCGTCAAATAGTAATCGCCCAGCACACGGCGCGATTCACGGATGCCCATGGCAGGCGCCGTGGCCGAAAGGTATGAAGAGGAGAAGGCCGAAGGATAGAACTCTTGCAAGCCGCGGTGGAACTGATCCGCCAGGCGGCGGCCTTCCATCAATGCCTTCGACACGCTGAAGGGGTCCGTGGAATGCACGCTCCACATATGTCCCGCGTTGAAGCCGACTGTACCCGCGCCAACGAGGCAGTTGCACGAATGCCCGTCCTGTACAAGCGGGTATTGTTCGCTCCGCACGATGTCATATACGGGACAATCCAACCGGGAAGAATGCATAAGCGGGTTGTTTTGATACGCGTATTGGTCAACATTCGAGAGCTGGAAGCAATGCGTCACCGCCTGCACCTCTCCAACCTCGTCGCCGTATTCGAATTCGCCGTCCGCCCACGCTATCAAATCCGCATCGCCGGTGCAGTCTACAAAAATCTTCGCCGCATATGCCGTCAGGCCGTTTTTGTTGCTCGTGATGATGTGCGTGATGGAATTGTTCTCTCTTTCCACCGCACTCACCATCGTGTTAAACAACACGTCACAACCTGCTTCCGTCACAAGGTCGTCATAAATCCGCTTGAGCGCCTCTGCATCAATGGAGACCCAGTCCATAGCATCCTTCTTGATATGCGGCATGGCTTCCTTTGTCTTTTGGAAGACCTCCTCTGCAATACCCTTGTAGATAATTTTTTCCTGATCCGAAAACGGGCACCACGCAGGCACAAGCCCAATCGTGCCCATACCGCCCAGCGCGCCAGCCGTTTCCAGTAACAGCGTTTTCGCCCCCGTTCTGGCCGAAGCCGCCGCCGCCGCACAGCCCGCCGGGCCGCCGCCCGCCACAATGACATCGTAATCCGCATTCACCGGCAACATCCGGTTGAATTGCATTTCCATTCCCGCACATCCCTTCTCATTTATATTCAATCGCTATCCGCAGGAAAAGAAAGCAAATTCTTCTCCCGGAAGCTATAATACCGCCCGTCACCAACGATAATATGGTCAATCAAAGCAATGCCAAAACCGCGCAGCACGCCCGCGATATGCTCCGTTGAGGCGCAATCCAAGGACGATGCGCTGAGGAGCCCCGTGGGATGGTTGTGCGCGAGGATGACATATACGCAGCCGCATTGCATGGCGCGTTCCGCAATGTCCCGCGGGAAAATGGGCACGGTATCCGCTGTGCCGCTGCCAATCCGTTCCGCCGCAAGCAGCTTCTTGTCTTTATCAAGGCACAACGCAACGGAATGCTCCGTCTGCTTGCCGTCCAGCAGGTCAATAAGGTATGCGCCCGCCGCCTTCGTACTCCGCAAGTATATGTCGCGTCCGGGCATCGCATCCATACGGCGGCGCAACGGTTCCGGCAGGGAGAGAAGTACGGCCACTGCCTCGTCATTTCCGCAAAGGCGCAGCAACTCAGCCGGTTCCGCCAGAAACACCGAGCGGAGTGTCCCGAAATGCGCCAACAACCGCGCCGCCAGCGGTTTGACGTCTGTTGTGGCAAAGGAGAGCAGCAGCGCCAGCATGGCGTCGTCATGCAAAACATCCGCGCCCTCCGCCAGCATGGCCGCCCGGAGCGCCTCTTTGTCGTCCGCCATTTCCTCACCGTCCCGTCTCATTTTCGCTACAATTATACCATACACGGGCTACGAAAGCAACATGCACCCGGCTTCGCAATTTTATCGTTGACAAACACAGCGGCCTGTGGTATCATAGCAAAGTACCTCAGATATGGACAATTAACTCAGTTGGTAGAGTGCATCCTTGACGTGGATGAAGTCAGGGGTTCGAGTCCCTTATTGTCCATAAAGAAAACCGCCTAAGCATATGCTTGGGCGGTTTTTTATGTGTAAACNATGCCAAAGGGTATAAAAAAAGCGGCTTTCGCCGACGGTTTTTCCATATTTTCCCAGTAGNATAAAACACCCCTGTGTTTTCCACATTGATTATGAATATATAGTAGCGTAAAAATGTCAACCTGTCAAGCAATTTTGCAAAAAAAAGAGCATTCGCGAGCTTNCTTTTTATACGAATGCCANAGAGTACGGAANCGGCAGGAACGCCGTTTGCCTCCTTGCGTACGGAACGGTATAATGCGGATGGAGAAAAAGGGGGGGTACGCATGGCACAAATTGAGCTGGAGGGCATCACGAAACGGTTCAAGGTACACGAACGGCCGGAGGGAAAATTCAGCCTGCTGAAAGGCATGGCCAAGCGGAATGTACGCGTGGTGCAGGCGTTGGACGGTATTGGTTTCTCGATTGCCGCAGGGGAGCTTGTGGGCTACATCGGGCCGAACGGCGCCGGCAAATCCACCAGCGTGAAGGTGATGAGCGGCATCCTCACGCCGGACGCGGGTACATGCGCGGTGAACGGCCGCGTGCCGTGGAAGCAGCGCGCCGCGCATGTGCAGGACATCGGCGTGGTCTTCGGCCAGCGGAGCCAGCTTTGGTGGGATGTGCCGGTGCGCGATTCCTTCCGGATGCTGAAGGACATCTACGCCGTGCCGTCCGTGCGTTTTGCCGAACGGCTGGCGGAATTGACGGAAGCGTTGGACATCGGCGCACTGCTGAAAACGCCCGCGCGGCAGCTCTCGCTTGGGCAGCGGATGCGGTGCGAACTGGTCGCGGCGTTGCTGCACAGCCCGAAGGTGCTTTTTCTGGATGAGCCGACAATCGGGCTGGATGCGGTGTCAAAGCTTGCTTTGCGCGCTTTCTTAAAGGAAGAAAACCGGCGCAGCGGCGTGACGATGCTCCTCACCACGCACGATATGGACGACATTGAGGCGCTTTGCACACGGGTGATGGTGATTGGGCATGGCAAGCTGCTGTTTGACGGGGAAATGGCCGCATTGCGCGCGCGGTACGCATCACAGGAGAAGCAGGACATCGATGAAATCATCGCGGCAATGTACAAGGATATGGATTTAGAATAGGGGGGTATACGATGGATTTCAGAACGGTATTTGATACAATCCCGGCGCAATTCGATGCATGGCGGCCGCGATATTGCGCGGAATTGTTTACGGATTTGATTGCCTACGCGGGCGTCACGGCGGAGAGCAAGGTGCTGGAAGTGGGACCGGGCACGGGTCAAGCGACGGAGCCGCTTTTGCAAACGGGCTGCAACTATACGGCGATTGAGCTGAGTGCGGTGTTCGCGGATTTCATGCGGGATAAATATAAAACATATCCGAATGGCAGCATTATCAACGCGGATTTTGAGACGTATGACTTTGGGGATGCGCCGTTTGACCTGGTGTATTCGGCGGCGGCATTCCAATGGATTCCGGAGGCGATCGGCTATCCGAAGGTGTATTCGTTGCTGAAAAGCGGCGGTGCGTTCGCGATGTTCATGACGCGCCCGGACACACAGCCCGGCGGTGGGTATACAGATGAGCCGTTGTTTACGAAGCTGCAAGAGGTATATGCCAAGCATTTCCGCCCCGCAACGGAATACAAGTGCAGTCTGGATTATGACGGGCGTGACAAGTACGGCTTTGTGGACCTCGAAAAACGGATATACAAAGCGACGCGAACGTATACCGCCGACGAATATGTGCAACACATCGGCACACATTCCGACCACATCACCTTGCCGGAGCCGCACCGCACACGGTTCTATGAGGGTATCCGCGAAGTGATTCGCGATTTTGGGAATTCCGTCACGCTGTACGACAATATCACAATCTACTTGGCGAGGAAGGGATGAGTATGGATTTCGCAATGTTCCGCCGCTCGTTCCGCGCATGCCGGGCGCTGGTTCGGCTGAAAACGGCGGAAGCGCTGCAATACCGCGCGGCGGGCTTGGCCGGTGCGAGCGTCGGCGTGTTCTGGGGATTGATACAGATTGTGGTGTTCACGCTGTTCTACACCTACGGCGCGAACCGGGGCGCGGATATCGCCATGACCTTACCGCAGATGGTAAGCTTCACATGGCTGCAACAGATGCTCTTGTGGATGGTTGTCATGGGCATCCCCGGCGACATCAACGCTGCGATTGACAGCGGCGACGTGGGGATTGAGCTGTGCCGCCCGCTGGATTTATACATGCATTGGTATGCCAAGACGATGGCGAACAGCTTAGGGAATTATTGGTGGCGCATGGTGATTACACTTTTTGTCGCTATGCTTCTGCCCGCCGGGTACCGCATTGGTCTGCCCGTAAGCGCGTCGGGGTTCTTGCTGTTCCTCGTATCGCTGTGCATGGCGTATGTGTTGAGTACTTCGGTGCAGATGCTGATGATCGGCATCCGTATGGATGTGACATGGGGGCGCGGGCCGATGTTCTTGGCGCAGATGGTAATATACACCTTCACGGGCGGGTATTTGCCGCTCCAGCTTTGGCCGGACTTCATGCAGGGCTTTCTGAAAACACAGCCCTTCGCGGGGATGATGGACATACCGTTCCGGCTGTATTTGGGGACAATGCCCGTCAGCGAGGCGTGGTCGGCACTGGTATTGCAACTGGGTTGGACGGCCGTGTTCGTCCTCGCGGGACGGTGGCTGATTCGGAAACGGTTGAAAAACATCATCGTGCAGGGGGGATAACATGCGGCAAGATATAAAAGTATTTTGCGGGCTGATAAAAATGCAGCTCCTCGCGGGGTTGGAATACAAGGGCTGGTGGATTATGTGTATACAGGTGCTGGTCGTTTGTATAACGGACCCTTTGCCGACGGTGCTGATGTTCCAGCGTATGGGACCGATTGGCGAATGGAGTGTGGAGCGCATCATGCTGGTGTACGCGCTGGCGGTGTCGTCCTTTGGCCTGGCGGAATGCGTATGCCGCGGGTTTGATGTATTCCCATGGCAGATACAAAGTGGGAGTTTTGACCGTTTGCTCCTCCGCCCGAGGAGTTTGGCGTGGCAGGTGGCCGGCTCCGCGTTCCACATCCACCGGCTATCGCGCTTTGCCAGCGGCTTGGCCGTAGTGGTTTGGATGCTGGCGCGTCTGCATGTCCCTGCAAGTCCGTTCGTCGTGGCGGTGATTGCTATGGCGATTCTGGGTGGGACGCTGATGTACTGCGGCGTGTTCGTGCTGAGTTCCGGCGTGGCGTTCTTCACCATCAAGGCGCTGGACTGGATTTATATTCTGACGAACGCCAGCTATCAGGTCACACGTGTGCCGATGGAATACATGCCAAAAGCGATAAAATATGCTTTCACATTTTTATTACCGGTGTTGTTTGTCGGGTATTACCCCGCGGCGGCGGTCTGCGGTTGGCCGGGCGGAGAATGGGGATTGATTGCATTGCCGATGGGGCTGCTGTTTTTGGCGCTGTCTATTGGCGTGTGGCGGTTTGGCGTGCGGCATTACCAGAGCACGGGGAGTTAAGGGGCCTGATAGTGAATATAGCTTTAGTAATTATTCTGAATTTTCTCAATTGACAATACAAGCAGAATGTTATATACTATAGTTAGTGGGGAGTGGATATACATGCGTGTTTTCAATCATGATGTCCGCACAAAGGACGGCCGCGTTTTTACTACAGGTGCGGCGCTTGACGCATATGCCAAGCAGCACCTTGCAGAAGCCAAAGAACGTGCGCGCGTCATGTGGGAAGACACGCCGGCAAACGGCGATTTGGTAAGCCTGTATGACCCGGATGAAGGCGGCATGACCGCGAAGGAAGTCCAACGTTTCGCCGATATGTTCTCAAGCAGAAAACCTATCGAATAAATACGAGGTGATGATTGTGGATGCAATGCATATAGGACAGGCCTTTTTAATGGAAATTATGTCCACGCAAAAAGCCAACAGAGGGAAAAGATGGTCATGGGAACGATATGTAAACGGACCCGTTAACAACGATTTTGTCAATACTGTTTGTGACCTCGCAGGTTGCTGGTGTTATGATCATAACGCCGTCAGTGTTCGGTTCTATACAAATAGCAACCATCAACGCTGGGCATCATAATAGCCCTTGTCAAGACATGGGTCAGTATTGGTTCAAAGGAGGACGAGAATATGGCGCAGTCGCAAGACAAACATTGCACAGGTTGCGGATGGACAGGGAACACGTCAAAAGATACTTGCCCCAAGTGTGGACATGAGTTAGAGGATGATTAGATTTTCTTCATTCGTGTGCGTTCTTTCATTCTGTATTGTATGAAATAAACTATATCCCCTCCCCGTAGGGCGTTCTACAATGCGCGATAGTTTGATGCGCTTATTGCAGAACGCCCTGTTGGTATGTCCGAAGCTTTACGATAAGACTACAGCAAATCCGCAATCCCTGCCAGAATCATCATAATCCCCTGTACGCGGTGCGGTTGGACGGCATACGCCCCGCGTCCCGTGTCGTACACGATACCCGCCGCTACCAATGCGTTCAAATGATGATAAACCTGCCCGGTGGAGTTAAACCCGCCGCGTTCTACCATCTGTGCGACGGACATAGGCGGCTCCCGCAGAAGGTGCAGCAGAATCGTCAGCTTCTCCTGGCTGCTGACGCATTGCAGCATGTTTTCCGCACGGTGGTCTTCTATCATTTGCAACAGGTCATTCGTTTTGATTTCACTTTGTATCCAAGTATACTGATTACCGCCGTTGGCAAACACACCGAGGTACGTCAGCGCGCCTGTGCTATTTTCATCAGCGTTTGTTAAGTCAATCAGGCTTTCATAAATCTGACGATGAACGTCGTCAGATTTCGCGGGCGGGATGTACCGCACTTTTTGCTGCGCGTGCTCCTTCGTCGCGTCCGCCTCCGGTTCTTTCTGCGCGAGCGCGCCGATAAGCGCTTTCAACTCTTTCATGTCGTTTTGGAGCTGTTCGATATCCTTTCCATAATCCTTTTCCATACAAAAAACCTCCTCCGTTCTGTTATGTCGGAATTCCGTAACTCCATCATAACAAAGCAAAGAAGGTTTGTCAATACGAATATTCGGATTTCCGTAAAATCAAATCCTCACCAGATTAACCAACACCTCAACCGCTTTCTCCATCGCCTCAACGGTGATGCATTCATACGGCCCGTGTGCGTTCAGCCCGCCGGTGAAGATGTTCGGGCAGGGCAGCCCCATGTAGCTCAGCCGCGCACCGTCTGTGCCGCCGCGAATGGGCACAACAACAGGCGTAATACCCGCCGCCTGCATAGCCTCCGAAGCACGGTCAACGACATACATCTTATTCACCAAAACATCCGCCATGTTGGCATATTCATCGTATAGGTTCAGCACGGCGGTCTTCGCGCCATATTTTTCATTGATTGCCAACACTTCGCCCAGCACAAAGTCCTTACGCGCGGCCATGCCTTCCTTTGTGAAGTCGCGCAGTATCCAATCCGCCTTCGCGCACTCCACCCCGCCGGAAATGGTATTCAGGTGATAGTACCCTTCTCTGCCCTCCGTCGTGGCGGGTGTTTCGTCCGCAGGAAAACGCCCGGCGAAATCGATGGCTATCTGTGCCGCGTTCACCATCACATCTTTCGCGTAACCCGGATGCACACTTTTCCCGTTGAACGTGACTTTCGCCCGCGCCGCATGGAAGCATTCGTATTCCAGCTCCCCCAGTGCCATGCCGTCCACCGTATAGGCGTAATCCGCGCCGAAGCGCTTCACATCAAAAAAATCAACCCCGCGCCCGACCTCTTCATCCGGGGTAAAGGCGATACGAATTTTGCCATGCGGTATCTGCGGATTTTGCAACAAAGTGTCCGCCAGCGCCAGTATCTCCGCAATACCGGCCTTGTCGTCCGCGCCAAGCAACGTCGTCCCGTCTGTGGTGATGAGCGTCTGTCCCGCAAACGTTTTCAACCCCGGGAATTCCGCAGGCGACAGCACGAGGCCGTTCGGCAGCACAACATCCCCGCCGTCGTAATTCTGATGTAATATCGGCTTCACATGCGCGCCGGAGCAGTCCGGCGCGGTATCCATATGCGCCAGAAGGCCGATGACCGGGTATTCTCCGTCTATTGTGGCCGGAATCGTCGCCGTGACATAACCCTCATCCCATTCCTCCACGTCGGACAAGCCGAGCGCGCGGCAATCGTCCGCGAGGATTTTTGCGAAATCCAGTTGTTTTGCGGTGGAAGGATAGCTTTCCGCATTGTGGTCGGATTGCGTGTCGATTTGGATGTATTTCAAGAAGTAATCTTTGACGATACTCATAGAACACCTCGTTTGTTTTTCTTTTAGTATACACCTTTTCCGCAAAAGGAACAACAGCCTGACATGGCTGACAAAGAAATGTATACGGAATACAGGATTGTTATGGATTACAGCCAACGAATCGCGAAGCGGTTTTGTATCCCTACCCGCATCAGGAGCAGGTTTTACGAAGTCTTGTGCGTATGGCACGGAAGAAAATTCTCGTCAGCGTCGCAAGCTACCTCAGGGCGTTACCGTATTTGGCGAATCCCATCCAGAAGAACCAATTCATACTGGATGCAAACAGCACTGACAGCTTTGTGCAGTGGTGCATTGACAACCGCGGGCAAATGATAAGCGCCTTTACATGCCGTAAAGGCGCTTATATGCAAGCATTTTCGAGCGGTTTCCTCAGCGACCCGGCAGAGGCAGTAAAGGCGTATGACCGTGGGGAAACGCCTTGGTGCTTGGTGCCAATCATGAACGACCCGTTACAAAAGGCGGAATTTCTAGACTTCTGCTATATGTATGACAGCAATCCGTATGTCTGTGGGATGGGAAAGGATAACTTACTCGCAGTGGGCGATATTATTTAGGTTATTCCGCCGCGGAATCCTTCTTCTTCGCGGCCTCAGCATATTGCTTCAGCATATAGTCCCGCCGGTAATCCAACACCTTGGGGATATAGCTCTGCGTCTCCGCAAAGGGCGGCACGCCGCCGTAATTGTCTACATTCCCCGGCCCGGCGTTGTACGCCGCCAGCGCGAGGGTGACGTTCCCGTCATACCGGTCAAGCATTTCTCGCAGGTACTTCGTCCCGCCGTCAATATTTTGCGCCGCGTCAAAGGCGTCCGTCACACCCAAGCCTTCCGCCGTACCGGGCATGAGTTGCATCAGCCCCATTGCCCCGGCAGAGGACACCGCGTCCGAGTACCAGCCGCTTTCCTGCTGGATGACGGCCATAATCAGGTTCGGGTCAATCCCATATGTTGCGGAAGCTTCCATGATGGCCTCCTGCAACGCTTCCGGCGCGGCAGAAACCGCCGCGTCCGCCAACGCTTTTTCAAAGCTCCGCTCCTCGTTTTCCACAACGACTTCCGCCGCGTCTGACACAATATCCGCGCGGTACAGCCGCGCCTGCGTTTCCGATAAGCGCGCGGAAAGCGCAGGGTTCATTTTGGAATGCACCCGCGCCATGATGTCATTGTAAAGGGATTCAACGGTTATATTCAAAGTTTATCACCTGTAGGTGTGGCGTAGTTCCTACCATTTATGGTATACTACTTTTATCGGAAAATCAACTGTTGTTTCTATATAGGGGAGAAAATCATGAACGAAAAAGCATTACACATTCTGGAATACGATAAAATCATCGCCCAACTCACCGGCAAGGCGATTTCCGCCATGGGTAAGGAGCGCGCGGCCGCGCTGCTGCCAACCTTTGACTTGGATGAAATCCGCCAAGGACAAAAGGAAACGACCGAGACGGCCAGCTTCATTTTACGGAAGGGGTCTTTGCCGCTGGGCGGCATACGCGACATCCGCCCGGCGTTACAGCGTGCGGAAATGTCCGGTGTGCTCTCCATTGAGGAGCTTTTGCATGTTAACGATTTCTTATACGTTTGCCGCAAGACGGAGAATTACGCAAAACTGGAGGGCAAGACAGACCCCTACCCCATCCTCGACCCGCTGTTCGCACAGATCCAATCCGTGCCGGCATTGGAGCGCGAATTGACACGCTGCATCGCGAACGACAAGGATTTGCACGACGACGCAAGCCAGAAGCTCTCCGACATCCGTCGCAGTATCAAGGTGTCCAACGACCGCATCAAGGAGCAGCTCAACAGCATCATCCATTCGCAGACGTACAAAACCATGCTGCAAGACGCGGTCATCACCATCCGCGGCGGGCGGTATTGCGTCCCTGTGCGGCAGGAGCACCGCAACGCTTTCCCCGGCATGATACACGACCAGAGCTCCACCGGCGCGACGCTGTTCATGGAGCCCATGAGCGTGGTGAATGTAAACAATAAAATCAAGGAGCTTCAAGCGGAGGAAAAGGCGGAAGTTGAGGCTGTCCTTCGGAAGCTGTCCGAACTGGTGGCGGAATCCTCCGGCCTTCTTGGCGCGAACATGGATATACTGACGGAGCTGGATTTCCTGTTCGCAAAGGGTGAGCTTTCGTTGCAGATGCGCGGAACCGAGCCGATTTTCAACACAAACGGATATGTCAATATCATCAAAGCGCGGCATCCGTTGTTGAATCCGGAGACCGTCGTGCCGACGGATATATGGCTGGGCAAGGATTTCACGACTTTGCTTATCACCGGCCCCAACACGGGCGGCAAGACGGTTTCGTTGAAAACCCTCGGCCTGTTCTCCCTCATGGGGCAGGCGGGGCTGCATATCCCGGCGTTTGACCGGTCGGAGCTGGCCGTGTTCGACAATGTGTTTGCCGACATCGGCGACGAGCAGAGTATCGAGCAGAGCCTATCCACCTTCTCCGGACACATGACGAACATCGTGTCCATCCTGTCCGAAGTGACGGACAGCTCCCTCGTGCTGATGGATGAGTTGGGCGCGGGCACCGACCCCACAGAGGGCGCGGCACTGGCCGTCTCCATCATTGAATACCTGCGCGACCGGCAAATCCGCACGGCGATTACGACACATTACAGCGAGCTGAAGGTATACGCCTTGTCCAAGAACGGGGTGGAGAATGCGGCCTGCGAATTCAGCGTGGAAACGCTCCGCCCGACGTACCGCCTCCTCATCGGCATACCGGGCAAGAGCAACGCGTTCGCAATTTCACGCCGCCTCGGCCTGCCGGAGCATATCATCGACAACGCAAAAGCATTCCTGAGCCAGGAGGACGAGCGGTTCGAGGATATTTTGACGGATTTGGAAATCAGCCGCAAGTCGGCTATTATCGAAAAAGAACGCGCCGAGGCCTTCCGCCGCGACGCGGAGGTGTTGAAAAAGGATTTCGAAAAACAGAAATCGCGGTTGGAAGACCAGAAGGCGAAAATCATGACGGAGGCGAAGAACGAAGCGCTCCGCATTACGGAATCGGCAAAGGCCGACGCGGATAAAATCATCCGCGATATGCAAAAACTGGCAGAGGGCGCGAATATGCGGGAGTTGGACGACAAACGCCGCCAGCTTCGCGAGAAGCTGTCCGAGATGGAAGAGGCGGCTTACGCCCGGCCGGAGAAGAAGCTGGCACCCATCACACGTCCGCTGGTGGAGGGTGACCGCGTGTTCATCCATTCCCTGGGGCAATCGGCGACGGTCGTCAAGAAACCAGACGCAAGCGGGGACATGACCGTGCAGGCGGGCATCATGAAAATCCGCGTGAAGCTGGCAGACGTGGTGCTGGACGAATCCCGTGTGGAAGAAAAGCCCGTACAGAAGCAATACACACAGTCGGTCAAGAAAAACAAGGCGCAAACAGCCACGACCTCCATCGACCTCCGCGGGAATATGGTGAACGAGGGGTTGGAGACGCTGGACAAATACCTCGACGATGCGTATCTCTCCGGCTTGAAGAAGGTGGAAATCATCCACGGCAAGGGCACGGGCGCACTCCGCGCGGCGGTGCAGCAGCATTTGAAGACGCACCCGCATATCGTGAGCTACCGGCTGGGGCTCTTCGGCGAGGGTGAGGACGGCGTGACGATTGCGGAGCTGAAGTAGGAGAAATAAGCTCTCGGGACTCTGTCCCACACCCTGCGAGCTTTTGAAAAAGCTCGACCAAAACTTTTATTAACCGCGCAAAAAATGCGCGGTTTGAGAAGGGATACTATATGGAGCTGGTTACAGAGGCGTTGCGCCTGCGAACCGTGACGGATGGCGACATTGAAGAGGTCGCAAGGATGTGGGCGTTTGAAAAGGGAACGATTCCGTTGGAAGAGGCACAGGCGGCCATCAATTATATGCAAAACAATCACGCACAAAACACAGCAGGGCATATTGTCCATCTGTGTTTCGCTGTGTTTGAGAAAAACGGCGGTGCCATCATCGGCTGGTGCGGCCTCGACGGAACAACCGAAGGGAAGCTGCACATTTTCTACTTACTTGACGCCGGGTACCGGAACCGGGGTTATGCGACGCAATGCGCCGTGCGGCTTCTTGCGTATGCCTTTGACGAGGCGCACGTGCCGTTTGTGAACGGGGGATGCGACAAGGACAATCTTGCGTCCCGGAAGGTATTGGAAAAAGCGAGCATGGCGCTGTGCGGTTATGAGGAGAACGGCGACCCATTGTTTATCATGGATTGCGAAATATATGGGAAAGTAAAAATGCCAAATGCACGAGGAGGCCGCTGATGCTGAATGTGAGTTGTCCTGTTTGCAGTGAGAAAATGGAGCTGCCCGAATGCCGAAAATGCGGAAATGTGGTAGAGCGCCGGGGCGGCATCTGGCAACTCACGGACATGCCAGACATTGTGGTGGCGGACGGCGCGGACAAATACGTTGGATATGAGCACATCGGCGAGGGGTATTCCGGCGGGCGGAAATATATGATGGAGGACAGGGATAGAGCCTTTGCTGAAGTGGTGTCGCGTCTGACGGGCGGCGGCATCTTTCTGGATTTGGCCTGCGGTGATGGCTGCTTTACGGTGCCTTGCGCAGCGTTGGGCACGAGAATCATTGCTGGGGATATATCAAACGAAATGCTCTCCATTCTACAGAAGAAAGCGGAGATGACCGGCGTTTCTCTGGACAAGGTGATGCTGTGCCGGATGAATGCGTATACCATCCCGCTGGCGAATGAAAGCGTGGACACAGTTGTGGCGAACAGTGTGCTGCATCTTGTTTCGAACCCGGAGAAGGTTGTCCGGGAGATTCATCGTGTGTTGAAACCGGGCGGGTGCTTTATTTGCAAGGACGACAGACCCGGGCAAGCCGCGGCTTCGTCGTATGACAACAGCCTGTACATGGAAATCGTGAATTGGCTGTATCAGGCGTATTGGGAAACGTTGCAAGCGAAAGGCATTCAACCCGTGAAGTACGGTTGGCGGTTCGACCGGGAAGAAGTCTGCGGGCGGTTGTTTTCGGAGGCGCAGGAAGAAATCATCATACGCGGAAACAAGGCGGAAACGCTCTTAGGGGATGGATTTTTGCCGCGGCTATTGGCACGGGGATTTTCCGACCAAGTCAATGTACCGCAGGATTTGCATAACGAGGTGATGATTGGTTTGTTGGAGAAGGCCAAGGCGCAATATGGCGGCGACTTCGCAGCGGTACCGCATATCAGCGACGAAGAAGATATTGCCGTCACATGCTATATAAAATGACCGGCGTCTGGCTGCAAGAATTCAAATTTTGTTCATACATTATTCACCATCACGGGGTATGATAATCGTAAGGAGGTGTCGGCATGGCGGATAAAACTAAAATATTGGTCGTAGATGACGACCAGCATATCGCGGAGCTGTTGTGCTTGTATCTGGATAAGGAAGGGTACGAGACAAAACAGGCATACGCCGGGCGCAAGGCGCTGGAGGCATTCGCTTCGTTTTCCCCGCATTTGGTGATGCTGGACTTGATGCTGCCGGAAATGGATGGCTACCAGGTCTGTCGCGAAATACGGAAGATGAGCGCCGTGCCGGTCATTATGCTGACAGCAAAGGGCGAAACGTTCGACAAGGTGCTGGGGCTTGAGCTGGGCGCGGATGATTATATTGTGAAGCCCTTCGACCCGAAGGAAGTCGTCGCGCGTGTAAAAGCCGTATTGCGCCGGTATGACCGACGCGATGAAGACGACGTCACAAAGCAGATTGTCGTACCGAACATGTCCATCAACCCCTCCACCTACATCGTGACCTATCACGGCGAAGCACTGGAACTGCCGCCGAAGGAATTTGAGCTGCTCCACTTCCTTGCGGCGCATCCGAATCAGGTTTTCACGCGCGACCAACTGCTGGACAGGATATGGGGCTACGAATTCTCCGGCGACACGCGCACGGTGGATGTGCATGTGAAGCGCGTCCGCGAAAAAATGCCGCATGACGATGGCTGGAGCTTGAAAACCGTCTGGGGCGTGGGCTATAAATTCGATACTGGATATAATTAAAGGAAGGGTGTACCCTGATGATAGAAAAGTATTTTGCCATCGCGCCTGAAAAAGCGCGGGAGTTGATAGAGAAAACAAAGAAACAGAAGCCCGTGAAGCATGGGATTGACAGCCATGTGTATGTGTTTGACGAATACGCGGTGCTGGCCGCCAGAAATCTCAAGCTGCGAAACATCGCCACGCAGGACGATGATCTCGCCTATCTGGATGAATTGATCCAAACCCTTTTGGAGTTGCGGGAACAAGGCGTTTCCGTCGTTCCGATTTTGGGGTATCGCGTTGACAAGGACGACGAAGACGGTACCGGCTATGTCCTACAACCGCGCGCCAAGGGCAGTGAGATGTATGATGATGAAAATGTCTATGAAACGATTCTGCTGAAAACGGCACGGATTGCCGCCGCACCGCAGGCGCATTTTAATAAATTTATCAGCGGCATCATCGTGTTGTTCGACAACGACATATTGATTGACTTTTATGGGAAGAGCAATTTTTTCTATGACGACGATGCAGGGTTCCAGTTTATTGACCTTAAAGCGCATACGGACTACAAGTACGGCTTAACCGAGCAAAAATTCGACAGCACGCTATTGGCGGCATATTATGGCTTTGCGCCCTGTCATTTTGCGGCCGGCACAAAGCTGCTCCCGCATTTTGCGATGGATGAAACGGCGGTGGCGGCGTTGGGCGAGACCGCTTTGGCACAGCTTATTCACGATAATAAAGCCATTTACGACAAATGCAAAACGGCACTGCTTCGCAACGGCGTCACGGAAGAACAAATGCGCCAAGCGTTTGAAATCCTGAAAATATTCGGCATTGATTAGGGGTATTGTTATGTTCAACTCCATCTTTCGGAAGCAGTTTTTCTTATACACCGTCACCCTCATCGTCAGCTTCGCGTTGATTTCACTGGGGCTTGTTTTCCTGTTCCGCACTTATTTTGTGCAGCGGACGACGGAAACCATGGAAGCGCAGGGGCCGCGCCTCGCGGAGTCGTATGTGCGGTACATGAGCCAAGGCACCCCCGGCGGGCAGATGCAGGCGCTGACGCAATTTCAAAACGATGTGAAGATGCTGGGCACGCTCGGGGCAAGCTGCATTTTCGTGGATACCGCGGGCAAAGTTGTCGCCTGTACAAGCGACATCACTTCCCTCGCCGTGAATGATATCATCGACGCACCGGACATGGCGGGCGTGTTTGAAGGGTATACCGTCACCATCCAAGGCCGCCTCGGCGGTGTGTTTACCGAGGATGTGCTGACGGTCGGCTATCCCATCGTCGTACAGAGCGCCTTCGGCGGCCGCGTACAGGTCGGCGCGCTGTTCATGAACGCCTCCATGGCTGAGGTGCACCAGACGACATATGACGTCATCCGCCTCACGGTGCTGTGCCTGTTTGCCGCGCTGGCGATGTCGTTTGTAATGGTGTTCATCACCACGCAAACGCTCAGCCGCTCCATCCGGCAAATCAGCGACGCGGCAAAGGTTGTCGCAGACGGGGAATTTGATAAGCGCCTGGCCGTACGCGGGCATGACGAGGTGAGCCGCCTGGCAGAAAGCTTTAACGAAATGGCGGCAAGCTTGGAAAATCAAGAAAAAAACCGCCGCGGATTCATCGCGAACATTTCACACGACCTCCGCTCCCCTTTGACGAGTATGCGGGGCTTTTTAACCGCCATCATGGACGGAACAATCCCGCCGGAGGGGCGTGACAAATATTTGCAAATCGTGCTGGACGAATCGGAGCGTCTGACAAAACTCGCGAACGACATCCTCGACATCAACAAGATTCAAAATATGGATGTAGAGCTGGATATGACCTCCTTTGATGTAAACGAGCTTATCCGCCGGACGCTGTTCACCTTTGAGCCGCGCATCACAAGCAATCGCATTCAACTGGAGGTCGCCTTTGCGGACGAACGCAATCTCGTCTTCGCGGACGAGGATAAAATCCGCCGCGTTATTTATAACCTTGTGGACAATGCAATTAAATTCACCGATGAAAACGGGTGCATACAGGTGGAAACCTCCGCGAAAGGCGGCAAGGTCACCGTCTGCGTTAAGGACAACGGGCGCGGCATCAGCGAAGAGGACAGGCGGCATGTTTTCGACCGCTTCTACAAGGCTGACGCATCCCGCGGGGAAGATAAGAAGGGCAGCGGCCTCGGGCTTTCCATCGTGCGCGCGTTCATTAAAGCACATGGGGAAAGCATAACACTCGACAGCCAGCCCGGGCAGGGCTGTGCTTTTACCTTCACATTGACGGAGGGGTAATGCATGACACAACAAGCGTTGCGGGAGCAGGTGATTCGTGCCATTCCACAGGGCAGTATCGGGCGGTATGACCTATTGCCTTTATTTTTGAATGCAGAGCTGTTTACGGAAATTGTTACTTATTTGGCCTCTCCATACAAGGGTAAAATTGATTGTGTCGCAGCACCGGAAGCAATCGGTTGGATTTTGGGAAGTGCAATTGCTGCCTCCTGCGGGGTGGGATTTATTGCGATACGAAAAGGCGAAAGGCTTCCTTATGCAGACCAACAAATCATTGAAGCACGCTACACAGATTATTCGCATGCTGAGAAGTCATTGGCCATAAAAGCCGGAAGCCTGCACGCGGTTAGTAGAATTCTGCTTGCGGACGAATGGATTGAAACAGGCGCAAGCATTCGTAGCTGCATCGACTTGCTGACAAGACAAGGTTGCAACATCGCAGGTATTGCAACCATTGGTATCAATGAAAACGAACATACAAGGCATTGGATTGACACGGGTTTCGCCCTGTTCATCGGCAAAGATATATAAAGAGGTTTCGGATAATGATTCCGGATGCCTAGAAGAACCCTTTGTTTTGAAAACAAAGGGTTCTTTTTTGAAATGCTGTTGCTTCTCGGCCGAATTCATAGTAGAATTTGATATAGAACTTGAATAAAACATGCAGGAGGTATATATGGAAAACATCCGTATCGAAACAAACAGTCTGCAACTGGATTTTTCACCGAGCGGCTCCTTATCGGGCATATATTCCAAAATATCGGATTGGCATGTGTTCAACCGCCCGGCGCTTGCGCTGTCATGGCGGCTGATGTTGCCGCTGGAAGGCAAGCGCAACAACAACGCATGGGGAGACAAGCAGCCCAACGCGCCGGTTTGTGAGCACGGCGACGGCTTCGTCCGCTTCACTTGGAACGGCATCGTCTCCGAATTCGGCGGCGCGCATGACATCACGGTCACGACGGAATGCAAGGTGGAGCGGGACCAAGCCGTATTCCGCATGAAATTACAAAACCATTCACAGGCCGAGATTGAAAACGTGTTTTATCCGTACATCGGCGATCTGCACCGACCAGCCGGCGCGGAATGGTTCCGCGTAAGCCGCGGCGGATATTGGAATATGTATGATTTTGAAATTTGGCCGACGCATCAGAATTATGTCGGCACGCACAGCGTTGATTTCCCGACCATGAACCAGACAGGTGACGGAAATCCGCCGATGTATCCGTTCATCCTCACGTCGGACGAAAAGGGAAATGGCCTTTGCTTTAGCATGGCGGAGAGGCGCATCGAGGCGGCGACTTGGCATGGTGAGGCGCATCCCGGCTGGCGAAGCGGGATTGACCAACGGCTGTACACCGAAGATTTCGCAGACGGCAAGGATGTCTTCTACCGTTTCGCAATGGGGCATTTGCCCTTTGTCGCGCCGGGCACCGATTTTGAAACGCTGCCGATGGCATTGGAGGCATATAAGGGCGATTGGGCGGAAGGTTCGCGCTGCTATACCCGCGTGAGCAAAACGTGGGAACGCCGCTTGCCCATGCCGAAGTGGGCGGAAAATCCGCACTCGTGGTACCAAGTACACATCAACTCTCCCGAGGATGAGCTGCGGATGCGTTTTACAGAGCTGCCGAAGCTCGGCCACGAGTGTGTGGAGCATGGGATTGATGCCATCCAACTTGTCGGCTGGAACGAGGGCGGTCAGGACAGAGGCAACCCCACGCACACGCCCGACCCACGCCTGGGCACGTTTGAAGAGCTCAAGCAGGCCATCAAGGAGATTCAGGAGATGGGTATTAAGCTCATCCTCTTTGCAAAATTTACATGGGCGGACGAGTCGAACGTGGATTTCAAAGAGGTCTACGAGCCGCTGGCCGTCAAAAACCCCTACGGCAATTACGACCGGCACCCGGGCTATCAATACCAGACCCTGTCGCAGATGGCGGATGTGAACACGCGGCGCTTGATTCCCATGTGCTTCAATAGCGACAAGTATATGGAAATTTGCCGGGCGGAATTCCAGAAGTGTATCGACCTCGGCGCGGACGGTATTTTATTTGATGAGAACCACCACCATGCGGGCACACTTTGCTGCTTTGACGAGAGCCATGGCCACCGCCGCGGCATCAGCACCTATGCAGGGGACGAGCGGTTGATTACCATGTTCCGCGAAATGACCGAAGGCAAGGAATTCCTGTACGGCGGCGAGGCGACGTATAACTTCCAGATGGATTACTATGACGTGTCTTATGCCCGCACCTGGGGTAAGGGTCATACCGCCTTTACGCGCATGATGCGCCCCACGACAAACATGATGACAGCGGTCACCGGATTCAACGATCGCTCGATGATTAACCAATGCTTGATGAATCGCTACATCATCAGCTATGAGCCGTACAACTTCAAGGGGCTGCCGTCTGATTTCCCACTGACAACAGCGTACGGCCGCAAGATGGATGCGCTGCGGACAGAGCTGCGGGAATACTTCTGGGACGGCGCGTTCCAGGACAAGCTTGGCGGCGCGGTCACGGTCGCGGGGAAAGCGGAGCGCTTCACGCACTATGCCGTCTTTAACGGCACAAACGACAAACAGGGCATGGTGATTTGCAACTACGGCGAGGACGAGGCCATCACAGTTACGCCCGTTTTGGATTCCAGCGCGGCGCTCACGTGTTTCCGGTTGGTTGAGGACGATTCGGCGACAACTTTCCAAGGCAGCTTCACAATTCCGCCGCAATCCGCTGCTGTAGTATATTAAAGTTATAGTATTCCTGTGCCTGTCTGGCAGTATCGTTTCCAGACAGGCACAGGATTCGAAACGAATGGAAGGGAGCATGAAACTTGACCTACATCATCCTGCTCAACCCCGGCCACAACCGCGTTTATTTTGAAACCGCGCGGCGGCTTGCCTTGGCGGAATTCGCTATTGCTTCGGCGGACTTTTCCGCCGAATGCACAAACGCGCGGGAAGAAAGCTTCGGTGGCGCGCCGTGTCTTGTGTTTGACGCGGCGGGAACGCTCTCGCCCGATAACCTCCGGACGCTTATGGGGCTGTCGTTTTCGTATGCCGTTTTTGCGGCAGCGGAGGCCGATGGGACAGTTTGCCTGCGGCCTTTGGATACGCGGCGCGAGGACTTCGTGGATGAAGGCATCAGCTCTATTTTGAAATACACGGGTAAAACGAATGAACTTTTCACCCGGATGCTGGTAAACATCGCACTGTATACGCAGAACAGGCGGGAAAACCTCCGTTTGCTCGACCCCGTTTCGGGCAAGGGCACAACATTGTACGAGGGGCTTGTTAAGGGTTTCCATGTGTACGGCATGGAAATCGGTGAGAAGGTCACACAGGAATCGGTCGCATTCACAAAGCGGTATTTTGAGAACGCACGGTACAAATTTGACTTCCACAGCGAACGGCTGTCCGGCACGGGGGCGGGGAAAAGCTTCGCCATGCGGCGGAACACATTTGCCGTCGCCCGCAGCAAGGAAGCGTATAAGGCAAAGGACACACGGACGATTGAATTCGTCGAAGGGAATTCGCAATTCGCGAACAGGGTGTATAAAAAAGGCTTCTTTGACATGGTCGTGGGCGATTTGCCCTACGGCGTGCAGCATGGGAATGTCACGAATGAGAAGCAATCCGGCTTGACGCGCAACCCGTCGGAACTGTTGAAAGCGTGCCTGCCCGCATGGGCGGAGGTGCTGCGGCCGGGAGGCGTGCTTGTGTTGGCTTGGAATACAAATGTCCTCCCGCGGGAAACGATGACGGCGCTTTTATCCGCGCATGGTCTGACAGTATGCGAGGGCGCGGCGGATTTGTCGCTTGCCCATAGGGTGGACCAGGCAATTACCCGCGACGTCATCGCGGCAGTAAAGGAGTGATGGCATGAAACTCATATCTTGGAATGTGAACGGCCTGCGTGCCTGCCTCACGAAGGGCTTCACGGAGGCTATGACCGCGCGGAACCCCGACATCCTCTGCCTACAGGAAATCAAAATGGAACAGGGACAGGCGGAAACCGGCCTCGCCGGTTATACGGAGTATATGCACAGCGCGGAGAAGAAGGGTTACTCCGGCACGGCGGTGCTGACGAAAGCGGAGCCTCTTTCCGTCACGCGCGGCATCGGCGTGGAGGCACACGACCACGAGGGGCGTGTCCTCACGGCGGAATACGAGGACTTCTTCCTTGTCTGCTGCTATACGCCGAATTCCCAGCGGGAGCTGGCGCGGTTGGATTACCGCATGGAGTGGGAGCGCGACTTCCGCGCGTATCTTCAAGCGCTGGACAAGCGGAAGCCCGTTATCCTCTGCGGTGATTTGAACGTTGCGCATCAAGAGATTGACCTCAAAAACCCCAAGTCCAACCGCCGCAACGCGGGCTTCACAGATGAGGAGCGCGGGGAAATGACGAAGCTCCTCTCGGCAGGCTTTACGGACAGCTTCCGCAACCTATACCCCGACACCGTGCTGTATACCTGGTGGTCATACATGGGCAGCGCGCGGGCAAAGAGCGTCGGCTGGCGTATTGATTATTTCATCGTGTCGGAACGTCTTCTGCCGCGTATCAAGGATGCGGGCGCGTATAACGACATCATGGGCAGCGACCACTGCCCCGTGTTTCTGGAGTTGGATGTATAACGAAAAGGAGATTGCCATGCGGGTACTTGGAATTGATATAGGCGGTACAAAATCGGGCGTGCTCCTGGCGGAAGTCAATGGCGGTGAGGTCAACTTCCTCGACCGGCGGACGTTCCCGACGGTGCACGGGCAGGGTGCAGACGCAGTGTTGGATAAACTCGTCAGTGAGTCGAACGATATGCTCCTCTCACAAAAAGTAGACAAGAAGGATATTGTAGCTGCGGGTATCAACTGCGGCGGGCCGCTGGATTCGAAAAAGGGTATCATCCTTTGCCCGCCGAATTTGCCGGATTGGGTGAATGTTCCTGTCGTTTCCATCTTGACGGAACGCCTCGGCATCCCCTGCTTTTTACAAAATGACGCAAATGCCGGCGCGCTGGCGGAGTATCTCTTCGGTGCAGGGAAAGGGTATGAGAACTTGATGTTCCTCACCTTCGGCACGGGCATGGGCGCAGGACTGGTGTTGAACGGGCGGCTCTACGCCGGGACGAACGACATGGCGGGCGAGGTCGGGCACATCCGCTTGGCGGAATACGGGCCGGTGGGCTTCGCGAAGGCGGGATCGTTTGAAGGTTTTTGCAGTGGCGGCGGCCTGGCGCAACTGGGGAAAACGATGGCACTGGAAAAATTGCAAGCAGGCGTTTCGCCCGCATATTGTCCGTCATTTTCCGATATGGAAAGCATCACAGCGAAAACAATTGCCGACGCGGCACGGGCACGTGACGAGACGGCACAGGCCGTATTCCGCCTCTGCGGGCAAAAATTGGGGCAGGCATTGTCGCTGTTTATCGACATCTTGAACCCGGAGCTGATTCTGCTGGGCAGTATTTATGGCCGGTGCGAGGATTTACTGGCGGAAGAAATGAATCGCGTCATCGCTTCGGAGACAATACCATTCGCGCGCGCGGTTTGTCGCGTGTTGCCCTGCGGCCTGGGCGAAAGCGTGAACGAATATGAGGCGGTCGCCATCGCAGTGGACGCTGTGAAAAACAAATTATCAGGGAGCGTGGAATAACGATGAAAACATTTATGGACGCAGATTTTTTACTGGGGAGCGAGACGGCGAAGACACTTTTCGCTAAGGTGAAAGACTTGCCGATCATTGACTACCACTGCCACTTGGAGCCGAAGGAAATCGCGGAAAACAAGCGTTTCCGCAACATTACAGAAATCTGGCTGGGCGGCGACCATTACAAATGGCGGCTCATGCGCGCGAACGGCGTGGACGAACGCTTCGTCACAGGCGACGCGCCGGACTACGAGAAGTTTGAAAAATGGTGCGAGACGATTGAAGATTGCATCGGCAGCCCGCTGTACCACTGGACGCATCTGGAGTTGCAACGGTACTTCGACTACCACGGCTTGCTGTCGAAAAAGACGGCAAGGGAAGCGTGGGAGGTCTGTAATGCTGTCATCGCGCGGGAAGATTTCTCCGTCTGGGCGATTTTCGAGAAGTTTAATGTCGAGTCCCTCTGCACGACGGATGACCCGGCGGATTCATTGGAATACCACAAGCAGATTGCGGCCAGCGGCATCAAGACAAAGGTGCTTCCGACCCTGCGCCCCGGCAAGGCGATGGCCATCGCGGATGCGGGTTTCGCGGCGTATGCGGCGAAGCTGACGGCGTTAACAGGCGTGAAGGTCGATTCTTTTAGCAACCTTTGGGCAGCATTGGACAGCCGTATCGATTTTTTCCACGAGAACGGCTGCCGCCTGTCCGACCACGCGCTCGACCCGCCCGTGTTTGCCCCCTGTGACGATGCGCAGGCGGATACCATCGTGCAGAAAGCCTTGCGCGGCGAGGCCATCTGCACTTGTGAGGACGCACAGTTCAAAACGGCGTTGATGCTCCGCTTGGGCAAAAAGTATGCGGCATTGGGCTGGACAATGCAGCTGCACATGTGCGCGCAGCGGAACAACAACTCCCGCATGTTCGCAGCCTTGGGTGCGGACAAGGGGTATGACACAATGAGCGACACACTCGTTGTCGCACCAATTGCACAGTATCTGGATGCGCTGGCGACGGACGATTTATTGCCGAAAACGATTCTCTACAGCTTGAACCCGGCGGCGGATGACTTGCTTGCCGCGATGATTGGCAACTTCCAAGGCGGTGGCGTAAAGGGGAAAATCCAGCATGGCTCGGCCTGGTGGTTCAACGACACAAAGACAGGTATGATTAAGCAAATGACGACACTGGCAAATCTGGGGATGCTCTCCCGTTTCGTGGGGATGCTGACGGATTCGCGAAGCTTCTTGAGCTATACGCGGCATGAATATTTTCGCCGTATCATGGTGAATTTGCTAGCCGACTGGGTGGAAAACGGCGAATTCCCGAACGACGAAGTTAAGCTTTCGGACATCGCATGCGGCATCGCGTACGAGAACGCGAAAGGGTATTTCGGCTTCTAAAACCGGCGAGGGAGGATTCATATGAACAACATTTCGGACACAATGGCCGTAGAGGGTTACGAATGCGTTTCGAAGGTGTCGAACGCGCAGGTGTACGGCCTCTCCAATGCCATAAAAACAAGCGGGTATCCGATGACGACAACGCTCACACAGGCGGCAGCGCTGACCGAGGACGATTGCAAGCGCGCGGTCAAGCTCGGCACGACAGGCATGGGCGAAGGACACGACAATTTCTTGAATGGCGTGGTGGTGCAGTTTGACCTGACCTTTTCCAACAAAGCATGGGTGGAACTGCAACGTTATCACTTTATCGATTTCATCAGCAGCCAATCCTCCATGCACCGCATCGCCCGGTTTGACCTCGACAACCAATACAATGCCTATGTAGACCCACGCATCGTTGCGATTATGAATGAATTGAAGGATGCATATAACAAGTCGAAGGACAAACAGGATTATCTCAAGCTCCTGTATTCCAACCCTTCGGGCTTCATGCTCACCGCGGGGATGACGACGAATTATCGCCAGCTTAAAACCATGTACAAGCAGCGCAAAACGCACCGCCTGCCGGAGTGGCGCGAGTTCTGCGCGTGGCTGGAGACGCTACCATTGTTTATGGAGATTTGCTTCCCGAAGCCCATCGAGGTATAATATGGGAAAGTACACACATGTGATATGGGATTGGAACGGCACGCTGCTGGACGACCTTGCCCGGGCGATGGACTGCATCAACTATATACTTGCAACGCGGCATCTCCCAATTTTATCCACAAAAGCCGAATACCATGCGGTATTCGGCTTTCCCATCATTGACTACTACCGCCGGGCAGGCTTCACGTTTGAGACAGAGCCGTTTGCCGTCCCGGCAAAGGAATACATTGCACGATACCACAGCGCGGATGGCATCCCGATTGCGCTGTTTGATGATGTTGTGCCCGCGCTGAAAACCATCCGCGCATCAGGCCTGCGGCAGGTGATACTGACCGCTTCAAAACTGGACAATCTGTTTTCACAACTCTCACCTTTTGGCATTGAGGGCTATTTTGACGAGTTCCTCGGCCTATCCGACATTTACGCCACCGGGAAAGAAGACATCGGCAAGGCGTATATGGCGCGGAACCCAGATGCACGCGCCGTTCTCATTGGGGATACATCGCATGACGCAGTGGTCGCCTGTGCAATCGGCGCGGACTGCATTCTTGTCCCGCGCGGCCACCACAGCGTGGAGACACTCCGGGCGTGCGGCGTACCGGTGGCGGCGGATTTGCAAGAAGCGGTGAAAACAGTTGTGTGACGGCGTAAAAAAATGGCCGGAAAAGGCACACCGCAACCAAGTGCTCGAAGCACTTACAAACGACGATGCGCAAAAAACCAAGGACATTCTATCAGAACACGCCATAGAGGAAGAAACCGACCTTGACGATATGATAGACAATCTGTTTGCGTTTGTCGAAGGCGAAACACTCGAGTGTAAAGACCGCGTTGCGGGCATCTACATGGTGCAGGTTGTCAAAACCGTGGACGAGAAAAAATATTTTGATTATGGACAAATGCGATTGCGGCCGGGTATTTATTTGCCGCTTATGAAAGAATAATCCCTGCATGCTGTATCAGGAACAATAAAGGGGGCGCAGGTAGTCCACCATGAAGATTTTAGTAAACCATGCTATCAAATTGAAGTATTGTTTATCGTACTTGTGGGTAAAGGCGAAGTATATACCGGGAACGAAACAATCCAATATCAAACCGGCGATATTGTGTTTATCCGTGGAACTTTTCAGCAAAACGCACCGGGAGCCGTCATTCAATATATATGGTTTCCTGGCAATATAGGGATAGGTAATAACGAATATGCGGACACGTTAAAAAGCGGAAAAGCATATAAACTCAAAAACAATGAACAAATACATGAAACATTTGTAAACTCGTTTGTTGTTCAATATAACCCTGCACATATGGCGAAGGACTTTACCTCTTTCCAAACAGAGGCTATGCTTTTTGTCCGGCAAGGTAAAGACACAGTGCTAAAAGATGAAAGCGAATTTGCGTTTGCGGAAGGCGGCCAACTTTTTATTGAGGGCTCGTTTTCTTTCGAATGCGCATCCGGCGAAATACGCTTTATGCTGGCACCCGGCGACGTGTTTCCGCAATCACACTATGACTATTATCGTAGAAAGCACGAGAGTGTCTATTAAACTACGCTACGTTAAAAAAGCTGATGCTTTCGCATCAGCTTTTTTGAACATAACTAAGTAACCGCTGAACAAGGTAAATAAAATTGTTAGGAACGTGTGCTGGCACCGGCAAAAGTGCCAAAAGTCGACGCTTCTTGACGGTTTTCGCACACAACGCAATTTTATTTTTGACTTAATCAGCGGTTACCTAATAATCCAGCAGCACAACATCGTTTTTGTTAGGCTGCTCAGCACTTTCTGTTATACTTATATCCGCTTGAAGCCTTGTAAATACAACAAATTCATGAAGATACCATGCGCTTTCCACCAGTTTTTGCTAATGGCCCATTCCGCGGGATAATCACTCCAGCCCCACGGTATCCTCCATGACCCATCGTCTAACTGCGTTTTTATAATGAAATCACATTCATAGTCAGCGCTGTCCTTGATGAGGGGATAATATTCACTGCCCGGTGAGGCGATGAATTGGGATGGCTTGCACATATAATCCGTATCCCACGCAGCGACATCTGTGCTAACCCACTTTGCAACGGCCGCCCGCAACACGTTCTTCACACGTGCCATATCGAAAAGCGCGTTCTCTCCCGCCGCTTCGCAATCTTCCACAAGTCGAAGGTAGCAGGTAGTGGTGTGCGAATCATTTTCCCGTTCGCCAGCCAAAAGCTGTTCGGCGGCTTCCTGCGCGACGCGGCAACCAAGGGTATATAGAGGACTGTCTTTGTCCGCAAAACGGACGATAAACCCGGCTAAGCAAGCGGTGGGGTTGTAGTCGTCGTGGCAGATGCTGTCACTGTCCATATTCCACCAAGGGGCATGGGGATAGTCATTGTTGCTTTTGACAACCGTATACCAGAACCGCCCATTGAAATCCTGCCCTGAAGCTAAATACCGCAGTATCCCCGTGATGAGAGGATGTGCGCTGTCTGTTAGGCCGATTTCCCGCAGAATTTCCGTGGCCGCCCAGGTTTGGATGGGTGAAGAATTCGGATTCCACGCGTCCGGCTCCAAGGCATGCCCAAAACCGCCGTTGTCATTCTGATACGCGGCCAACGCGCGGCAAACATTTTCTTTTCCGCCATTTTCAAAATGGAATTGCCAACGCGCCCAATCCAGCGGCCGCGCATGCCGCGTTATAAACAACCTTGCCTTTGTGAAAAGGGTTTCCATTGTCCACCTCCTTAATAATCCAACAACACCACATCNTTTTCCGACAGGCCGCTCAACACCTCCGCCGCGCGGTCACCGCGCAGNCCAAGAGACACAGGGGTTTTGATAGCAGTTTCGTTTTGTAAAACGTATACAAAGGCCTCGTCGTTTTCATACCGCAGTGCCTGCGTCGGAACGCTGAGGACATCATCTTTCTTGGACAGGAACACCTCCGCGTCCACAGAATAGCCCATTTTCAACATTGCATCCGCATTCTGCACCATGATTTCCACCGGCACAACGACCTCGCTGCCGCTGGATTTTTCTTTTTCCACCGCGTTGACCGCAATTTTAGAAATCACGCCTGTATACACCGCGCCGGGTAATGTGCTCGTGCGGATGACGACAGGCTGGCCGACGGCAAGCATCGGCGCGTCGTATTCCGACACATCCGCGCGGACGACAATGGCGGAAAGGTCCGCCAGCTTCACCACCGCGCTTCCCTTGGCTAGCGTCGCGCCTGCCACTGCATAAACGGATAGCACGGCACCCGTGACAGGGCTTTGAGTTGCTTCCGTCAGTTTCGCGATTTCATCCTCGATTTCCTCCAGCGCAAGCTCTGCCAGCTTCACCGCATTTTCCTGCTGGGCATAGCGCAGCGCCGTGCCGGTTTCGGACAACTTGTTCTGCGCATTGGCCAAGCGCTTGCCCGCATCGGTCAACTGCGTTTTTCGCGAAGCAAGTGTGTTTTCCCGCGCTGTTTTTTGCAGCAAGAGGTCGTTGTACGCCTCCGCCGCCGTACGGTACGCCGTTTCCGATGTGTCGAACGCGCTTTGCGACAGCAATCCGCTTGCAAGCAAGCTCGCATTTTCATCCCGCACGCGGAGCGCGTCGTCCACGCGGAGTTGCTGCTGCACAAGCTTGCTTTCCACGCTTTGCAAGTCATTTTCTGCGTCGAACACGTTTTTCTCCGCCGTCGTCACCTCGCTTTTGTATTGGAGCAGCTCATTCCCCTCCGCGGGCGTGATGATGCTCTCCAACACAAGCGAAGCATTGTTGAGGTTGATTTCCGCTTCCTGCTTCATCCTCGCCAGCTCCCGCAGTGTGTCCGCAACGTCGTATTCGACAAGCACATCGCCTACCGCCACCGCGTCGCCGGGCTTAACATGTACCGTGGCGGTTGTCTGCGCTGCGTCTAGGTAGAGCGTGACCGTGTTTTCCGGCTCAATCGTACCCTCCGTCGTGACAGACTCGCTGATGTCTCCGCGCGTGACAGTGTGCAGGCGGTACGTCTCCGACAGCGGCGTCGGCTGCGTGGATTGCCAGTAGTAGTATCCCCCGCCCGCGATGGCCGCCACGGCGAGCACCGCGCCGATTGTGATTTTTACTGCCTTATGCATGACCATTTCTCCTTTACGTTACAATGATGTTGGCTGTTTATCATAGGATGATGTAAGCATCGTCCCCTACTCTACGCTTTTCAACGCTTCTACCATGTCGATTTTTTTCAGCTTGCCCGAAGTGATTGCGTTCACGATGGCCGCAAACACAAAGGTCAATATGACCGAATACACGAAGCTGGGCGTCGCCACTTGCATCCCGAACATGAACATATCCGTTTCCACCGTTTGCAATATATATCCATGCAGAACCACGCCAAGCGCCAGCCCCGCGCCCGCGCCAATCACAGTGAGGGCAATGTTCTCCCGGTAAATATACGCGGAAATCTCCCTGTCCGTGAAGCCAAGAACAGCAATGGTCGCCAGCTCACGCACGCGCTCGCTGATGTTGATATTCGTCAGGTTTAATAGTACGACAAACGCCAGCGCGCCCGCCGATACAATCAACACGATGATAACGAAATCCAGACTGTCAATAATGTCCGTGAAGGTCTCCTCCATCGTTTTGGTGAAACCCACGCCGCTCACGCCATTTTCCTCTAGCGCCAGCGCGGCGAGTTCATTCCGTACGGGCTTGGATTCGTCGTCGGAAATCACGAAAATGGAGTTCATTTCCGCCGCCTGGCCGAAAAGCTGCGCATACAGCCCTGGCGCCATATAGATGTAATGCAAGAAATAATGCTCCGTAATGGCTGTGATGGGCACGGAAACAACCGTGTCGTCCGCATTCAATACAATGCTGTCCCCCACCTGCAAGCCCGTCTCGCGCGACAGCTTTTCCGTAATGACGACGCCGTCCGTGCCAAGGGTATACGGCTCGTGCGAGCGCCTATCGCGGAAGACAACGAAACGCGTAAGCGCCTCCGCGCTTTCTGGGACAATAAAATTAACCATTTTCGTATGATTCAAATCCGCGCCCGCGTCCACCGTTTTCTGCCGTGACAGGAGCTGTGCCTTGACATGCGTGTTCGAGGCCAAAATATCCGTCACATTTGTCAAATCCGCGGCTTTCGCATTGTCGCGGAAAGAAACCGTCATGTTGTAGTCATTGATTTCCCCGAATTGCAGACCAATAATACCGGAGATAGAATCCCGCAGGCCGAAACCCGTCACCAGCAGCGCCGTGCAGCCGCTAATGCCGATAACCGTCATCAGGAAACGCTTCTTATACCGCGTAAGATTACGGATGGTGACCTTGTAGGTGAAGCTGAACAGCCGCCAAACAACCGTAATGCGCTCAATCCATATCCGCTTGCCAGCTTTGGGCGCTTTCGGGCGCATCAGCTGGCTCGGCACGGCGCGGAGTTCATTCAGGCAGGCAAAGAGTGCGGCAAGAACGGTGCTGGCCACCGCCATGGCGACGGAAATTATCCAATAATCCATTTGCAATGGTACGGAGGGCGGCGGCGTGGTGTATAACATATTGTACGCGTCGATAATCAGATACGGGAAAAGCTTCATCCCGATGATACCGCCCAACAATCCCCCCAGTAACGTTGGAGCGATGGCGTAAATCAGGTATTTGGAAGCGATGCGCCCGTTGGAATAGCCCAGGGATTTCAACGTGCCGATTTCCGTCCGGCGCTCCTCCACAAGGCGCGTCATGGTCGTCAGACTCACAAGTGCGGCAACGATAAAGAATATCAAAGGGAATACGCGGCCGATGGCTTGCACCTTGTCCGTATCCTCCACAAAACTCTGGTAGCCGGGGTTTGCGCTTCTTTCCAGAATGTACCACTCCGGCACATCCATATCGTCAAGCTGCGCCAACTGTGCAGAAAGCGCGGACAACGCTCCGGACAACTGCATATCCGTTTCTTCCCTCTGCGCCGTAAGGGTGGAGAGCTGCGCACGGATGGCATTCGCCGCGCGGAGCGTTGTTATCCCCGCGCTGCCCAGCGCCGCGTCGGCTTGCGCCAACTGCGCCCTCCCGTCTTGCAAGCTTGCCAACTCCCGCCGAAGGGTGTCCAACTGTTGCTCCAAGGCCGCACGGACATCAGACAAAGCAAACAACCCATCCTCCAGCGCACGTCGCCCGTCCGCCACGTCCAGCAAGCCCGCCGTCACCTGCGCGATGCCGTCCCGCACCTGCGACAAAGCTGCATCCCGCATCATTGCATCCGTATATGCCAACGGTATCTGCTGCTCCGTCTGCCGTAATGCCGCTTCCTGCGTACGGAGCGCCGCATCCGTTTCTTCCAACGAAAAAAGTTGATTGGTCAGGTCATTCCCCTGCATATCTATGGAAGCGATACCATCCTGCACCATGCAGATACCGGCGAAAAGCTGTGCTTCCGCCAATGCAAGCGACTGCGCCTGCATTTCCACATCACCGCGCCCGGCAGCGGTATCGGCCTTGGCCGCGGTGAGCTGCTTCTGCGCGTTGGTCAGTTGCTTTTCCGCGTCATTGAGCTGTACCGCCGTCAAACGTGCTTGCTCTTCCAAATCCGCCTGCGCTGCGCGGATAGCGGCATAAGCCTTGTTCGTCAGATCTCCAAGGCGGATTTCACATCGGATTTTGCCTAAATCCTCCAACCGCGCCGTCACCATGTTTAACAATTCGTCATATTCGTCGGAAAAAGCGGACAGCTCCTTCGTGCCGGTCAGCGTGATATACGCCTCCGTATACACATCCATGCGGAACGCGTCCGTCGGTATATAGGCAAACGCATCAACGGAGCCGCTCCCGATGGAACCGCTGCCCCTGTCGTGCGCCATATACATCGGCGTGACAGCTGTGCCTACGATGGTGAAGGTTGCTGTGGTAAGCGTGGTGCGTATGTCCACGCTTTTGCCGCTGATAAATGTCACCTTGTCGCCGATGGATAAACCCGTCCGCCAGAGGAAGCCACCCTCCACCAGGATTTCATCCCGGCCCTCCGGGTAACGCCCGTTCCGCAGCCACGGGCGGTTGACCCATTCCGACGGGCTTGTGCCCGTATCCAGTGCGCCAAGCTTGAGCACGAGCGAATCGTCCGCGAATTCGAACATGACCTCCGCGCTGTAGGAGGGGAAAACTTGCCGCACGCCGGGCGTTTGGCGGATGGAAGCGATGTCCGCATCGGTCAGGCCAAAAGTGGACACAACGCGCAAATCCATTAAATTCTGTGCACGGAAATACAGGTCGCCCGTGAGCTTCATATCCGGCCCCGTCGCTCCCAGCCCGGCGTAAAACGCCACGCCCAGCGTTACGATTGCGAAAATGCCCAGGAATCGCCCGAGTGTGTTCACTATTTCACGCCACACGTCTTTCTGGAAGGAGTTCAACACAATATCACCACTCTATCGTTTCTACAGATACCGGGTTCGGGTTTAACTTCATGCTGGACACACGGCCGTTTTTGAATTTGATGATACGGTCAGCCATCGGCGCGATGGCGAGGTTGTGCGTGATGACGACAACGGTCATTCCCCTCTCCCGGCAGGTATCTTGCAACAACTTCAAGACTTCTTTGCCCGTGACATAATCCAGCGCGCCGGTCGGCTCGTCACAGAGCAGCAACTTCGGGTTCTTCGCCAGCGCGCGCGCAATCGAGACGCGCTGTTGTTCCCCGCCGGAGAGCTGCGCGGGGAAATTGTTCATCCGTTCCTTCAGCCCTACGTCCTCCATGACGGTGCGCGGGTCAAGCGGCTCCTTGCAAATTTGCGAGGCGAGCTCCACATTTTCCAGCGCGGTCAAGTTCTGCATAAGGTTATAAAACTGGAAAACGAAGCCGATATCGTGCCGGCGGTATGTGATGAGCTTGTTGCGGTTGTATGCGTCCACACGGTTCCCATCCACAATGACCTCGCCGCCGTCGCACACGTCCATCCCGCCCAAAATGTTCAGCACTGTGGACTTGCCCGCGCCGCTGGGGCCTACGATAATGGCGAACTCACCCTTCTTAATGTCAAAATCTACGCCGTCCAGCGCCTTTACAGTAACTTCTCCCATCCGATACTGTTTCGTCACACCGCGCATGGAGATATATTCAATTTCATTGTTATGCATTGCTTCCATTGATTCCATCGCGCCATCCCTCCGGTTCATCAAACAGTCCGCACGGCTCGGTCATGCCGAGGAGCCGCATGGCCATGCCCCTGTAGATTTCTTTGTTTTCACTGAAAAATGCCGTGGCATTGCCCTCCGGCGGGTACTGCCCATCCAGGAAGAACTTTTTCAAATGCATTGTCATACCATACGCGAAGACCTCCGCAACCTCCTGCGGGTGCGCACATGCGAAAATTTTTTCCGCATTGCCCTCGTGGATGAACGGCACGCCGATGTCTATCGCCGCCTGTACAATATTAAACGCAATGTTGTCCCGTAAAGTGACATCCGGCATGTTGCAGAATTCGTTCATCAACAAAACATTGTCCACCTCGTAGCCGAAAATGAGGTGCATAAGTCGATTGATTTTATCCACCGCGTTGCGGCACGGCGCAAAGAGCGCATCCGTGTTGATAGAGTCAATCAACTGCTGGCTCATCATTTGCACCACGGCGGCCAAAACTTCGTCCTTGGATTTGAAATAATAATGGAAGAGCCCCTGCGCGATACCCGCACGCTTTGTGATGTCCTTCACAGCGGTTTCGCGGTAGCCCTTCTCCACAAAAAGCGCGGCGGCGGCCTCAACAATTTCACGGCGGCGGATATCCGGCGGTTTTACGGTACGCATGACGGCGCCTCCCTGTCCATTTATTGAATATATTCAATCAGTAGACCTATGATACGCTTTTGCGCGCGGAAAGTCAAGTGAAAACAGCAAGTCCGGCGGAATATTCCGCCGGACTTGCTGTTAAAGAAAGTACGGCACTACGTACCTAATAAGTATCACAGGAACCAGCTCCCTTGCAGAAGGCGCAGGCTTTGCTTGTTATCAGTTTGGAACAGCGTTTAATGGATTTATATACGTTATAGGATGCCAGCCGTTCGCCGCCGTATGTCGTCAACCAGCTCAAACGCGGCGTTTTGTATCCGCTGCGGCTGCTCCGTGAAGAACTCGACGACGGGCTCGCGCTTCTTAATGTTCCAAAGCCCAGCCACCTTACCGTCCACCGCAATGGATGGCAGGCAAATGCCTGCTCTCGTAATGACCTTGCTCCTATATTCCGCCGGAAGAATCGCGCTCCTATCCACATAGGACACAATCAGCGGGTCGAAGCCCGACAGCAGCGTCAGCGCAGGGATATCGTCTGGTTCCTTTTCACTTTTCACATCATAATAGACTTTTTTGCCCAGCTCCAGCCTTGTGAATGCGGACAAATCCTGCGTCAGGAGTTTCTTTTTGTCGTCCTTCCACAGCCCGAGAAACCACGCCGCATCCTCCAGCGTCGCGGGACCATACGCCGCAAAGAATCGGCGAAGCAGTTCCGGCAACACCTCGTCCGCCGTCTGCGTCGGCTCTGCGTCAATCAAGTCGAAATCACGGCTCATCATGTCACGGAAGGCAACCTTACCCAACCGCGCCAGCGGCACAAAGATACCGCCCCAGGAGGAAAACACCCAGTTGATGGTCTGCTCATCTAGATCATACGAAAAAATGCGCCGCATTTCTGCGCGGGAATACACGCCATCCTCCATCAGGTTGACGACCCGCTCGGCAATCTCCCGTATCTTTTCGTCACCTGCAAGCCACCGGCGGTCATTTTCCGCATGGAGCGCCAACAACAGTGGCAAATCCTCATACACCACGCCATGCAGCGTGCCGCGGTAGAGCCACGTTTTCGTCAGCGCGTTTTTCCACCCCGCAAGACCCGCCCCGCGAATCAATGCGGAAAAGACAACGTTGCGGTGGAACCAACAGTGCATACCGAGGAGCGAATGGGAAAGTTGTTCTATGTCCTCGCAAGGCCGTGAAAGATACAGCCCATGCATACGCTTCCGCAGGATTTGCTCCATTACATCAGCCATGTTGTCACATCCTAATACCGGTTATCAAACACCCGCGTGGATTTCTTTTCGCTCCGGGGCAAGTCACCCAAAGAGACGGCTTTCGCAATCGGCGTCATGCCAATTTTCGTCTTAAACTCCGACGCAACGGCGGATTCCAGCGCCTTGCGGCCGTCCTCCGGCACCGCTGTCTCAAAGAACAGCGTCAGGATGTCGCGCCCGTTCAAATGGTCAATCATGACCTGGTATTCGCTGCTGACGCCCTCGATGGCGGAAAGCATACTGTCCACCATGCCGGGATGGATAAGCACACCCTTTACCTTCACGATGTCGTCCGACCGGCCAAGGATGGTGTCCACGCGCGGGTAGTCCAACCCACAGGCGCATGTGCCTGGCAGTACGCGCGTGAGGTCATGCGTGCGGTAGCGGATGAGGGGTGCGCCCTCTTTTGCCAAGGTTGTGATGACAAGCTCGCCCACCTCACCCTCGGGCATTTGCTCACCCGTTTTCGGGTCGATGATTTCGAAATAAATATAGTCTGTCCACATGTGCATCCCGCATTCGTGCGCGCAGCTCATGCCGATGCCGGGGCCGTAGATTTCCGTCAGGCCATAAATGTCATACAGCTCTACGCCCAATTCATTCGCGATGCGGCTGCGCATTTTTTCGCCCCAGCGCTCGGAGCCGATGACGCCTTTCTTCAAATGAATCTGGTCTTTCAAACCGCGTTTTTCGATTTCCTCCGCCAGAAGCAGCGCGTAGGACGACGTGGCGCAAAGGACAGTGGATTTCATATCAATCATCATTTTAATCTGTTTATCCGTGTTGCCCGGCCCCATGGGTATTGCCATCGCGCCGAGGAGCTCCGCCCCGTTCTGGAAGCCGATGCCTGCCGTCCACAACCCGTAGCCGGGCGTGATATGTACGCGGTCGAGTTTCGTCATGCCCGCCGTTTCGTAGCAGCGCTTGAACATAATCGCCCAGTCGTCCACATCCTTTTGCGTATAGGGGATGATGACAGGCGCGCCCGTCGTACCGGAGGACGAGTGAATCCGAACGATATCCTCGTCCGGCACGGCTTGCAGACCCAGCGGATACGCGTCGCGTAAATCCTCCTTGTCCGTGAAGGGCAGCTTGCGGAAGTCCTCCAATGTCTGGATGTCATCCACGTGGATACCCTCGAACCGCTTCTGGTAAAACGCGCCGTTCATCGCGCGGCTTATGGCTGTTTTCAGCCCGTTCAAATCACTTTGTACATGCATGATACATCGCACCTCCCGTACGGAAGGCCGCAAGATTCATATCCCGGAACCGCTCCGCTATTTTCGTTTCAATCACTTTCTCAAACACATCCGTGCCAAAGGGCAGCGCATCGCTTGCCACCGCTGCACCGAGGAGCGCGACATTCACTGCCTTCGCGCTGACTTCTTTCACAAGCGCCTCACCGTTAAGAATCACCGCGTTGAACGCGTTGTCTGACAAGAAAGCCAGCATGGTTTCCGCTTGGTATGTCCCGCCGGACAGAGAGTCCGTCACGGGTTTAACCGCCGTATCGCAGACAATCATCTTACCACCCGGCGCAAGGTACGGCGTGAGGCGTACACCCTCCGCCGGCTCAAACGCGAGGATTAAATCCGCGCCGCGCATCGGCACCAACGGGGAGTGAATGTCCTGCCCCATGCGCACGTGGCTCACGACTGAACCGCCGCGCTGCGCCATACCGATGGTTTCTGTTGTACGGACATCCATGCCGATATCCATGGCGGCGGCCGCAATCAGCTTCGACGCGAGGACGGTGCCTTGCCCGCCCACGCCCGCAATCATCACACTCACATTCTTCATGCGCGCACACCTCCCATCGCCTTTGCCGGGCAAACCTGCCCGCAGATGCCGCACCCCGTACAGAGCGTGGGGTTGATGACAGCCTTTCCGTCTTGCATCGTCATCGCCGGGCAACCGAGCCGCTGGATACAAAGCTTGCAGCCCGTGCATTTGCTTTCCTCCACAACTAGTGGTTCGCCCTTCTTCGCCACAGCGATACAGGGCGCTTCGAAGAGTATGACGCGTACGCCGGGGATGTCCGCGACATCCGCAACGGCGTTCTTCGCGGCGGCAAGGTCAAATGGATTCGCCCGGACAATTTTCGCCACGCCAAGGGCACTGACGAGGTTGTAAATGCTGACCTTCTCCGACACCTGCCGCATCATGGTCTGCCCCGTGCCGGGATGCGGCTGTCCGCCCGTCATGGCGGTGGTGGAGTTGTCTAAGATAACAACGACAATATCCGTCTGGTTGTACACCGCATTCACGATGCCCGTAATGCCGCTGGCAAAGAACGTGGAATCGCCGACGAATGCGAAATGGCGCACATCCGGCTCCACGCGCTGTAAGCCCTGCGCTACGGTGATGCCCGCACCCATGCAGAGGCAGGTATCCACCATGTCCAGCGGCGCAGCATTGCCCAAGGTGTAGCAGCCGATGTCGCCGGAGAAGACAGCCTTGCGCTTCTTCATGGCTTCCTTAACCGCGTAGAATGACGCACGGTGCGGGCAGCCCGCGCACAGCGTCGGCGGGCGGACAGGCAGCGGCGGCAAGGCGGGCGCTGCGCTTGTTGCTTCTGCCAAGCCCAGGAACGTACGGACAGCCTTTGTCACGCTGTCCACGGTGTTTTCTCCCGCATTGGCAATGTGGCCGGTGCGCTTGCCCTTGATGGTGACCGTGATGCCCTTTTGCCCGCAGAGGTAGATGAGCGCATCTTCGATGACGGGGTCAAGTTCCTCCACGACAAGGACTTCGTCCAAACCCACAAGGAAAGCTTCCGCGAGGTCAGCCGGGAAAGGATAGGCGGAAATTTTCATAAGCTTGCAATCGGTATCCGCGCTTTCCATTGCTTCGCGGACATAGGTGTAGCTTACGCCGCCGCTGACGATACCCTTTTGGCCGCCGCCCGTAATTCTGTTATGTGCATACGCAGAAAAATCACGGCTCATATCCAACAACTGCGCTTCGATTTTCACATGGTTCGCATACGCCAAGCGCGGGAAAATGACCCAGCGGCTGTCCTTGATGAAACCCTCGGCGGGCGCGGGCGCAAACGGCGCGTCATCGACCTCGACCGATGCACAGCTATGGCACACCCGCGTCGTCGGACGAAAAAGCACCGGCCGCCCGTATTGTTCGGAATGCGCGAACGCATCCGCCATCATCGCATAACATTCCTCCGGGGTGGAGGGGTCAAACACAGCGAGCTTGGCGAATTGCGCAAAGTGCCGCGTGTCCTGCTCCGTCTGTGACGAAATCGGCCCCGGGTCGTCCGCGACGACAATGACCATGCCGCCTTTGACACCGACATAATTCAAGCTCATCAGCGGGTCAGATGCGACGTTCAAACCGACCTGCTTCATCGTCACCATCGCGCGCATACCGGCATAAGCCGCACCGGCCGCTGCCTCCAACGCGCATTTTTCATTCACCGACCATTCAACATAGACGTTGCCGGGGTTGCGCTTGGCTGCCGTTTCCAGCACCTCCGTGGACGGTGTGCCGGGGTAGCCCGACACAAAGCCCACACCCGCGTGGAGCGCGCCCAGAGCGATGGCTTCATTGCCCATTAACAATTGCTTCATGTGTATTCTCCCTTTTTACAAATACGTATTCAGACATAAGCGGCATCCATTCCTCCCGCAACAAGCCTGTGATGATTTCATCCTTGTATTGCCCGTCCGCTTTACAAAAATAGCCCTTGCGCCGTTTGCCCTCGATGACATAGCCCAGCCGCTCCTGCATTTTTTGCGAAGCGGTGTTTCCTTCGAAAAAACCGTTTTCCAGTCTCCGCAACCCAAGCGTCTCAAACGCAAACGCAATCCGCGCACCAAACGCCTCCGTACCGTATCCACGCCCGTGGTATGCCTCGTTAATCCAAATGCCACCGCCACCGGCGATTCCCTGCGCTTCATTGATTCTATCGAGGCTTACGCCGCCGATAACTTTGCTTTCAGCTTTTAACACGATTGCAAAATAATAATAGCCCTCTAGTTCACTCATACAATACGCAATGAAGCTCTCCGCGTCCCCTTTTGTATAAGGATGCGGCACATATGCGAGCCACTTCGACACCTCGAGATTGTTCAAACCCTCCGCCAGCGCGTCGGCATCCATAAGCTGCCATTCCCGTAGGATGAGGCGATTTGTTTCAAGGATAGGCATACTAGTACTTCCCTAATATTTTCGCCCGGGCGACGATGCCCTTGAAATCTTCCAGTGACACGCTGTTCGGGATTGAATGGTCACTGGAGAAGATGAACCCGCCGTTTTCTTTCATTACAGGGATAAGTTTATCCATTTCCGCATAGACGGCCTCCGGGTCGTCCCAGAGCACCGCGTTCAAGCCGCCGTGGAACACAAGCTTGTCGCCGAATTGCTTTTTTAATAAAATCGGATCCATGCCCGCCTTGACCTCCAGCGGGTTCAGCGCATCCAGACCCATGTCCACCAGCACCGGCACGATGGGGCGGATGTCGCCGCAGGAATGCAAGTGCGCGTAGATACCATGGTTATGCGCCCAATCAATGGCGCGCTTGTGGTAGGGTGCCAGCAGCTCCTTATACTTCGCCAAAGAGAAGAACTGGTTCTGCTTGTAACCCATGTCGTCATACCAGAAAATCGCATCTGTACGGATGCCCTCGTCCCAGAGCACATCCCATAATGAAATGGTCATATTCAAATAGGTGTCGAACATATCCGTCACCCACTCCGGCTCCTCCAGCAT
>JGI994J12354_10000116_pt1 | contig 72431 bp, 60 predicted proteins | sample IntmicLarv3ML3BL_FD_12354 | JGI IMG/M metagenome (IMG submission 12354) | reverse complement strand
GCCGCTACTTTATCTCGCCGCCCTCAAGAGCGACGAACCTTATCTTAGCATATCCCAACAGCTCGTGTCAACTGTTTTTTGCAAATTTTTTAAAATATTTTTTTATAATTTTGATCAACAAATCATTTGACTTCTGATTCCCCGATAAACACTGCATGAATGACCCTTCGTTTTGAATCGTCGTTTACACAAGTTGACAATGTAATAATTTTTTTGCTCTCAATTTTCCAATTTGTATTATAATCTGAATATTCTTCAACACGTTGTAAATACTTCTCAAAATCTACTTCGTTTTCAAAATTCATCCTATAGCTCTCAAGATTTTCGTTCGTGATATATTGAGAAAAAATTCTGTACTTCTTAATTTTTTTTTCAGTTATTAAATAGATATAACAATGTTTTTCAGTATATTCTCGTTCCGAGAATTTTGAAAGATGCCCAAACATCGAGCCATTCTTCATATTATGCCCGTAAATCACGCTGTGCCTGTCGGAAAATTCAGGTGAATTTCGATAATCCAAAAAAATACTTCCAACGGCACTTTTAGCACCATCAAATGCGTAGTGTAAATATTTTTCATTGTCGTTTCCTTGAACAATCGGAAAATTAATATTAGTATCCGGTATCCACAGCCACGCAACAGTTTCTTGATTTTTGATTATTACAGTTTCAAAATCCACATTAATCTCGTCAGATTTTTTTGAAACTTGGAATACTTCATTTTTTAAATCTTCATACATCACATCATTTCGATGATATTCATTCATTATCATCACTACTCTGTATAAACAGTAAAACAACGTTATTGCAAAAACAAATATAATTATAAACCTTATTTTTCGAAACATTTTCGACTCCTTTCCATTTTCTCACAAAAAAACATCGGAGGCAAAATAACGCTGTTTCGCCCCCGACACTTATAAACTTAAAATTTTTTATTCTTTTTTGGATTTTTTTAAAATTGTGAAAATCAACATAAACAGCAAACCGCAAAGTGCAATCGCCGCCACTGTTGCAAATTCAAAAATCCCAGTTTCGTCACCTGTCGTAGGAATCGCTTCAACTTCAAAATCTGGTGCACCTAAAGCACTGTCGTCATCCTTTACATCAAGCAATGCAATTTCTTCATCTGTTTCCGAAAGCGACTTTTCTTCATTGCTTTTTATATCATAATTTCCTTTAGGATTTAAATCATTGTCTAAATAAGCGTATTTCGTTTCTTTTTCAACTTCCGCTATTTTGACTTGTTCAAGCTCTGTTGTTTCTATTGTCTCAAAAAATCTTTCTTCCGTCAAATCTGTCGGTTCGGTTGTAGACAAATCATTTGTTGGAAGCGGCCGACCCGTTGGTCGGTTTATAGGCTCTTCAGTCGATTCGCCTGTTGGTTCGTTTGTCGGAGCGAAAGTCGGAATGGGAGTTGGTTTTGGAACATCAATAAACCAATTAATCGATGCCATTGCGTTTTGGTAATTGTTGCCTATATTTTCATCAATTCCAATTGAAACTTCTATTCTTCCGGTTTGGTTTGGACTGACTTTTCCGAGCATGATGCCATCATTGGAGTACAACCCGTTTCCATTACCGCGTAATGTTCCATCATAAATTATTCTAGGCGGATTTGAATAAGTGATTTTTATATAAACAAAATCCAACAATTCTTCAATAGCAATTTTGTCTGCAAAATCGCCCTCCGCCAAATCTATTGCTTCAGAACCTTCTACCGGCTCTGCTTTCATATAGAAAACAACGTCCTCTGACGTTCTGTTTTTTAAATCAACTGTTATTCCTTTTACTTCGTCGCCGGGCGACAAATTTTTTGTTGCTTCACCAAAAAAATCAGTAACGACTCTTCCGTCTTTTACGGTATATTTTTTAACATCAGACGATAATTCCCATTGATTATTCGGATCGACATATCCGTCGTAGTTCACTTCCTGCGCAGCCCGTGCGCTGACGTTGACCATCGTGAGAGTGACAAGCATCGACAGTACAGCGACGGCTGAATATTTAATTTTATTCATATAATAATTCCCCCTGCAGCTGTCTTAAAAGCCTTGATTAAAATCCGAGGTGAAGCCGAGCCTCACCTCGGAATATGTTGCTTTATTTTAGTATATTTCAAATGCTTGCATTCCATCAAAAGCGCCGGCTAATTCAAGAGCGCTTGTTCCGCCGGTTAAACCGTAAGGATTGTTTTTAACCTGAATAGCTTGACCGATAAGTTCGATGTCGAAGCCCCATCCTTTAAGGGTATTGCTTACAATGTTAGGATCTGTTTCGCCTGCGAACAATACATCATACCATGTTTCGCCTGGAGTTCCTGTCGGAGCAAACAAAGCTTTGAATTCATCACTATCAAGATCGTCAAACTTTATTCCTTCAAGAAGATTAATTGCATCTCCTGCTGTAAGCTCTTTGAGTGTGCCGTCAGCATTGGTGTAATAGAAGTATCCCCAGTCATATTGACCCGGATTTGGTACTTTGTTTAAGTAAGAAACAAATGTCCAATCGCCTGTTTCTGCAAACGCTCTTTCAAGCATTGTTCCGACGATAGCATAAACTCTCATATGTTCAATTTCATCGTCCAATTTCATGTATTCTACTTCTTCGCCATCTTTATACCATGTAATTTCACGCCAAACACGAAGATATGAATCTACGCTGTTGTCTTCCGCTACGATACGAGCCCATTTGTCAATGTTGTCACCTGGTTCAATGCCAAATTCAACGCCTGTAAATTCGTCACCGTCAATTTTTTCCCAATCGCCTTCTTCATTTTGTTCTTCCAAAATGATTCCTAAACCTTTCAATGTTACGTTGTTAGTTGCCTTCTCTGTCTGAGAAGTAAATAACATCAAGGTTCCGCCAATTGCTAACGCAAGCGCCATTACTGCTGCTGTGATGCTGAGAACTAATTTCTTCTTCATGATTTTTTCTCCTTTTTTTATGTTTTATTTTTTTACTGCCTTAAGTTAGGGTTTTTCTAACACGGACTCACCGAAGAATGCAAATGCTTTAAATAAATCGTCCCCCGGTTCATATCCGTTATTTTTTGATTGAACCATATATGCCGTCAAATCAACGTTTATTTTATAACTAGAAAATCCGGCTTTCAAGAATTCTTCAAGAATTTTACCTTCAGCATTCGGAATCCTCATGTTATTGGCAAAAATCGGCGGAGTTTCCTCCAAATCTCTTTCGTTAATCGGGGCAAAAAGCTCTTTAAGCTCTCCATCATCATTAACATAATAATAATAACCCGTTAACTCATCTATTTTACTTAGGCTCCAATTTCCTCCCTCACCCGCGCTATCTAATATATCACTTATAAAGGCTTTAATTTCATCATCATCGATCTCGACCTTTGTGCCATCATCCTCAATAAGACAAATTTCAGCTTTTACAAGCACATATGCGGGACTTCCTCCCACATCTTTGCGAGCTATACTTGGGAATTTTGCAATCTGTTGATTTGGAACGATATTTCCGAATTTAATTCCATCAAATCCGTCCGGCAGTTTTATGACTACCTCCTCAGATTCACCTTCAGGAATAAATATCGAACCATCCCAGCCGTCTGCAGGCTCATAATCACCGTTTAGTAATCCGCCCCATTCCTGTAAGAATCCGTTTAAATTTCCGAATTTAACGGTATTCTTAGCTTCTTTTGTTTGAGCTGTGAACAACATAATTGTTCCGCCAATGGCAAACGTCAACAACCAAATGACCACAATCACGCCCGGCACGACCTTTTTAATCACTTTCCCATCCTCCTTTCTTTATAATAATTGCTCTGCCACTAATCGGCAGCATTCCCCCTCTCAATGGGTTTTGAAATTTTATTATAATATCTTAATCTATTTCATCTTCATTTCCGTCAAGAACCCAAAACGCCTCTTTCGCGTTTTTCGCGTATTCTTCTTCAGAATCGCTCGGATAATTTACCCATGTTTGAACTGCCTCGGTGTAAATTACTATGTCTAATTCTCTTGGGTCAATCACGTCATTGTCTAATGTTACTGCGCTAAACAACGGTTCTGTTGTTTCTCCCGGCTCAAGTATTTTATAATAATACCAAACGCCCGAATTTTCGGGAAATTCTTCCCATTTGCCGTTTGCTCCTCCCAAATTTTCCACTGTGAAATTATGTAAACCCGCCGCTGTTATTCTCACCCAAACTGGAACGTCACTGTCATTATAAACCGTGGGGTCCTTTTCAACCGTGTCATTCTTCTCAATCATCGGGTTTTCGTCAATCCAACTTTCCTCATTCAAATCTATTTTTACATCACCAATAGAAAAATCATTATGCGCCGCCGGCGGAATCGCCGTAAAAATCGCTAACGTACCCGTCACGCATATAGCAGACACCAAAAGTATCGCACACGATAACAAAATGATTCGCGATGTTGGATTCCATTTTTTCATAGCACTTCCTCTTTTCATCTTATTTCTCTGCTTTTTCTTTCGGTGGAGCCATTAACGCCGCAACTATAAAGAGCATAAGCAGCACCGCGATTAATATTAACCCCGCCGCAAAGCCTGTTTTTGTCGGTAATTGCATTAGCAAATCACCCGCTCGCGGCACCTCAAAGTTAAGTGCTTTTCCTATAAAATCTTCATGTTCAATCGGAATTCCGTCCTCTATTTTAACCGCATCGCCTTTGGTTTGAAAGGTTTTGGACTCTTCATCAACAGATATTACTCTGTGAGTAACAGGTTCACTATCTTCTTTTTCAAATGTAATGACATCGCCGACCTTGACACTTTCGGGTTTGGCATTGGTGTCAACAAAAACCAGCGCACCTATGTTGTAAGTGGGAGACATACTTCCGCTTAAAACCGCCATAGGTTTATATCCCAAAATTTGCATCGTCAAAACAGATCCTGCTGTCAAAATTACGGCTATTAATATCATCACCGCCAACAAATTACAAACAAATGCAATAATTCTTTTCATCTTTCAGAATCCTCAATCAATAATCGAGCCATTAATAGTTATCGTATATATTTTGCTTTCATCACTGTTTTCAAATCGTGTCAGAACCGAATAATCCTCTTCATCACTGCTGTCAACGTTATATGTCCATGTTCCCTGTGCCAATCCCAGAAGCTCGTCGTTTGTAACGCCCGAAATTTTCCAAACCTCCGCCAAGCCTCCGTTGGCTATGCTCAATGTCGCCAATGCTTGGGGCTCGCCAAATTCATCTACACGATTAACAATTATCTCATGAACAATCGGAGTTCCGATTTCATTTTTCGGAGAATCCAACGGAATATATCCGAATTTGTTTTTCTTCACGCTCGTTGAACTAAAATATCTGTCCTCTACCTTTTCATTTTCAATTGCAACTTCACCCGAAAGATTTGTTTTTGTAAGTTTAATCTCTCCGTTTTCAGGTGAAACGATTTTACTTTTATAACGCATTGTCTCTAATTCTGTAACTTTATAGCTATAACCTAATTCCAATCGATTAAACACAATTTCATTGTCTGAAACCAGGTCGAAATCGTAAACCATTTCCTGCACCCACGATCTTCCTGTCAAGCTTCCATCGCTGTCAAGCTGGTCTAATTTAAACAGGAAAATCGCCTTTCCCTGAGACAATTCATATTGCTCACCAACCACATTTTTAGTTACCTTAATTTCACCGAGCTTTTGCTCATTAAAAACATAAATCGTCCGTTCGTTTTCATGAAAAGCGTTAAAATGAGCTTCTGTGCCATATTCGTCTGCCTTAACCCACTCAATACCGCCGCTTCCACCCGATGTTGTCTTGAAATAAATCGGATCAATTGGTTCATATCCCGCTGTTTCCTGCTCTTCTAATATGTAAACCGTGTTAGGTTTAAGCTCTGTTTCACCTGCGACATTCAATATTATTTTTCCTTCAGAATCTGTTATCAAATCCGTTCCGATTTCCGTCGAAAACGCTTCTGTCATAACAAATTCTACGGCTTCAATAGTCTTGCCTGATTTTTTGTCGAACTTAACTATCTCAATCGGTTCTAAAACATAGTTTATGCAAAGCAGATTCTTTATAAAACCCTCTTCTTCATAGTCATACCACATCCAACCCGTATCCTTACCGTGCGAATCCGATGTAGTTTCACCCATGTCACCTATATATTCGGTTGAATATTTTTCAACATCATTTGCGTCAAGAATCGGCGTTTCAATAACCCTAACCCAAACGCCTGTGTTTCCTGCACTTTTATCTAAATTTGTAAGGTCGACATCGAAGCTTTCGCTGTTTAAAACAGAATTTGTAAGCGCAGCAGGTAATTCGGTCGGTTCTTCTGTGCTGTCGTCCGAATGAACAACATAAATTTCAAATTCAAATTCGTCAGTTTCAGCGTCAACACCCTCGGCTGTTTTCGTGATGTTGAGCGTATTTACAGCAACATCGTCAATTCTTATTTTTGCATCGTCATCATAATATCCCGTTCCCATGACCAATTCCCAAACAATATTAGCTGTATTCGTTATAATACCGTCTTCATGCGGTTCTTCATCGTCAAGCGTGAGCGTAAGAAAAATGATTCCTTCTTCCGTCTCAATCGGGTTCAGCGAAGATGAAACAGGGTTACCTGTCACATTATTACGCGCTCCCGTATCATAAGCGACTGTAACCTTGTATTGCAGCACTCCCGGCGAAATTTCAGACCATCCCGGATTTATTAACGGGTCAAACGAAAAATTTCCGGGCATATCATCGGTAAGAACAAACGAGGTTTTATCCTCTCCGAGGTTTGTAATTTCAAATTCATATGTAACCGTTTGCCTTTCGCTTACGACCGGAATATTCACAATCGTGTCAACACCGTCTACAGCAACCACCTTTTTGTTAAGCTCGAGGTCAGCCGGTTTTATCGCTTTTTCATGAGGAACATCAAACAAACTGAAGTAATCATAAAACGGACTTGACGGGGCATTTGTTGATGTCCCGCTTCCCCAGTGCATATTTAAAACGCCATAATCATACGCAATATACCATACTTTATTCGACAAAACCTGTAAATCCACTGTCTGAGCCGGGTTTGTATATGTACCTACCGGTGACATTCCGAAAATCGTACTTTGAAGCTCTACAAGATTGTTATTTATATAACTTTGAGAAAGCACTATTTCAATTTTAGAACCCCCAAGCCCAGCAAAGCTCACATCTGCGGGTAGGTAGAGCAATCCGTCTGAATCGGATTCATACACGTGCCCAACCGGAAACAAAGTGCTTATGGAATACCTGTTGCTGCCTAGCAGATAGGCAGCTGTAAATTGCATTCCCGGAAGCGCGTTTCCATAATAATCTTTACATTCAATGGCAATATATGCCGTACCCGGTGGAAATGGATTAGCTTCGGCAAATGCCTTTTTCTGTGCAAATCCTCCAACCGCCAGCGAAAACATTACCACCGACAAAAGAACAGAAAATATTTTATTTGATATTCTAAGTTTTCTCATTGATTGCATTTCAACTAACCTCCCACGGGTTTTAACAAAACACTTTTGTTTCTGATTGAAATTTCATTACAAACCAATCGAACCTTTTGCGTTCGTTGTAAATTTGTAAACAAAGTTGTTATCAATGAAATAACACGTTATGAATGAATTTAACAGCAAGCCAACCGAATCATTTGGATTATCTTTCATTCGTTTCGTATTGTACCATGTTTTTTTAAAACGTCTACATTTTTTTATTAACTCCATTCCGATTTTCAATTTTTTTGGAAATGCTGTTTTTCGACTTAATTTTTAACAAAAATCAACTTTTGAACTCTTATTCGATTTCGGTGATTATAGCATATTTTTCCAAAAAAGTCAATAATTTTATTTCGAGAAAATTCTAGAAAATTCGTCATTAAAATTATAATGTATTTATAATAACAGTATTCGTTATTTCGTCCCAGTCGACGGCAAAACCGACTGTCTCGGCAATATCCCTTAATTTAAAATAATTATACCCGTCAATGTTATACGCCTCAAAATCAACCTGACTACAATTGAAAAATAACAATGAGCTTGTTCTTACAGCAGATTTTTCTTCCGTACCCTTTGGCGAAAGTTCTGCGTTCATTCCATATCCTTTCAACATACTTATAGCATTAAAAGGCGCAAGCCAGTCGACTCCGAACGTGCAGCCGGTTCCGTACAGCGCACTCGAAATATCTCTGAGTTTGAAATAATTATAACCATTTATATTATAAGAATCGAACTCTATGCTTTTCCCGTCCAACAAAATCTTGGATAGTGTCGGCACAGCCGTAAATCTTTCTTCCTTTTCTGCTTCCGACAAGGCAATCGGCTTGACATCCATTACTGATTTTATTTCTGTTGACAGTGTAGTGAACGCTCCGTTATATACTGTATACGTTTCCTTAGGAATGCCGTTTGCCCCAGTCTTTAGCGTATTTTTCATGTAGTCGCCATAAAATTCTCGCGGTTGAGTCATACTCTTTCCTGCTTCTATCTCATAACCATTTTCTTTCCAGTAGTGAAGCGGCAAAACCTCAGCATCTCTGCTGTTTGCCAATGTCTCAAGGCAATGCAGTGTTTCATGAACGAAAACTTCTTCCGGAAAATCCCAATATCTTATGTCAAAGCTATATTCATAGCTTACTTGTGCAAACCCTATGTTTTTATAAAAATTTCCACCCAATCCCAACCAATATTCATCAATCTTAAATATCGGCATAATGACAAATATTTGATTGTATTGTTTTTTTCCTTTCGCCAAATATTCGTCCAAAGTTTCATTTACATCCTTATATGCATCTACCGCATAGGAAGACCGACTGTCACCGTAATTATTAACCACGACCTCACTTATGGATGTCAGCGTCTTTTCAATTACATATGTGTCCTGCGCCCCGATTGTTATCAACCCGCCCGACAACTCTTTAAAAGTTTCCGGCGTTTTCTCTATTGCTTTGTTTATATTATCAATGTCCCAACTTGTCAATCGCCCTTTGTATTTATAATCCTTTTGCCCTTCATAAATCGGTAAAGTGAAATTTACGTTTTGGTAAATCAAATATAAAACATTCCATTCTGTAGTAGGTGCCATGTCGGTCTTTTCTTCTATTTTGAAATTTGAAAAATAAGCCTTCCCCGAACACCCTCCGTAGCTGCTTCCGTTGCATAGCCACACCATAAGAGTTTCGCTATCCCCTGAATTGATTGTCATTTCTAATTCTTTCCACTCGTTTTTGTTGTTGCATTTAGATGTTTTCGTAATGTCAGCTGTGGTCGCAGCTATATACGCTCCGCTGGAGGAATCGCAAGTATTTTTAACCATGCTTTCAGCGTCTTCAATCGAGCTTAAATCCACACCTGATTCTGTATAATAATTATACCAGCCTTCAAGTGTTCCTCTTTTATAATCCGCATATTTCACCATTGCTTTTATTCTGTAGATCGTATTTTTCTTTACGTCGAAAGTTTTAAAATAACTGTTTACCGAATTTTCTTTGTTTTCTAAAAGCAACGATGCTTTTCCATTGTATATAATTGTGTTGTCCCGTGAAAACCCAATGATATTTTCGTCTTTTCCCGTGCAATTCGGAATCCACACATCGTCGTTTGCTTCCGCGCCGTAAACATTCGCGAGCGGCAAAAGCGACGAAATTGAAATTGAGATTACTAACAACAGCGAGAAAAATTTCTTTTTATTTCGATCTGACATTTAAAGTCCCCCTTATTAATTTCAACAGAATATAAAAAGGGCAGAATAATTTCCGCCCTTTAAAATCAAAACTATTTAGTTGTGTTTATGCTAATCGTATTTGTTTCCCCGTCCCATTCAACATCAAAGCCTATAACCGCTGCAATGTCTCTGAGCTTGAAATAATTATATCCATCAATGTTATACGCTTCGAAATTGACTTGTTCACAATTTAAAAACAATAACGAGCTTGCGCGAACGGCTGATTTTTCTTCATCGCTTTTTGGCGAGAGTCTTTCGCTAAGCGCTTCCATTTCAAACCCTTTTATCATGCTTATTGCATTAAACGGTTCTATCCATTCGATTTCAAAGGCACAATCAGTTCCGAAAAGCACATTTGAAATATCTCTGAGTTTGAAGTAGTTATAGCCGTTTATATTATATGAGTCAAACTCAATTCGTTCCCCGTCCAATAAAACCTTTGACGGTGTCGGCAGAGCTGTGAATTTTTCTTCCTTTTCTTCTTTCGACAAAGCAATCGGTTCTATATCCATCATTGCTTTCATTTCTGTCGAAAGTGTCGAAAACGCTCCGTTATATACCGTATACGTTTCTTTCGGAATGCCTTTTGCTCCCGATTCTTCCTTTAGTGTATCCCTCATATAATCGCGGTAAAATTCGCGCGGCTGGATTGTGCCGAACTCAGGTTCATAGCCGGCTTCCGCCCAGTAATGAAGAGGTAAAACATCGGCTCCCCTTTTTATTGCCAAGGATTCAATGCAATGTAATGTTTCGTGAATGAAAACTTCTTCCGGAAATTCCCAATATCTTATGTCGAAGCTATACTCATAGCTCATTTGTGCAAAGCCTATATTGTTATAAAAATTTCCACCCAAGCCCAGCCAATATTCTTCAATTTTAAAAATCGGAAGAATAACGAATATTTGGTTATATTGTTTTTTACCTTTCACTAAATATTCTTCCAAATCCTCATTTATATCCTTATACGGGTCTACTGCATAGGAATATCCGCTTTCGTCACCGTAGTTCCCAACGAAAACTTCGCTTATTCTTGTCAGAGGTTTTTCGATTACATATGTATCCTGCGCTCCGATGGTCATAAGTCCGCCCGAAAGCTCTTTAAATGATTCAGGTGCTTTGCTTATAGCTTTGTTGATATTGTCAATATCCCAGTTTGTTAATCGACCTTTATATTTATAATCCTTTTGCCCGTCATAATTTGGCAGAGTGAAACTTACGTTTTGATAAATTAAATATAAAACATTCCATTCGGAAGACGGCGTCATGTCTGTCTTTTCTTCTATCTTGAAATTTGCAAAATTCGCTTTTCCTGCACAACCGCCGAATTCGTTTCCGTTCCCAAGCCACACAACGAGCTTTTCGCTGTCTTCAGTATTTATTGTCAATTCTAAATTTTGCCATTCTTTTCCTTTGTAGCTCCCTGAAACTTCACCTGAATATTCTGTCGCCGCGGCTATATAGGCACCGCTGGCAGAATCAAAAATAGATTCGAGAATGCTTTCAGCACCTTCAATTGAACTTAAATCTACATCCGACTCAGTAAAATAATCATATAATTCACTAAGCGATCCGGCTTTATAATCTTCATATTTTGCCATCACACTTATTTTATAAATCGTGTTCTTTTTTACATCAAAAATTTTATAAAGGTCGTTCTCTGAAATTTCTTTATTTTCTAAAAGCAATGACGCTTTCCCGTTATAAATGTTCGATAAGTCCCGTGAAAACTCTACAGAATCTGCATCCACGTCTAAATAATTCGGAATCCACACTCTGTTGTTTTCTTCAGCACCTAAAACACCTATAATTGGATTTAACGATGAAATTACCATCGACATTATAAGCAACGCAGATAAAGCTTTCTTTTTCTTACCTTTTAACATTTCAAACAACCTCCCTTTTTAAAATTTAAAGGCGGCAAAACGCCGCCTTTTATTCATTGTTTATCGTTGATTTCACGAAACGCATGTTCCGCCGCCTCATATGGATAACCTTTTCTCAATAAAAAATCTATTGCTTTTCTTCTTTCGTCAGACCCGAAACGCGGACGTTTTTTCATCAACACTCTCAACGCCGATTCGGCATCACTTTCTCTTAACTCGGCGTCAACGACACATTCTTCGATTATATCGCTGTTGACACCTTTTTCTTTAAGCTCACGAATTATTCTTTCACTTCCAAAGCCGCTTATAACGGTTTTGTCGTGAATAAACATTTGACTGAATTTAATATCGTCAATATATCCATAGCTTTCCAGTCTTTCTATAACAAACCGCGAAACTTCATCGTCGAACCCGCTTTCTTTAAGCTTGTTCTCAATTTCAGCACGGCTTCGGGCGCGATAGGATAAATATCGCACCGCTGTGTCCCGCGCTTTTTCATATTCACCGTTTTCAATAAATGCGTCCATTAACTGTTATTGTAATTTGCTTGCATCGACTTCGTTTATTTTGTCATAGTTGGGGTCACCTATATTAAAAGTTTCCATAAGTCCGCTTATAATCGTGTTTACCATAGTGTCTTTAACTGATTTTTGATAAGCTTCCGTTTGTTCAACTTCAAGTGCTTCATAATCAGGCAGAACAATGTTGTCAAGTTTTACCACTGCATATTGATAAACAGCAGGGTCGCCTGTTTCTTCATTCGCTTCAGTAACAACAATTTCGATAACTTCGCTTACCTGACCTTCTGTCATTTCATAAATTTGATCAATAACCTTTGCAAGTTCTGTAACACTTGACGCCGGAACAGGTTGTTTGCGAGGATCTTCTTGCGGTTCGGTTTCTTCTTCGGCATTTGTTTCTTCAATTTCTTCGCCGTCCGCATGGTCATGTCCTTCGTGTTCGTCAACTATTTCGCCTGTTTCATCGACAGCTTCTTCCGATTCGCCAACAACTTCACTCGGCTCTTCATCGACTTCGTTCGGCTCTTCAGAAATTTCGCTTGATTCTCCAACCTCTTCGTTAGGAACAATCGCGCCGCCCGCATATTCATATTCTTCTATCAACGAATAAAAATCCTCGCCGCGTGCTGCTCTGAGCTGAGCTAAATCAGCATTATCTCTGTTATCTGTTATAATATAATTGATGTTATAATCAATTATTTTTGTTTTGTTATCAACAAGATATTGTTCATAATATTCTTTCGCTTTTTGTTGTTCTTCTTCAGAACCCTCAAAATCGTATTCTTTCGTTATGTCTTCATACAGAACGTCGCCTAACATCGAATTCTCAAAAAACTTGAGAACCTCCGCATCCTTCATTCCGATTTCTTCTTTTTGCGCTTTCGTAATGACACCTACGCCGTTTTCACCATTCCAAAAGCTTTCAAAACTTTCTTTTGCGTCTGTTTTCTGCTCTTCCGAAATTGTTAAACCGCGGTTTTTGCATTCTTTTTCTATTACTTTTTGATTCACAATCATGTTAAGCGCATCATTTCTTGCAAGATCCGTAAATGTTTCGCCGTTTTCGCCAATTTGAGATGTCCAACCCATTCCGTAATCTATGGCATACGTTCTGTAGTTTGCCATTGAAATCGCCAACGAGAGCTTGTACTCTTTTGTGTTTACAGATTTCCCATCAACCTTAATTACGTAGTCATTCGCCATGACTTGATACGTTACTGCCGTGGCGAGCGCCGCAACAAGAACGAGGCACACAAGCGCCGTGATTATGTTGTTTCTTCTTCTGTTTGGATACTGCGGTTTTTTCTTTGCCATGTTAATATTACACATCCATTCTTTAGTATTTTGTTTTCTGAAAAGTATTATAATAAATCCGACGGAAATTTACAAGAAAAACTTTTTTAATTTTTCGTGAACAATTGTTTGTTTTTTTGAAACGCCTGTGCTATACTTAGAAAAATTGGGCGAGCTGAGAGGAGAAACTCAAAAATGAGAAAAAAAAGCTTTGATTTATCGGTTAAGCAGAAAGAAGTTTTCAACTTCATTAAAAAGGTTATCCGTGAAAAGGGTTATCCGCCGTCCGTTCGCGAAATTTGCGAGGGAATCGGGTTAAGTTCCACCTCAACGGTTCATATGCATTTAAATCAACTTGAAACAAAGGGATATATTCGTCGTCAGGAATCCAAAAACCGTTCTATAGAAATTTTAGAACAAAATTTTTATACACCGAACAGAGAAATGGTTTATCTTCCGATAGTGGGTAAGGTCGCCGCGGGAGAACCGATTTTCGCCGAGGAAAACATAGAAGACACATTTCCTCTTCCTCTTGAATATTTCAACACAAACGACGTTTATTTCATGCTACGCGTTCAAGGTGACAGCATGGTTGAGGTTGGAATAAACAACCGCGACATGCTCATTGTCCGCAAGCAGTCTTTCGCCAAAAACGGTGACATTGTAGTTGCTTTAATCGACGATTCTGCAACTGTCAAAACTTTTTATAAGGAAAAGAATCGCTACAGACTTCAACCCGAAAACAAATATTACGAACCTATAATCGTTGATAACGTCGAAATTTTAGGCATAGCCGCGGGATTATTCAGAACATACAGGTAATTACGTCTGCATAAGCATCATTTCCATCGTCATCGTAAAATTGCCATTGCTTTTCAATCTTCTTCCTGCCAAACGTGCGGCATCAAAACCTTTTAATGCTCTTTCTGTCCCGATTTGATATGCTGTTTCTTTTATTGCTGTTGTCATATCTTTTTGAATTATGTGTTTTTCACTTTCTGTTTCGGCGCAAACCGCCACGTCACGAAACCACATTTCTGCAATGTCGAAAACATCCTGCATGTTTTCTTTATATTCATCAAACATTTTTGCTGAAAGCATTACATCAACTATGTCCTTTTGATACAATCCTCGAAGCAGCTCAGTAATTTTTCTTCGTGTTTCCATGAAGTTCTCATCTTCGATGATTGAAAGCGCCCGCCCGATGTTTCCTCTCGAATAGGCGGCGCAAAAATGAGCCGTTTGTTCGTCGGCTCCTGTTCTTTCCCTTACACACATTTTAACCGTCTCGAAATCGAGCGGTTTCATTTTCAACAAAACCGCACGGGACAAAATCGTCGGAAGTAGCGAACGTGAGTTGTCGGCAAGAAGCATAATCACACCGTAGGGAGCGGGTTCCTCAAAGGTTTTAAGAAGCCCGTTTTGCGCTTGAATCATCATTTCTCCCGCGTTTTCCACGATAAATATTTTAAATTTATATAAATATGGTTTAGTTTCCATATTTTTTATTATTTGTTTACGAATATCTTTAATTCCCACATTTTTTGTTTCTTCGGGTCTTACGTAAAATGCATCGGGATTGTTCCCCGAATCAAACGTGCGGCACGACAAACAAACGCCGCAGCTGTCGCCGTCAGCGGAAGCGTTTTGGCACAGCAACGCCTTAGCAAACGCGTTGGCTAACCGCTTTTTACCTATTCCTTTAGAACCGTCAATTATATAAGCGTGAGAATTAGTGCCGTTTACAACCGAACGGCGCAAATTATTTATCAACCTTTTATTTCCGGCTATTCCCGCGAAATTTGCATCTTCCACAGCTTATACCTTCTTAAATTCTTCTACACCAAGAACAAAAATCGTTGCGCCGCCAACCGTAACTTCAACCGGATATGGCGTATAGTTTTCCGCCGTGCTCATATGTGATGTATTTACACCCGCTATCTGTCTGCGTGCGCGGCATTTCTTTTCGATAATGCTCATAAGATTCGGTATTCGTTCCTCATCAACGCCGCAAATCAACGTCGTGTTTCCCGAACGAAGAAAACCTCCCGTCGTCGCGAGTTTCGTGACTTGATAACCGTTTTCGTTCAGGTGATCCATCACATTAAAGGCGTCCTCATCGTTAATTATTGCCATTACAAGCTTCATTTGCCCTACCTCCTTAGATTTATAATTTCCTTTATCTGCGAATGAATATTCGCTATGGTTTCCAAAGCATCAATAACTACTATTCTCTCAGGAAACCGTTCTGCCAAATTTAAATATCCACTTCTTACTTTCTCGAAAAAAGCAGAACCCTCTGCTTCCAAGCGATCTGTCGCTTTTATCGAGTCCTGCCGCGCTTGCCTTCTTTCGACGGCGGTTCTCGGCAAAATGTCAAGTAAAAATGTTATGTCGGGTGTTTTTAACGGCGACACGGCAAACGAATTTATAAGTTCGACCGTTTCAACCGCCACACCCCTCGCCGCTCCTTGATAGGCAACGCTTGAATCGACAAATCTGTCGCAGATTACAATCTTTCCTTCTTCCAAAGCCGGTTTAATAACTTCGGCGACAATCTGCGCCCGTGAAGCGGCATAAAGCATCGTCTCGGTCATGTCCGACATTGATGTATTATCTTTATTTAATATAATTCCCCTGATTTGTTCGCTTATAACATTACCGCCGGGCTCCCTCGTCATAAGCACTGCGTTTTCGCCGTAAATTTCACGCAAATAATCGGCAAGCATTTCCGCCTGTGTGCTTTTTCCGCAACCGTCTATTCCTTCAAATGTAATAAACATAATTATTTCACCGCACTGAAATATTCTTCGAAAAATTTATCGGGGTCAACAGAAAGCGCGACATAAGCCCCGCCGTTTTCGTCGGACGTAAACTTTGTCATTCCCGGATATAAATCGCTTTTATAGTCAACGTCTACTTTGCCGCGTTCAAAGCCGCATATGTCTTTATTAAACATAACGGCGGCGGCAAGCGGATCATGAAAAAATATTTCTTCCCACCACCATGACTTACAAAAATCATGTACGGGCTTCATTACCTTAATATCAGTAATTTCCTTGAACTTTTCGGCGTTCATTTTAACCTGAAGCGTGACATTTGTTCCTATTACATAATGTTCTTTTACGCCTGCGTCAAAAACAATCTTTGCCGCATGAGGATCACAAGCGATGTTCCACTCGTTTCTCGGTCCAATTTCAAAATGCGTTGAACCAAAAGCTCCTCCCATTATATACATATCTTTAATCAATTTCGGAATCTCCGGATCAACCGAAAACAGCAGCGCAATGTTTGTAAGCGGTCCGATTGGAAGAAGAGTCACCTCACCCGGATTTTCACGAATAGTTTTTCTCATAAACTCGATCGCTTCATACTTTGGAAATTCACCTTGAACAGGCCAAGCACCCAAATGATCGGCTTGCTCAACTCCGGATTGAACATCCGCACAAATCAACGGATTGCCTGCTCCCGGATAAATCGGAATGTCACCACGCCCCATGTTTAAGCACATCGCGCTTACCATTTTTGCTCTACGCTCAACATCGCCGTTTACCGTAGTTATTCCCAAAATTTCGCAATCTTTCTTCATTAACAAATAGGCAAGAGTTATTGAGTCGTCAATGTCGCCGCCTATATCTGTGTCAAGAATTATTTTTCTCATTGGAATTCTCCTTTCAAATCTCTTATTTCATATTATACAATAGTCAACCATTTAAAATCAACTTAAAATTACAAAAAAAAATGTTGACACAGCATTCATTTCGTTGTAGACTATCTTTTGCAATCATTTTGCGGGTGTAGTTCAATGGTAGAACACAAGCCTTCCAAGCTTGATACGTGGGTTCGATTCCCATCACCCGCTCACACAGGGCGCTGGTCACAGCGTCCTCTGCAATTTTTGCGGGAATAGTTTAGCGGTAGAGCATCGGCTTCCCAAGCCGAAAGTCGCGGGTTCAAATCCCGTTTCCCGCTTACGAATTTAAAACGAGAGAACCCTGTTATATTAACATATTCAGGGTTCTTTTGAAATTTATATTGATTTTACTTTGCAAAACCACTATAATAAAAATAGCGAAAGCAAAGAACACTCATTCTAACGAACGGATGATAACTATAATGTCAGAACAAATCCAAAACATCAAATTGGAAACAATAAATACAAACCTGTTTTACGGGTCTCGCCACGCGTTGAAAGATGTTTCGTTTAAAATTCCTGACCGTGCCATCACAGCGATAATAGGTCCGTCAGGTTGTGGAAAGTCTTCGCTTCTTCGTCTTTTCAACCGTATGAACGATCTTATTCCCGGCGCAAGAGTGGAGGGTGAAATTCTTCTTGATGACATTTCCATTTACACTAAAGTAATGGACGCTGTTTCTCTTCGTCAAAAGGTTGGAATGGTTTTTCAAAAGCCAAATGTGTTTCCGATGAGCATTTATGAGAATGTCGTCATCGGCCCTAAACATTTAGGAATTAAGAAAAAACGTGATTTAGACGAAATTGCAGAGAGAAGCATTAGACAAGTTTCGTTGTGGGACGAAGTAAAGGATAATTTGAAAAAACCGGGGCTTAATCTTCCTCTCGGCGCACAACAGCTTTTATGCATTGCCCGAACGCTTGCTGTCGAACCCGATGTCATTTTGATGGATGAATCCTGCAGCGCACTCGACCCGGAATCAACAATGAAAATCGAAGAGCTGATGTTAGAGCTTATTAAAAAATATGCTATTATAACTGTTACACATAACATGGAACAAGCATTAAGAATATCAGACATGGCGGCTTTCATGATGATTGATGAAGAAAAAACGGGGATTTTAGTTGAATATTCCGAAACAACAGAAATGTTTTCAAACCCTGTTGATAAACGAACTGAGGATTATATTACGGGACGATTCGGTTAAGAAACGGAGACAGATTTATTCATGAAAAAAATCTCAATTATTCTTATTTATGTATTTTTAATATCAATGTTACTGTCGGCTTGCGGTGAAAGCTCAAAGGACGCGATTATTGTCGCGGGTTCAACCTCGATTCAACCTTACGCTGAAATGCTTTCCGAGGAATATTCAAAGCTAAATTCCGAAATAGAAGTCGATGTTCAGGGCGGTGGCTCTTCCGCAGGTATCATGGCTGTTCAATCGGGAATCGCCCATTTGGGGATGTCTTCCCGCGCTTTGAAAGACGACGAATTAGATTTGTGGACTATTGAAATAGCAAAAGACGGTTTGGCAATAATAATTCATCCCGACAATCCAATTTCCGATTTGTCAATTGATCAGGTTCGTTCAATTTATTCCGGCGAAATTAAAGATTGGGGTGATTTGAGCGAAGCAGACGGAGAAATTTATGTAATAACGCGTGAAGAAGGCTCGGGAACGCGCAGTGCGTTTGAGGAAGCCGTGATGGGAGGCAAGGACATCAGCTCAAAGGCAATTGTGCAAAATTCCAACGGTGCCGTGAGAATGTTAGTCTCCGAAAACAAACACTTCATAGGATATATTTCACTGGGCTTGGTCGACATCAAAGGACAAAAAGCCGTGAACGCTTTAGGTTTGGATGGTGTCGCGCCGACATGGGACAATGTTTTAAACGGCAGTTATTCGCTTTATAGACCGTTTTTGTTCGTTTCCAAGCGCAAACCTGAAGAGCCATCTCAAAAATTTATAGATTTTATTCTTTCTGCCGAAGGGCAGCAAATTTTGGTAAATGAGGGCTTGATTCCCTCTGCGGAAGGATTTTATAATGAAGAGTTTTAAGGAAAAACTGTCGGAAAGAATTTTTCTTGTTTTAGCGCTTTCGTCAATATCAGCGTTAGCTTTGATTACTGTGTTTATCATCATTCAAGGTGCTCCGATAATAGCCAAGGTTGGAATAATTGACTTCGTTTTCGGGATGGAATGGGCGCCGAGTAAAGAACTTTACGGTATTTTCCCGATGCTTATCGGCACTGTTACCGTGACGTTGGGTGCGGCCATTATCGGAATTCCTATTGGAATCTGTTGCAGTATTTTTCTTTCTGAATTTGCTCCGCCTGTATTAAGAGCTATATTTCGACCTGCGATTCAACTTCTCTCGGGAATTCCTTCTGTCGTATACGGCTTTTGGGGGTTGTTATTTATAGTTCCTATGATCCGCAATCATTTGGGTGGACCCGGATTGAGCATTCTCGCGGCTTCTGTTGTTTTAGCCATAATGATTTTGCCGACAGTTATTAGCATATCCGAAATTTCACTCGCCGCAGTACCTCGCCCTTATAAGGACGGCGCATTAGCTTTAGGAATGACGCATTGGCAAACGATTCGTTCTGTTTCTCTTCCAACTGCGAAATCAGGAATAGCTACCGCCATAATTTTGGGAATCGGGCGCGCTATAGGTGAAACAATGGCAGTTATAATGGTAATAGGCAACGCCACTTCCCTGCCCTCTTCTATTTTAGACCCTGTCAGAACCTTGACGACAAACATCGGAATTGAAATGGGCTATGCTTCGGGTGAACACAGAGAGGCTCTGTTTGCCACAGGTGTTGTTCTGTTTGTTATAATAATGATTTTAAACAGCACTGCTCAAATTATTGCAGGGAGGAAGAAATGAGATTAAACTCTCGAACAAGCGAAAAAATAGCTAAAGTGATTATTTGGACAGCTGCACTTGCCGTAATGGCAGTTCTTGTGTTCATCATTCTCGACATATTAATAAAGGGATTGCCCATAATTAATTGGCAGTTTCTCACGGACAGTCCGCGTAATATGGGTCGTGAAGGGGGAATATTCCCTTCAATCGTCGGAACCTTGGCTGTAACTGCTGTTGCCGTTTTGATTGCGGCACCTCTTGGAATCGGCACGGCTTTCTATTTAGCTGAATATACGCGTGAAAACATTGTCACAAAAATTATTCGTTTCAGCGCGGACGCATTGGCGGGAATACCTTCAATCGTATACGGTCTTTTCGGATTCATCTTTTTTGTAATGTATTTGAAATTAGGATTTTCAATTTTGTCGGGTGGTCTTACTTTAGCTTTTATGATCCTTCCCACAATTATCAGAACTTCAGAAGAAGCAATTATGACCGTTCCGAAATTATATCGCGAGGTGAGTTTTTCTTTGGGTGCGACCAAATGGCAGACAACACTTAAAGTTGTTTTTCCATCAGCTCTCAGAGGGATTTCCAACGGTATAATCCTCAGCATAGGTCGCTGTGTCGCCGAAACCGCCGCCCTTATTTTAACCGCTGGCTCCTCGCCTCATATGCCCTCGTCGATTTTCTCGCAAACTCGAACAATGGCTGTTCATTTTTATTTATTGGCAAGCGAAGGTATTTCAATGGAAAACGCATATGGAACCGCCGCTTTATTAATTATTTTGATATTCCTTATAAATGTTGTCGCTAATATAGCGGTCAACCGATTCATGGCAAAAGGACGGTAGAGTAATGAACCCTAAAATAGTTATTAAAAATTTAAATTTTTACTATAACAACAAACAGGTAATTCACGATTTTAATTTAGAAATTCGTGCGAATGAGATTTTATCTGTTTTGGCTCCTGCAAACAGCGGGATCACTTCGCTTTTGCGTTCGCTTAATCGTCTTTGCGATTTAATTCCCGAAGCGCGGATGGATGGAGAAATTTTAATTGACGGAAAAAATATTTTTGATAAAGATGTTAATGTGACTGAGCTTCGCCGTAAGGTCGGAATGGTTTTTGATGTTCCCACACCGCTTCCGTTGTCTATTTATGACAATGTCGCATACGGAACCAGACTCATCGGCAAAAAAACCAAAAATGACTTAGATGATATCGTTGAACAGTCCCTTATTATGGCTGCACTTTGGGACGACGTTAAAGACAGATTGAACGCCCCCGCCATAAGCCTATCAGGCGGTCAGCAGCAACGTCTTTGCATGGCTCGCGTTTTAGCATTAAACCCCGAGGTGGTTCTTCTTGACCGTCCTTGCTCGGGGCTTGACCCGATTTCTACAGCGAAAATCGAAGATTCCTTAACTAAATTGAAAGAACGCTTCACCATTATCATCGCACCCCATAACGTACAGCAGGCAGGGCGAATTTCGGATAGAGTTGCTTTTATTCTTAAAGGATCTTTAATTGAAGAAGGTGCTCATGTTTTCTCATCACCGAGAGATCAACGCACGAGCGATTATATTACCGGCAGATTCGGTTGACAAAAAACACAAATTAAATCTCTTGACATTTTATATAAAAAGGAGGCAATGCACCATGAGGACAAAATTCGAGGAACAGTTAACACAGCTTAACGACCAATTAATTAAAATGGGCAGAATGGTTGAGCAAGCAATTGAAAATGCCACAAAGGCATTAACCGAGCAAGACATTGCTCTTGCGCAAAGGATTATAGATTCAGACGACGAAATTGACGCAATGGAAAAGGAAATCGAGAGCCTTTGCCTAAAGGTAATTCTTCAGCAACAACCTGTTGCTCGTGATTTGCGCCTTGTTTCATCTATTTTAAAAATGACAACCGACTTGGAGCGAATCGGCGACCATGCTTCGGACATTTCAGAAATAACATTATTAATCGCCGACAAACCATTTATCAAAGATTTAGAACACATCCCACAAATGGCAGCGGTCACCATGAAAATGGTGACCGAAAGCATTAAGGCTTTCGTCAATGGTGATTTAGAATTGGCTAAAAATGTTATCGCAACAGATGACATTGTTGATGAAATCTTTGTTGTCGTTAAAGAAGATTTGATTACGCTTATAAAGGAAAACTCTAAGAACGGTGATCAAGCCATTGATTTAATAATGATTACAAAATATTTTGAAAGAATCGGCGACCATGCCGTAAACGTCGCCGAATGGGTGGTTTTTTCACTCACGGGTAAGCATAAAGATAGCAGAATCATGTAACATGTAACAGGATATGTTTAAAAAAAGATGTTGACAATTCCAAGATTGCATATCATAATAGAAATAAGTTAATACTTCCGGTAGGTAAGGCTACCACAGAGATACGGGTTGCTACCGCGTAATAGTGGAGACACTATGTGAATGGTTAGCAGGTTATATCGAGCTAAGGTATAATCTAATGCAATGACATGCTCTGTGAAGCTAAAGCTTGAACGGCAAACATAGTACGATTGTTTACACATTTTAAATGTGTTCCCTTGTCAATGCTTGTTCATGCTTTGGCAAGGGTTTTTTATATATATAATTCCAATAAAAAAGGATGGTGAGGACAATGGATTCAGGAGACGACTGTCACAGTTACTTTATTATTAATTTCAGAACAGGAGATGGTTGCAATGAAAAAAGAAAAAACAGGCAACACCATTGCCCTCAGCAGGGAAAAAATAAATAAAAGGCTTGATTTCGCATCATTTGCCGAAGTTTCGGCGGTTTTTGAAAACCTCGGCACAACAATGAATGGGCTTGATGAAGATCAGGTTGAAGAAAAACGTGACGAATTCGGCGAAAACAAGGTTGTTCACGGAAAAGAAAAGTCACTTTTTGAAAGAATTGTTTCGGCATTCGTCAACCCTTTTACAGCTATTCTTTCAGCTCTGGCTGTCTTTTCTCTGATTACAGACGTAATACTGCCTCTTTCCGGAGAAACTTCCAAGGCTGTCGATCCTCTTCCGTCACTCATTATTATCACGATGGTTCTTGTTAGCGGCATTTTGCGTTTCGTTCAGGAAACTCGCTCAGGTAATGCGGCAAGCCGATTGCTTGACATGATTCAAACGACGGCAAGTGTGCAAAGAATTGAAGAGGGCATTAAAGAAATACCAATTGAAGAAATTGTCGTCGGCGACATAATTCACCTTGCCGCAGGCGATATGGTTCCTGCCGATGTCAGAATTATCAAGGCAAAGGACTTGTTCGTCAGCCAATCGGCTCTTACAGGCGAAAGCGAGCCGTTGGAAAAACGACCCGATCCAAACATCAGCAACGACAGAAACATAGCAAGAACAGAACGCCAAAATCTCGCTTTTATGGGTTCAAACGTAATAAGCGGTTCGGCAAGCGCTGTAGTAATTACCACAGGAAACGACACTTATTTCGGTTCGATGGCAAAAGCTGTTTCGGGCGAAGCTGTTGTTACCAGCTTTGAAAAGGGTGTAAACTCGGTTTCTTGGGTTTTAATTCGGTTTATGCTCGTAATGGTTCCCATAGTATTTTTTGTGAACGGTTTCATGAAAGGTAACGACCCGACAAGCTGGTGGGACGCGCTATTTTTCGCCATAAGCGTCGCAATCGGTCTTACACCGGAAATGCTTCCGATGATTATTACGACTTGCTTGGCTAAAGGCGCAGTCGCTATGTCTAAGAAAAAAACCATCATAAAGAACCTTAACTCTATCCAAAATTTTGGCGCGATGGATGTTCTTTGTACCGATAAAACAGGAACAATTACACAGGACAAGGTTGTTTTGCAATATCACATGGATGTTCACGGCAACGAGGACTTGCGTGTTTTGCGCCACGCGTTTCTAAACAGTTATTATCAAACAGGGCTTAAAAACCTTATGGATATAGCAATAATAGAACGTACCGACGAGGAAAGCGAAACACAGACGTTTTTAAAGGGTCTGTTTCTTTCCTTTGAAAAGTTAGATGAGATTCCTTTCGACTTTAACCGCCGCCGAATGAGTGTCGTGGTCGCCGATAAAAACGGTAAAACGCAAATGATAACCAAGGGTGCAGTCGAGGAAATGCTTTCCATTTGCAAATTCGCCGAATATAAAGGAAATGTTGAACCTCTTACCGATGAATTGAAAAAAGAAATTTTAATGACTGCCGACGATCTTAATGACGATGGCATGCGTGTTTTGGCGATTGCTCAAAAAACCAATCCCTCCCCTGTCGGCGCATTTTGCGTAAATGATGAGTCTGACATGGTCTTGCTCGGCTACTTGGCGTTTCTTGACCCGCCTAAAGAAACAACAGAGGAAGCTCTTGAAACACTCAGAGAGCATGGTGTTGTCACAAAAATTCTCACGGGCGATAATGACAAAGTCACGCGCTGTGTCTGTAAGCAAGTCGGTTTGAACGTGGACAATATATTGTTAGGTACAGACGTTGACAACATGACCGACGACGAGCTTAAAGAGGCAAGCGAGACAACAAATGTGTTCGCCAAGCTTTCGCCCGACCAAAAAGCGCGAATTGTAAGACTTTTAAGAGAAAAAGGACACGCTGTGGGCTATATGGGCGACGGCATTAACGATGCCGCCGCAATGAAAGCAAGTGACATCGGAATTTCCGTCGATACGGCTGTTGACATAGCGAAAGAATCCGCTGACATAATTCTTTTGGAAAAAGATCTTACCGTGCTTGGCGAAGGTATAATCGAAGGTCGTAAAACCTATGCCAATATGATAAAATATATTAAAATGACTGCAAGCTCAAACTTCGGAAATATGTTTTCGGTCGTAATCGCAAGCGCATTAATTCCGTTTCTGCCTATGTTGAGCGTGCATATTCTTTTGCTTAACCTTATTTACGATATTTCATGCACGGCTATTCCTTGGGATAATGTCGATGTTGAATTTTTGAAAGTTCCGAGAAAATGGACTTCTTCGGCAATCGGAAAGTTCATGATGTGGATAGGTCCGACAAGCTCAGTTTTCGACATAACAACCTATTTATTGATGTATTTTATAATTTGCCCTCAGTTTGTTTCCAACGGTGTTCTTTTCCATGCCATTCCCGAAACCGAAGTCGGCATAAGAGCAGCATATATTGCAATGTTTCAAGCGGGTTGGTTTGTTGAATCAATGTGGAGTCAAACCTTGGTTATTCACATGATTCGCACGCCGAAGATTCCGTTTATTCAAAGCAATGCTTCGTTCAATGTAACTGTTCTTACTTTTGCCGGAATATTGCTTCTTACGGCAATACCATTCACAGCGTTCGGTGCGTCAATAGGACTTGCGCAACTGCCCGGGCAATATTTTTGGTGGCTTGCCGCGACAATTGTCATTTATATGGCTTTGGTTACTGTTTTGAAAAAAATCTACATCAGAAGATATGGTGAATGGTTGTAAGTAATTATTTATACAACGCCGCGTTGACATTACGCGGCTTTTGTATTATAATCAGCGAAAGAGATTTTAACGACAAGAATAAGGAATAGGAGTTGAATTACTGTGATGTCTTTTATAAAAAAATATATATTTGATAATTCAGAGAAAAACCCTGCGGCAGCGCACATTTTCCTTATACTTTGCGTATATACTGTGATAACATTAGCTTACTTTTTATTTTTTATATCTGTTGAAAATGCTTTTATACGTTTGTTTTTAAATTTTATAATTATAATTATTTTTATTGCAACGGAAAGAAGCTCTCTTAATTCAACATTGACAGCGTTTGTCTCACCTACCCTAATAGCCTTAATTCTAATCGCCTCAGCCGCGTTTTTAGGCGGTGACAGCTTGCTTTTCATCTATTCAAGCTGTGTCGCTTTAATTTCGCTCACTTATTTTTCGGCGAAAGGTCTTGCTGCGCACATTATAACAGTCGCTGTCTGCATTTCAGCCGCACTTATTGCAAAAGGTATATTTTCAAACAGCACCTTGCTCGGCAGTGAAGAAGACTTTTCCATGATCTATAACGTAATAATGTTCATAGCTTCGTTGGGTCTCAATGCCTTGGCTTATTCTTTTTGCATTTTTTGTGCAAAGATGACTAACACCTTAATCGAAACAAAAAACGAAGCCAACCTTGCCGCTCAAACAAAAGGAACGTTTTTGGCAAACATGAGCCATGAAATTCGAACTCCCATGAACGCCATAATCGGCATGACCTCAATCGGTTTGTCGGCGGTCGACAACGAACGAAAGGATTATTGCTTCCATAAAATTGAAGACGTTTCCACGCATCTTCTCGGCATAATCAACGATATTTTAGATATGTCAAAAATAGAGGCAGGCAAGTTTGACCTTTCCCCGACTGAGTTTAATTTTGAAAAAATGCTTCAGCGAGTGGTTAACGTCATTAATTTACGAGTTAACGAAAGACAGCAAAAGCTCACGATTTATATAGACAGAGCAATTCCCAAAAATCTGATCGGTGACGACCATCGCATTGCTCAGGTAATAACAAATCTTTTGGGGAATGCAGTTAAATTCACTCCCGAAAAAGGATTTATACGAATCGGAACACAATATTTGGGTGAAGCCGACGACGGCACCTGCACCATTCAAATTTCAATCACAGATACGGGAATCGGTATTAGTCCCGAACAGCAAGAGCGGCTTTTCCGTTCATTCCAACAGGCCGAGGTCAACACCACCCGCAAATTCGGCGGCACAGGGCTTGGTCTTTCGATTTCAAAGAACATTGTTGAAATGATGGGCGGCCGAATTTGGATTGAATCTGAAATCGGCGCAGGTTCAAAATTCGCTTTTACAATTCAAGTCAAACGCGGTGCGGAAGAACAAATCGAAGTCCTGACTTGGGGTAATTTGCATATTCTCGCGGTTGATAATGATCCTTACGTTCTTTCTCATTTTAATGTGATTGCAAAGAGCTTTGGTCTAACTTGTGACACCGCTGAAAGCTATGAAGAAGCTTTAAGTTTAGTTAAGAAGAACGCGCTCTATGATTTTTGCTTCATTAACCATAAAATTCAAAGCTCAAACAGCTTGCTTTTAGCTAAAGCAATTAATGATAAAAGCCCTAAAACAGTTTTAACACTTATGATTTCCGCTTCTGCCTGGTTTGAAATTGAAAACGAAGCTAAAGCGGCAGGTGTTCAAAAATTCCTGTCAAAACCCTTGTTCCCGACATCAGTCGCCGATGTTATAAATACTTCTCTCGGTCTCAACCATAAACAAGATGAGGAATTTAACGCCATCGGTCTTTTTTCTGAGCATCATATTTTATTGGCTGAAGACGTTGAAATAAACCGCGAAATTGTCTTAGCTTTGCTCGAACCGACGCTTTTGAACATTCATTGCGCCGAAAACGGCGTAGACGCTGTTAAAATGTTTTCCGAATCTCCCGATAAGTATGAATTAATTCTTATGGATGTTCAAATGCCTGACATGGATGGTTATGAAGCTACTCGGCAAATAAGATCTCTCAATTTGGCTGAAGCAGCAAGTGTTCCCATAATTGCGATGACGGCAAATGTCTTTAAGGAGGATGTTGAAAAATGTCTTGAGGCTGGAATGAACGGTCATATAGGAAAGCCTCTTGATTTCAATGTTGTTTTAGAAGTTCTTCAAAAATATTTAATATAAAACTAATTTTAAAAGTGAAAGGGCTCTTTATTATGAAAAAATATTCAAAAAACATTATTATGTACGGCATTATTTTATTATTATGCCTTGTTTTCGTCAGTACTTTCAAGGATTATTTCACAAATTTAGGTAAAACTCCCGAAAAATATACTTATGACAAGCTAATTTCTGATTTAAAAGAGGGTTCTGTTGCGTCAGTCGAAATCGAAAGGGATTCCGAAACCTCAAATGCGGGAACGGTGACTGCCACGTTTGTTGAAGTCGAGAGCGATTCTCAGGAAGACTCAAAAGACAAGCAAAGTGTTAAAATTATCGACATAGATGGTTTTATGAGCAACCACATTGATAAAGCAATGGCAGCAAACAGCAGTCTGACCGTTGAATTGTTGCTTCCTCCGAAAACAGGATTGTTAATGAATATTATTGTTCCCATCATAATCGTCGTAATCGGCATGGTAATGTTATTTTTTGTTTTTCAACAAATGCAGGGCGGAAATGGAAACGGCCGAGGTGTTATGGGATTCGGAAAAAACCGTGCAAGACTTGTAACCGAAGGCAAAAAGAAAGTAACCTTTGCCGATGTTGCAGGACTTGAAGAAGAAAAAGAAGATTTGAAAGAAATCGTCGAATTCTTAAAAGCACCGAAAAAATTTGTCGAAATAGGTGCGCGAATACCTAAAGGTGTATTACTTGTCGGTCCTCCGGGAACAGGCAAAACATATATTTCACGAGCCGTCGCAGGTGAAGCTAACGTCCCGTTTTTCAACATTTCCGGTTCTGATTTCGTCGAAATGTTTGTTGGTGTCGGCGCTTCAAGAGTCCGGGATTTGTTTGAACAGGCAAAGAAAAACACGCCCTGCATCGTTTTTATCGACGAGATAGATGCCGTAGGAAGACGCAGGGGTGCAGGGCTTGGCGGAGGTCACGACGAGCGTGAACAAACTTTGAATCAACTTCTTGTTGAAATGGATGGTTTCGGGGTGAATGAAGGTGTTATTATTCTAGCCGCAACAAACCGCCCCGACATATTAGATCCGGCGTTGCTGCGCCCGGGACGTTTTGACAGACAAGTTGTTGTCGGTCGCCCCGACATTAAAGGCAGAGAAGCGGTGCTTAAGGTTCACGCCAAGGGAAAAAAATTGGCTTCCGACGCCGATTTAAAAGTCATTGCACAAACTACATCGGGCTTTACTCCCGCCGATCTTGAAAATCTTTTGAACGAAGCAGCATTACTTGCGGCTCGTGATGACAGCAAAGAAATATCAATGGCAGATTTGCGCCGTGCTTTTGTTAAAATCGGAATCGGCACAGAAAAGAAGAGCCGCGTTATTTCCGAAAAAGAACGCAGAATCACAGCTTATCATGAAGCGGGTCACGCGATTCTTTTCGAGGTCCTTCCAGAAATGGATCCTGTTCACATAGTTTCAATAATACCGACAGGACGCGCGGGCGGCTATACAATGCCCATTCCCGGTGATGACAAAAGCTATATTTCTAAAAAATATATGGAACAAGACATTATTGTCAGTCTCGGCGGCAGAGCAGCGGAATTTATTGTCCTTGACGACATTACCACAGGCGCTCAAGCAGATATTGAACGCGCTACGAAATCAGCAAGAAGCATGGTCACCAAATACGGCATGAGTGATGTTTTAGGTCCAATTTTATTAGGTGATGACAATGAAGAGGTGTTCATCGGCCGTGATTTGGCTCACACAAGAAACTACGGCGAAAATGTCGCGTCGTTAATAGACTCCGAAATACGCCGAATTGTTGACGAAAGCTATCAAGATGCATTAAATCTTTTACGGGAAAACATTGATATATTACACAAAACAGCTGATCTTTTAATCGCAAACGAAAAAGTGACAGGTGACGAATTTAGATCTTTGTTCGGCAAACCGCCTATTCAAAAAGATTTTATGGGTTCGTTAAATGATGGCGTTATTGTCGCCCCGCCCGAGAAAACAAATAAATCACAGGAGGCTTCAATTAATGATTAATTTAAAAGGACGCAGTTTCCTCACTCTCAAGGATTATACTTCAGAGGAAATCACATATTTAATAGACCTTTCCGCTAAACTTAAAGCCGACAAAAAACGCGGCGTTTACGGAAAAAATTTGGAAAATAAAAATATCGCGCTCATTTTTGAAAAACTTTCAACACGCACACGCTGCGCTTTCACAGTCGCATGTTTTGATGAGGGCGCTCATCCCGAATTTTTGGGAAAGAACGACATTCACCTCGGCGTTAAAGAATCTCTTGAAGACACGGCGCGTGTTTTAGGTCGAATGTTTGACGGCATTCAATACCGCGGATTTGATCAAACAGTTGTTGAAACACTTGCAAAGCATAGCGGCGTTCCCGTTTGGAACGGGCTTACAGACATTGACCATCCCACACAGGTTCTCGCGGATTTGCTCACAATCAAAGAGAATTTCGGAAAGCTGAAAGGCATTAACCTCTCGTTTTTCGGCGACGGAAGAAACAATGTGGCGATGGCGTTGATGATTGGTTGCTCAAAGCTCGGTCTTAATTATACTGTAGTGGCACCCGAAGAGCTTCAACCCGACTCCGAGCTTGTTCGCAAGTGTTCTGAATATGCAAAGCTGAGCGGCGGTTCTGTCAAGATAACAGAAAATGTCATGAAAGGAGCGACTGATGCTGATGTAATTTACACTGACGTTTGGGCTTCTATGGGTGAAGAAGATAAATCCGCTGAGAGAATTAAACTTCTGACACCTTTCCGCGTGACGAAAGAGGTCATGTCTGTGGCAAAGGATTCTTCGATTTTCATGCACGATTTGCCCGCCGTTAAAGGCAATGAAGTTACTGAGGAAGTTTTTGAAAGTTCTCAAAGTGTCGTTTTTGACGAGGCCGAAAACCGTATGCATACCATTAAAGCGGTTATGGTCGCGACAATTATAGGTGCTTAATAAAACAGGAGGATTCAAACAATGAGCAACAGCTATAAACGTAAGCAAACACTCAAAAAAGAAAAACAAAGAAAAACAATTATTTTAAGTGTGCTTTTATTGATTACCGTCATCATTGCAACAATTATTGTTTTTAACCTTATAAAGAAAAACTCCGAAACTAATTCATCACGCGTTTACACAGGCGGCGGTCAATCTGTCACGTTAAAAGATGACAGCACTTTTGAAGCCTCTCTCGCACACGACGTTAATAAAACCGGCACATATTCGGAAAGCTCTACCGACAGCGTTACTACTGTCACTTTTACTTCCGGTGATTCTGTTGCAAACGGCAGCATAACGAATGATGTCCTCACCATTCCTCAAGAATGGAACGATGAGGGACACAATCACGAAATGAATTTAAAACTTGCTTACTAAAGAAATTTCGACTAAATAATTTCAAAAGCAAAGGGTCTTGCTTTTTACAGTGAAACCCTTTGTTTCGTTAATGTATTAAAAGAATTTATAAATGTATTATTTTCAGTAACTGTTAATTTTATATTTTTTATAATATTATTAATATTAATGTCGATATTAACAATGGAGGTTGATAAAATGCCTAGGAGATTAAAGAAATACACTTCAAATGTGGAAAATTCACTTATAACAGCTGAGTTCATAGAAAAAAAATGTGTTATAATCGGGAAAAACATCAGGATAGAAAGAGCAAAACGCGGTTTTACCATCGAAAATTTGGCCGAATATCTTGAACTTTCTCCGCCTTATATCGGTTTGCTTGAACGCGGTCAGCGTTGTCCTAGTTTGTTGACGTTGTTTAGAGTTTGTGAGCTTTTCAATGTCACTCCCGACGATATCTTTTTAGAAAAGGATTCGGTTTGCCGCGGCTCTCTTTCCATATCCGAAGTCAGAAAATCATCACCTAAAAGCGGTTATGATGCTGTTGTAGCGTTGTTGACAGGTTTAAACGAAAGCGAGTTGAATTACGTCGCTGAAATGGTGAAAGGATATCGCAAGCTCACAAGACAAGCTTCAGAAAATTTCTATGAAAGCGACGAAGAAGTAAGCTATGAAAAGAAGAAAGGCAAATAAGCTTTTCCATATTTTTATCAATGACACTACCCCCTTAACCTGTTATGATTAAAACAGATAAGGGGGTATGTTTTTATGAACAAAACCATTATTTTAAAGAGTTTAGGTTTGCTAATCGTTATTTTATCAATCGTGTTTTTTTCTTTAGAAATTTTTAAGGATAAACAATCGGAAACTATCAAAGTCAATTACTCAGATTTTTTATCTTTCGCAGATGAAGGAATTGTTTCCGAAGCCATAATTTCCGAAAATCCGAAAATTCAATTCACCTTAACCAATTCCGATAACCGTTATGAAACCGACAACCCGCGCAGTTCAACGCTTAAAGAAGATTTGCTCAAGTTCGGTATAAGTGTCAGCGAAGGTAAATACATATCCACAAGCAACATTTTTCAAACAATTTTTGGGCTTTGTTTCATAGCCGCTGCTATTTTTATCGGATATAAATTCATGTTGAAAAACACCAAAAAAGGTGCAATGGCAATAGAATTCTCCGATAAATCCGAAAGCACAGAGTGTTTATCGAAATTTGATGATGTGGCTGGAAACGAAGAAGCTAAGGACAGCGTCGCCGACATTGTTGATTTTATAAAAAATCCTGAAAAATACTCAAAATATGGCGCGAGAATGCCGCGCGGCGTTGTTTTTTATGGTCCTCCCGGAACAGGAAAAACTCTTATGGCAAAAGCGATAGCAGGTGAAGCTAATGTCCCTTTCTTTGCTGTGAGCGGTTCCGATTTCGTTCAAATGTATGTGGGCGTTGGTGCCTCAAGAATTAGGGATTTATTCGCTAAAGCGCGAGAATCGGGGCGTGCCGTAATTTTCATTGATGAAATCGACGCTTTGGGTAAAAAGCGTTCAAACACTGCTACATGTGGAAACGATGAACGTGACCAAACTCTTAACGCTCTTTTAACCGAAATGTCTGGTTTTTCAAGCTCTGATGGGATAGTTGTTATAGCTGCGACTAACCGCCTCGATACAATCGACGAAGCGTTATTAAGACCCGGTCGTTTCGACAGGCAGGTAGAAATCGGCTTGCCCGACACGAATGGAAGATTGAGTATTTTAAAACTGCACGCCAAAAACAAACCATTATCAAACGACATCAATCTTGACTCTGTCGCCAAACAAACAATTTGTTTCAGCGGCGCAATGCTTGAAAACTTGCTTAATGAGGCGGCAATTTTCGCCGCAAAAAACAGTTTGGAAAAAATCAACGCAAAGGACATAGAACGCGCTTATTATACAATTGTGGCTGGAAGCGAAAAGAAAGACCGAAGCGGAATAAGAGAGCACGACCGCAGAATCACCGCTTTTCATGAATCAGGTCACGCCGTCGCCGCGAAAATTTTGTCGCCCGAAAATACTGTGTCGAAAGTGACTATAATTCCAAGCGTCAGGGGTGCAGGCGGGTTTTGTGTCAACATTCCGCCCGATAAAATGTATTATACAAAAAAAGAGCTTGAAGCTCAAATTGTCGTAAATCTCGCCGGTCGTGCCGCCGAGGAAATTATTTTCGGTTTTGATGAAATAACAACAGGTGCTTCAAATGACCTTGAAAAAGCGTCAAGAATCGTCGCTGATTATATTGACAAATACGGAATGGTAACTGACACCGGCATGAAATTTGTCAACGCGAAAAATGTCGGTGGAGATCATTCGGTTTTTATTGAATATTCAAATCAAATGGAACGTTTCTACAACGAAACAAAAAAGCTTCTTTCGGAAAACAGGAGCAAACTCAATTCACTTGCAAACGCGCTTCTTGAACGTGATTCTCTTAACGAAGATGAAATAGAAAACATTATAAACAATTAAGCCGTAAAGTCATTGAAACACTTTCTTTTTTCAAACCGCGCCTATATGAAACAACATATGTGATTGTGTTTCTGCTTTCATCATAATCAATCATCATTCCTTCCGCCGACGCGATTTGCACGGGACTTCCGCTGTCTTCTTGAATTCCGCCGTTATCATAATAAATCCGTGTTTCGTCACCATTTTCAATATCACAAATCACAATCGTATTTTCGTCATTAAATTTTTCTATTTTTATAAGTCCTGCCGCGTCGTTTTGTCTTAGCTTGGCGTTGATATACTCAACAGCTGTTCGCATTTGCAATTGGGCATTTTTCTCTGATATTACAATGCGCTGAGCTTTTGACGCGGCAAAAACAAGTGTGAAAGAAGCAGCGGCGAGTACAATCGCCGCCAGCCCCGACATAAGTGCTTCAACAGCCGACGACATTCTCAATTCTTTAATAAAAAACTTTTTCATCTATATTTCACCTCAATATAAGGCATTATATCAGGAGCATAACTGCGATATTGATATATATATTTTTCTCGCTCTAAAACAACACCATAATGCCTCGCGAGATAGTCAATATTCTCAGGATATCGCCCTTCTAACACATAACATTGATTAGACGCTTCTTTTATAAGTGCCGCCGCGTTTTTTATCCTCACCTCTTTCGACTGTCCGTAAAAAGAGGATGCCGACACAAACAATATCAACAAAAGCGTCACTGAAAGCATTGTGTATAAATATTTCACGTCGATCACCTTATTGAATTCATTATGCTTATAAGCGGAAGCATTACCGAAATTATAATGCCGATTATTATGACGGATAAAAAAGCCACCGTAAGCGGTTCAACAACACCACAAGCCCTGTCAACGGCATCATTTGCTTGTTTTTCATATATTTCACATGCTTTTTCAACCTGTTTATCCATTCTCCCCGCCGCCTGACCTATATAAAGCATTTGCAAAAACAAACCAGGAAACAATCCCGAAAATGCCGCTTCGACACTCTCCCCTGCTCTGATTTTGGCGGCGGCCTCGCGAATTTCCGATTCTATATATCTGTTTTCGACAAACACAGCTGCTTCTGCCACAGCGCCGGGAAAGTTTACACCCGCGTTTAGTAGCACAGACAGTCCTCTCGAAAATTTCGAGACAGCGTTTTTAACAACTATTTCTTTCAACAAAGGCATTTTCATTTTCAACTTATCGAAAACCAACGCACCTTTTCTTATTTTAATCCAAGCAGAGGCAAAAAATACCGCAACAACAGCCAACGCCGCTATCAACAAAAAGCTTGTGTTGACTATCGTTATTGTCTTATAAACCGCGTTTGCCGCCGTCGGAATCTTCCCGCCCATTGAATTGAGAATGTCCTCAAACATCGGCAAAATTTTCAGTGTAAGAGCCAAAGTTACCACAATCGTAACCACAACAAGAACGGCAGGATAGATCAAAACCGATTTTATTTTCCGTTTCATTCTTTCTATCTGTTCAAAATAATCGCAAAGCTCAGAAAAAGCCGATTCAATAGTAAGTGCTTTATTCACACGGCTTAAGACAGTTACCGTTTGATTTCCGAAAACATGACCGTACATTCCGAAAGCCTCTGCAATAGTATACCCTTCGTTTAAACGCTCGCATATTTCCGCAAGTGCGTTCTTTATTTGAACATTTTCAATATGTTCAGAAAGCTGTAGAATTCCATTTTCGGATTGAATCCCCGAAAAAAAGACAATATTCATCTGACGAAAAAGCTCTGCAAGCTCGCTCGGTTTTGTTTTCTTATAAATTTTTCTTGAAAACACGGTTTTTGACGAAAACACCGAATTCTTCTCAAAGCCTTTTTTTCTAAGGAATTGTTCCACATTTTCCTTAGAAGCAGCTTCTCTGTGTCCGCATATTTTCCGTCCTGCCGTGTCAAGTGCCATGTAAGTGAAAACAGCCATTTATATACCTCATGTTTGAGAAACCTGCCCGACAAAGTGTCGGACAGGTTCTTTTTTTCTTAATAATAAAGCTTTAACGAGTTAACATAATCCAATCCTTTTTGGTTTATCGTATAATCGGCATCTGTTGTCCATTGAGTGAGTTTCTCGTTATAATATCCTTTTTCACCATCATAAATAAATTTTATTTCATCTTCAAAAAACGCATTTGATTCCGCTTCATTCGGAACATAGTTCGCACTTTCAACCTGGAACAATGCATATAACTCATTCGCATCTGCGCTGAAATCTATAACGGAAGTAATTCCGCCTGCCGGCAACGCCAAAATTTCATCAAATCCTTTTTTATCAAACATGATAGAGCTTATCGGCATGATCATTGGACCACTCTCGGGTCCGAACGTCATTCTCTCGTGATATGTGTCAAATGCCTCTGCAAAAGTCATTCCTGCGTCGATTGCGGCAACCGCCTCGTCTATTGTTGCCTTTGACATTGTAAGCAGGCAATTTAAATTAATATCACTGTATCTCTGTTGAACCATGATATAATATCTGTCATATATGTCGCTATAGTCCTCGGGACTTATCTCCATTTCTCCGAGAACTGCCTCATGAAGTTTGGATTGATAAGTATATTCATATTCCGGATTTAAATTTCCATAAAGATCAGCTTGTTCAGCCGGAAATGCCGCTAAAAGCTCAATCATTCTGTCATCTGTGATTTTAGGCGCTTTCTTGCCGCTTTCTTCAATTTCTGATTTAAATGCGGTGACTTTTTCAGTCCAGTAAGTTTTATCACTTTCGGAAAGCTCTAAGTTGTATTCCTTGACTTTACTTAAGGTTATCAAGCTTTGCGTAATAATTTGCATAGCCGCATCATCACTTTTTACTTTCCATTGGAAAAGTTTATACTCTTCTGCGTTAACTTTGTTTCCTTCAAAAGTCATTATATATGAATTCTGAGGGTTAATCTTGTTAATAAATCCCGGCAGATTCTGAACCCCCAGGGTTCCTCCAACGCCGATAACAATACCTACAGCCACAGCAACAATTTTTGAAACTATTTTATTGCCGCTTAATTTGGGTTTGTTATTCGCGTTTTGGTTAGAGTCTTCATTTTCGTTGTCAAACCTTTCCAAAAGAACTTCCAAATCGTCCACACTTTCATTCGCGACGATTCCCTCTTCGACGCTCTCGTTTAAAATTTCAGCGTCAAAAGCCTCTACCTCTATGTTGCCTAAAAAATCATCATTGTTTTCCATTTTTAATATCCTTTCTTATTTAAGACTAAGTACTTTCATAAGATTATACATGATTTTGCCAACCAGCACAAGCAATAAATTAATAATTCATATTTTGTTTACAAATTTTATAAATTGCTGATAAAAACACAAACGCCCTTTTGTCTTGAAATCTGAGCATTCCACTATTGACACAGATACATTAAAGCCATATAATGACATTATAATTCTTTGAATTTTTGTGAGGACAAACAAATGCCCGATATAAAACTTTTAGATAATAATTTAATAAATAAAATAGCGGCAGGAGAAGTAATCGAACGCCCTGCTAATGTTATTAAAGAACTTGTCGAAAATTCACTTGACGCAGGTGCCACATCAATCACTGTCGAAATCACAGATGGCGGCGCGTCATTAATTCGCGTCACCGATAATGGCTCGGGAATACCTTGCGATCAGCTTAAAACCGCTTTTATGCGGCATGCCACAAGCAAAATCGACAATCTTGATTCTCTTGAAAATGTTCTTACGCTTGGTTTTCGCGGCGAAGCTCTCGCATGCATTTCAGGTGTCTCAAAGCTCGAGGCTTTAACAAAAGTTAATTCATCGGAAACAGGCGCTAAAATCACCGTTCACGGCGGCGAAATTATTGAGCAGGAAGAAATCGCTTGTGCGAACGGAACAGTTTTCACAATCAGAAATTTATTTTATAATACACCTGCCCGCCGAAAATTTTTAAAATCAACCGCCTCAGAAGCAGCTTTTATTACTGAAACAATTCAAAAATTAGCGTTGTCACGCGCTGATGTCGCTTTTAAATATATTAACAATTCTTCAATTGTCCTTCAAACTGACGGAAGCTGTGTTGAAAACGCTTTTTTCAATATTTACGGCTCCGAAGCGGCTCAAAAATCGCTTAATGTTTCACATTCAGGAGCTGTAACCGTCACCGGAATTATAACAAAACCCGAATTTAATCGTTCAAACAGACAATATTGCAATTTTTTTATAAACAGCCGTTACATAAAGAGTGAGTTGTTGCAATCAGCTGTAGAAGAAGCGTATAAAACACGTCTACCCATAGGGCGATTCCCTGTTTTCGCGTTGTATTTAAACATTTCTCCCGGAGAAATCGACATTAACGTACATCCTTCAAAGCTCGAAGTTAAGTTTTCAGACGAACCTATGATTCGTTCTATTGTTTCGGAAGCAGTTAAACAGTCATTATCAGCAGAAACACTTATCACGAAACCGCTTTCCGCTTCTTCTTCAGAAACAAAACGCATTTTTGCAGAAGAATCTTATTATGCAGATCCTTTACCGTTGCTTTACGCTTCCTTTTCCGAGAAATTTGACGACGAAGACGAAATAGGTTTTGGCGAAGAAGATTTTGACGATTATGATAAGTTATTATATGAAACAGAGCCCATTAAAGAGCCGGTTTCCGAAACCGTCATTAAACCGGCTGTTCAACACGACCCTTTCTTTAAAAACTACAACATCATCGGACGCATTTTTGCTAATTATTGGATAATTGAGCAGAACGATTCCGTTTTCCTTATAGACCAACACGCCGCACACGAGCGGGTGTTATATGAAGAACTAACCAAAAAGCTGAAAAAACCGCCGATTCTTAATCAGCGTCTTGCTGTGCCTTGCGCTGTTCGTCTTTCACCTGTTGAAGCAGCGGCAATTTCCGAACCTGAAACTTTAAAAGCATTGGAAGACATAGGTTTTGAGCTTGAGCCGTTCGGAAACGACACCTTTGCCTTACGCAGTGTGCCTTATATTTTCGGAAGCCCATCAAATTTTTATTATTTCGACGAAATAATAAACGCTTTAGTTGAACAAAGAAACGATTCGACTTGCACGATTCACAGCACTATAGCAATGGCAGCGTGCAAAGCCGCAATTAAAGCGAATGACAGAATATCTGAACATGAAGTAAAGGCACTTATCACAAAAATGCTAAAATTAGAAAACCCATTCACCTGCCCTCACGGACGACCGTCAATCATCGAGCTTACGAAACATGAAATCGAAAAAATGTTTAAAAGAATATAATGCTGAAACTGGAAGGAATGTTTTTATGAAAAAACTACTTGCTTTATTATTAATTCTGTCTATATACTTTACAGGCTTTTGCGTTTGGGCAAAAGAGACTGCTTCCATTCCCGACTTTAAGGATATTACGGGGATTACCTCCGAAGAAATCGAAAAAATTGAATCTTTGAAAGCAAGCGGACGCACATTTTCATATGGTGCAATGTTGTCAACAGAAGCTTTTTTTAATGAGAAAGGTGAATTTGACGGCTATACAAAACAGCTTTGTGAGATTCTTTCACAGATGTTCGGCATAGAATTTGTTCCTTCTGTTTATAACCTGGAAGATTTATTTGACGGAATATCCAATGAAAGCATTGATTTTTCAGGAGAATTTTCTCTCACACCTGAAAGACGCCAAGCTTTTATAATGAGCAATGCTATCGCCGTGCGTTCGATTTCCTTGTTTTACCGGGTCGGTTGCGAGAAAATAAAAGAGATAAAAAAAAGCCGTATACCTATTTTGGGTTTTATTAGGGATTCTGTCAACGACCAACTGCTTCTTGACGCTGACGCAGGACCATTTGAGTCTGTCTTTTTGGATGGTCTTGAAGACGTTCCCGAAGCGCTTGAATCCGGAATTATTGACGCTTTTGTCGGCGACAATGTTTGTGAAATGATTTTCGCGGATAATAATAAAATCATATGTGAGCTTTATTCTCCTCTTATCTATAATCCTGTGTCACTCACGACTAAAAATTCTGATTTGGCAGTTATTATATCCGTTTTTGATAAATATATAGAAAACGGCGGACAGGCTGAGCTTTCTATGAAATATTCAAACGGGTTAAAGAATTTCACCCGTCATGCTTTGCATTCTAAATTTACAGCCGAAGAAAAAGATTATATAGACAGTTACGTTTGGTCAGGCAAAAAAATCCCTATTATTTTAGAAAGCGGAAATTATCCTGTAAGCTTTTACAATAAAAAAAACAAGGAATTTCAAGGAATTGTTCTTGATTTGTTAGAAGAAATAACAAGCTTGACAGGTCTTCGATTCGAAGTTATTAATCATCCCGACGAAGGTTGGACATCGGTTCTTTCAAAATTACAAAACGGTCAAGCAGCGCTCATTTCCGAGCTTTTACATACAGAATCGCGAGAAGGCCTTTTTCTCTGGCCCGAAGATCCTTCCTGCGTAACTCGTTATGCATTACTTTCAAAAAGCAATTATCCCAATCTTGAGTTTTATCAAATGCTTGGTAAACGCATCGGCGTCGAAACGGATACTGCTTATCAAGATGTTGCCGGTAAGTGGTTTCCTAATGTTGAACTTCTGACTTATTCTTCCATTGACAAAGCTTTTGAAGCACTTGACTTAGGTGAAGTCGATTTAATTATGGCTTCTGAAAACATGCTTTTAAGTCAGACAAACTATAGCGAAAAACCGGGATATAAGGTTAATCTTTCGTTTGACTACACAGCCGAATCAAAAATAGGTTTTAACATAGAGCAGGAAATATTGCTTTCGATATTTAATAAATCATATTCGTTTGTTGATAATGAAACCATTGTAAACAGTTGGCTCAGCCGCGTGTTCGATTACTCGGCTCAATTGGCACAGCTTCGCGTAACATTACTTTCGATTTCACTCATTTTACTTTTCGCATTTATAATGTTGCTTGCAATATTTTTGTTTAAAAACAATCGTCATCGAAAAACGCTCTCTTCTACCGTCACCGCACGCACTGCACAGCTTGAACATCAGGAAAAGCTTTTACATACCGTGAATGCCGTCGCTTCTCGTCTGATGTCGATTGAGAACGAAGACTTTTTGTCATCTCTTTGGGATAGCTTTGCTTTAATCGGCAATTGCATTGATGTAGAACGCATTACAATTTGGAAAAATTTTGAAAAAAACGGCGAATTATATCTTACACAGCTTCATGAATGGAGTGAGAAAGTCGAAACACAGCATGGCAAACCTCACACAATAAATATCAAATATTCCGAAACCGTTCCGACATGGGAAGAAATTTTAAGCAGCGGGAAATGTATAAATAAATGTGTTAAAGACATGATTGAAGTTGAAAGAAAGCAATTGGAAATGCAAGGAATTGTTTCAATCTTAATTGTACCTATATTTATAAGAGGAAAATATTGGGGTTGTATCGGTTTTGATGATTGCGTAAATGAAAGAGTCTTTACAGAAGCTGAAGAAAACGTTCTTGAATCAAGCGGTTTGTTAATTACTTCATCAATTCTCAGAAACGAGATTACCGACAACCTTGTCACGGCAAAGGAAGAAGCAATGGCAAGCGCGGAAGCTAAAAGTTCTTTCCTTGCTAATATGAGCCACGAAATCAGAACCCCCATGAATGCTATAATCGGCATGACTACTATTGCCCAAAATGCTGATTCACCCGAAAAATCCGAGGAGTGCCTCGAAAAAATTTCTGTGGCATCAAAACATCTTTTAGGTGTTATAAACGATATTTTAGACATGTCAAAAATCGAGGCTCAGAAATTCGAGCTTGCCGAAGATGATTTTGATTTTGAAAAAATGGTTAATAACATATGCTCAATGACAGTTGACCGCATGGAAGAAAAACATCAAATTTTTAAATTAGATTTCGATAAAAGCATCCCGCGAAGGCTTATAGGTGATGAACTTCGTTTTTCTCAGGTAATTACGAACCTTCTCAGTAATGCCGTCAAATTCACCCCCGAATACGGCAATATCGGCTTGGAAATTAAGAAAGGCAAGTCCACTGATGGCGACAACGTTGAAATTCTCGCCGCCGTGACAGATACGGGAATCGGAATTTCTAAAGAACAGCAGAAAAACCTTTTCACCGCTTTTGAACAAGCCGATCGAGGCATTTCAAGAAAATTCGGCGGAACCGGGCTTGGTCTCGCGATTTCCCGAAATATCGTTTTATTGATGGGTGGCGATGTTTCCATTGAAAGCGAACCGAGCAAAGGCAGTCGCTTTTCTTTCAATGTTTTCCTCAAGAAAGGTTCGGAAAATAATGATGTAAGCGAAATGACAGAGGTTTTTTATGATTTCAGCGGAAAGCGCATATTGCTTGTGGAAGATGTTGACATAAACCGTGAAATTATAATTTCTTTGCTTGAAGATACGCACGTTGAAATTGACATCGCCGAAAACGGGCAAATAGGTTTTGATATGTTTTCTTCTAACCAAGAAAATTATGATTTAATATTTATGGATATACATATGCCGATAATGGACGGCTTTACCGCCACAGAAAAAATTCGGGCGTTAGACAGTGAAGAAGCCAAAGCAATTCCGATTGTTGCAATGACGGCGAACGCCTTTAAGGAAGACATAGAAAAATGCAAGACCGCCGGAATGAACGACCACGTCGCCAAGCCGGTTGACTTGCATTTATTGCTTGAAAAAATGTATAAATATTTGAACGATTAAAACATTACTACACCTTTAATATACCCGTCTTCCTTGTCTATAGATCTGAGGAACATCGTTTCCATTTGCTCTAAGTCATTATATTTCGCTGTATGGGTGACGAATTTCCCCGGCTCGTATACACCTTTTTTAATCAGTTCGTAAGTTCTCGGAATAATTTCGGAGTAATGCGCGTTTCCTCCCGGGGAAAGATTATACACCGTAATTCCTCCCAAATGCCATTTAGTTCCGTCAAAGGTCATTTCACCTCGGTGGAAGCTTCCTATTACGAGTTTACCCGCTTGCTTCGTCATCGAATCGGCAAGCTTGAACCCGGTAGTTGACGCTCCGAAATCAATAACGATGTCTGCACCACCTTTTTTTTGTATTTCTTCTATAACTTTTTTCCCTTCCTCACTTTCAGGGTCATATACTTCACACGGTTTATATTCTTCCGCCATTTTTCTGCGGTCTTCTCTCAACTCGAAAACGGTAATTCTTCCCGCTTGCGAACCTCGTGTAAGCCCCATAAGCGCAAGCTGTCCCATATAGCCTGCACCCACAAGAACAATATGGTCGCCTGCTTCGATGTTTGTTTTATAAAGCAAACTCACAACACAGCAATTCGGTTCAAGCACCGCTCTTGCCCAGTCGGTTGTGTCGTCAGGCAGCCTCGAAACACAATTTGCCGGAACGGTATTATATTCACACATATAACCTCCCGCGCAATAGACCTTGTCGCCAACCTTTACATTAGTAACCTCAGATCCGATTTTTTCGACTATGCCCGACGCTTCATGCCCAATTATATAGGGCATCGGTCCGGGAGCATTTACTCCGCGATAAAGCCATGAATCCCAGCAGCAAAGCCCGCATGCTTTCGTTTTTATTACCAACTCATTCGCCAGTGGTTCAGGAACATCATGTTGCATAATCCCTAGTTTCATATGTTCGGTTACAAAAACACCGTTTGCCAGCATTAACAATCACCTTTCCTTTTTATTTATTTTATTTTTTAAAAATTAACTCCGCCAATCAAAATTATATTCGCATAGGGAGTTGCTTCACCTGTTCGAATTATACATTTTGCTTTTTCCGTTCTTTTCTTAAATTCCGCATGGGAAATTTTTTCTGTTTTAATGTCTCTTAAAACATTTTTCAATTCTTTTGCCAAAAATGGATTGGCAACATCAATTTCTTCCGCAATAATGGCTGATTCAACAACCAATTCGCCGCTTACCGCCTTTAATACTTCCATAAACGAGGGTACACCTTTTATCAACGATATATCTATTGTTTGCACATCAGAAGCAATTGGCAAGCCGCAGTCTGCAATACAAAAATATTCTGTGTGCCCAAGCTCCGTGATTTGCTTAATAATTTCCCCATTAAGAAGCCCTTTCTTTTTCATTTAAATTCTCCTCATAATTTCATTACTTACAGTCAGATTATCACACTTAAATTTCATTGTCAATTTTATTATTTTAATGTATAATGAAATTCATGTGGGAGGAGTGACAATATGTCTGAAACAGAATATAAAACGGCAACACTTGAGGAAACAGTCGTTTTGGCTCGTTTGCAAAATTTTGTTTTTTCTTTTAATCGTGACGAAAAGGAAATTCGTGAGGGAATCGAAAACGGAAAAAACTCCGTTTCATATTGTGCAATCGAAGAAAACAGTCGAGTTCTCGCGGGAATGGAAGTTATCCCCTACTCTATGTGGTTCGACGGACAAAAGGTTTTGATGTCTGGAATCGGCGGCGTCGCCACAGCACCCGAAAGCAGACGAAGTGGACATATCAGAAAATTGTTTGAAAAAGTTTTTGATGATATTTATGAGCAAGGTTTTGTTTTTTCGCATTTATATCCTTTCAACTACGATTATTACAGAAAATTCGGATATGAGCATTGCGGCACGGCAAAACGTTACACTCTACCGTCTGCTCCTGCTCGCAAGCTTAAAAACAACGGCACAGCTCACGAACATTTAAAAAACGATGGCGCTCGTGACAAGCTGATTGAGATTCACGAAGAATTCGCTTCACGCCACAACGCAATGATTTCTCGTTCTAAACAAACATGGAATGAAATTCTCAACATTCCCGAATTTGGACACGAACGTCTTTATTATTGGAAAAATTCCAATTCCGAAATAAAAGCTTGGGTGAAATTTAAAAGAGACGGAAACACGATGCTTATTCATGACATAGCTTGGGCAGATAATGAGAGCATGTTCGGAATTTTACAATTTATGGGAATGTTCGAGGGTGCTGCGAGCAATTTAAAATTCACCTCAAGCCCCGAATTTATCCCTGAAATCTATTGGAACAGTCTTTATGAAATGAATTCCGAACCCGCCACACTCGGAATGAGCCGAATCATAAATGTCAAACACGTGTTTGAGCTTATGAAAAAGCCAAATGATGAAGGAAATTTTTCCATTAAGGTAATTGATGATTTTGCCGAATGGAATAATGATACATACACAATCGAATATGGCAGCGGTGAATGTTCTGTCAAAACTTCGAGCAATTCAACTGCCGACGCTGAAATGTCGGAACGCGCGCTTACACAGATGGTTCTGGGTGTTTATGATTTTAACGCGCTCTCGCTTAGAGATGATGTTATTATAAACAGTAATATTGATGTTTTAAGAAAAGTTTTTCGCAAAAAGAATGTTTTTATTACCGATGGATTTTAAGGAGTATAATATTTATGTCGTTAAAACAACCATTAATCATAATCGCAGGTCCGACGGCGACCGGCAAAACCGATACAGCCGTCGCGTTAGCAGAGATTATTTCCGGGGAAATCATTTCCGCCGATTCAATGCAAATATATAAATTTATGAACATAGGCACAGCAAAACCTTCAAAAGAAGAAATGTGCGGCATTACACACTATTTGATGGATGAGCTTTATCCGGATGAAGAATATTCTGCGGCTATTTTTACCGAGAAAGCAAAATCGCATATTAACGACATAGTTTCACGCGGGAAAATTCCCATTCTTTGCGGCGGAACCGGTTTTTATATCAACGCCTTGCTGTATGATACAGAGTTTTGTGACACTTCAGCCGACCAAACTTTAAGAAAAGAACTTGCCGAATTTGCCGCAGCTAACGGAAATAAAGCACTTCACAACCGTTTAGCTGCAGTCGATCCTGAATACGCTTTGACTGTTCACGAAAATAACGTAAAGCGTGTCATTCGCGCCTTAGAATATTACACTCTTACCGGAACAAAATTTTCATTTCATAATAAAGTTGAAAAAGAAAAGAATATGGCGTATAATGCTTCTATGGTAGTGTTAACAAGGCAACGTGACAAGCTTTATGAAGGCATCGACCGCCGTGTCGGCAAAATGTTTTCTGCTGGGCTTGCAGAAGAAGTTGAAAACTTGTTCAAAATGGGTTATAATGCCAATTTAGTTTCAATGCAGGGTCTTGGCTATAAAGAAACAGCAAAATATTTGTCGGGCGAATGGACGCTTGAACAAGCGACAAAGGCAATAAAAAAAGGCACTCGTCATTTCGCGAAACGCCAGCTGACATGGTTCAGCGGTCAAGGACAAAAAGAGGATCTTTGGATAGACATGGATAAAATAAACGACGGAGGAAAATCATGGCAAAGGGCGGCGCAAATTATCAAGGAGAGTTACTTAACGAAGTAAGAAAGGAAAACATTCCCGTAACAATTTTTTTGGCTAACGGGTTTCAGCTTAAAGGAAATATCAAGGCGTTTGACAATTACGTTATAATTCTTGAATCTGATGGTAAACAACAAATGATTTTTAAACATGCGATTTCTACAATTGTTCCGTTTAAAAATGTCCGAATTAATTATAACCTTATTCAGACTTCGGAATCGGACAATGAGTAATATTCCCCAAATGCTTGGCGTTCGAGCCGATGTTTACGAGTTTTGTAATAAAATCTCGAGGAATGATTGCCTCGAACTCAGATTTAAAGAAATTGATGAAATCTCCGAATTCAACCAGTTTAAGGTTTTGTCGGCGATGCGCAAAAACAAGCTTAGCGAATCGCATTTCGGCGCAGCATCGGGCTATGGCTATAACGACGCAGGGCGTGACGTTCTTGAGGAAATTTATGCCGACGTTTTTAACGCCGAGCTTTCTTTGGTGCGTCCGCAAATAGTTTCTGGAACACACGCCATTTCAATTGCACTTTTTTCTAATCTCAATCCCGGAGACGAGCTTGTTTTCGCTTCAGGAACTCCTTACGACACACTTCAAGGTGTTGTTGGTCTTCGCGAAACCAAAGGTTCTTTGATTGAACGCGGTATAATTGTTAAGGTCATCCCCCTCACAAAAGACGGTAATATTGACATTGATTCTGTTAAATCAAACATATCAAAAAACACGAAGCTGGTCGCTTTGCAACGGTCGCGAGGTTATTCATGGCGGCGTTCTTTTAGTGTTGATGAACTTAATAATGCAATTGAATGTGTTAAATCCGTGGATGAAAATATAATTTGTTTTATTGACAACTGCTATGGTGAGTTTTGCGAGCTTTATGAGCCTAACGCTGACATTTTGGCAGGATCGCTTATTAAAAATCCCGGCGGCGGTCTTGCACCCACGGGCGGCTATGTGGTCGGGAAAGCCGAATATGTTGAAAATGCTGCTTGTTGGCTTACCGCACCCGGTCTCGGCAGAGAGGTCGGACCTTCTTTGGGTCTTGCCGGTTTATTGCTACAAGGGCTTTTCTTTGCACCGAACGTCACTGCTTCAGCAATAAAGGGTGCTGTTTTTGCGGCGGCTGTTTTTGAATCTCTCGGCTATGAAACACTTCCTAAATCCGATTTGAAAAGAACTGACATTGTGCAGGCGCTTAAATTAAATTCAGAAAAAGCACTTATTTCTTTTTGTAAAGGAGTTCAAAAAGGGGCAGCGGTTGACAGTTTTGTTTCACCGGAGCCTTGCGACATGCCTGGTTATGACCGTCCTGTTATAATGGCGGCAGGAGCATTTGTTCAGGGGTCGAGCATAGAATTTTCAGCAGACGCGCCTATTGTTGAGCCGTATATAGCTTATTTACAAGGCGGATTGACTTGGCAGCACGCAAAAGCGGGGGTCATTTCGGCGGTTAATGAAATGACAGAAGCAGGATTGATAAAGCTTCCGTTATAAAAGCAATGCTATTATCGGAATTGTAATAATCGACAAAACTGTTGATAAAACGACAAGTTTAGACGCAAGAACCTCGTCCGCGTTATATCTGACAGAAAATATTGCCGTTATCGTCCCTGCAGGCATAGCCGAAAGCATTACCAGCGATGCAAGCATAAATTCATCTTTAATAAACGACGAAAGGGCAAAAAACACGGCGGCAGGCAAAACCAAAAGCCGCAGAGCTATGTGAATATAATCCTTTGCTCCCGCGAAAACTTCTTTGAATTTGCATCGTGACAACATGCTTCCTATGATAAACATACTAATCGGCGGCGTCATATCTCCTGCCGTTTTGACTGTGCTTGCGACAGGTTCGGGTATTTCAATTCTTAAAACAAACAATATAAGACCAAGTATTGTCGCCGCTATCGGAAAGTTGAATTGAAAGGATTGCTTCACTTTGCTTCCCTTTCTCTTTTTGAACAATTCACCTTTCATTATCGTTATTCCTATTGTAAAGCACAAAATGTTGAACGCCATGTTGTTCATCGCAACAAAAAACATGATTTTCTCTCCATAAACCGCATCCAATAACGGAATACCCATATAACCGACATTCGGAAACACGAGCGCAAAAGTCCAGACCCCTATTTTTGACGGGTTTACCCTCATGACGCGGCACAACATCGCTCCTATTACCATAAAAGCAAAATACACAACAAAAGAAACCGCGAGAACAATTCCGCCGTTTATAAGAAGTTCTTTCGAAAACTGCCTTTGCATGGCCATTATCATCGTGCACGGAAGCGTGATTTTAATCAGCAATTCTGCCAGTGTATGATTGGCTTCGTTTGTCAAAATTTTGGCTTTGCCTGCCGCAAACCCTATCAACATCAGCAATCCGAGAGATATTATTTTTATTGCGACCAAGTTGAACATTTCTAAATTTATCATGTTCTTTAGGATAACATATTTATTTATCATTTACAAATGGTTTGTTAAGAAATATTTAAGGATTTTTTTGTCTTGATGAAACGATGGTTTTCGTGTATAGTGGTTAGGTAGTCAACACAACTTGGACTTAAGGAGGCTTTATTATATGAATAAAAAATTTTTTATGGGCTTTTTATCAATGCTGGGCGTATTATTATTGGCGGGCGCAGTTATGTTTTTTGTTTTCGGTAATGAAGACTCACCATTAAGACGCATTACCGATAAATTTTCAAGCTTACCTGAGCGAACTAATTTTGTCATTTTCGGTTTAGACGGCGGCGACAGAACAGACGTAATCATGGTTTGCTCATACGAGCGAAACGCGGGTGAACTAAGCGTTTTGTCTGTCCCCCGCGATACATATGTCGTTATGCCGAAAAACCGCCGCGACACGCTTGAATCAGAAGGAAAATGGGTTCCCTCCGACGGTTCAATGAAAATTAACGCCGTAACGCACTATTCTCAGCTTCTCACAGAAAACAACAAAAATGCCATTCCTTTCGCGATTCTTCAGGTTAAAGAGCTTTTGGGAATAGATATTGATTTTTATGCGCTTTTTGATTTGGAAGCATTTAAATTTGTCGTGGAAGAAATCGGTGGCGTTACATTTGATGTGCCGCAAAGAATGTATTACAGCGACCCTGAGCAAGGGCTTTACATAGATTTGCAGCCGGGCGTTCAAATGCTTAACGGCTCCGACGCGGAGGGTCTTGTCCGTTTCCGTTACGGCTACGCCGGAGGCGATGTAGCGCGTGTCGAGGTTCAGCGTGATTTTATTAAGGTTTTGATATCTCAAGCTCTTGAAAAAGATAATATTAACAATAATTTGCAGACATTTTTTGAAACGATAAACAAATATGTCAAAACCGATTTTACCGTTTCTGATTTAATGAAATATAACGAATTGATTACGAAATTCAACTCAGAAAATATGATTGGTTATACTTTGCCGGGAACGACAAAATCAATAAGCGGAACATCGTATTTTGTTGCCGATGACGATGCAGTTAAAACGCTTATGCAAGAATCGTTCACAGGCAAAAGCAAAGCAACGAAAGCGAACGAAAACAGAGAATCATCCGAAAGCATTGTCATTCTTAACGGCAGCCAAACTTCTGGATTGGCCAAGGAATTCCAAGATAAGTTAAACGATTTTGGCTTTAATGTCGTCGAGATAGGAAACTACGACGGCGAAAAGACAGATTATACGCGAATTATCGTTAAAGAAAAAGGCATTGGCGAAAATCTTTTGCAACATTTTAATGACGCTGTTCTCACGGTTGACGATACGTTTAATTCGAATGGGGATATTGTTATTATTATTGGGGTTGGCGAGAAATAATTTTATATTACCTCTGCTGTTCGCCGCTTGATATCTTCAACCAAATCGGACGCCCGTTCTTTTATCCGTACGGGTTGCTCCGAAAAAAATTCTATAATCGGTTCACCCTTTTTAATGTTCCAAATTCCCGCAACCTGCCCATTTACGGCGATTGTCGGATTGCAAATTCCCGATTTGAGAACGACCGAGCTTTTATATTCAATTGGTAAAACAGCACTTCTCTCCGCATATGAAACAATAAGCGGGTCAAATCCGGATAACAATGTCAACTCGGGAATGTCGCCCATGACATTCCCGTTTTCAATGTAATAATAAACCTTTTTGTCCTGTTCAATCCGCGAAAACTCTTCCAAATTCAAAGCAATCAGCTCTTTTTTTCTTTCTTTCCACAAACCTAAAAACCAAGAAGCATCTTCAATTGTCGCAGGACCGTATGCCGAGATGAATCTTCGGAAAATTTCAGGCAAGGCTTCTTCTGCAGTTTGTCTCGGTTCGGCACTAATCAAATCAAAATCACGGCTCGTCATGTTGCGGAAAGCGACCTTGCCAAGCCGCGCCAAATAGACGAAAATTCCACCCCATGGAGAAAATATCTTTTCTATAACGTGAGAGTCGTACTCAGATGCAAATATACATCTCATTTCGGCGCGAGAATATACACCATCTTCCATTAGCCCGATTATTTTCTCTGAAATTTCTCTCGCTTGTTCTTTTTCCATAAGCCATTCAAAGGAAAACTCACCTGAATGAAGAGCAAGCAACAACGGTAAGTCGTCAAACACCACGCCGTGAAGCGTTCCGCGATAGAGCCACGTTTTGGTCAGCGTGTTTTTCCACCCCGAAAGCTCTGCGCCACGAATTAGGGCTGAAAATGCGACATTACGGTGAAACCAACAATGCAATCCAAGAAGTTCACGTGAAAGCTCGTCAATTCTTTCACATTTTCGCGACAAAAACAGCCCGTGAATACGTCTTCTCAAAATTTGTTCCGTTATTTTATCCATTTTTATTACTTCCCTATAAGAATCATGCTGTGTCCCTTTTGGTAGGACACGATGAATTTAACATATCCATCTTCGTATTCAAAAGGCAAATCCTTGTTTTCAATTAGAACCGTTACAGCTGATGGCTTAAATCCTGTATAAACAGCATAATTTTTATTATAAAGTTCAATTACATCGTCAATCGTATCCATGATTTTGCAACGGCGGGTAATCGCATAGCTCAGCGTATGAACAATCATACCTTTTTCATGCTCTCTAAGAGTAATCTCGCTTAAATTCGGCAGATTCGTTTCAACAATGAACCGACCGAGCAATCTTTTAATACATGCGACTAAAATATCCTTATGAACTGTGTAACCATTTTTAGCATAATCGGCAAACAAGGGATTAGCCACATAAATTACGTCATTTGACGCAATGACAGCCGGCTCGTCGCTCACATCAACTACCGCAGGCGTTTGTCTGTGCGAGCAAAACGAATGATATGAACGGTTGAAATAAGGCGGTTTTATTCTCGCCAAAACCTTAGCGTCTTTTTTTGCTTTAACTGTTTCACCTCGCTCATACAAAACGTGATCTGTCTGCGGCAAAGCGGTAAAATCCTCGCTTTCGAAATGTATATAACGCATAATATGTTCCGATTGACCAACATATTCAGCGGGTATTGAATCAATCACAAACTTGCCGTCTTTAACAGCCGAACGACCCGTCACCAACAACTTGCCGCCATTCTTTACGAAAGCATTTATTTTTGCGGTAAATTCATCAGAAAGAACATTGCCGTCGGGCAATATGAGCAATTTATATTTTGAAATATCGTCTATTAAATTGACAATGTCGAACGGTATTTTCGTCTCGCTTAAAACCCTGTAAGCGCCTTCAACGGATATTTCAAGCTCACCGTTACCGAAGATTTTAGTTGGCAAAAGAACAGCAACATCGCTGATTTTCTTTGTTTCTTTGAGCCAAGGTTCTTTTTCTTCAATTGAAGAATAAACCTTTCCGATTCGCTCGTAGGCAGCCGAATCAAGCACTCCCGACGGGTGCATTTGGTCACCGATGCAAATTTTTGCGCCATTTGCGGCGGCTCTGAAACATTCATATTCAAGCGCCGCAAGATTTCGCATTGAACTGAAATCACCCCATGAAGTATGGAATTTCCCGTTCATCATAGTTATTTCTTGGTCGTATTTGTTCATATAATTAGCCGCAATCGGGAAATGTGAATAGCCCCAGCAATCCGACGGCAGACTTTCTATATCAATGAAATCAAAATATTTACGTTTCTCTACACTCGAAAGCTCAGGAATGTCCGCCATATCCGTGGTGTATGGGTTCGCATTAAAATAGACCTCATAATCAGGCGACAAGCCTTTTAAAAACACGTAAATTTCTTTCATGAAGTTTATTTCCGTTTTCTTGTGAAAAATCAACCGTTGCAATTCATTCTGCGGATCAACCCCCTGCGCCAGCATATCTCTCATGCAATCCTTGCAGAAACAACTGTGCTGCCAAACTATGTCAATCCAACAACCGTTCGCGTGAAAAAGTTCATATTGCTCTTTCAGTTCTTCTTTGATAAGTTTAATATATTCGGGTTTGTTCAAGCACAAATGCTGCCATCTGCACATATTTGAAGCCAACGGGTCATGATGCCCCCAACTACCTGTCGAGCCGACTTCAAGCCATTCCGGATGTTTATCTGCCGTATCTTCAGACCATTTTATGCAGGTGTAAACAGTAAAACGTATGTTTTCGCGTTTAAGCACCCTCGCCTGTTCGCCCAAAAGATTAAAGCCGTGAAGCCCCGGGTGCATGGTTCCCAATTTAGTTGGATAATAAAACATTCCGTGGTGGCATTTTCCGAACACGTTAATTGAATTTACTTTCGCTTTCTTTAATGTTCCAACCCACTCTTCTGCATCAAATTTCGCAGCTATTCCGTCGATTTTTTCGGATGTGTGAAAATCCAAATGAATTTGTCTGTAGGGAATTTTTTCTGACATTGATTAATCCTCCGATTTTATTTTATTTGTTTTGCTATGTAATTATTTTCATGTTACAATAATAATTAGTAAAATGGAATACCTAATTTTATTTATTTTCCATATTTTGAAAACTGAGGTGATTGAAATTAACGCTGAAATTATAAAAAAGCTCGCTGATACTGCAATTTCTGCTCGTGAGTTTTCTTATTCACCCTATTCAAATTTTAAGGTCGGTGCGGCACTTCTTTGCGATGACGACAGTATATACACCGGTTGCAACATCGAAAATGCGGCTTTTTCACCAACGAATTGCGCCGAGCGAACAGCTTTCTTCAAGGCTGTTTCCGAGGGCAAAGCTTCTTTTAAAGCAATCGCCGTCGCTCATACCTATCCTTGTGGCGTTTGTCTTCAAGTTATGACGGAATTTTGCGAGCCGGAAAGCTTTTACGTTGTTATTGTTGAAATAGACGGGAATTGCAAAATTCATACACTTTCAGAGTTATTACCGAAAGCATTTCGGTAATAATAAAACGGGCGATTCAACATACAGAATCGCCCAAAAAATCTATAATCAATTCAAATATTTAAAATTTAAATCAGCCCTAAAGCTAAAACAACAAAATTTAAAATAAACAACACCGTGGAAATATATAAAATTGGGTGAACCTCTTTCGCTTTTCCTTTAACTATTTTAATGATGCAATAAAAGATAAAGCCTGCGGCAATTCCGTATGAAATGTTGTAGGCAAACGCCATGATTAAGACTGTAAGGAAAGCCGGGAGAGCTTCTTCTATGTCATCCCATTTAATTCCCGCAAAAGATTCCGCCATTAAAACACCGACGATAATCAACGCAGGCGCAGTCGCTTGAGATGGAACGATTCCGAACAACGACATTAATGGAAGGCAAAGCAAGAACAATAATGCTGTAATAACTGAAGCAAAACCCGATTTTCCACCGACACCAATTCCTGCGGCACTTTCTATGTAAGTAGTGGTGTTTGAAGTTCCCGCCAATGCGCCGATTGAAGTTGCAATTGAATCAGCAAAAAGAGCTTTGTCCATTTTCGATTTAAATCCTGTGCTTGTTTCCAAAGCTTTTTCGTCTGCTTCATCAAATATTCCCGTTTTTCTTCCTGTTCCAATAAATGTTCCGATTGTGTCAAACGTATCGGAAAGACTGAAAGCAAAAATAACCAACAAAGCGGGAATGATTCTTCCCGGCTCCGAGAAAAGACTCTTGAATCCTACTTCACCAAAGAAAGCAAAAGCAACATCTTTAACTTCGCCTACATTATTTTGAATCAGAGCGCCTTTAGGAAGAGAAACAAATCCCGTGACAAGAGCAATGAGCGTAGCTCCGACAATTCCTATAAAAATCGCGCCTTTAACTTTTAACATCATAAGTACAACAATTATAACAAGACCCGCAACCGCAATCAAAACTCCGAGATTGTCGAAATTGGCTAAGCCGGGAACTATGTCGGCACCCGCTGTCGACATTTCACTTGTTGAACCATAGGTTAAAAATCCTGCATTTTTAAGACCGATGTATGCGATAAAAAGACCAATACCGCCGCCGATTGCCAATTGCAAGCTTTTTGGTATTGCTTTGATGATTACTTTGCGAATTTTTGTAACCGTAATTATAATGTTAATTATTCCGCAAATAAACACCATTGCCAGAGCTTCTTGCCATTTGAAATTCAAGGTCATACAAACTGTGTAAGTAAAAAATGCGTTTAATCCCATTCCGGGTGCAACAGCATATGGAACTTTCGCGACGAGCGCCATAATCAAGGTTCCCACCACTGTCGCAATAACTGTTGCCACAAACACGCCGTCCGGATTCATTCCCGCATCTGCCAAAATTAGCGGATTGACAAAGATGATGTATGCCATTGCAAAAAAGGTGGTTAATCCTGCCATGACCTCGGTTCGATAATTCGTTCCGAGTTTTTCAAAATTAAAAAATTTCCTCATACTGTTTTACCCTCCTGATTTTATTTTTTCCTCAATAAAAATATATCAAGGTTACTTTTATATTAACAGCATTTTTTACAATTTTCAACAATAATTTTATGTTTTTTATCGCGCTTCCTCTGAAACGCAAAAATTATTTGTTGAAAACGTAATTTAATTTTGATATAATCATGACAAAACAGGAGGGTGAAACATGATAAAAATTATATCGGACAGCACGTGCGACTTGTCCCCACAAATTCTCAGCGAGCTTGATATTACAATCTTACCTTTGACTATTATCGCAGGAAACGACGAATATAAAGACAGCATCGACATTACTCCAAAGGATTTATTTAAATATGTGGATGTTGACGGAAAAACCTGTAAAACGGCGGCTGTTAACGTATATGAATATCAGCAGTTATTTGAAAAATATGCCAAGGAAAATGAAGCTGTTATACATATAAACATAGGCTCCGGATTTTCTGCCTGTCATCAAAACGCCGTTCTGGCGGCAAAGGATTTTCCGAATGTTTATGTAATTGATTCGCAAAATCTTTCAACAGGTCACGGCTATGTTGTTCATGAAGCGGCTTTTATGGCTCAAAAGGGTATTCCTGCCGAAGAAATCGTGAAAAAGCTTAATGAGGAAATTCCGAAAATAAACGTAAGCTTTATTCTCGACAGACTGGACTATATGCACAAGGGCGGCCGTTGCTCCGGGTTTGAGCTTTTCGGTTCAAAAATTTTAAATATTAAGCCTTGTATTCAAGTCGTTGACGGCAAAATGGGAATCGGCAAAAAATATCGCGGGAAGCTCGAACGCGTTTTGGAACAATATGTCTCCGACAGATTATCAGAGAATAAAAATCTCGATTTGGGCAAAATATTTATTACACATTCCCCGTGTGATGCAGGGCTGGTTGACTGCGTTAAAGAATTTATATCACGTCATGCAAAATTTGAACAGGTAATAGAAACCGATGCAGGCTGTACTGTTTGCAATCATTGCGGTCCGAACACGCTGGGGATTATATACAAGACAAAATAGGATGATGATATTTGAATAAAATAGCTTTTTATGACGTTAAACCATACGACAAAACTTGGTTTGATAAATTAAATAAAAATTATGAGCTGCTTTATTTCGAAAGCAAGCTCAGCACACAAACAGCAGCTCTTGCACATGGTTGCAAGGCTGTTTGCGCATTTGTAAACGATAATATTGATAAAAATGTAATAGATGCTTTGTGTGCCGATGGCGTTGAAATTTTGGCTATGCGGTGCGCAGGATGTTCTAATGTTGATTTTAAGTCAGCAAACGGCAGGTTGAAAGTCGTGAGGGTTCCCGGTTATTCTCCTTATGCTGTAGCGGAACACGCAATGGCATTGCTTCTTTCAATAAACAGAAAGACACACAAAGCGTATTCCAGAACAAGAGATTTTAATTTCAACATCAGCGGTCTTACCGGCATTGATTTATATTCAAAAACCGTCGGAATCGTCGGAACGGGAAGAATCGGGCGTGTTTTCGCTGACATTTGCCAAGGCTTCGGCATGGAAATAATCGCTTATGACCCCTACCCTTCTAAAGATGCAGACATATGCTATGTAAACTTCGACGAGCTTCTTCGAAGAAGCGATATAATTTCATTACATTGTCCTCTTACCGAGAACACCAAATATATATTAAATAAAGAGGCTTTTACGAAGATGAAACCCGGCGTTTTCATTATAAACACATCGCGTGGTGCACTTATCGACAGTGCGGCGTTGCTTGACGCTCTTAACAGCGAGCAAGTAGGCGGCGCGGGGCTTGATGTTTATGAAGAGGAAGCTGATTTGTTTTTCGAGGATTTTTCCAACGAAATAATTCTCGATGACATATTGTCTCTTCTTGTTTCGCGCCCTAATGTGCTTATAACTTCTCATCAGGCGTTTTTAACGGCAGAAGCATTGAAGAACATCGCTCAAACCACCTTTGACAATCTTGATGAGTTTTTCGACGGAGTTGAATTGACTAACGAAATTTCTCTTTTGCGGCATTATTAAAAGATTGAATAGGTATTTTTTCTGAAAGGATATAAAAGTATTGTCTAATACAGAAATCACCAACATGGTTATGATACAGGATAAAGTCACGGGCAAAGTTCTTGTTCAAGACAGGGTTAAAAGCTGGAAAGGATTATCCTTTCCCGGTGGTCATGTCGAAAATAATGAAAGCTTTGTTGACAGCGCCATCCGCGAGGTTAAAGAAGAAACAGGACTTGATGTTTCTAATCTGAAAAACTGCGGCGTTATTCATTGGTTAAACAACAAAACTTTCGACCGATACATCGTGTTTTTGTTTAAGACCTCTGATTTTTCAGGTGATTTGATTTATGAATGTGAAGAAGGAAAACATTTTTGGATTACTGTTGATGAATTAATCAACACACCATCTGAAAATCAAACGCCGAAATATTTACCGATGTTTTTGGAAGAAAAATATTCAGAGGCTTTCGGTTCATGGAATGACGATGAGCCTTGGGATATTATATATTTATAGATAAACACCTTGCCGACAAACTGCAGCCTTGAAAGGAAACGCCTTAATGAAAATCAATCCAAAATTGAAAAAATTCTTTTCTTATTATAAGCCGCACAAAAAAACTCTCGCTCTTGATTTATTTTGCGCCTTTGCCGCGGCAGGAGCGGTTCTTCTCTATCCTCTTTTGGTAAACCGAATAACAAGTGAGGCGATCACAAGCGCAGGAATTTCATTAAATTTGATAATTCAAACAGCCGCCATATTTTTGGTTTTAATTATTTTGGAATATGCCTGCAACTTTTTCATCACCTATCAAGGACACGTTATGGCGGCGAAAATGGAATTCAGCATGCGAAATGATTTGTTCGCACATTTCCAAAAACTCAGTTTTTCTTATTATGATGATGCCAAGACAGGTCAACTCATGTCAAGAATTACAACCGATTTGTTTGATGTGACAGAGCTTGCCCATCACGGTCCTGAGGATGTAATAATATCCCTTTGCAAATTTATCGGAGCTTTTATCATACTTTTGAATGTCAACGTTTTGCTCACTTTGACAATTTTTGCCGTCATTCCTTTCATGTTTGCGTTCTCGTGGTATTACAACAAAAAATTGAAGGCGGCGTTTAAGGATAACCGTAATAAAATTGCCGAAATAAACGCGCAAATTGAAGACAGTCTTTCGGGGATAAGGGTCGTTAAATCGTTTGCAAACGAATCAACCGAAATGGAAAAATTCGAAAAAGGAAACAGTCGATTTGTTGAAAGCAAGCGCAACAGCTATTTCAGAATGTCTCAATTTCACAGCGGCTTAGGCGCATTCGTTTCATTTATAAATCTTCTTGTCATTATTGTCGGGGCAATTTTGATTCATTTCAAGGTGCTTGGTCTTCCCGAAATGATAACATTCTTTTTATACATAAATCTTATCATAGAACCGGTGCGCCGGCTTATCAACTTTACAGAACAGTTCCAAAACGGAGCTACAGGATTTGAAAGATTTTTGGAAATTTTAGACATTGACCCTGACATAAGCGACTCACCTGAAGCAACCTCAATCAGCAGTGTTAATGGTGAAGTTTCGTTTGAAAATATCGGTTTTAAATATAGAGAAGACACCGAATATGTTTTAAAAAACATAAATGTGACGGCTAAAGCAGGCGAATATTTGGCTTTGATTGGTTCGTCGGGTGTCGGCAAAACAACTCTTTGCAGTCTTATTCCACGTTTTTATGAAGCGACAGAGGGGCAAATTTTTATTGACGGGCGCGATATTAAATCTATAACCTTGAAATCATTGAGAGATAACATCGGTATTGTTCAGCAGGATGTATATCTTTTCGCAGGAACAATCAAGGAAAACATTCGATATGGCAAACCCGACGCTTCTGACGACGAAATAATCGCCGCTGCCCAAGCCGCCAACGCTCATAATTTTGTAAGTGGGCTTCCCGAGGGCTATGACACAGATATCGGTCAGCGCGGCGTTAAGCTTTCCGGCGGTCAAAAACAACGTATAAGCATTGCGCGTGTGTTTTTGAAAAACCCACCCATACTTATTTTTGATGAAGCAACATCTTCTCTTGACAACGAAAGCGAAAAGGTTATTCAAGAAAGTTTTGATAAATTAGCCGAAAATAGGACAACTTTCGTAATCGCTCACAGACTTTCAACCATAAAAAACGCTGAGCGAATTTTGGTTCTTACGGGCGATGGAATAACCGAAGAAGGAAGTCACAATGACCTTTTGGCTTTAAACGGCGTTTATTCCAAGCTGTACAATTTGCAATTTGCGGATTCGGAGTGTTAAAATGACTTTATTAGATTCATTAAACGGAATTATAAACAACAAAATTCTTTGGATTGCCGTTGTTTCATGGATGGTTGCTCAAATTATTAAGGTCATTCTTTATTTGATAAAATTCAAGAGGATTAATTTTACGCTGTTTGTGGCCTCAGGCGGAATGCCCAGCTCACACACGTCTTTTGTAACAGCACTGACGACCGCTGTCGGAATGAGCGAGGGTTTCGACAGCCCTGTTTTTGCCGTCGCCGCTGTTTTATCACTTGTCGTTATGTATGACGCGGCGGGTGTCAGACGAGCCGCAGGCAAACAAGCAGCGGTTTTAAATCAGCTTGTTGAATCGGGTGAAACCACAGGGTTTTGGGACGTTAAACTCGACAAAAAGCTCAAAGAACTTCTCGGTCATTCTCCGATTCAAGTGGCGGCAGGAGCGTTTTTGGGCGTAGTCACAGGAATTATCGCTTCATAATTTTTTAAAAAGCAGGTGTAGTTACTTGAGCAGAAAACAAATGATTAAAGGGAAAACAAAATATTTGGAAGCAATAAATTCACCGGACGATTTGAAGAAACTCGAACCGGATGAGCTTTATGCTCTTGCGGCTGAAATTCGCAGATTTTTGCTTAATTCGATTGCACAAAGCGGCGGACATCTTGCCTCTAATCTCGGAGTTGTCGAGCTTACGATAGCCCTGCACTATTGTCATAATTTACCCAACGATAAAATTGTTTGGGATGTGGGACATCAAGCCTATGTTCATAAAATATTGACAGGAAGAAAAGATCGTTTTTACACTCTCAGAAAATTCGGAGGATTGTCAGGTTTTCCGAAACCCGACGAAAGTGACTTCGATGCTTTTGCCACAGGTCACAGCTCTACAAGCATTTCTGCGGCGTTCGGGCTTGCTTCAGCTCGTGACATGAACGGCGAAAATTTTTCGGTTACAGCCGTCATCGGCGACGGCTCAATGACAGGTGGTCTTGCTTATGAAGCACTTAACAACGCGGGGCAAAGTGACACAAATCTTTTGGTGGTTCTTAATGACAATCAAATGTCAATTAGCGAAAACGTCGGCTCTGTTTCACGGCATTTAAACAGCATGAGAAGCGCACCGTTTTATATAGGAGCTAAGCGAGGAATTCAAAGTTTCACATATAAAATCCCTCTAATCGGCAAACCATTAGCACGTTTCATGGAAAAAACAAAAGATATTTTTAGACATTTATTTGTCAACGGCGTTTTATTTGAAGAGCTTGGCTTTAAATATATAGGTCCTGTTGACGGGCATGATCTTCTCGAGCTTATTAAGGTTATTGACAGATGCAAAAACATCAGCGGTCCTGTTCTGCTTCATGTTTACACACAAAAAGGTAAAGGCTATGCTGCGGCGGAACAACTTCCCGAAAAATATCACGGCGTTGACAGTTTTAATTTGCGAATGGGTATAAACGACGACGAAAACAACGCGGATGACGGTACATATTCAAATATTTTCGGAAATAAGTTAGTTTCTCTTGCCGAAGCTGACCGCTCAATTATCGCTGTAACAGCTTCAATGTCTAAAGGAACGGGACTTTCCCTGTTTTCTGAAAAATTCCCGGACAGACTTTTTGACGTCGGAATTGCCGAAGCCCATGCAGTCACGTTTTGCGCAGGGTTGGCAATGGGTGGGCTAAAGCCTGTTTTCGCTGTTTATTCGAGCTTTCTTCAACGTGCTTACGACCAAATTCTTCACGATGTCTGCTTGCAAAATCTTCCCGTTGTTTTTGCTGTTGACAGAGCAGGAATCGTCGGTGCTGACGGCGACACTCACCAGGGTATTTTTGACCTTTCTTTTCTTTCGCAAATGCCAAATATGACTGTTCTTGCTCCTAAAGACGGGCGTGAGCTTGAAGAAATGCTTGATTATGCGCTTAATCTCGGTTCGCCTGTCGCTATTCGTTATCCAAAAAAAGCCAATATCGAACAGAATTGCGTTTCGAATGTTACCAGCGGTGGAGAAATCGCCGTAATATCTGTCGGCGTAATGTTTGACACTGCTTGCGACGTCTGTGAAAGCCTTATGAAAAAAGGTTATAAGACAACTGTTTTCAATGCTAAATTTGTTAAGCCGATTGAAGAAACACTTATCAGTGAGCTTGCCGATTACAAATATATTTTCACGATAGAAGATAACATCGAAATCGGCGGTTTCGGGCAGAATTTATTTGCGATTTTAAACAGGCATATTGATTTAAGCGAAAAGGTTATGCGATGTTTTGCTTTCCCCGACAAATTTATTGAGCACGGAACACGCGGCGAGTTGTTGGCAAAATATGAACTTGACAGCGATGGAATTTTAAAAAGAATTTACGAGGTTTTATCGGATAATGAAACGTCTTGATTTGATTGTAGCAGAAAAAGCAAATGTAAGCCGTGAATATGCCAAAGAAATAATTTCTTTGGGGCAAGTTTATGCAAACGGCAAAGTCTTAACTAAGCCCGGCGCGAAGATTGATGATGATTGTGATATTACCCTTACCGCCGAAAAGATGAAATATGCAGGGCGCGGCGGTTATAAACTTGAAGCGGCTTTGGAGGCTTTCAAAATTAGTGTCAAAGGTCTTGTGTGCGGTGACATCGGCGCATCTACAGGCGGATTCACGGATTGTATGCTTCAAAACGGAGTCGAAAAGGTCTATGCCATTGACGCGGGAACGGACCAGCTTATTCAAAAATTGAGAAAAGATTCTCGTGTTGTTTCAATAGAAAACACCAACGTCAGATATTTGTTTGAGCTACCCGAGAAACTTGATTTTATTGCGATTGATGTTTCGTTTATTTCCGTGACAAAAATAATTCAAAACGTTTCGTCGCTTATTAAGAACGGCGGAATGGTTGTCTGCCTTATTAAACCCCAGTTTGAGGTCGGCAAAGGCAATTTAAATAAAAAAGGAATCGTAACTGATGTTAAAATACGTGATTCGGCGGTTAAGTCGGTTTTGACGGCATTTGAAAACAGCGGTTACGGTATTGTTGGTTTAATTGAATCACCTGTTGTCGGAGGAGGTGGTAACATTGAGTTTTTGGCTCATTTACAATTCAACCTTTCCTGAGCTTTTTAAGCCCGTCCGCATCAAGCACTCATTATAGCAATTATTTTATACATTACTTGAAATCTCAATAAATTAATGATATATTAGTCATTACCATAAAATTTAATTCAATCGGAGGGTTTTTACACATGAGTATTTCGGCAAAAACAATGGAACTTTTGAAAATCGCACGTTGCGCAGATGTTTGCGATGCCCTTGATTCTATGGGCTTGCAGGACATTTATGAAATGTCTGTCAATATGCGCCCGCTTTTTCCCGGCATACGCTTTTGCGGTCTCGCCCATACCGAGGAATGGGATTATGACGATCACAGAATGGGAAACATGACCTATGATGAATTTGACAATCTTCAATATAAACCTCAGTCGGACGGCGGACACAGCGCCTATTTGACGCCGGGCGTAAATAACTACGGCGGTGCGTCCGGAGATGTTTATGTCATCGCGGCAAAGGGTTCTCGCGGCGGAATAATGGGCAGCGCTAACGGATTGTGGTGCATGAAGGAAGGTGTAGTCGGTTTTGTTATAGATGGAACAATGCGTGACAGCGGCGAGGCTATATTGCAAAAAATGCCTGTGTTTTCAACCGTTCGATCCTACACTCACCCAAACGGCCGCATACGACTCAAAAGCGATAATAAACCCGTCGTTTGCGCGGGCGTGCTTGTAAACCCGGGAGATGTTGTCATTGGCGACGACGATGGTGTAATTGTCGTTCCGCAGAACATTGCCGACGAGGTTGCTGTCAGAGCATATAAAATACAACAAAAGGATCGCCGAGATAGGCGTGGTCTTTACGAAATGCGTAACATGGACTTTGACGAAACAGTAGAATTGTTGCCGGATATTGATTAATTTTCAAAATGTGAGGGCTTTATGAAAGTTGGATTTATAACAAACACAGTTCAGGATACAGGGCTTGCTGTCACAAACAGATTAGTTGAATTTGTTAAGTCAAAGGGTTGCGAGCCGGTCATAGAAGCTTCTTTTGACAGTATTAAAAATTTGGCCGATTGTGTTTTTGCCGCCGTTTTGGGCGGCGACGGAACAATGCTCGACGCAGTTCAGCGAATGATGCGTTTAGACCGTGATGTTCCTTTACTCGGAATAAACCTCGGCACGTTGGGTTATCTGACCGATGCCGAAAACTCTTATGCCGAGCAAGCCTTGGGTAAGGCGATTGACGGCGAATACAAACTGGAAAATCGTATAATTCTTGAGATGAACACAAACGGTAAAAATCATTACGCCTTAAATGAAGTTTGCGTTAAAAGTGCTGTTTCTTCTCAAATTTCTGAACTTAAAATAGACGTAAACAGCGAATATATCGACACATACAGAGCCGACGGCGTAATCGTTTGCACTCCGACAGGTTCGACCGCCTACAACCTCTCTGCAGGCGGTCCGATTATAAAACCCGATGTGGGAATAATTGCGATTACACCGATTTGCCCCCACGCTTTACATGCCCGTTCCATCGTTGTTTCTTCGGATGATTGCGTCACAATCAGCGGCGTTAAAAATTCTCGTTGCGCTCCTCTTCTTGTTTCCTCAGATGGACGAATCGTTCATGAAATGACCGAAAGTTGCATTGTTACAATAAAAAAAGCCGATAGATGCGCTGTTATAATGCGCACGACTAATCTTGGTTTTCATGATATATTAAGGCAAAAAATGATTGGAGGTGGCAAATGATGAAAATCAAACGCCAGTCGAAAATAATTGAATTCATCAGCAATAATGAAGTCGAAACGCAAGAGGAACTCGGTGACATGCTCAGACGAGCAGGTTTTGAAGTCACTCAAGCGACAATTTCCCGCGACATTCGAGAACTGAAACTGACAAAAATCTCATGTGAAAATGGTTCTCAAAAATATTCCGCGCTTTCTTCTGTGGTTTCGCAGTTTTCAGAAAGATTTGTAAGAATATTCAAGGATGGTGTTGTTTCGCTTAATTATGCCAATAATATTATCGTTGTCAAAACATATGAAGGAATGGCAATGGCGGTTGCGGCGTGCATAGACGCAATGAGTTTTTGGGAAATCTTGGGCTGCATCGCAGGAGACAATACGATTTTTTGTGCCGTGAGAAGCGAAGATGCGGCGGTGTCGATTATCGAAAAATTTAAATCAATCATTAATGAAGAATAATTCGGAGGATTTTATATTGGAGAAATTCATATTGAAAAAGTGTAATTTAATGTGGTATGTTTTAGGGATTATTATCCCTGTTATTTTAATTTCATTTGACCAATTTGTTAAACATCTCGCAAAAACACACCTTGCTCCCGTAGGAAACATCAATCTCATCGACGGCATCTTTGAACTTTGTTTCAGTGAAAACGACGGCGCTGCTTTCGGTTTGTTCTCAGGGCATCAATGGCTGTTAATTCCGGTTTCTGCAATCATTATCGGTGTTTTGGTTTTCTTTTATATAAAAACGCCTCAGGTCGGCGGAAAATCTTTGCTTCGTGTCTCGATTATTTTAATTGTTTCGGGCGCTGTCGGGAATTTTATCGACAGAGTAATCTCGCAAAAAGTAGTTGATTTGTTTTATTTTAAGCTGATAGATTTCCCGATTTTCAATGTAGCCGACATATATGTCGTTTGCGGAACAATTCTTTTGGCTTTCACGATGTTGTTTTTCCCCGAACCAAACAAAAAGCAGGAGCTAATTTGAATGAATATTAATTTAAATGATAATTTTACAATAACAACTGAAGCTTACGACATCGGTGAACGCGCCGATGTTTTTGCGGTTTCGGCAATTTCAACCAGCCGTCCCGAATTAAACCTTACAAGAAGTGCTGTACAACGGCTTATAGAAAACGGCGATATTTTGATTAATGATAATGTTATCAAATCAAATTACAAAATCAGAGGAAACGATGTAATGTCAGTTTCTCTTCCCGCGCCTGCCGAACTTGACATTCCCGCCGAAAACATTCCGCTTGAAATTGTTTATGAAAACAACGGAATGCTTATTATAAACAAACCTCGCGGAATTGTCGTGCACCCTGCCCCCGGGCATTATACCGGAACTATAGTGAACGCGCTGATGTTTCATTTTGGCTCGGAACTTTCGGGGATTAACGGAGCTTTAAGACCGGGCATCATTCACAGATTAGACATGGACACATCAGGTGTTTTGGCAATCGCTAAAAATGATTTCTTCCATCAAAGCCTTTCTTTACAGCTGGCAACACGTGAGATGAGCCGAAAATACAAAACGCTTCTTCACGGTAATATTAAAGATGATGAGGGTGAAATCAGCAATTTCATGGGGCGCAATCCTCATGACAGAAAAAAGATGGCGGTTCTGTCTCCATCAGACAGAAGCGAAAGCAAGCGAAGCGCAACGACACGTTATCGTGTTATAAGCAGATTATTTTACAAAAACAAATCTTATACATTTATCGAAGCTTCATTAGTAACGGGCAGAACACATCAAATAAGAGTGCATATGGCACACATCGGTCACCCTGTCGTCGGCGATGTCGTTTACGGAATCCCTGCACCGTCGGGTTTTCCTCGATTAGAAGGGCAATTGCTTCATGCTGAAACAATCGGTTTTACTCACCCCGAAACAGGCGAAAAAATGTCATTTTCAGCACCTATTCCAAATGATTTTTCAAGGATAATCGAAATAATTTCATAGCATTCGATTGTGGTGAAATCACCTACGTTTATCGCTTTATATTGTATTGCTTTTCTGTTATTATGTAAATACATATAAATACTGAGGAGCGATAAAATGTTAAAAATGTTTCTTAAGCAATCAGTTTTCCTTTTAATAGCGGCGGCGGCAGTCGTCGGTTTTTTTAGGTTTGAGAATTGTCAAATAACGGCAGTTGCTGACCCTGACCCGAAAATTTACATAAATGTTTCCGAACTTCTAAGTGAAATCACATTGACACCCAGCCCCCATAACCGTATTTTAGAAGGAACATCATATAAAGGTCTTACTTTTACCACTCAATGGTGTGCGAATGGCATATCCGGAGTATATCCAGATTTTTGGGAAAGATCATCCACAGGCAGCTTTACCTTACCCTCGGGTTATACACTCGAATCATTAGAAGTGACAGGTGCCGCACATATATTTGATGTTACAATTCATTCAAGCGACCCCGACAATGAGGATATTCAACTTACGGGAAAAACAGGTGTTTTCACAATTAATGTTTATGATTGCGGCTGGAGAGAATCATCGAGTGAGGTTTCAATAACCGCTAAGGCTCTCCCGGGTTATGATCAATCTCAGTTTCAAGTTCGTAATTTTGTTTTAACTCCCGCATTTGACTACCGTCTTCCCATGCCCCAAACTGATTTTGACGCAAGAACAATGAAACTGACTAATTTTGCCCCTAACCTTATATATTCTATAGAACCTAATGTGTGGGTTCCTATTAATACTTTAAATAATTTTATTTTATTTAACGAATATGATCAATTAAACTTGGATTACGGAATAAGAATCCGAAGATTGGCTACTCCTACTGAAATTTTGCAAGGATTTGAAGATTCAAAAATAAAGGTCATTCCCCTCAGCCGCAGACCCGCGGCTGAGGGGCTTATAAGCGCACCTGTCTCGGGTTCGGGATTGAACAACGGCAAGATAATGGGTGTAACCGAAAGCATGGAATATAAACTCAGTGAAAACGGCTTTAATATTGATTGTTTCGGTAATATTTCCGACAGTGAAATCACAAATCTGTCGGAAGGTGAATACTACATTCGTTACAAGGGTAATGGATACACTCTTCCCGGTGTTTATGTCAGAAAAGACGTTTGTTATTCTTCGGCTACTCCAAACGCTTTGTTTGACGCATATACAATGCAATTAAGCGGCATCACGCCTCAAACACGCTATAAAATCGGCGGCGATCGATATGATCTAAGCGGTTGGGTCACTCCTGTTCTTCAAAATGGAAATTATGCTGTTCTTACGGACATGGAATTTGAAAATGCCGAACCGATACTTTACATTAAAGAAACGGGAAGCGGTCAGTTACAGGATTCTGACCCTCAAATTATAGTTCTTTCCAAGGAAATGCGCGTAGTCAAATATGTTACCCGAAGAAATCTTCGTTCTCAAAACGGTTCAGACGGTCAGCTTCTCAATTTAACTATGGACATGGAATACCGCCACAGTGATTGGAGTTATTATCTCCCATGCCCGGACCAATCGGGCGTTGTGAATGGTCTTGACGGTGGTGTTTATTACGTTCGATATAAAGGAAACGGACACGTTTTGCCGGGAGTTTCCGTAAATTTGCTTATTGAATATGTTGACAACATGACAGGTGCGAGTTTTGACACGTCTACTCTACTTTTAACAAATGTTACGAATCAAATGGAATATTCCACAACAAGCGGCATGAAATGGGTTGATATAAAAACCTCTTCCGTTGATTTATCTGAAGCGGCAATAACTGTTGCGGACGGCGTTTGGGTAAAATTAAAAGTTTTGCAACAATCCGACGACCCGATTATTCAAGAAATAAATTTAACAAAACACGGTGTTCCCGCTGTGACCGTTTCCGGCGGCATTGTTTCCGGTGTTGATAATACAATGGAATATAAGGCTTCAGGCGATAGCTCTTACGCTCCTGTTTTGGGAATGACATTAAGTCTTACCCCCGGAAGATATCAGTTTCGCATTAAAGGTTCGGGTCATACGCTCGCAAGCGATGTCGTGAATGTTGTTATATTAAACCAAACCGTTGACGGTGTGACGGTTGTCAACAATCTCAGCAGACGTGTTCCTTTTGGCGATATATACGCGAAAAACTCTAATGACGAACCTCTTCCCGCTATCACAAAGGTTTCGGAAGGAATGGCACCCGGAATGGCCGTTTCTGTTTTCGGCGAACATTTCGACGGCAAGGTTTGGGTAAAAATGAGCGACGGCATAAACGAATGGGTTATTATGCCCGAACAGATCGATTCATACGGGCAATATTTGCGGTTTATTTGGCCCGATTATATCACTCCCGGCGTTTATACCATTCAAGTTTCAAACGACGACGGCGAAAACTGGAGCGTTCAAGAGGGTTACGTCAACGCGCCCAATGGTCAATGGTCAAATGATTCCGGAATTTATACAGGCATTGAAGTAAACCTTTACGGACGAAATCTCGACGCGAGACAGTATGACAAGAGCATAATCGGTGATTCGCCTACAATGGTTCGTGTCATCGAAGTGGCACAACCCGACAGCGCTTCGGGAAGGCTTATTCAAGTGATAAAACCAAACACAGTCACACCTTATCATATAACATTTAACGCCCCGCCTGTTCAGTCAAATAAATTCTATATTGTTCAGGTTCAAATAAACTCGGCGGGACTCGGCAGCGATTGGGTTACGGCAATGACATATCCCGACGGCATAAGTCAATTAGTTTGGACAGGTATTAATCCCCCATCTTTCAATACCGATTCTGTCGTCGGCAGACCTGACACAAACAAGCTCATCAGAGAAATGAACATGTCATGGGTCGGCGATTTCAACTGGGACAATGTTTATGATGCGGTTTCTTACGGCGCAGACCCGACAGGTCAAGCAGATTCAACCTCCGCCATCCAATCCGCCATTGACGCGGCAGGAAACGCAGGCGGCGGCGTTGTTTACCTCAAAGAAGGCACATATAAACTTACAGGTGGTGAAAATCTCGGTTATGGCTATGGCGCGGTCAATTGTCTTGTGCTTTGGAACGGCGTAATTTTACAAGGTGCAGGAAGAGGGTCTGATGATGAATATTTGACCGTATTAAATTATGATACAACTTCGTTAATTACGGGCAATCCTCCAGGCAGCGGTTATAAACCCGATTTACACGTTATTCGAACATTCGGAAATGGTTTTAACGGTGTTGTTGGAATTAAAGGAACAATCGGTCAAAATGTTCACGATATAATCGGAACTCCCATGATAAACGCCTATTTCACTTGTTTAGGCGGAGCAAACGGCGTTTGGGCAGGAAGCTATACTGATGTTTTCCTTTACGATTGCTATATTGACATGGGAATTAACGCCCGCGCCCACAAAGCCGCAGGCGGAAACGCAAACAGAGTTCTTGTTGCGAATAACACATTAATAAGCGGACGAGCTTCATACCATTATTCAGGCGGCGGAAGTTATTTCACTTTCAGAGACAACCACATGAGATATGGCGACGGAAACTACGGTGTTTCTGCAGATTATCAGGTTATCTCAGACAACAACATTGAAATAATTTTCACCATGCCCGATAATTATGAAGAATTGATAGATAAATATTTAGTCGGTGAAGCACAATGGAGCGACATTTCAAGTCAGCACGGATATATTTCAGAAGATGTTCACGGTCTTTTCATCTATCCCGTTTCAAGAGGCTGTCACTATGTCGGAAACAACACCCTCGGCGGCGCATATTCTGTCATCGGAATGAACAATTGTGAATTGGTCGCTTTCGACTCTGTTACTGCACAAGGAAGATCTGATGAAGTTCTTAGTGCCGGTTCTGATTGGTTGATTTTCGCCGATGGTTTGTCTTCTTATTTAGGCTGGGAATCCGAATATATGATAAACATAATGGAAGGCACCGGAATCGGTCAGATGAGATTGGTTCGCGCGGGAAACATCGAATATTTAGGCGGTGCGAAAAGAGAATATAAGGTTACTATTGATAAACCTTGGGACGTAATTCCCGACGAAACAAGCGTTATTATAATTGGACATCCGCACATTAACAATGTTGTGGAAAGAAACTATCTATATGAAGCAGGAAACGGCGCAATTCAATATTACTTCGGCTGCTGGGACAATGTTTCCTCCGAAAACACGATTGTTGACACAAACGGCATTCAAATTTGGGGCGCAAACACCAACCCTTACGGCGGCTATCCCAACATTTTCTTCAACACATATTTCAGCGACATAAGAGATAATTATGTCGAGGGATATATCCGGAAAGTTCCGAACAGAGCAAATGCAAACAACTATCCGAAATCTGTGGGAATTTTTCAACGCGGCGAAGAGGATTATTTATACATAACACCCATAGCACCACAGCTTTTTGCCAACGAATTCAGAAACAATATTATAAACACAACCGGCGGTTTGCCTCAGGGAATCGGCGCAATGGCAGGCGGAACTTTCACCGCCTATTCTCACCCGAGAGCCGATGAGGGCAGACAGTCTGCGACAGGAAGGCGAATCGCCGCAGCTTTATATGAAAACAACACTTCCGTGGATTCGCAATATTCCGCAGTCAATATTTTACAAACGAGCATTTACGGTTCGTTCGTCAAGGATACAACTGCATCCGGAACAACACCCGACACAGTCTATGACATGGGCATGAACACATATTTTATGCAAGACGGCAACTTTGGCCTTTGGCGAAATTGGATTGTTTCCGCGTCAAACGGTTCGGGAGGCACCCCATCTTCTGTTGCGTCTTCCTCCGGAAAATGGATCACGACACAAACAAGCGGAACGATTTCCCTCACGATCGACACCGGTGTTCGCAGCGTTGGAACAGGAAATGGTACTGTTGAGCAATACAGACCGTTTAGGGTAATCGACAGAATCGGCATAAGCTCAGATGCTGTTTCGGGAACATTAAAAGTTTATTCATCTCTTACAAACGGCGATTGGGGCAGTCCTGTTTTGACAATCCCGAATGTTTCTACTGCCGATTTCATTAATAAATATGTTTATTTAGACGACTTGGCTCAAGGCAGATGGTTTAAATTTGATTTCGAGAATATAAACGGTGCTTTAAGCATTTCCGACATATATCTTTTACCTCATGAACAATCTCTTCCGAAAAGATATAATGTGATGCCTGACCTGACACCGTCACTTGAAATTACCCGTTCATATTGGAGCGGCGGTTATGACAGCGGTTCAAAATCGGATATGTTGATTTCAGAAGGACTGAGCGGCGATGGCTTAGGCTTTTACGGCGTTGCCGTAAACCGTGGTGAACGAGTCATTGTTCTCGACCTGGGAAGCATTTGCAGAATTAACAAGCTTGTTTATCAATCAATCCAAGATTCTGGGCAGATTACCGCTTTTATGATGTATTACAGTATTAATAACACAGGCGAGGATTTAGCGATTTTAAATGAGTCGGCAGATTGGAAGGAAATTCCAAAAGAGATCGGTGGCAATGCTTCATATGCCACTCAAATTCCCGGCTTGGGAATAGAGGGTTTTTGTTGGAACACATGGACAGACGCTCGTGATTTAAATATTGACAAAGCAATGACTTTTGCACCCGTTTTGGCAAGATATGTTAAAATCGTTCCCCTGAATGTAGGCGCAGGAACCATTTGGACAGGTTCAGTAACCTCCGATCTTTTAAAAATATTCGGCGACATCATAAATCCCTCGGATTTGTGTACTGTTGATTATGATTTTAACGACGGCTTAGGTGAACCGTATACTTTAGTCATCGACAAAAACACTAAACTTCAAAATCCGGGAGACCCGACACGTGCTTCCTATATCTTTTTAGGTTGGTTTAACAATGAAATAAGATGGGATTTCTCAAATCCCGTTACAACAGACATGACTCTTCGTGCTAAGTGGAGATATGACAGCGATATTATTATAGACGTTCCCGAAATGCTTGAGAACGTAACAATCGTTCGCAACGGGCGCAACATTCCTGCCATGACAGAATATAAAAACGTAATTTTCACAACACCATGGTGCATTGGCAACGGAAGAGGACTTTACCCTGACTTCTTTGAGTATCATAATCCCGGAACATTTATCATTCCCGAGGGATATATGTTAAAATCTCTTACATTAACTTGTGCCGCACATTTTATTAATATAACGATTAGCTCAAGCAATAATCCGAACGAAACAATTGTATTAGCACAGAAAACCGGTAAATTCGATTTAAATATAAGCGATTACAACTGGAGCGAGCCCGCCGGTGCAGTTTCTTTATTTATTGACACAAACGGTTCTCCCGTCGGCAATAATGACAGGGCGCAGTTTGCAATGCTGAGAATTGTTTACACTCCAATCGTCGGCGCTTATGACACCGACATAAATGATGATGACCAAACAGATGCGGGTGATTTAGCTTTGTTGCTTGACAATTATGGCAAATTGGGAGATAATCTTGCCGATATTGACAACAATGGCTTGGTTGATTCCCACGACTTGTCGCTGTTGCTTGACAATTACGGCAAATATAGCTTTTTAGTTAAAAAAGGGGGGTGAGCGAGTCGAAATAGCGCATGTTTTGGGCGCATTTCGGCGAAACTTAAACCCTGTTTTCAACTAAAACGACTATAATCAATAAAAAATGGGGCTGTTGCAAAACTCCAGCCCCTAAGACAAGAAAAAGCGAGTCTGTGAAAAGGCTCGCTTTTTCTTGTATAATAAAGGCATGACAACCATAAATATACAACAGAAAAAGTATAACACAG
>JGI994J12354_10000115_pt1 | contig 72560 bp, 58 predicted proteins | sample IntmicLarv3ML3BL_FD_12354 | JGI IMG/M metagenome (IMG submission 12354) | reverse complement strand
ATCTTCTGTTTGATACATCAAGATTTCAGAATTCACGCTAAATACCTCATTTCATCGAACATACGTTTCTACTATTGTACAACAAACACAACTTCAATTCAACCACTTGTTTCATGTAATACAAAAGGCAAGGAGCAACTACTCCTCGCCTCATATTTACCTTATTAACATAAACTGCAATTTATACGATTTGTAAAACACTTAATACTGTATATAGACAAATGATATCCATTATTATATATGAACCTTTTGAAATAATTATCTTCTATCTTTTCGAAGTCATCTTCTATTTCCTCTAACTTAACCCCAACAGCAGTTCGTTTAGATATATCCTCATTTGTTACAAGCACAAATCTATTTTGTTCATCTTCAAAAAACACACATCATTTGGCATTCTTGCAATAAAAAGAGTCATGAGAATATCTCCAGATGCACCACATACATCAATATTTTGTCACTTACTTGAATTGCCTCTTCCGTCAATCTCCCTTTATCTACTGCTTTTTTTGAATAGTTTAATCGCCTCTTGTTTTAAATCTTCCACTTTGATTTTGGGTAACGAAACTCCATCTCTCATTATCGACTACTCTACGTTTTTGTATTAGTTCTCTAAATAATACCTTCTTTCATCGCTTTGAATAAATATACCATGTCACTATTTTCATAATTAATGACAGGTCTTTCAAATATTCTTCCGATTCCATAACCAACAGCTGGCGCTAATGCTATAGCTCCCAATTTCCACAACAAAGGGATTCTATTGTATGTATCAAATATTTCCACAGAAACATCGGCTATTATTGGTGTTAAAAATTCAAATGTTCTTAATGAAAAGTTGATTTTTTCACTTCTTAAACTTTCGGTAATCGTCATAAAATCTTCTTGTATCCCGTTTTCAAATTCACTTGCATATGTATTCAACTCCTCTTCACTTTCACACGCCTTTATTCTCATTTCAAAAGAAGCTAATTTTTCCATGAACTTGCTCAATTCTCTTTTATGAGCATCTTTAAAATTTAAAATGTCTTCAAATGGTATATTTAAATTAGGCATAGGAAGTATGTCCTCAATTATTGCTTTCCCCAATAAATATTTGTTGCAATTTAAGGTCTTTGAATAATAAGCGCTACTCGTTCTGCTATATGGCAACAGGTGGCTTCTTGCATGTTCGGTTCCAATAGCAGTATTCGCCTCTAACCTAGCCAAATACTTGGCTAAAATTGACATATACCTTTTTGCTAAAATATCATCCATTCTAATCCACGGACCTTCACAATCATTATCCAAAACACCATAATATTGTAGCATATTTTGAACTTCTAGTGGCGTCTTATCTATATGAACTCTCATAAAATCCATTTTCCCTCTATGGATGTTTTGATTCAAATTCCTACGTGTATGATGCTTAGATACTTTCAACATATCTTCTATTTCATGACAAAAATCCAAATAGCGTAATTCATCGCTTTCCAGCTGCCATGGATATGTCGGTTCATAAATTCCTTGAGATGCTAGAGCCTCCATGTCTTGACTATATATTTCGTCATAATTCATGCTTGGTACAATAGTGGATATCTTATCCCAATATAATAACGCATTACGAAGCCACCGTCCATCTTTCAATTCTATTGTGGGGTAATATAGTATTTTTCGTTTCATAATTCATCTCCTCACTGTATTTTTTTCTTGGTAATGAGTCGCAATTAATCCCTATAACTACTCAAACTCGGAAAGTTCTTTGTTGTTCTTAAACTTATTTATTTAAGTTTTTTACATACATTATTCTGTCTTACTGATTTTTTGTTACCAAAATGTTGCCATTTCATTATTAGAACCAAGTCCACTTCTTTTGCGATATTTGGGGCAACTCTCCTCTTAATTCATAAAAATTAACCTTCAATAGCAAAACGACATGGGTAGTAGGTTCCCTTTTCAATATCTAACATTACAGCATCAATAAATTGCTTCACTTTATCATTATATTCCTTTTCCACCTCGCGAACAGGCACGCCACTCCTATCATTGATAACTTCTATTAACTTGTAATCTTCTAAATCTTTCTTGTATTCATCTAATTCTAGGTCTTTAAGCTCAAAATCATCACCCTGCCAGCATCCATCTTCAGACAAATAGTCTCCACCTCTGTATTTTGTTTTATTACCAATATCGTCTATAATCTTTTCAGTAATAAACTTATTTTCTAATCTAGAAGTTATACTGTCTATTTCTGATTTGGAAAACCTCGAACCACCCTTACTTCGTCCATATACCCGATGTATTTCCTTGATAGTTACAACTTCATATCCTTCTAATTTACAGGCTTTTAATGTCTCAGCTGTATCACTATTTAATCTAATATGATCATTAAGACGTTTTTCTAATTTGTGAGTTTTTCCAATATAATATCTCCTCTCCTTATCCTTCATTAATTCTAACATATAAATATAATATTCACGCATACTTTAACCACCGCTCTTTCTTGTTCTGTTCGACCATATCACAAAATATTATTCCTCTTTATCTAATTTTTCCTTTTCATCATCAATACTCTGCTTGCACAACTGAAACCCCTTTAATAAGTAGCATCTTAACTGTAAATAATAGCATTATTCATATAGTTTTAATATTGCTTTACATAATCCTATCCCTTATAATTAAATATACAAATATTTATTCATTTATAAATGAAAGGTGTGAATCACATGTTGAGTAAGAATGACTTTATAAAAGAACTTGGAAAAGGAATTTGTATCTATCCCTTCAACGAGAATAATATTAAAGAAAACTCCATCAACCTAACTGCCAGTAAATATGCCTGGGTAATGCGAGATGGCTATATCTCTCATGATAAAAATATCACGAATTTTAGCAAAGTATCCAAAAGTGGATACCATGGTTTTAAAAAAGGGGACTGTGCCGTAAAAAAAATAATTGGACTAGAAGATCAAATTATTTTATTACCTCATTCAACAACAATTATCGAAACGCTAGAAGTAATCTCTGTTGCAAATTATCTTGGAGGTACTTGCCATTCCAAAGTCGGCATAGTTGCCCTTGGCATTGGCCACATTGGCACAATGATTGGTCCAAACTTTAATGGACATTTAGCCGTGATGCTTCACAACATTTCCGATGAAGTTATTACTTTGCCATTAACTGAAACCATTATTTCGATTACTTTTTATAAACTAGAACGACCTATTAACATGCCCAATCCCACTATTAGCGGACACGTTGAAAAATTTGGAGGATTAGGAATATCACTAAACAAAGACGAAGAACGAGAATTATGCAAAGATTGGAAATATAATTCCAGTTCCATTAGAGAAAAAATGCATGAGGAAAGCACTTTCAAATCCTTTCAAAAGAAAAACAAGAAAAAATTCTTCTCTAAAATTAAGGCGTATATTAATTGGAGCAATCTACTGCTGCTACTTAGTTCATTGATTCTGCTTATTATTCTATACTACATTGCAAAATACTTCAAATGGCTTGATACTTATTATCAAGCATTGATAACTGCATGTATATTTCCTTTCGTCCTTGGGATAGTTCAAAAAATCAAGAAAAGACATTAGCCCCAATATTTGTCAAGCTCTCAAAAAAGTAACCCGTTAAAAAGCAAACGCCTTAGAAACAGCGTATCCACGCCATTTCTAAGGCTTACTTTATCACTCAAACTCGGAAAGTTCTTTGTTGTTCTTAAACGTATTTGTTTAAGTTTGATACAAAAAACACCCCTTTTTTTCATATTTTACACATATTATTTTGTCTTACTGATTTTTTGTTGCCAAATTGTTGTCACTAGCGTAGTTCTTTATAGATGTTTTAACTGCTTACAGCATTTATCACTTTTCCTTATCGCTTTTACAAGATGTCGTTAATCATATCAAATACATCTATTTGCAACATTCTAATATCTTCTTCCATCATTCCTTTGGCGATTGAGATTTTAACTCCATGTTTAGCACAGGCCATCTTATAAATCTCTTTTGTCATATCCATTATAAAGTTTTCTCCTCGTCCCTCTACTTGATATCTTGCATCTATATAATGTTGTGCCACCTTGCTTTTAGATACAAATTCATATAACGGCGTTCCGTCTCTTCCATTAACAAAATCGTCAAAAACTTTGTCACTTTTTAACTTTAACACCAAAAGTAATGGCAATACCATCGTTCTCGCAATTTGAACCTCTGTTGTTTCGAAATCAAGCTGCTGTTCCAAAATTTTCTTCCCCTGCGGTATCCAACTTTGCATAAAACTATTAAACTCCCTTATCGAAAGATTATAAACAGCCTGCAAATCTTGTGCCATGTTCCACACATAGTAATTTTGATCTCCACCCAACAATTTGTTCATGTGGTTTTGCATATCTACCCGTTTCATTTTAAAAGAAAAATCAAAAAATTTGCCTAAATAAGCCGTCGCATCAAACTCATTCCCATAGAATGCTTTAACCGTATGGCATAGTTGCAATTGATTCAAAGAATATACGATAATCAATCTGTCATCATTGATAAAGTGCTTCATCCTTTCAAGAAGTTTCACTGCATAATCCGGACGACATCTGTCCAACTCATCAATAAATAACACTATTTTATTCGCCTTTTCGGTTACAGTATCATCAATCAGCATATCAAACATTGACTTAATTGATTCTGCAATCTTTACATCTGATAATACATCTGTCTTTTCCACAACATCATTTAAACGAAATCCACTGAACGTGCTTACAAGTCCCTCCATCGCCTTCAAAAGACTCATCTTGATCGTTTCCGTCGAAAATTCATTATTCACATTTTTACAAATTTCATACATAACCGAAAGTAACGGGTCATTATGATCATCATACAACCATGCATTAAAATATATTGGTCTAATCAGCATCTTCCTATCACATAATTTTATTTTACCCTCTTCCATCAACCCAGTAATAATCGGCTTTGGTTTCGCACTCAAAAGCTGATCTAAGACCATTATCATTTGTTTTATAAAAAAGGTTTTTCCACTTCCCCATTCACCATCCAACGCAATCACCGAATGTGAATTCAGACCATCCAAGATATTGATAAAATTAGTAATATCAACATTTCTCCCAAACGCATCTTCAAGTAGAGTTTGTTCAATATTCTCCTTGGTTGGTTCCATGTTTATTTTCTTAATAGACACAAATAAATCTCCTTTTACTGTATTATTTTCTTGTAGCAAAGCTTTTTAAAAATTTTTCTGCACTTGGAATGTAACACAATCATATATAGTTTCCCCAAATAGTTATTTAGTACTTATCAAACCTTAGACCATTTATTTGAAATTGCTCGCCACAATCCAAATATTGATGTGGCAAAAAACAATGCGTCTACCATACCCTTATCCTCTTCTACAAAAGTAAGACTTAATGGCTTTAAGATTATATTCGCGATAATCAAAAAGTACAAACCCAATAGTTGAAGTTGTCCCAATGTTCGTCTACGTTCTTCCTTCCATTGTGGGATTTTTTGTCCCCAACGCAAATCACACGTAAGTAAGATATACATTATCAAGTACATTACTATAAAAAGTGATAGCAGAAACCAGTAGAAGAAAAACATCTCGTTTTCCAGTGCTGTTTGGTTTATTGCCTTCAAAATAACCCTCACTATCGGAAACCATAACAATGAAAGAGCTATTCCCGAAGTAAATATGTACGAATATCTCTCCACCATATTGATTTTGAATTTTACGGCTATATTATAAAGTGCCCAAGAACAAAAGATCCCCAATGAATTTATAGCAACTACTATCCAATATAATATTTTACAATCCCTTTTTATATCCTGCAAAGATGTTACATGTTTCAAATCCTTTTCTTTTTTATACGCAGCATAATAATAAACACTCCACGTTATAGGAAGTAACCCTATATATAAATATGCAAACTCTATGACTCTATATGGCGCAATCCTTCTCAGACCTTCTACCCTATCACCAAAAAGAAATGCTACTAACCCTAAGCAAAAAACAAAACTCCCATATATAAGCATTGCAAAAAGATGCCTGGTATCTCTATAGTCGATATTCTCTACTTTCATCAACAAATCAAAATAATATTGTATTTGGTTAGGTGCCACCTTTTTACTTTTTCTACTATTCCTATTCATAAATGCCCCTCATCTTCGTATGTAACATAAATTACCTGGCAACAAGAATTGTTGCCAATATCGGCAAATATGGATAAAATATGCACCTTGAAAATAAAATATATCTGTTTTCTGTAGAATAAATAAAATACAAACCACCCGCCACTACTCAAACTCTATCGTCCCTGGTGGTTTACTGGTCAAGTCATACAGCACTCGATTGACCCCATCAACCTCATTGATTACCCTCGTCATTACTCTTTGTAGTACCTCCCACGGTATCTCCGCCGCTTCCGCTGTCATAAAGTCGCTTGTCAGGACTGCTCGGAGCGCTACTGCATAATCGTATGTTCTAAAGTCACCCATCACTCCCACTGACCTCATATTAGTCAGTGCCGCAAAATACTGCCCTATTTTTCTATCCATACCACACTTTGCAATTTCTTCGCGATAAATTGCATCTGCCTCTTGTACTGTCTTAACTTTTGCTGGTGTCACTTCACCTATAATGCGAACCGCCAACCCTGGCCCTGGGAATGGTTGCCTAAACACCAAATTCTCTGGAATACCAAGTTCCAGCCCGGCTTGTCTAACCTCATCTTTGAACAAATCTCGCAGCGGTTCAATAATTTCTTTGAAATCCACATAGTCTGGTAAGCCACCAACATTATGATGACTTTTGATCACTGCTGATTCGCCTAGCCCGCTTTCTATCACATCCGGATAAATCGTTCCCTGGACTAGAAAATCTACTGTCCCTATTTTCTTCGCCTCTTCTTCGAATACGCGGATAAATTCTTCTCCGATAATCTTACGCTTTTCTTCTGGCTCTTCTTTTCCTGCTAACTTTTTATAGAAACGCTCCTGTGCATTTACACGAATAAAATTCAAGTCATAATCACCTTCTGGTCCGAAAATGGCTTCAACCTCATCGCCTTCATCTTTACGAAGTAAGCCATGATCCACAAATACACACGTCAGCTGTTTGCCAACTGCCTTTGATAACATAACCGCTGCCACCGAAGAATCCACTCCGCCCGATAATGCACAAAGAACCTTACCGTTGCCGACTTTTTCCTTGATAACTGCGATACTATTTTCAACAAACGAATCCATCTTCCAGTCGCCTGTACATCCACATGCTTTGTAAATGAAATTGCGCAACATCTGCACGCCCTCTTGCGTATGCATTACCTCTGGATGGAATTGTGTCGCAAATAATTTCTCCTCTACATTTTCCATTGCCGCCACTGGGCACACCGGTGTCGTCCCTGTCACCTTAAATCCTGCAGGAGCACTCTTAATATAGTCCGTGTGGCTCATCCAGCAAATTGTCTTATCCTCTACACCTTCAAACAGCAACGAACTCTTATCTACACAAACTTCCGTCTTACCATATTCACTTGTCGGTGCTTCCTCAACAGTTCCTCCTAGCAAATGCGCCATCAACTGTGAACCATAACAAATCCCCAAAATCGGAATACCCTGCTCCAAAATCGCTTTGTCATACTGTAGGGCCGCTTCGCCATACACACTATTTGGTCCTCCTGTAAAAATAATCCCTTTTGGATTCATTTCCTTAATCTTATCTAAACTCAATGTATATGGATGTACCTCGCAATATACATTTTCTTCCCTAACTCTTCTAGCAATTAATTGATTGTATTGCCCACCAAAATCAAGCACAATAATCAGTTCGTGTTTCATCTTTCCCTCCTATAAGTCTATCATCTATTTACTTTGGTAAATTTTTCATTTTCTCTCTTAAATAATATCATGGCGTCAACTAAAAAACCACCCCTCAAGGGTGGTTTTTCTTTTGCATTATTCCGTGAATGGTACTACTGCGCCGTCATACTCTTCATTAATGAAATCTTGTATTTCTTGTGACTTCAACACTTTCACTAACGCCTTAATACTCTCACTTTCTTCATTTCCTTCAAACACTCCAATTATATTCACATATGTTTCTGCCGCTTCTGAATCTGCCTGCTCATAGGCTACTGCATCCTTTTTCACCGAATAGCCAGCTTCTAGCGCATAATTTCCGTTTAGTACTACAAATGCTACCTCGTCTACTACTCTCGCCACTTGCGCTGCCTCTAGCTCGACAATGTTAATATTTTTTGGATTTTCTATGATATCATTTACTGTCGCCTCCAAGCCGACTCCATCTTTCAGCTTAATAACACCGTTGTCTTGCAACAATAGTAACGCTCTTGCTTCGTTGGTCGTGTCGTTTGGCACCGCAATATCGTCTCCCTCTGCCAATTCATCAAGGCTCGCCTTTGTTCCTGGGTATATCCCAAATGGCTCGTAGTGAATACCACCAGCGCTCACTATATGCGTTCCCTTTTCCTCATTGAAACTGTTCAAATACGGAAGGTGTTGAGAATAATTTGCATCAAAATCGCCACTTTCAACCACCTCGTTTGGCTGTACATAATCATTAAATTCTGTGACTTGCAAGTCAAATCCTTCTGCCGCTAAAATTTCTTTTGCCTTCGCTAGAATTTCTGCATGTGGCGTCGCTGACGCTGCAATTTTGATAACGTCTGAGTCTGCGTTGTCTTTGCTTGCATTTTTGCTACTTCCGCATCCAGCCAGTAGCCCTAATGCCAACACTCCTGTTAATACACTTGCCAATACTCTCTTTTTCATAATATCTCTCCTCTTCTTTCTTTTCTCCTCTTATTTCCTTTTATCTACACGAATCGACAGCCTATTGCCGATCGTTTGAAATAACTGAACCAATACTACCAATAAAATTACCGTAACTAACATGATGTCTGTCTGATAACGGTGGTATCCATATCGGATAGCAATATCTCCCAATCCGCCGCCACCAACAGCTCCTGCCATCGCCGAATATCCCAGAATAGTTCCTAGTGCAATCGTTGCTCCCATAATCAATGAAGTCTTCGCTTCCACTAGCAATACCTTTCTAACAATCAGGAAATTACCCGCTCCCATCGACCTTGCCGCCTCAATTACGCCCGCATCTACTTCGCGAATGGACGCTTCCACCATTCTAGCGATAAAGGGAACTGCTGCCACTACAAGTGGTACTATCGTTGCCGTCGAGCCATAACTTCTTCCCAACAATGCTCTCGTAAATGGAATCAACAGAATCAATAAAATCAAAAATGGAATACTTCTTGTGATATTGGCCACAACATCCAGCACCTTATACAAAACTGGATTCGGCTTGATTCCCTCTTTAGAGGTCATCGCCATCAGTACTCCCATTGGCAACCCAAAGACATATCCCAACAATGTTGCCATCACTGTCATATATAAAGTTTCGCCAATTCCTATTATCAGCATATTCCAAACTTCACTACTAAACATCTTTTGTCACCTCCTCAATCTCTAATCCTCTTTCACTTAAATATCTCTCTATCTCTTCTTGTAGTTTCTTCTCTGGTGGCAATCCTAGAATCATCTCACCAACCGCAAGTCCTCCTACATCTTTCGTATTTGCCTTTAAAATGTTGACTGCCGTATTAAACTTTAAGACCATATTGGCAATCACTGGTTCAAATGCCGAATTTTCCGAGAAAACAATTCTGATTTTCTTATCTGCCACTAGTGTTTTCACTAGCTTGTTTTCTGCTTCTTGTTCGCTGTCCTTTAAAATAATCTCTCTTGCCGCTTTAGATTTTGGATGGTTAAAGACCTCTTCCATTTTTCCTTCTTCCGCCACTTCACCATCTTTCATAATCGCTACGTGTGTACATATTTTACGAACCACCGCCATCTGGTGTGTGATAATGACAATAGTGATTCCCATTCGTTTGTTGATATCTTGCAACAATTCTAAAAGCGAAGCCGTTGTCTGAGGATCAAGCGCGCTAGTCGCCTCATCACAAAGCAATATCTTAGGATTTGCTGCCAACGCTCTAGCAATCGCTACTCGTTGCTTTTGTCCTCCTGAAAGTTGTGCTGGATAGGCCTTCGCCTTTTCTGTTAATCCGACAATTTCCAGCAATTCTTTTGCCTTTTTCTTTGCGTCTTTCTTTTTGATACCTTGTATTTCTAATGGGAAACAAATATTATCAATTACATTCTTTTGCATCAACAAGTTAAAATGCTGAAAAATCATCGAGATTTCTCTACGTCTTAGGAGCAATTCCCTTTCTCGTAGTGTTCCCAAATCTTCTCCTCCCACCAAAACCTGACCCGTCGTAGGCTTTTCCAAATAATTCAAACATCGCACCAAGGTACTTTTCCCCGCGCCAGACATTCCGATAATTCCGTAAATACTACCTTTGTCAATTTGCAGATTGACATCTTTTAGCGCATTTACGACAACTCCGTCCTTCTCAAACGTTTTTGAAAGACCTCTTACTTCAATTTCTGCCATTTCTAGTTTCTCCTTCTTCTACATATTTACACTTTATTTCATTACCCCGCTCGCCTCCCGCGGAGCACTTTTGCTTTATAGGGCGCAATTTCCTATAAAGTAAAAAAGGACCAGGTACACGATGTACCTAGTCCCAAACTTATCTTACTATATCGAACAGGGAAAAGATATTCAAGCGTGTACACAAAAAGCAATGTCTACCATGCACATGTAGCCATTGTCCGTCATCATCCCTGTTGTTGTGGTTTGATAATTGTACGCTGTCATATCTAGTTTCTCCTTTCCGTAATTTGTATTATGATGTTTCGTATCTTAGCGGATTTTCAATAACTTGTCAACACCATTTTTAATAATTTTTTAAATTGTCGCTCTCGTAGATTAATTGCCTTACCTCTTCTACTGATATTTCAAATCTGCATTCAACAAGTCTGTAATGAACATATGTCCTGGCGCATGAGTAATGACAAATTCTGGCTTCGTGCTCATCATTACCTGTTGCGGTGTTACCCCACAAGGCCAAAATACTGGCATTTCATCTTCGTTGATAGTAACGCTGTCGCCATAATCTGGCTTGCTAATGTCCGCTATCCCAATCTCCGCTGGCGCTCCTAGATGCACAGGGGCTCCATGAACCTTTGGCATTGCACCCGTGATTTGAATTGCTTTTATCGCCTGCTCTTGTGTCAGCGGACGCATACTCACTACCATGTTACCCGAAAATACTCCTGCACTCTCACAAGGTATATTCGTGTTATACATCGGTACATTCCGACCTTCTTCAATATGTCTAATCGGTACATTTCCTGCCATCAATTCTTCTTCAAATGAAAAGCTACAGCCAATCAGAAAACTCACCAAATCATCTCGCCAAAATTCCTCGACGTCCATGTATTCTCCTGTCAGTTCACCATGTTCATAAATACGATAGCCCGGAAAATCTTTAGCTATGTCTGAATCTTTCGCTACTTTACTAAAAGTTCTACTACCAACATCGCTCACTTCCAGTATTGGGCATGGCTTAGGGTTTCTCATCGCAAAAAGCAAAAAATCATAGGCTAACTCTTTTGGCAAAATTACCAAATTGCCCTGCACATATCCATTAGCCATTCCACATGTTGGCTCTGTTATCTTACCTTCACGAATAAGTTGTCTTAACTCACTTGGTTTCATATTAGCATAATTATCCATACGATTCACCGCTCCTTTTCCACTATTGCTTTTTAGAATCATACCATGACAAGCATAAAAAAACCACCCATAAGTTGCAAGCCTATCATTCCTATAGTATTATAGGGGTGAGGTGATTCAAATGAGGATATCAACAAGAGGTCGCTATGCATTACGCGTTATGCTAGATCTCGCCGAAAACCAAAAAGATGGATACATTCCACTCAAGGCCATTGCCAAACGACAAGGGATATCGGAAAAATATTTAGAAACCATTCTTCCCGCCCTAATCAAAAATCATTTTTTGGAAGGACTTCGTGGCAAAGGTGGCGGTTACCGCCTCTTGCGGGACCCCGAAAGTTATACCATCGGCAGTATTTTGAAACTGCTAGAAAATGGTATGGCCCCAGTAGCATGTCTTGAGGGAAAAGAAAATAACTGCGAAAGAGCTGCCGAGTGTAAAACACTTCCTATGTGGGAAAACTTCTACAAACTAATCAACGACTATTTTGAAGGCATTACCTTAGCCGACTTATGTACAGACAAAGAGCAAGTGGACTTCACTATTTAATTATTGCCCCTTCTTTATAGAAGAGGCAATGGTTTTTTCTTATATCCCTATTGACATAGTAGGTTTATAGGTTTATAATGTGCAACAAAGCCCTTTGACACTCAACAATTCAAACTAAACTAATGGAGGATATAACAATGTCAAATAGAGATTATAAATTTGAAACACTGCAACTTCACGTCGGGCAAGAAAGTCCTGACCCTGCAACAGATGCACGCGCGGTACCGATATATGCCACTACTTCTTATGTTTTTAAGGACAGTGCGCAGGCCGCCGGTCGCTTTGGCCTCACCGAACCGGGTAACATTTACACACGTCTAATGAACCCGACTTCTGATGTCTTTGAAAAACGCATTGCCGCTCTAGAAGGTGGTGCTGCCGCGTTATCGGTAGCTTCAGGTTCTGCAGCTATCACATATGCTATTCAAAATATCGCCTGTGCTGGCGACCATATTGTTTCTGCTGCTAATCTCTATGGTGGAACATATAACCTGTTTGCAAATACGCTCTTAGAACAAGGCATCAAGAGTACCTTTGTCGAACCGTCTGATCCAGCGAACTTCGAGGCTGCCCTTCGCGAAAATACAAAACTCATCTTCGCCGAAACACTTGGCAATCCCAACTCAGACGTTGTTGACCTTCGCGCCCTCGCCGACATCGCTCACAAACATGGGATTCCTTTGATTGTTGACAGCACCTTTGCAACACCTTATCTCTTGCGCCCTATTGAATATGGCGTTGACATCGTCGTTCACTCGGCGACGAAATTTATCGGCGGACACGGAACGGTGATGGGTGGTGTAATCATTGACTCTGGAAATTTTGACTGGGCACAAAACGATAAGTTTCCTGGGCTTTCTAAACCAAATCCATCTTACCATGGTGTTGTCTTTACCGAAGCTGTTGGCAATCTCGCCTACATAACCAAAATCCGCACAATACTACTGCGTGACCAAGGAGCTACTATCTCGCCTTTTAATTCGTTTTTACTTTTACAAGGATTGGAAACTTTATCTCTTAGAGTAGAGCGTCATGTTTCAAATGCCTTGAAAGTAGTGGAATATTTGCAAAACCATCCACAAGTTGTTGCTGTTAATCATCCATCTCTAGCGACAGGACGTGCCAAAGAATTGTATGATGAATACTTCCCAAATGGTGGTGCTTCTATCTTCACCTTTGAGATAGAAGGTGGCGCTAGTATTGCTCAAAAATTCACCGAGAGTCTTGAGGTTTTTTCGCTTCTTGCCAATGTTGCGGACGTCAAATCTCTAGTTATACACCCCGCATCAACCACGCATTCACAACTATCACCAGAAGAGTTGCTTGCTTGTGGAATTAAGCCGAATACAGTGCGCTTATCCATTGGTACAGAACACATCGACGATATCTTATATGACTTAGAGCAGGGATTTGCTGCTTTGACTCAAGCATGAAAGGATGGTTATTATGACTAAAGTTAGTACCTCCATCACTCAGTTGATTGGAAATACTCCCTTGATGGAACTCAAAAAAATAGAACAAGCTTACAGCCTACAAACGAAAATTCTTGCAAAATTGGAGTCTTTTAATCCTGCTGGTAGTGTCAAAGACCGAATCGCCCTTGCTATGCTTGATGACGCCGAAGAAAAAGGGCTCCTAAATAGCAACTCAGTTATTATCGAACCAACAAGTGGCAATACGGGCATCGGTCTTGCCGCTATTGCTGCTGCAAGAGGATACCACATCATCCTTACTATGCCTGAAACGATGAGTATAGAGCGGCGCAACTTGCTCAAAGCCTATGGTGCCAAACTAATCTTGACAGACGGCGCCAAAGGAATGAAGGGCGCCATTGAAAAGGCCACGGATTTGGCTGCTACCACTCCTAATAGTTTTGTTCCAAGCCAATTCGCTAACTTAGCAAATCCAAACGCCCACTACCATACCACCGGTCCTGAAATATGGCAGGATACTAATGGTGCTGTAGATATCTTAGTGGCAGGTGTTGGCACTGGTGGCACTATTTCTGGCGTAGGTCGTTATCTAAAAGAGCATAATCCTAAGATAAAGATTGTTGCGGTAGAACCCTCTTTGTCGCCCGTTTTATCCCAAGGTAAATCAGGTCCACACAAAATCCAAGGTATCGGTGCCGGTTTTGTTCCCGAAACGCTAGACGCGAAGGTATATGATAAGATCGTGACCGTAACCAACGAAAGTGCTTTCGATGCTGGTCGCTTACTCGCTAAGACAGAAGGACTGCTCGTTGGCATCTCCTCAGGTGCCGCTTTAAGTGCCACTCTTGAACTTGCCGCGCAGGCAGAAAATAGGGGTAAGACTATTGTCACCATTTTCCCTGACACCGGTGAACGGTATCTTTCAACGCCGATGTTTTCTGACAATTACTAACAACAAAGGAGCCTTTTAAAAGGCTCCTTTTACTAAATACTATTAATCTGTGTAATTGTCAAAATATCCTTGAACCAGTACAACTGGTGTTCCCTTATCTCCTGAACCGCTAGTCAAGTCACATAGCGAACCAATCAAATCTGTAAGTCTTCTTGGTGTTGTTCCTTGGGATGCCATGTTACCCACTAAATCCTCTTTCTTTTCACGAATTTTGCTTGAAATCGCATCTCGCAGCTCCTCTCCTGACAAGTCCTTAAAATCATTATCTGCCAAGTATTTAAGCTTCAACTCATTTGGTGTACCTTCAAGTCCTGCTGTATATGCTGGTGAAACGCAAGGATCTGCTAATTCCCAGATATGACCTGCTGGGTCTTTAAACGCCCCATCACCGTAAACCATAACTTCAACACATTTGCCAGTCTTATCAAGCACCTGTGCTTGGATATCTGCTACTAAGTCAAAACATTCTTTCGGGAATAATTTGACCATATCGTCCGTTGACTTGTTGGAACCAAGCAAACCATAACGTTCGTTGAATCCGCTTCCATCTACTGATTGATTCAAAATTTCATCTAAACTGCATACCACATCAGCGCCTTCTGCTAACAAAATTCGCTTTGTTCTGGTACGACTGTGAATATCGCAATTCAATATATTCTTAGTGTGATTCAAAATTTCTCTCGGGTTATTTGCAAAAACAACTTCTACTTCAGCACCTTCCGCGCGGACGATTTGACTATAATAATCAACATAATCAACACCCGTAAATTCATGTTTGTTTTCTCCAAACAATTCACGGTATTTTTCAAGAGTTAGAACATCTGAATATGGGTTGATTCCTGCTTCATCAATCATATCAAGTGAAACCAGTTCATTGCCCACTTCGTCGCTTGGATAAGATAGCATCAATACTACCTTCTTAGCGCCCATTGCAATCCCTTTTAGGCAAATTGCAAAACGGTTACGTGAAAGTATTGGAAAAATAACCCCAACCGTTTCTCCGCCTAGTTTCTCTCTAACATCTTTAGCTATTGCTTCTACTGAAGCGTAATTGCCCTGTGCTCTAGCTACAATCGACTCGGTTAATGCAATAACATCACGGTCACGAAGTTCAAACCCTTCGTCTTTCGCCGCTTCCAAAACACTATCCACTACGATATTTGCTAAAGAATCGCCCTCTCTGATAATTGGACAACGAATTCCTCTTGAAATTGTTCCTACTTTACGTTCTGCCACTTTAATCACATCCCTTTTATCTATTTTTCACTACCTTTACCATTATAATACATTTGTCCAAATATGTAAAAAGAATTTTGTTCATCAAAAGAGGAGCCTGCAAATATCGCTGGCTCCTCTTTTGTGTCTCGTCCTATTTTTCGTCTTTTCCGTGTTCTTTTCTTACTCCTTTAAAAGGCGTATGTGATGATGTCTTCGCATCCATAAATCTTCCTGTTTCAGCATCTCTCTTTACCCATGTGTCAGTCTTTGGATTATATGTCTGTGAACGTTTCTTAACCTCACCAACTCGATGTCCATCGCCTACTTCTCCATTTTTAGCCATATCGTTTTCTCCTTTCCCAGTCATTTGCAACTGTTTTTATTTTCTCAACTAGTAATCTCTCGCTAGTCATTATTTGGGTTCAAAAATGCAAATGCCTTATTGGCACTTAGAAAGTGCATCAACATGTATGAACACATGATTGCTACATTTTCTTCCTTTAAAATCCTGCGTACTTCGTCTTTGTCCGCAATGACAACTTGTATCTCTTCGTCGTCTTCCAAGTAATCAGATGATATTTCCCCGTCAGCATATCCATAGACCGTAGCGCATGCCTCGTCAGACATTCCAATAGTTGTATAGTAGGGTCTTTCATAGCGTTCGTCCACTTTAATCGGTGTCAGATTAAGCCCTGTCTCTTCCTTTAGTTCACGCACCGCCGCATCATGGAAATCTTCGTCCCCATCTACTAGACCTGCGGGAAATTCGTAAATATACTCTCCAATCGCATAGCGGAACTGTCTTATCAACACTACCTTGTCGCATTCTTTGCCATACAAGCTATAGATAACCACTCCATCAGCATCGTTTCGGCGTGAAACTAGCTTGAGCCTGTCTCTTTCTTTTGCTCGCGACGCCACAAAATAATTGACGTCTCCTTGCTTTTTGTTCTTGCCTTTGACGTGGTACAAGTTTACATAAGGTGTGTTCGTCAGTTTCACTATCTCGTTGATTTTGCTCATCTCTTTTCCTCACTGCAAAATACTTGTTTGCATTATATCATATCGTCTATTCATATGAGAAGGTATTTCCATTACTTATATACCTATCACAATATCATGCTAAGTCCAATTCTCTTTTTCGCCAAGTCCAAACTAATTACCTGCACTTCAACCACATCACCAACACTAACTACCTCTAATGGGTGCTTGATGAATTTCTTGTTTGTCAATTTGGAAATATGGACCAAACCGTCTTGATGTACTCCAATATCAACAAATGCTCCAAAGTCAATAACATTGCGGACCGTCCCTTTTAACACCATTCCCTCTTTCAAGTCCTTCATATCAAGAACATCACTACGCAATACTGGTAACGGCATATCCTCACGTGGGTCACGTCCTGGTTTTAATAATTCCTCAACGATATCACGAAGTGTCGGCTCCCCGATTCCTAATTTTTCCGCCATTTCTTTATAATCAGCTACTATCAGACCCTTTGAACTCGCATCTTCGCTAATCCAATCCAGTCCAACGCCAGCTCCTTCTAACACTTTTTTTGCCGCTTTATAACTCTCTGGATGAATACTTGTCGTATCAAGCGGATTCTTTCCTCCCGAAATGCGCAAAAATCCAGCACACTGCTCATAAGCCTTAGGTCCTAGCTTGCCTACTTTAAGTAGTTCACGGCGTTCTTTAAAGACTCCATTTTCTTCACGATAATTGACTATGTTTTTGGCAATAACCTTACTGATTCCTGAGATATGCTCAAGCAACGGTGCCGAAGCGGTATTAAGGTCAACTCCAACCCTGTTTACGCTATCCTCAACTACTCCGTCTAATGCTTCTCCTAGCTTCTTCTGATTCATGTCATGCTGATATTGCCCGACCCCAATAGCCTTTGGGTCGATTTTAACCAATTCCGCCAATGGATCCTGTAATCGCCTGGCAATCGATGTCGCACTCCTTTGCCCTACATCAAATTGAGGGAATTCTTCCGATGCTAGTTTACTTGCTGAATAAACCGAAGCACCTGCCTCGTTAGTAATAATATATTGCACTTTTTCAGGAATTTCTTTAAATAAGTCCACAATGAACTGTTCCGATTCGCGCGAGGCCGTCCCATTGCCTACCGAAAATAGATTGACTTTATATTTCTTAATCATCGACTTTAGAACTTCACGAGCTGTCGCTTGCTTGTCTTTGGTGGTAGGTGCTGTCGGATAGATAACCGTTGTATCAAGCACTTTCCCTGTCGCATCAACTACTGCTAGCTTGCACCCCGTTCTAAACGCTGGATCCCAGCCAAGAACAACCTTGCCTGCGATTGGCGGTTGCATCAATAATTGTTCTAAGTTCTTACCGAAGACTCTAATTGCCCCGTCTTCTGCTTTCTCCGTTAATTCATTTCTAACTTCACGCTCAATCGCTGGCGCTATCAATCGCTTGTAACTATCTTCGATTGCCCTTTTAAGGAATTCTTCCGTCTGTGAATTATCTCTGGCAATCACTTTTTTGCCCAAATATCTTAAAATTTCTTCTTCGGGAGCTTCCACTTTAATAACCAGCATCTTTTCTTTTTCGCCACGATTAAGTGCCAAAATGCGATGCCCTGCGATTTTTGAAGCAGCTTCCTCAAACTTGTAATACATCTCATAAACGGATTCTTCTTTTTCATTCTTTGCTGTGGAAATGATTGTGCCATCTTGCATCGTGCGATTGCGAATATACGTGCGATAGTCCGCATCGTCTGAAATCATCTCTGCGATAATATCACTTGCTCCTGATAAGGCCTCTTCTAAGGTCGCCACATCCTTTGATTCATCAACGAACCCTTCGGCTTCCTCCTCCAGCGACTTCGTTGTCATCTGTAACATGATGATATTGGCTAGCGGTTCTAATCCTTTTTCCTTTGCTACAGTTGCCCTAGTACGACGCTTTGGTCGGTATGGACGGTATAAATCTTCGACCACTACCAATGTCTGCGCTTCCAAAATTTGTTGTTTTAGTTCATCTGTCAAAAGCCCTTGTTCTTCTATACTTCCAATTACCTGCTCTTTTTTCTCTTCCAAATTACGCAGGTACAATAAACGCTCATGCAAATCTCTCAAAATTTCATCATTTAACTCGCCCGTAACTTCTTTTCGATAACGCGAAATAAAAGGAATTGTATTCCCCTCATCGATTAGCTGTACCGTCGCCTCCACCTGTCGTTTTTGTATCTTTAGTTCTTCTGCTAGTTTTTGGATAATATCCATCAAGTCCTCCTCATAAATATCAACAATAAAATATCTTTCATCTCCACCTTAACAAACTGTTTCTTCCTTTGTCAATACTTGTTGCACACCCCTATAAGACATGATAAACTTGTAGATAAGATTTACAAAACGGAAGGAGATTGCAACATGGACAATTTCAATAACACGAATGGGCTTCCTTCGCAAGTCCCGACTCCACCACCAGTTCAAAATATGCCTCCCCAAAATGCACCCCAACCAACGCCAGGCAACGGCCTCGCTACAACTTCCCTAGTGATGGGGATTTGTTCATTGGTGTTTATCTGCTGTGGTGGTGGCTTGATTCTTGGTTCATTGGGGATTATTTTTGCGATACTTTCAAGAGGCGGCGGCCAGATGAACTCCAGCGCTAAAGTTGGACTAGGTCTATCTATTGGTGCGGCGGCTTTAACATTGATTCTCCTTATAATATATGTACCTTTAATAATATATTCTGCGGAATTCCAAGATACGTTTAATTATGAATTTGAGCGTCGCTATAATGATTATTATAACGATGATTATTATGACGATGATTATTGGGATGAAGATTATTGGGATGAAGATTTTCTAGAACAGTTTGAATCTGACAGGAAAAGCGGTAATACCTAGCAAATCGTAATTCCCCATCCTAGATATAGGATGTTTCGCAGTAAGCAATTTACGACAACTATAATTGCCGCAATTCCAATTAATACTTGGGAATCTGGCATTGGAACATTTACTTTCCCCTTCGATATTGCACGGAAGGCTTGTTTGGCTAAAGCCCACACAAAGCAAACCGCTGCATAAAGAACAAGCGGATGGTAGTAAACTGACTTTAGAAATTGACCGTGAATAAGAGCCACAAATGCTCTTGTTCCTCCACACCCTGGACAATAAAGACCAGTGAATTCATGAAGTAGACACGGTGGCATAAGGTTTAACAAATAATTCATTTTTGGCACCTCTCTACACCAATACTTTATGGCAAATGATCATTTAAATCAAGCATTATTAGATTTTTACAATAAAAAACACAGAGGAGTAAATCAAATGAAACGTTCTTCAGCCGAGTTAAAAAAGCTTGCTCGCGAGGCTCTGCCGGGCAAATTCGGTACCTTAATTGGTACTTATGCGATATATGGGGTGATTGCCCTGACAGCAAATGTCATTATTAGCATACTATTTCCAAGTTCCTACTCACAAACTAACTCTATTATTCATCTTTGCATCCAGTTAATACTTTCCTTTATTTGGACGGTCTTTGGTGCTGGTTTTATCTTTCAATCTTTAAAAGTTTGTCGAGGCGAAACCATCGGGATTGGCGACCTCTTTTATGGATTCTCGCACCACCCTGATAAATTCATTGTGATAGCATTATTACAGACATTAATAACAATACTCTTTTTTGTTCCTGGTTTTATTCTAATGTATATAGCTGGCATTTCTAGCTCTGCCTTTTTTGCTTTTTTTATTCCAGGACTCCTTATCATTCTCGTTGGATATGTGGCTTTCTTCATCGTGTTTATAGGGCTTTCTCTATGCTACTATCTAATCATCGATAACCCTGAGATGACAGCGCTTAATTCATTTGGTGAAAGCTGGAAGCTTATGAAAGGGCATAAAGGTCGTTTTTTCTATCTTTCGTTAAGTTTCGTCGGCTTAACACTACTTGGGATGTTGTCAGCTGGTATCGGGATGCTATGGGTTACCCCATATATGAATATCACGAGTGCTTATTTCTATCTTGATATAATTGGCGAGCTTAATCCTGTTGTTCCAGTGCAGCCCGTTGCAATAATGCAGCCAGGCGCACCAACACAACCAGTTGCTCCAGTGCAGCCAGTCGCGCCAACCCAACCAGTTGCTCCAATACAACCAGTCGCACCAGCTCAACCAATCGCGCCATCACAGCCAGTTGTGCCAACCCAGCCAATCATCCCGCAACCAGATGCACCAGTGATTGAGCCGGAAGTACCTGCAGATGATTCTCAAGAATAATTTTAAATGACATACAAAATCCAGCAAGTAAGCTTGCTGGATTTTTTGTGTTTAAATTTAATTGTTTTATTGTCCTAAGAAGTGTTCCATCAAAGTGCACCCATTGTCGTATACATTGCCACTAACTTTAGCTTCTCTTTCGTTATACTTCCATGAATGTTTCTGCTCATTAGTACTATCATATAATAAGTACGGCACCGCTTCGCTGGTATGAGTTCTAAGTCTAACTGGTGTTGGGTGGTCGGGTAGAATTATCATGCGATAGTCTTCCCCTGAATTATCTAGCCCCTCTTTGACCAGTTTAATCACTCGCTCATCTAAGTTCTCAATCGCCTTAATCTTCTTCTCTAGACTTCCTTGATGTCCCATCTCATCAGGCGCTTCAACATGGACATAGACGAAATCAAATCCATCTTTGGTTACTGCGTCCACGGCTGCCTTAGCCTTACCCTCATAATTGGTATGCAATCCACCATTGGCACCCTCGACAATAATATTGTGAAGTCCTGCTCCAACGGCAATTCCTTTTAGCAAGTCCACTGCCGAAATCATCGCACCTTTTTTGCCATACTTATCCTCAAACAAATCAAGTGCTGGTTTCGTTCCTGCACCCCAGAACCATAAGCTATTGGCAGGGTTAAGTCCCTTTGCTCGCCTCGCTTGGTTGACTGGGTGATTGGCTAGGATTTCATAACTTCTCTTTTGCATTTGCAAAAATACGTCTTCTTGTGGTAGGTAGTTCGTAATCTTCTGCTCTAGTATGTCATGTGGTTGCGCAAATGAAAGCACTTCGCCATTTTTCCATATCACGAGATGTCGATAGCTAGTTCCTAGATAGAACTGTAGTTTGTCACATTCAAATTCAGCCTTGACTGCCTCAATCAACTCTTTGGCTTCTTCAGTGCTTATCTCGTCGGAACTATGGTCTATCATCGTTCTATCTTCGTAATTCTCTTCCTCTTCGGAAAGCGTCACAATGTTGCATCTAATCGCCACATCGCTATCTTCCATCTCAACCCCAATACTTAACGCTTCAAGTGGCGAACGACCAGAATAGTACTGTTTTGGGTCATATCCTAGCACTGACAAGTTAGCCACATCACTTCCTGGACTCATGCCTTCTGGAATAGTGTCTACCAACCCAATCTCACCCTTAGACGCCAATTCATCCATCATCGGTGTCGAAGCGTATTCCATAGGTGTCATATTATTTAATTGTTCAATAGGCTCATCTGACATTCCGTCGCCTAAGATAACAATATACTTCATCCTTTTCTCCTTGCTAATACTACACTCTTGCTCTAATCATGGTGATAATGCCCTCAATCTTTGCGGCTTTATCAGCGTAATCTGCTTCTGTCATCTCTGGTGTGATAATTCCAAACTCATCTTCCATTTCTGCCACCTTAACGACTTCAACTTCACCAAAGACTTTCTTTACTTCTTCTATTTTTTCGCTCTCTACTCCTTTAATACGAACAAAGAAACGACTTTTTACCTGTCCAACATCCATAAGTGCTAATGGCTTACTACTCCAGTTTACCATGATGTTACAGTGAGTATGTCGTGCCATATCAACGATATCCGCCACTACTGCACTAGCTGTCGGCAATTTTCCTGCGCCACTACCGTAAAACATCGCATCGCCTAGAACATTACCGTGAACAAAGATGGCATTGAATACATCATTGACACTATATAATGGCGACTTAGGCGTAATCAACACTGGCGAAACCATCGCATAAAAGCCTCCGTCTGTCTTCTTACTAGTTGCTAATAGCTTGATACTTGCGCCCATCGCTTTCGCATATTTAATATCAGTTGCACTAATCTTAGTGATTCCTTCCGTATGTACTTCGTTATAATCAACGTGACGACCAAATGCCAATGAAGATAAAATAGCTATCTTACGGCAAGCATCATGTCCTTCTACGTCTGCTTCTGGATTGCGTTCTGCATATCCCAAATCTTGTGCTTCCTTTAACACCTCATCAAAGTCTGCACCTTTTGACTGCATTTCGCTTAAAATATAATTGGTCGTTCCGTTTAGAATCCCCGTAATTTCATCGATTTCATCCGCTGTCAGTGAAGAGTTGAGTGGACGAATGATTGGAATTCCACCACCGCAACTTGCCTCAAACAAAAAGTTGATGTTCTTTTCACGAGCAATATTCAAAAGTTCTAGTCCATGTTGTGCCACCAATTCTTTGTTAGAAGTACAAACACTTTTGCCTGCTTCTAATGCGCTTTTTACAAATGTATAAGCTGGCTCTATTCCGCCCATTACCTCGGCAATAATCGCAATTTCAGGGTCATTAAGAATCGTCTCGAAATCGTGTACAATCTTCTCTTGGACTGGATCTTGCGGAAAATCTCTCAAATCAAGTACGTATTTGATATTGATTTCTTCTCCGGCCTTTTTATTTATGCTCTCATGATTCGTGTTGATAACTTCTACCACTCCTGAACCAACTGTACCATAACCTAACACTGCGATATTAATCATAATTTTTCCCTTCCCTTTCATTCCTTCTGCTGCCTCGTGTTACTCTTTGTTCCCAAGTGCCACCCATCGCAAATACGCATTGATGAACGGGTCGATTGCTCCATCCATCACTTGGTCAACGTTGCCTACTTCTTCCTTTGTTCGGTGGTCCTTGACCATCGTATATGGTTGCATGACATATGATCGGATTTGGTTTCCCCAACCAATCTCTGTTACTTCGCCACGAATACCCGTTAATTTCTCTTCATTTTCCTGCTGCCGCAGTAGATAAAGCTTTGCCTTTAACATCTGCATTGCCTTTTCTTTGTTCATATGCTGCGAGCGTTCATTTTGACACTGCACCACTATGCCGCTTGGAAAATGCGTAATTCTTATTGCCGATGATGTTTTGTTGATATGCTGACCGCCTGCACCGCTAGAACGATAGGTATCGATTCTGATATCATCATCTTTCACTTCAATATCAACATCTTCGTCGATATCTGGCATAACATCACAAGATACAAAAGATGTCTGCCGCTTGCCCGCCGCATTAAACGGCGATATTCGCACTAATCGATGGACACCCTTTTCGGACTTCAAATATCCGTAAGCATTTTCGCCATGCACTTCAAAAGTTACCGACTTAATACCTGCTTCATCGCCATCCAAATAATCAATTACTTCTGTAGTGAATCCTTTGCGTTCTGCCCACCTTGTGTACATACGATACAACATACTCGCCCAGTCACAAGATTCCGTACCACCAGCTCCCGCATGTAGTGTCACTATGGCATCATCTTTATCATACTCCCCTGATAACAGGGTCTTGATGCGTATAGCCTCAAATTTGCTGACAAATTCGTCCATCAGCTCTTGAATATCGGCAACCACCGCTTCGTCGTCCTCTTCGTAACCCATCTCAATCAGAGTTTCCATATCCTCTTTTAATGAGACAAGTTCTTGATATCCTTCGCGGTCGTCCTTTAAGTCTTTTAATTCTTTCATCAACTGCTGGGATTGTTCTGGATTGTCCCAAAAATTCGGCGCTTCCATCTCAATCTCTAGCTCTTGTATCCTTTGTTCCTTGTTGACTAAGTCAAAGTGAATCCCTCACTTCCACTAATGGTCCTGTATATCCATTCAAGGTATACTTGAATTGGTCTAGCTCAACCACAGCTTCACCTCTTTTCTATTAGTAAATATTGTATTATAAGAAGCAAAATTCGCTTCTTATAACACTCTCTCACTTTGTTCGTGCTTGCTTTTCTGTTGATAAGTTATATTTAGCGTCCACAACACTGTTTGTACTTTTTACCGCTGCCACATGGACATGGGTCATTTGGATAAACCTTTTCGGTCTCTCTTTGTTTTGGTTTTCTAGGACCGCTATCATCCTTGTTTGTTCCCGTAACCTTAGCTACTTCTTCACGCTCTACCTTTTGTTCGATTTTCACGTGGTACAATAGTCGTAGCGTATCTTCTTGAATAGATTCCGTCATACTATCAAACATATCGTATGCCGTCATCTTGTATTCTACTTTTGGATCTCTTTGCCCATATGCTTGAAGTCCAATTCCCTGGCGCAAATGATCCATGTCATCGATATGGTCCATCCAGCGTTGGTCTATTACCTTTAATAAGATAACTCGCTCCAACTCGCGAAGTTGCTCTGGGTTTTCAAACTCTGCTTCTTTTTCCTCGTAAAGTTTAACTGCCTCTTCTTTAAGCTTGTGCTTGAGTTCGTTTTTGTTAAGACCTTCCACTCGCTCTTGGGTAATCTTTTGAAGCGGAATAATTGGCAATAATACCGAATTCAATTCGCCAGCACTAAAATCATCTCCAGCCTCATCATTTAGACACATATCTACTGAATTTTCAACCGTGTCCGTAATCATCTTATAAATGGCATCACGCATACTATCTCCGTCCAACACTCGACGACGCTCATTGTAAATAATCTCTCGTTGTTCGTTATTTACTTGGTCATAATCAAGTAGGCTCTTACGCATACCATAGTTGTTGCTCTCAATTTTCTTTTGTGCCTTTTCGATGGCATTCGATAACATCTTATGCTCAATCTCTTCATTTTCTTGAACACCCATCGTCGTAAATACAGCCATCAACCTCTCTGAACCAAAGAGACGCATCAAATCATCTTCTAAAGAAATATAAAATCTTGATTCACCTGGATCTCCTTGTCGTCCTGAACGCCCTCTTAACTGGTTGTCAATACGACGTGACTCATGACGCTCGGTACCAATAATTTTAAGACCGCCTGCTTCGCGTGCTACATCATCAAGTTTAATGTCAGTACCACGACCAGCCATGTTGGTTGCAATCGTAACTGCACCAGCAACACCTGCACCAGCAACAATCTCTGCCTCTTGTTCATGGAACTTAGCATTTAGGACATTATGTGGTACTCCTTGACGCCTAAGTAACGTGCTTAGAAGCTCTGACGTCTCAATCGTAACTGTCCCGACCAACACTGGTTGTTGTTTCGCATGTGCTCGCTTAATCTCTTCGATTACCGCCATATATTTTTCCTTTTGCGACATATACACAGCGTCATTGCCATCGATACGTGCAATCGGTCTATTTGTTGGAATCTCGATAACATCCATTCCGTAAATATCACGGAATTCTTGTTCTTCTGTTAGTGCGGTACCTGTCATACCGCATTTCTTATCGTATTTGTTAAAGAAGTTTTGGAAAGTAATCGTTGCTAAAGTCTTGCTTTCGCGCTTAACTTTTACATGTTCCTTCGCTTCAATCGCTTGATGCAATCCGTCTGAGTAGCGACGCCCTGGCATGATACGTCCAGTAAACTCATCAACGATTAAAACTTCGTCCTCTTTAACTACGTAATCTTGGTCACGGTGCATCAAGTTATGCGCTCGCAATGCCAAGATAATATTATGCTGTATTTCTAGGTTCTCTGGGTCCGCAAGGTTTTCAATGCTAAAGAACTTTTCGACTTTTTTGACACCTTCTTCGGTCAAATTGACTACTTTTTCTTTTTCGTTGACAATGAAGTCTCCTGTTTCTTCAATCTCTTCGCCCATCAGTGCCGCCATCTTCGTCAGTTCCCCACTAGCTTCACCTCGTTGCAGTTGCATCGCTAAGATATCACACACTTCATAAAGCTTCGTAGACTTGCCACTTTGTCCAGAGATAATTAGAGGTGTTCTCGCTTCATCAACTAATACCGAATCGACCTCATCGATGATGGCATAATGCAACTCTCGTTGTACTAGTTGTTCTTTATAGATGACCATATTATCACGAAGATAATCAAAGCCCAATTCGTTGTTAGTAATATACATGATGTCACATGCATAAGCCGCACGTCTTTCGTCCTTTTCCATGCTGTTTAGGACAACGCCAACCGTTAGTCCTAAAAATTCATGAACTTTCCCCATCCACTCCGCATCACGATGTGCTAGGTAGTCGTTGACGGTAACGATTTGCACGCCTCTGCCTTCTAAGGCATTTAGATATGCTGGCAACGTTGATACTAAGGTCTTACCCTCTCCAGTTTTCATCTCTGCAATACGCCCTTGGTGCAGGATAATCCCACCAATCAACTGCACTTTATAAGGTTCCATTCCAAGAGACCTCTTTGCTCCTTCACGGACAACCGCAAATGCTTCTGGTAAAATATCATCTAGCGTTTCGCCATTACTTAGACGTTCCTTAAATTCTTGCGTTTTGTCACGCAATTCGCTGTCGCTTAACCCCTGCATCTGTGGTCTTAAACCTTCGATTTTATCAACAATCGGCATAATTCTCTTAACTTCTCGCGAACTATGCGTTCCAAACAATTTTGTTACAATACTCATATTTTATACTCCTGCTGTTCAAAATTCCTACGAAGCCCTAGGCTTCTCTTTACATACCACTATTTATTTTAACACTTTTAAAGACACAAAACAATCCTATACTTTCCTATTAAAAAACAAGAAAGAGTTTCACTTGGAAACTCTTTCTTGTATAAACTTAATTTTTATACTTTCTTTTTCTGTTTGTGTCTAACCGCCACTACAAGAATACCAAGAGATAAAACGCTCACTCCCAATAATACATACATCTCCGTACTCATATCACCTGTTCGCACACTCCTCGCATTGCCTGATGTTCCTGACGTTCCTAAACTGCCACCGTTTTTCTGTGTCGGTGTTCCTGGCACTGTTGGTCTCGGCGTTGTCCTTGGCGTCACCTTTGGCGTTACCTTTGGTGTTGTCGTTGGCGTTGGTGTCGTTGTCGGTGTTATCGTTGGCGACACCGTTGGTGTCGGCGTGCCATTTGGTGTTGGTGTCGGTGTTACTGTCTGCGTAACTGATGGTGTGTATTTAACTATCAATTCCGTCTTAGGCCTGGCAACTACGTCATGCGTCCACTCTTTCCCGTCAGCTAAAACGGGTAATATCAACATATACGGATGCATATCTTCAAAGCCATCTATAGAATCATGCACAACCAAGTATAAGCCCGCTTTAAGATTGGAAAAGGAAACTTCTCCACTTGAATCAGTGCTTTGAACATGCTCATCATTTGGCACTAGGTCTTGGTCAGTTGCATGCGCCAAAAACTTTCTCGCCATAGCTGTACTATCTTCTATTGTCACAATCGCCCAAGGATCCGCATCTATACCAACGAAATCACTGCTGTAGGAGAACTCTGGAAGACCATTGACTCTAATTAAATCAGCCACATGATAAAGGGTCACTTGTGCTCCTTCAATACTGGCTCCACCGTGCTCAATTTGCATTGTCAATGAACATTCTCGTAGCACATCTAACATGCTTTCGTTACTGGCAAGAACAGATGTCTGTGCCATACACAAAATCACTAGCGCCACCAAAATGTTGATTACTCGCTTTTTCATGTTCCTCTTAACTCCTTCGCTTGTTTCTTTTTTCTTTTATATACAGAGAAAATAATGGTTGTGCAGACTAACAGTACTGCGGTTGTGCCGATTGGCAACACCAACTCTACTCCCTCGCTCGATTCACTTAATATGTTTGCTACTCTAAACCCTCTTATTAGTAAGCGATGTGTGTTTACCGCATACGGAGTACAAGTAACAAGCGTTGCATAGTCTTTCCCTTCAACAATCTCCAATGAGTTCACTTCTTCAGGTTTGACTATCAGAATTTGGTCTACTTCATAAGTGTACATCTCGTCAAGAATCTTAATGACAAAATTGTCACCTTCTTTTACTTTCGTAAGGTCCGACAGCATCTTTGCCGACGGCAATCCCGTGTGCCCGGTAAGCGCCGCATGTGTACTCTCTCCGCCTACTGGTAGTGATGTTCCTTCTAAATGTCCTACCCCTATCTGCAAGACGCCTTCATCTACGCCATGATATATTGGTAAGCTCACACCTATCACTGGTATCTCTATAAAACCCATCACCTCGCTGTCGCCTATTCGCAACTGCGATTCATATTCAAGCCGCTCTTCATCTGTCATGGTATAACGGTCTAACTTCTTCAATAACTTTTCGTTGTACTCTCTAGCATTCTCAAGGATATTTGTGTAGTCATTGTTCTCCAATTCCTGTACATGTCCTTTATATGCCTTCCCTACTCCGGACTGTCTAAACGAATTATAAAAATTGCTTAGTACGGGGTAGAGCATGACTAAAAGCCCTACTGTAAATATCAAAACTAGTAAAATTGTCGTTGCTCGTTTTTTCATTTATATCTCCTTACCCATGCTTGCGGGCATCTCGCCCGCAAGCAATAAAGTACGCTTATGTTACCGCACTGGCAAGGTTAATTGCTATTTTTTACTTATTTGTAGCTTTTTTGCGTGTTGCTAAAATAGCTCCAGCAGCTAACATCAATGCTAGACCACCGTAGATAAATAGTTGTGTTCCCATTCCACCAGTTTCTGGAAGTTGTGAACCACCAACATTTTTAACTCTGATGTAATGACCATCTGTATACTCACTTAGATCCATCGAAGAAACAGAACCCTCAGCGTTTCCTTTGTATTTAACTTCCCACACGTTGGAGCTAGCTGTTCCTGCCTTATCTAAACCTTGAGGATGTCCACCGTCTGTGACTCCGCCTGTATATCCGTCCATTGCGTCAAAATTGTAATCCATGCGAATCATTATCTGAAGGTCTTCTGTAAGAAGGCTATATCCTGCTGGTGCTTTAGTTTCTTTTAGATAGTATAGACCTTCGTCAATACCGTTGATCTCAATTCTACCACTTGCAGGTGATATTAATTTAGTTGTAATATCTTCTGGTGCATCAGTTGCTTTTGGTAGACGGTAAACTGCAGATGCTGTAGTGTCTCCTGCTACTGTTCTAACTAAGCCCACTGCGACTCTACTTGCTTCTGTAGCTGCTTCTGTATATAATGCAAATTCTGCTCCTGCAAGAGTAGTCTCGCCTGTGTAAATTCCTTTCCCTTGTTCGAAAGTTGGTACATCTCCTGTAGCATTTCCTGTGTACTTAACTAAGTCAAGGTCAAAAGAGAAAACTACTGCTTTGTCTTCAGGTGTTATATTAGTGTTTGTACTGTAAGGACTGTTGCTGTACTCAAGTTTTACAGCATTAGGATTTCCAGGGTTGTAAAGAACTGCGTTTTCATTAAGCTCTGCTTGATAGAATACGTAGATTGGCACACCTTCTATTCCAGCAGCCCAAGTTTGATCCAACTGGCTTGGTGCATCATCGCCATAAAGCTCTTCACTTAATGCAGGGATATCTGTAAATTCAATTTCAAAATTACAGTCCGCAGCATGCGCTCCTGTAGGTATAGTAATTTCATAATCAGTATCTTCTACAAGTTTTACTGCATCATTGTCTACTCTGTCATCTTCAAGATTTCCACCAACATAAACTTCAAAGCTATCTGGGTCTAAAGTTAAACCTGCGCTCATCTTGTCATGCATGATAAATGTATATTCGTCGAAGTTCATATCTTCAATGTTAGGAACGTTTGACTCAAGCTTGAAGTCTACGATGTCACCAACGTTCACGTCCGTTACATCTTTCCATGTGTCACCTGTCTCAAATTCATCTATTACCGCTCCGTCATGGTCATCCCAAACTTTTTTACTGATTGTAGGTGCATCTACTTTAGCACGTACTTTTGTATCGTTACCGATATGTGATGCTTCAAAAAGCATATATTTTGACTGAACTATTCCGCCACTGTTGTCTTTAACAGTACCTTCTACGAAGTAGTAGCCTAGTTCTACATCTTCGATTGTTACTTTGTCATAATCTCCCTCTCCACCTGTTGCTGTTTCAGTTGGCGCTATGTCTTTAGCCACGATGTATGCTTTAATATCATTTGCAATGGCGTCAAGATCTGCGCCTGCCGCTGACATCGCTGCTATAACATCATATCCAGCCACAGTATTAAGGTCTGCAAAAGCTGCTGTTGGCGCATATACGAATGATATTTCATCGCCTGCACCCATCGCCGTAACATCAAACACTTTGTATGCCTTAAATGTTTGACCTACCATTGAAGTCGTGTCCATATGCGCATTGTAAATACGGATATTCCCTCTTTCTGGTGCTGCCATTACTGTCGCTGGTGCCATTACCATAACTAGCATAATCACAGCGGTAAAGACACTTAAAACTCGTTTTGCCATGTTTGTTTTCATGTTTTTCATTTCTTTTCCTCTTTTCTTTTTTTGTATTGCTCTTTTAGTAGCTTTTATTAATTTCACCTAGCAAGAACCAAAAGCTAATATTCCAAGCATCGGTGATATCAATTCGTTTTAAATGTTGCCTATTTTGTAGACTTTTTACGTATTATCAAGATGACCCCAGCAACTAACATCAATGCCAAACCACCGCAGATAAATGCCTTAGTTCCACTTCCTCCTGTTTCAGGAAGTCTCATATCGCCAATGCTCTTTAGCCTGACATAGGTGTCGCTTTCTGGGTCATCGTTCCATCCAGCTCCGTTTTGGGATTCTCCTTGATACCTCACGCCCCAATACGAACCCATAGTATTAATCACATCTGTTGGTGCCCCCGTGTAGCCATCCGGCCAGTCAAAATCAAAATACGGCGAAATCATCAAATCATACTCAAGGATTTTGTATCCACTTGGTGCTTTAACTTCTTTTAAGTAATACGTCGCTTCATCAAGTCCTAGGATGTTTATCCTCCCACTTTCCGGTGTTACCAACCTTGTTGTTCCACTCTCCTCTGGTAACGCTAGGCGATAAACCGCCGATGTCACGTCACTTCCTATATCAGTACAAACAAATCGAAGCGCTGTCCTGCTTGTGTTGCCATCTGATTCTGTAAACAAACTAAATTCAGCTCCAGCAACCGTTGTCTCGCCTTCGTAAATCCCTTCGCCTTGCTTGAATACCAAGCTATCCCCTGATGCATTTCCTGTATACTTAACTAAATCTATCCCAAAAGTATAAACAACCGCTTTATCTTCTATTGTTGTGTTAGTCTCTGTAGTGTAGGGACTATTGCTGTACTCAAGGCTTGCTGCATTAGGATTGCCTGGGTCATAACTCACTGCCTCGCCGTTAAGCTGCGCTTCATATATTACATAGATTGGTATTGACTCTTTCCACGAAAACTGCTCGCCGTCTTGCTCTTGGTACTCGCTTATACTCAAGTCGCGAATAGTAAGAAAGTCTATTTCCAAATAGCACTCGCCACCGTGTGTCGCCGGGTTTAGATTAACTTCATAATCAACACCTTCTTCAAGTAGCGCTCCACCATCTACTTCTTCCATATATCTATCAATATATCCCCCAACGTATACTTTGATGCTATCAGTATCTAACGTCAGACCGTCACTCATACTGTCATGCATGATAAACGTGTAATCAAAGTCGCTTGGTAAGTTCGATAAGTTTGGAAGGTTTGTTTGAAGTTTAAACCTTGCCGTATCGCCAATACTGATATCTGTAAAATCACACCAGCCACCGTTATCCCAATCAGCTAAGTCTTCGTCGTCAAACTCATCCCCTACATCCCATACTTCCTTTTCAAACCTTGGTGCATCTGTGTTGATATATACATCTTTGTATGNNNCTGNTNCAACGAACNCNAATGTNCTNTTTGTTTCGACGTTTTGTCCATCTGCCGAAACATAACCCGTTANGAGATAATAACCTTCGTCAAGACCNTCAANATATACTACTTCTTCGCCTTCTNCCGCTGTGACGTTGCCTGTCTCTGCTATTGCATTATCAATAATAAAGTTGCGCGTATCAGCCGCTATTTCCCATCTACTTTTCNCTCCTCCGATGTTACTAAATTCAGCACCTATATCGTAGCCCATAGCTGCGCTCATTCCAGCAAATTCAGAGGTCAATTCATAAATCCAGTCCTCCTCAGAAGTAAAAGGGTCAACCGTATCAACATCAAAGACTTTATACGCCTTAAAAGTTTGCCCCGAAAGACTTGTTGTATCAGTGCGCACGTTGGTAATTATAAGTTCTCCTGTCGGAGCTGCCATTACTGTCGCCGGTGTCATAACCATAACTAGCACAACCATAGCCGTAAAAGCACTTAAAATTCGTTTCACCATGCTTGTTTTTTTGCTCTTCATTTTCTTCCTCTTTTCACGTTTCTTACACCTATATTTGGATTTCTTGGAATATCTTTCAATCCTAATATTTTTCCATGATATCACGCAATAAGAGGAATGTCTACTATTTTTTCTACTTTTGTTTAATTTTTTCTATATTTTTATTTCTTTTATTGCGTACTTCTATGTGCTTTATTCTATATTTTAGTTGGTTGGCATCTCTCAAAAGCTCCCCTTACCCAAGTGAATACTTTCACTTCTTACCGCGAAAACTTGATTTTCACGATTAAACTTGTTCGTAACGGATTGGTTTGGTATAATTGGAAGTGTTATTAACGAGAATGAGGAGGACAGATTATGGAACATTTAGAATTGCCACAAGGCTACAAGTCAGACTTGAATCTTTATGATACTCAAGTTGGCATCAAGACAGTTAAAGATTTCTTTCAGACAACTTTGGCCGAGGAACTAGGTCTACTGCGCGTGACTGCACCGCTTTTCGTACGACCAACTTCAGGGCTGAATGATAATCTAAATGGCACAGAACGTCCAGTTAGCTTTGGGATAAAAGAACAAAACGATGAAGAAGCTGAAATTGTTCATTCTTTAGCAAAGTGGAAACGCTACGCTCTGAAAAATTATGATTTTTTCGTTGGCAACGGTCTATATACTGATATGAACGCTATCCGCCGCGATGAAGATACCGACAACATTCATTCTATTTTCGTGGATCAATGGGATTGGGAAAAAGTCATCGAAAAAGATGACCGTACTGAAGCGACACTGCAAGATGCTGTTCGTAAGATTTATAGAGCACTTCGCAAGACTGAAAAATATATGGCAATTAAGTATGATTATATTGAAGAAATTCTACCAAAAGAAATCTTCTTTATCAGTTCTCAAGAACTGGAGGATATGTACCCTGACTGTACGCCAAAGATGCGCGAATACAATATCGCCAAAGAAAAGGGCGCTGTTTTCATTTCGCAAATAGGTGATTTACTGGCATCAGGCGAAAAACATGATGGGCGAGCTCCTGACTATGACGACTGGGCCTTAAATGGTGACATTATTGTTTACTACCCTGTCTTAGATATTGCTTTGGAACTTTCTTCGATGGGCGTTCGCGTTGATGAGGACAGTCTTCGCCTCCAACTTGACAAAGCATCTTGTCCGGATCGGGCTAACCTGCCTTTCCAAAAGGCAATTCTTGACAAGAAACTTCCTTATACTATAGGTGGTGGAATTGGCCAGTCAAGACTTTGCATGTTTTTCTTGCGCAAGGCGCACATTGGTGAAGTTCAATGCTCTTTGTGGCCTGATACATTAGTTGAAGAGGCTAAAGCGGCTGGATTGCAGTTGCTATAATATTGGCAAATAAAAATAGCGTAGCTATAGAGTGAACTCTAGCTACGCTATTTTTATTAATTTGCACAGTTTGTTACCTTCGTGCATATTGTTTTGCGCCTGGTTAATCACACTTGCGTGTAGCGCTTATCGCCATTCTCTTCCGTCTAAAATAACCCATCTGCTGCATCTGTCACGTCTGATGCATCTGCTTTAACCTCTTCTACTAGTGTTTCTTCTGCTGCTGGTACTTCTACCGGTTCAGCCTCCATCGCAATCTTGTATTGTTCCAAGATGATGCTTTGGATTTTCTCGCGAGTATTCGAATTAATCGGATGCGCGATATCACGATACTCTCCATCGGCCGATTTTCTGCTTGGCATCGCAATGAAAAGCCCTTTCTCTCCTTCAATTACTTTGATGTCGTGTACTACAAATTCTTCATCGATTGTAATTGAAACGACTGCTTTCATCTTGCCTTCTTTCGTGACTTTTCTCACTCTCACGTCTGTGATGTTCATAATACTGCTCTCCTTTGGTTTCTTTTATTATTTAACGATGATTAAACATCCATTGTTAGATAACATATCTTTCGCCATTTTCAACGACGACCTTAATTCCATCTTCACCACGATAATACGAATCTGAGCTAATCGTATCACGGCTTTCAACAACACAATTTTCAATGTGGGTATTATCTCCCAAATATACGTCATTAAGAATGATAGAATTTTTAATCACACAATTATTCCCTACATATACTTTCTTGAAGAGAATCGAGTTTTCAACATGTCCGTTAATGATACACCCACTAGATATCAAACTATTCTTTACATAACCACCAGGGTTGTATTTCGCCGGTGATAAATCGTCTATCTTGGAATAAATCGCCGGGTCATCTACTAGGAAATGCTTTCTGACATCATAATTTAAAAAGTCCATGTTGGTCTTATAGTAAGACTCTACCGTTGAAATATTGCTCCAATAGGATTCCAGTTTGTATCCGTAGATACGTTTCATGCCTTTATATCTGATTAAAACATCGTTGACAAAATCATGTCTTTCTTCTTGGGCGCATTTTTCAAGCATTTCGATTAGCTGCCTTCTTCTAATAATATATATCCCTGCCGATATCTTGTTAGATGCTGAAAGCATTGGTTTCTCATCGAATTCTTCAATGCGATTATCTTCGTCCATCCTCAACACGCCAAAGCGACTAATATCGTCGTCTATACATTCCGTGTAAACCACGGTTACATCTGCACGTTTGTCAATATGATACTCTAATACTTTGTTGTAGTCCATCTTGTAGACGCCATCGCCTGATGCTATAATTACATATGGCTCATGGCTATTTTTCAAAAAGTCTAAATTTTGGTATATGGCATCAGCCGTTCCTCGGTACCACCAACTGTTGTCCATCGTAACGGTTGGCGTAAATACATATAATCCGCCTTGCTTTCTGCCGAAATCCCACCATTTTGATGAGCTTAGATGTTCGTGTAGCGACCTTGCATTATATTGTGTCAAAACTGCAACTTTTTGAATGTGCGAATTTGCCATGTTGCTAAGAGAAAAATCAATGCTACGATAATTACCTGCCATCGGCATCGCCGCGATTGCTCGCTTCTCGGATAATTCTCTCATCTTCAGGCTATTGCCGCCTGCTAAAATAATTCCTAACGCTCTCATGCACAATCACCACCCTTGTCTATAATTGCGCCACCACTAGGTAGTTCATTTCCCGGATAGTCTTCACAAGTTGTAATTCCACTAATCACTGTATTTTTACCAATCGTTACTCCATCAGGAATGACTGTATTCTCAGCAACTGTTACAATGCCAAAACCATATATGTATGGCTTAACCACATTCGCCGCTTCTTCACCCGCTCCAATAGTAACGTTTGCTCCCACTTTGACATTCTCAGCGATAATTGCTTTGTAAATGTTTGTGCCTTCGCCAATGCGTCCATGCCGCATAATGATTGAATCTGCGACTACGGCTCCCTTTTCGATGGTAACATCCGCACCGATTATCGAGTTATAAACTGCTCCGTGGATTTCCGCGCCTTCACTTATTAGGCTTCGCTCAACCACTGCTTCCTCAGCGATAAACTGCGGCCTGATGATATCACCTTTCGTGTAAATCTTCCAAAACTCTTCATATAAGTTAAACTCTGGAACAATATCAATAAGTTCCATATTTGCTTGCCAATACGACTCTAGCGTTCCAACATCTTTCCAATAGCCATTGAACTCATAAGCAAATAATCTCTTACCATTCTCACGGCAGTGCGGTAAAATATGTTTACCAAAATCACAACCCTTTTCTTCACTAAGTGCCATTAGAGATTCTTTTAGCACTGGCCAACTAAATATATATATTCCCATTGATGCCAAATTGCTCCGTGGCTCTTCTGGTTTCTCTTCAAAATCAGTGATTTGTCCGTTATCATCGGTAATCATGATACCAAAACGCTTGGCATCTTCATATGGTACTGGCATCGTTGCAATCGTAACATCGGCTTTGTTAGCCTTATGGAAATTCAACATCACTTCATAATCCATCTTGTAAATATGATCTCCCGATAAAATCAAAACGTACTCAGGATTATAACTATCCATATAATCAAGATTCTGGAAAATGGCATTTGCCGTTCCTGTATACCACTGACTGTTTTCACTTTTCTCATAAGGTGGCAGTACTGTAACTCCACCAACATTTCTATCTAAATCCCATGGGATTCCAATCCCAATATGGGCGTTTAGTCTAAGCGGTTGGTATTGTGTCAATACTCCAACAGTGTCAACCCCAGAATTAATACAATTACTTAACGGGAAATCAATGATGCGGTACTTTCCGCCAAACGCTACGGCGGGCTTCGCCACGTGGTCTGTCAAAACTCCTAGACGACTTCCCTGCCCTCCAGCTAATAACATGGCGATCATCTCTTTTTTAATCATGTAATCACCTCTCGTCATAGTATAATAGAAAAGTATAGCACACTTTGCTGTTTTAGTGAACATCTTTTACAAAATTCCCGCTTTTTCAGCGACTTTTTTATTAATTTTCACCTAAAAAAAAGTTTTTTATTATTCATTTGAAAAGAATTCTTTTCATTTTTTCCATCAACGGTTATACTGTTATTTAGATTAACTTTAAGGAGCTATTTTTATGTATACTATAGATTTTGACAAACCGGTGCATATTCATTTTATTGGTATCGGTGGCATTAGTATGAGCGGTCTAGCGGAAGTCCTTCTAAAAGAAGGCTTTACTATCTCTGGCTCGGATGCCAAAGAAAGTTCACTAACCAAGAAGCTCGTTGATATGGGCGCTTCTGTTATTTACTCACAGACTGCCGCTAATATTACTGACGATATCGACGTAGTTGTATATACTGCCGCAATCAGCTCTGACAACCCAGAACTCGCTTGCGTTTTTAAGAAGAATATCCCTTCACTAACTAGGGCTGAGTTGCTTGGTCAAATCATGCGCAATTACGATACTCCGATTGCTGTGTCTGGCACTCATGGTAAGACGACGACGACTTCTATGGTTTCCCATATCTTGATGGAGGGTGGTTTAGACCCGACTATTTCTGTGGGTGGAATCCTGCCAGCGATAGATGGTAATATCCGCGTGGGAACTTCGGGAAACTTCGTTACTGAAGCATGCGAATACACCAACAGCTTTTTGGAATTCTATCCTAAGATAAGCATCATCCTAAATATTGATGCCGACCATCTTGATTTCTTCAAAGATATTGATGACATTCGCAATTCTTTTCATTTGTTTGCTAAACGGCTACCCGCTGATGGCACTTTGATTATCAACAGCGACATTTCGCAGTATCAAGACGTCATTAAGGACTTGCCTTGCGAGGTTGTTACTTATGCACTTGATAACGCTGGCGATTACACCGCTGATAATATTTCTTTCGACGAAAAAGGCTTACCTACTTTTGATTGCTTGAAAAATGGTCTTTTGGTTGGAACTTTTGAATTACGCGTTCCTGGTCTTCATAATGTTTCTAACGCCTTAGCATCCATTGCTCTTGGACAGAAATTGGGTCTTAGTATCACTTCGATTCAAAAAGGCTTTTTGAATTTCTTGGGAACTGAACGCCGTTTCCAATACAAAGGCAGCATCGGTGGCGTCACCATCATAGATGACTACGCTCACCATCCGACTGAGATTTTGGCAACCCTAACCTCGGCTAAGAATTATCCACACGAGACTACTTGGTGTGTTTTTCAACCACATACTTATACTAGAACCCATGCCTTGTTAGAAGATTTCGCCAAAGCTTTGACTTTGGCTGATAAAGTTGTTCTTTGTGACATCTACGCTGCTAGAGAGAAGAATACTATCGGCATTACTTCACAAGTTCTACAGGAAAAAGTTCAAGCTTTGGGTACCGATTGCCACTATTTTTCTTCTTTTGATGAAATTGAAAATTTTTTATTAGAAAATTGTGTCCACGGCGATTTGTTGATAACTATGGGAGCGGGAGACGTTGTAAATATCGGCGAACACCTCCTTGGCGAGTAACTTATCCACACAATCCACATATTCATTCACTTCCTCGTGAAAAAGATATGTGGATTTTTTTGTGCATAATCGTGCTACTGCTTTCGCCATTTTAAAGGCTTTTTCCTGCTTGTCCACAATATACACATTATCCACATTTTGTTTCGTTTTTCCGTTATGTCAACCTGTCCCCAGAAGCCCTATTCTCTTTCTCTTTTGTCTATGCTATACTGTGATTGAATTCATAATTTTAACTATGAATTCCATTCTAAAAGCAAAGGAAACGGCGGTATTTTAATATGACATCCCTACAAATTCAAAACAATAATTCTAACGATTTCACTTTAGTTTCTAACCGTTTTCTAGATGTATACATGCCTGAGACCAATGGCGAATTTGTCAAAATCTACTTGTACCTACTGCGTTCTAGCGTAGGGCATGTCCCTTCCCCTTCACTAAACTCGATTGCAGATACCCTAAATTGTACCGAAAAGGACATTGAACGTGCCTTAAAATATTGGTGCAAAAAGAATCTTTTGGCACTTGAGTTCAATGATAAAAAACACATTTCAAGAATCACATTCTTTGATTTGGATATAGAAGAACCACACACTACGAAGGTCGTTGGCGTCACTGATACGGCAACTTCTACCAGTGCCAGAGAACGCACGAGTACTTCTTTAAAGGAAGCACCACCAAAGTCAGCGCTTAGTCCCGCTCGGATAAAGGAGTTAAAGAAAAACGAGGATATCGTTCAACTTCTTTTCATCGCCGAACAATACTTGGGCAAAACTCTTTCACCAACGGAAACTTCTAACCTCCTATATTTTTATGAGGATTTGCACTTTTCACCTGACTTGATTGAATACTTAATCGAATATTGCGTATCAAAGGGAAGTAAAAGCACCCGCTATATTGAAAAGGTGGCTCTTGCTTGGCATGAAGCTGGCATTACTACAGTAAAAGCTGCCAAAGCTGAATCCAATACTTATAACAAGAACTTTTTCTCCATTCTAAAAGCTCTTGGCATCAGCAACCGCAACCCTGTTGACAGCGAAATTACGACGATGAACCGCTGGCTCAAGGAGTTTGCTTTTTCACTAGATATCATTCAAGAAGCTTGTAATCGAGCCGTCTCTGCTACTGGCAAGCCTAGCTTTCCGTATACCGATGGCATCTTGACTTCATGGTACAAAGAAAAGGTTCACACTCTAACAGATGTTGCCGCCCTTGATAAGGCACATAAAGATACTAAAACTACAGCAGCTAAATCGTCTGGTCGCGCAAAAGCCCCAAACAAGTTTAATAACTTCACTCCGCGTAACTATAATTTTGACGATTTGGAAAAACAACTTCTTAAAAAACAATTACAAGAAAACCAAGTAAAGGAGTAATTAAGTGACTCTTCACAATTCCCAATACGACAAAATTATGAGTGACTATGACCGTCGCCAATTAGCGCATAAATATGATTTGGATGAACACATCCAAGTTGCTTATGCCCAAATTCCGCGCTTAGATGAAATAGATCAAGAAATAACTTCCTTGAGCATTAAAAAAGCTCGCCACCTTTTGGGTGAAGGCGATGCTGACTTGAACTTAAAAGATACCATCGATGCTCTTAGCGAAGAACGCATTGCATTGCTTTCGATGCACGGCTTTCCTGAGGACTATTTACAGATGCATTATGACTGTCCGCAGTGCAAAGATACCGGCTATATTGATGGCGCAAAGTGTAGTTGTTTCAGAAGAGCCGCCATTGATTTGTTGTATGACCAATCGAATATCAAGAAAATCTTAAAGGATGCTGATTTCTCTTCTTTTTCTCTTGATTATTATACTAATGACGAAACTGACTTTGGCGCACGCACTTTAGCGACAAAAGCTCTTGACACAGCGAAAGAATTCGTTAATAATTTTAGTACAGGCTTTGAAAATTTATTCTTATATGGAGACACTGGCGTAGGCAAGACATTTCTTTCCCATTGCGTGGCTAAGAATTTGCTTGACCGTGGCTATTGCGTTATTTACTTTTCTGCTTTTGATTTGTTCGACCAAATGGCCAAAGGCACATTTTCGCATAATCCGGCTGACGCTGCACAAAATGACCCGATTTTTGATTGCGACCTTCTAATCATCGACGACTTAGGAACTGAGCTTACCAATAGCTTTGTCACCTCTTCACTCTTCTTATGTATTAACGAACGACTGATGAAACAAAAGGCCACGATTATTTCGACTAATTTATCTATAAAAGATTTTACTGAAATATATTCCGAGCGAGTTTTCTCGCGCATTTCAAGTCAATATACCATATTGAAAATGATTGGTGACGATATCCGCATCCAACAAAAACTATCAGGAGGAAATCAGTAATGACGAACACAATCGAACACGGTTTTGAAACACTTCCAATGGGGCGCTTAGGACTTATTGCTTTAAACAGCAGTGAGGGGTTAGGTCGGAAAGTTGATGATTTTCTCGTTACTTGGCGAAGCAACCGCGACTTTCAGCACAAAGAATCTGCTACTCCTGACGGATACGAACGTGGCTCTCATCTGATTGCTGCTTCAGTTCCTCGTTTTGGTTCTGGTGAAGCTAAAGGTATCATTAAAGAATCTGTCCGCGGTGATGACTTATACATTCTCGTTGATGTTTGCAACTATAGTCTTACATATTCTCTAAGAGGGCGAACTAATCACATGTCTCCCGACGACCACTTTCAAGATTTGAAGCGCATTATCGCAGCCGTTGGCGGAAAAGCCCGCCGTATCAGCGTGATTATGCCTTACCTATATGAAAGTCGCCAGCACAACCGTACTGGTCGTGAATCTTTGGACTGCGCTAATGCTTTGCAAGAATTAGTACACATGGGCGTGGAAAATATTATCACTTTTGACGCACATGATAACCGAGTTCAAAATGCCATTCCGCTAAGTGGATTCGAGACAATCCAACCCGCTTACCAATTTATCAAGGCGATTCTTAGAACGGAACCTTCACTAAGGATAGATAGTAAACACTTGATGGTAATCAGCCCTGATGAAGGCGGTATGAGTAGAGCAATTTACCTTGCTAATAGCCTTGGCGTTGATATGGGAATGTTTTATAAACGTCGTGATTACTCGACTATTGTAAATGGTCAAAACCCTATCGTTGCTCATGAATTTCTTGGCGCCGATGTGGCTGGCAAAGATGTTATTATCATTGACGATATGATTTCTTCTGGCGATAGCATGTTAGATGTTGCCAAACAGTTAAAAAACCGCAAGGCTCGCAAGATTATCATCTGCTCAACTTTCGGCCTTTTCACTCATGGCATGGAGAAATTTGATATGGCTTATGAAGACGGTCTTTTCGATAGAATTATTACTACTAACTTGATATATCAACAGCCCGAACTATTGTCTCGTCCGTATTATGTAAACTGTGACTTGAGTAAGTTTATCGCTTTTATTATTGATCATCTTAACCACGATGTTTCAATCAGTGATTTACTTGACCCTGCTGAACGTATTCAAAAAGTAGTCAAAAAGCACGTTGGTGCACAAGAATAGATTTTCTTACCAAGTAAAAACGACACTAAGGTGTCGTTTTTACTTGTCCTTTTATAGATTGATTTGATTTACTTTTAAGGCTAATCGCTGGGCTATCTCCGCTTCACGAGTGCTACAAGTTAAAACAATAACTTGCTTTTTATTTTGACCTAGCCAAGCAAGGACTGCCGCCAAACGCTCTTCGTCATATAAGGCAAATACATCATCTAATAAAACTGGCATATCCTCATCACAAAAAATCTCTGCTGCTGCCATCCGTAGAGCAAAATACACTTGCTCAATAGTCCCCTTACTAAGCGTCCATAAGGCAATTAGTTTGCCCTCGCTATAAAGCTCAATCTCGTTATCCTCATCTAATACTACGCGATTATAACGACCGTTGGTAATCTCACTTAATATTTCAGATATACGCTGGTGAAATTCTTTTTCCATTCGACGCGCCCCTGCTGCTGACACTTCGCTAATGCTCTCCATCGCTGATTGCAGTGCTTCTATCTCTATCTTAGCACCTTCGCTATCGCTAATATTGGCACTATAATCCCAATAATCCATCTGACAATTATCGAGTTGAATTCTCTTTTCTTCCTGTATCTCTACCAACTGTGATAGCTTTCCTTCGATAATTCCGACACCACCATCGTCAATTACTGGGGCTTCTTTTGGCTCTACTTCCTGCTCCTTAGTTGGCTTTTGGGGCGGTTCGTCTGGTTGTTCACTTATCGCCTCTTTATCTCCATTTCTACTACTTATCCACCACAGTATTGCTGCTAGAACCCCCACTACAGCAGCTACAATCCGCGCCCTTACTGACAAACTTTCGAAAAAGAATAGTTCAATAGCCATAACTAGCAGTATTGGCGATAAAAAAAGCATTCTACTAAATATCGACTTCTTGCTTTGACTCTCGCCTTTAAGACTATTCCCTTTTGCTTCTTCTACCTGGTCAACTTCTTCTTTCGTTTGATTAGCCTTTGCCTCATCTAACGCCTTTATGTGCGCTTGTTTTTTGCTTTCTAGTTCCGTGTGCATCACTGCCTTTTTTTCTTCGTACTGCTCTATCTCCTTTTGCAGATAGGCAATATTCATCTGCAGTTCCTTTTTCTTAGTTTCTTTGCCTGCTAGTTCCGCACGGTATTGTCCTTCGTATTCCTTTTTTTGTTGCCTCAATGCTCCAATCGCCTTATTGATATCTAGTTCCCAATCACCGCTACCCTCATAATTCGCCATATAGTTGCGAAGTTCCTGGTAAAGACTTTCATCAGTACGACTTCGCATTTGCCCAACCGAGAGGGTATTCTCAAAAACTACCTCGCTAATATCGCCTAACAAGACATCCATATCGCCATCTGCTACTGACAACCTCTCACCATCGGTTTCACAGACAAACTCTTCTTTCACGTCATTTTTATAGAAATTACGAGTAATTCTAAAATCTTTTCCACCACTTTCAAAACGCAATATCCCCGAAAAGTAGCTGCCATTATCCCATGGTTCGTAGCGAGTATACAGGTCGTTGCGCGCGGCTCTCCCCCGTTGTCTGGTGATACCGTAAAACATCCCTTTGATAAATTCGTGCAACGTCGTCTTGCCACTTTCATTAGGTCCATAGATGATATTGACACCGTCTTCGAAGTGCAATTCGCAATCATTTAATTTTCCGAAATTATGTACTTTTGCTTCTTTTAACTTCATCATTCGTTCCTTTTATATCTCTTGATGAGACTACCTCTTTGCTTCTAATAATGCGTTTAGCCCATAGTAAAATGCTTTTTGTGAAGTCTCGTCCTCTTTGTCAGTGAAGTACTCAATATAGTCTCCGATCAGACTCCCTTTGTATTGGTGGTATAGCTTCTCTATATCAAAATTCGGCTTGCTCTCATCAATGACTTTAATGATGTTTCCAAGCTCCATAATACGACTACTGGAAAAGAAAATCTCGCCGTTACGAAATCCTTCTATCGTTACTGCAAAGATGTTATCAAGACCTTTTTCTTCCATCGCTACGCTAATCTTATTTGCTAGTTCAAATTGAGTCATCTGTGGATTGACTTCAATGCTAATCGGCACATACTCGCGCGTTGCTGCCGCTACAAACTGCGTCCGTATTCCTCTTTCGTTGACTTCCCCAATTATATATCCATGCGGACCGATATCGTTTCTATCAAGTGGCTCTAATGCTCCGCAAAATGCCATTTTATTCTCCGCCAATATCTGCGGCCGATGAATATGTCCTAGTGCGACGTAGTCAAACTGGCTTTTAAGTAGTTCTCCTTTGTCAAATGGTAGATGGCTTTCATCACCGCCGTGAAGCATCAAAATGTGCGTTCCATCCTTGCCATTATGCTTCACTTCTCTCGCTCTTCTTTGTGAAATTTCACGCCCATGATAGCTAAGCCCATAAACCCATGTATCACACTCAGGGTAATATTGTTCCTGCCAATCGTTCTCCCACATGCCACAAACATTGTCGCTCCAGACAAACTTTTGATATTGAGAGTTGGGCTTAATAAAGTCATGATTCCCTGCGGTTATCACTATTCGTGTCTCCGGAATCGTCGAAAACAGATAATCTATCTCTTTTAATTCACGCACCAATGGTTGACGATGAAAAAGGTCCCCCACAATCAAAAGCAAGTCTACTTCTTCTTGCTTTGCCACTGCTATCAACCTTTTAAAGCTGCCCCATATTTCTTTTTCACGTTTTTCATTCCATGGATAACCCAAATCAGGGCTAGCCCCCAAGTGAATATCGCCTGTGTGAATAAATTTCATAACTGTACCTCTTTGCGAACTTATGTTCCTTTCATTTTAGCACGAAATCAAAGAAGTCGCAACCAATTAAGTTGCGACCTCGTCGTCCTTTTTGCTATAGTATTGTTGCCCAAATGTCCTCTATAGTTCACAGTTGTTTACTGTTCTTGGGAATGGCACCACATCACGGATGTTAGTCATTCCTGTCAAGTACATCACGCAACGCTCAAAGCCAAGTCCGAATCCTGCGTGTCTAGTCGTTCCGTATTTTCTAAGGTCAAGGTAGAACTTATAGTCTTCTGGGCTTAACTCCATCTCTTCCATACGTTTTACCAACTTCTCATAATCATCTTCTCTTTGGCTTCCTCCGATGATTTCGCCAATTCCTGGCACTAGGCAATCCATTGCCGCTACAGTTTTACCATCTTCGTTCATCTTCATATAGAAGGCTTTGATGTCTTTTGGATAGTCCGTTACAAAAACTGGTTTTTTGAATACTTCTTCAGTCAAATAACGTTCATGTTCCGTCTGCAAGTCACATCCCCATGATACCTTAAACTCAAAGTTATCGTTATTCTTTTCTAGTGTTTTAATCGCTTCCGTATATGTGATGCGTCCAAACTCTGACTTCATCACATTGTTTAATCTCTCAAGCAATCCTTTGTCCATGAAAGAATTAAAGAAGTTCATCTCTTCTGGAGCTTGCTCTAAAACATAGCCAATCACATATTTGAGCATGCTTTCCGCCAAGTCGCAGTCATCTTCTAAGTCAGCAAAAGCAATCTCTGGCTCAATCATCCAAAATTCTGCCGCATGTCGGGTTGTGTTGGAATTTTCCGCTCTAAATGTTGGTCCAAAGGTATAGATATTTCTAAAGGCTTGCGCGTATGTCTCGCCGTTTAATTGTCCACTAACTGTTAGGCTAGTCTCTTTGCCAAAGAAATCTTCTTTGTAATCAACTTTGCCATCTTCATCTTTTGATAGGTTTTCCATGTCCATCGTTGTCACTCTAAACATCTCACCTGCGCCCTCGCAGTCGCTACCAGTGATAATTGGAGTATGAACATAAACAAACCCTCTATCCTGGAAGAATTGGTGAATGGCAAACGCCACCAATGAACGCACTCTAAATACGGCTTGGAAAGTGTTTGTTCTTGGGCGAAGATGGGTTATCGTTCTTAAAAACTCCAAACTATGTCGTTTCTTTTGGAGCGGATAATCTGACTCTGATGCTCCTTCTATCTCAATCTCTGTCGCTTGAATTTCAAATGGTTGTTTCGCTTCTGGTGTCGCAACTAATGTTCCTCTAATGACCACCGCTGCGCCAACATTTAACTTTGATACTTCTTCAAAATTATTCATCGTATCATGGTAGACGATTTGTAATGTTTCAAAAAACGTACCATCGTGCAATACCAAAAAACCAAAAGTCTTTGAATCACGGACGCTACGTAGCCAACCACCTACTGCTACTTCTTTTCCCAAATAGTCTTCTCTACTTTTGTAGATTTCTCGAATTGTTGTCAATTTCATCTCATATCTCCTCGATTGTTTTAAATTCTATCGAATTACTCTAGCGTTATAGTAAACGCTCTTTGTCTCTTATAATAGCACAGTGGTTTCAAAAAGTATACTCAAAACCCTTTAAAAGTGGGGCAGTAGAAAGCTCTACTACCCCACTTGCTTCAACTATATTTCATTTTAAATCTCCCCTACTTTTCGATATCCTTGTTCCATATCAAAAGCATAAATATTTTCATAAGCGATTACGTATAAGATGTTGCCAACATATACTCCTCTTGCCGCTTCGTACTGCCAGCTATATGGCGTATCTGATGCAAATGCATAGGCTAATTGGTTCTTAAAGCCTTTCCCTTCTTCATAAGAGAATACCATATAGTTGTAACCACTGTTGTTTTCGTTCCAACAAGATGTCGCTAGCCCGATAATATTCTTCTCTGGCGATATCGTTAAAGCCTTGTAGTCATATTCGCCTATAAACGAATCAACATTTGCAATGACTGCTTTGTCGATTTCTCTGAGGTTTGTTGGGTTAGAGATGTCAAACATCGACAATTTCATACCTAGTCTCGCTCCCGTCTCAGGATCCGTCTCCCACCCAATTCCTAACAGCCTGTCTTCACCATAGAAATGTAAATATTCGGAAAATCCAGTAATCTTCAGCTCTCCCAATATTTCTGGGTTGCTTGGGTCTGAAAAATCAACCGCAAATAGTGGATCAACGTTTCGGTAGGTCACAAAATATCCAAGTTCACCCATGAATCTTGCCGAATAGATGGTTTCACCTTTAGCGATTCCTCTGATACTACCAATCGGATTCATCTTATCATCAAAGACTGTCACGCAGTTTTCTTCGCTCTCCCATCCACCATTTCGAGCCGTTGTTAGCACTCTTAATGTATCTTTGTATTCGTTGATGGCAAATGTATCGGTGATTGCTCCTGGTACTATTCCAGCACTTTCGCCTTTAATCATCCCGTCTTTGAAGCTAAACTTAGCGATGCTTGTGTTATGCCCGCCGTTGTGATTCCAGTTTTCTTTTCTGACATAGATGCTTTTTGTTGTTATATAGAAATCATTAGCATCTTCTAAGATTGCTTTACTGTCAACTATTGTCTCTGGGTTAGCTAGGTTTATCGATGATATAACCACATAGTTACAAGTCCTCGGTTGCACCGGTAGATATATACTAGCTGGCTCAATCATCTCTTCGCCTACGTATGGCACCATGTCCACATAATCATCGTTACTTCCACTTCGTGCCGCTGCCACCATATACTCTGGGTAAAAGTTTGTAAACAAGTAGATGTAGTCGCCAACTTTACGTGATGTATTATAGTGGCCATCTTGTGAAACTTTGCCTACTAACTTTGGTTCCTCTGGATTACTAAGGTCATAAGTATATACGCTAGTCACTGCCCGATAATCCATGTAGTAGATATCTTTCTCTGTTTTTCTAAGACCGTTGCCATATCCACTCGCAACAATACTTAATTTGTTGCCATCCAGATATATTTCCGAAATGTTTTCTTCGCCACTTTCGTTGGCAACTGAAACTGTTGTCACTTCTTCCATTTTAGCTCCGTCAATTTTGACGATTCTAACCTCACGATTGTCTCTGATGATGTAGATGTAGTTTCCGTCCGTTTTGATGATGTCTCCTTCATCAACGCCTTCTACTTGCAAGTTTGTCGTCGAGTAGTCATCCGTTCCACCGCCACTTCCGGCTTCTGATGCTGGAGCTTCCGCAGCCGGAGCTTCTTCTGCTACCATTTCGGCATCTGCGCTTTCTCTCATCTCTGCGTTTTTAGAACCTGAGAACACTCTATCAAGCCATGATGTCTCGCTGTCTTCCGTCACATAGGTTTCCATCTCTACTTTTAGACTTTTGTCATATTCATCCATTGTATCTAACACTTCTTTGTATCCATCTGCTGTCGTGAAAATATTTGAAAATGACTCGTTTACTGCCACATCAATTTCACTTGTCGCAGCAGCTTCTTCCATTGCAGGCTCTTCCATTGCCGCTTCCATTGTTACGCTCTTTCTTTCATTTAGAATGCCAGGCATCGCTGATATTCCAATCACTAGTGCAAGTGCTGCTGCCGCCACTCCACCAATTTGATACATCCTTTTTCTTGGATTTACTTTCTTCTTATCAGATAATTTATCTGATATATTTTCCGGCTTCAAGCTCTCTGGGACTTCGCAGGAGTTGGCCGATTGTTTTATTTTTTCTAACATTTTATAATCGTTCATAAATTTCTTCCTCCTTATCCGTTAAGCATCTGTTCCATCTTTTTAAGTGCCCTGCTTTTGTCAGAACGTACTGTGTTGTCACTCTTCTTTAATATCTTACCTATCTCACGACTACTATATCCCGCGAAAATACTCATCGAAATAATCAACCGTTCATAATCGTCAAGTCGCATAAAAGCTTCTCTCGTGGCAACGTCTTCCGTGAAATCTCCCTTACCAGATAAATCCTCCGGCAAGTCTGTCGTTTTATTGACGTACTCTTTCATCTTACGCCGACATTTGTTTGACAAAATTCTAAAAATCCAGCCTTTAAAGGCTTCTGCATTGCGCAGTTTTCTAATTGATTCGTACGCATCTATCACCGTATCGGATACAACATCTTCTGCATCTTGAGGATTTTTAAGTGTGTACAGTGCAAAACGATACATATCTTGGTATACCAATTCGTAAAGCTTCGCAAACGCTTCTTTATCATTCCTTTTCGCTTGCTCCACAAGTGCTGTTTGTGCCATGGCTTTCTCCTTTCCTCGCCCAAAACTATCGAGCTGAAATGCATTTCATATATACAGTGGTCAAAAAACATCAAACTGTTGCAAAAACTTTTAAATAAAATCAAAAAACATATATTTGCATGGTCTCGCAAATATATGTTTCATAAAATTCTATTTACTAGACTCAAAAAAATCTTTCTAAGCGCTCTACTTCAAATTCTCTGGATTCAACCCTTCGAGTTCTGGTACAACAAAGCGTCCATCCTTGCGAATTAACACATCATCAAAATAAATCTCTCCACCACCGTATTCTGCTCTTTGAATTAAAATCAAATCCCAGTGGATTGATGAATGGTTGCCGTTTGAGGCAACGTCATAGCAATTACCCGGTGTGAAATGAATCGAGCCTTGGATTTTCTCATCAAATAAAATATCTTTCATTGGCTCCAAAATATATGGATTGACGCCAATCGCAAATTCGCCAATATAACGAGCCCCCTCGTCGATATCTAGCACTTCATTTATCTTATCAGTATCGTTGGCTCTTGCTTTAACAATCTTGCCCTCTTTAAATTCAAACTCAATGTCTTCATAAGTAAATCCATTGTGCAACGAAGGTACATTGTAGGCAATCGTTCCATTAACTGATTCTCGCACAGGTGCTGTATACACCTCGCCGTCAGGAATATTCATATGCCCTGAACAAGGTTTTGCGGGAATATCTTTAATCGAAAATGTCAAATCTGTCTTGCCACCAACAACTCTTACTTTATCAGTCTTGTTCATATACTCAACTAACGGTTTCATTGCTTCGTCCATTTTGGCATAATCCAAGTTACACACATCGAAATAAAAATCTTCAAACTTTTCCACGCTGGTTCCTGAAAGTTGTGCCATCGCCGCATTCGGGTAACGCAGCACGACCCATCTCGTCTTAGGAACACGAATTCCATGATGTACTGGCGTCATGTAGTACTTTTCATATATCTCCATCCGCTTGGCTGGCACGTCTGCTAATTCAGCTACATTTTCGCTGCCTCTTACACCTATATAGCAATCCATCTTGCCCATTTCAAGACTATCTACTTCTGCCAGAATCTCCATCTGCTCTTTTGATGCCTCTAGCAATATCTCCCGCTGAACTTTAGGATCTGTATATCTTACGAATGGAATCCCTTTAGCTTTATATACCTCTTTGATTAACTGTCTCGTCAAATCGCGCGTATCTCGTCCGATATGATGAATCAAAACCTTTTCACCCTCTTTGACTGCACACGAATAAGTTACTAGTCCCTTTGCTAGTGTTTTAATTCTCTCGTCCATATTTCACCTCTTACTATTTTGTTGGCAAGTTCTTAATATATCCCATAAAGACATTTCCTGCTGGTCCAAATTCTATATTTTTGCTGTCATTCAAACCACAATAATATGTCTCTTTCGTATCGATATCATAAAGAATCGTGTTGAACTTGTCGTACCCTACAATCACAACATGTTTCCCTGATGCCGTTAGCGCCACTACCGCTCGTTGTTGTCCGATTTGATAAAGCACACTATCAAGAGAACATCCCGTCATATTAAGGGCTGTGTATTCTTCGCCAAGTCCTTCTTGTAACGTCTTTTCATCAAGCGTTCCTTCAAGGACAATCTCTGGGATATTGGCTGGGTCAATATTAGCCTTGTCGCCTTGATTACCACGTTCCCAGATGTATTGTTGCTGGTTGTTCATTACCACTCCGAATTTTTCTTCGGCATGATTAATCGCATCCTTGGCTCTCATGTGAATACTCTCAAGTCGCCCGCCCGCATAGACATAATATACTTGCCTTGAGTCGTGCGGAATATCTATTTCAATTATAGCACTTTTCTTAGTCTCCTCGTACTTTGCTGCCAAAACTAACATGGATTTATTCTTCGCACTCTTACTAAAATCAAGTGCTACTTGTGTCCCTTTTCGTTCATTTGAACTCAAGTGAATTTGAACCGTTTCTTCGCTAACTTGCAAATTGTTCATGATATTTTCACTCTCTGTAGCAACATATTCTCTTCCATTCCATGTCGCTCTTTTAAGCTCTACTAAACCATCTTTAACTTCGACACTTAAAACCCATTTACCCTCTTCGTGATATTCCTTTATCACTTCGCCATCGACGTCTTGGATTCTCACCGTGTTGATACCAAAGTATCTATTACCAGCCTCATCAACAACGATATCCTCTGGTTTCGCAACGCCATAGATGAGGTCTTCATTTATATATCCCAAAACCTTGATTTTGTTTTCTCCCTCAGCCACTATTTCTTGTTGCACACCAGTTTCGAGGTCCATCTTAATTATCTTGGTTTCTCTATTTTCTTCGCCCCCTAACATCCAAGCAACATTTCGTTGCGTTTTTGAAGAAATAAAATTGTCCGATGTAACATCAGTTAATAATGTTTGATATGTCTTTTCCGCCAAATCTACACAATAGAAATTTCTTTCCAAAAGTAGATATAGCTCATCTCCTTTATTGACATATGCCATTTCGTTGACATCGTCAGTAATAAAATCATATCCTTGTCGCGATGGAATAAATGCCAACTCTTCAACCACATTCGCGCTAGCATTATAATGATATACTCCAATACCCATCTGCCCCTCGTGCGCACCGCGACTATTGTAACCATAAAGAACAAAGTCAACATCACCATTTTCTTCTACTCTTACAATCTTTATCCCATGGTCTGTATTGTCAAGGCGCTCATCTGCCTCTTCGTCGCCACGGAAACTAAATATCTTGGCCGCTTTGTTGGCACTACGGTTGTATGACCACAAGTCACCCGCCTGAACAAAGGCAATAATGTCCGCGTTTTGGTTGGAAACATATTGCAAATTCTTGTCAACTACGCCAAGGTTAATACCTTGCATTGTCAAAACTGGCAACGTCCCATCAAAGACCTGTTGGGCGCTACGCTCGAAATCAATTAACATGACACGCGCTTGCGAGTAACGCATTCGATAGAACTCCGCCACGTCATAGTGCTCAATATTTGCTTCGCCGTCCTCAGCCGTGATTTCATAGTCCAATCTGATGCTGCAGGTAGTCTCATTAATCTCCCTAATCGTTGGAACTCCCTTGCGCGAAAGGGTTGGTCTTAGCGACCCCCACGTTATCTGGTCGAAGTTAGAATGTACATTAATCTGTGTGAAATTGGTAACTGGAACATTTTCCTCTGGTCCAATATACGTTGTCAATTCTTGCGCCGCTTCTTTGTTTAGACTCTTTTCGTAGAAATTTTGCACGAATTCTATATATTGGCTAGTATTTAATCCTGCCCTTTGCACCACTCTTGTATAATAATAAATCGGTTCTCGCCCCACGCATTGTAGCGTAAACTTTAAGGCATATTCCTGATTCATCAAAATTGGTGTCTCTAGCTGAAATGGGATTTTTAGATAATCTCCATCCGCTTTGATATTGCTAAGTTTGCCGTTCTCTATTAGTTCGTTCCCGGCGGCCGTGAAAACTTCATAAACTACTGTTTCAATCTCGTTGCCAAAAGGATTAATCACTGCCGTTATATTTCTTGTTGTTGAAAGCGGTGTTAAACTTTCGCGCAAGTATTTTACCTTCATCTCCCTTTGATATCCATACATTGGATTTATCAACATATCTTCCATCTGAATATACATCGTTGGAAATGATGGCTTGGACATCTCAACAGTATTTTGATTTAAGTCTTTATTCATCATGTTGGAAAATAGAATAATCGAAAAAACGAAAATCGTTCCCAGCACCAATCCTTTAATTAAGCTTTTCTTCATTCTTTGTCTTCTCCTGCTGCTCTAATAGCACTCTTAACATTGGCTTAACTGCCAAAGATTCCATACATTTTTCTAATTCTTGCCCTCTATCTGCTAACTTGTCAGTTTTGATTGCTCTAATCAACAAGTTCTTTGGTGTGTGTTCCATATCGACAAACTCCAAAATTTGCGTCTCATACCCGACTTCGTTTAGCATCTGTGCCCGTAAACCGTCCGTGATGAGTGCCGCCATTCTCTCTTTGATTATACCATATGATAGAATTGGTGCGAGCATTTCATTTTCAATCTGGGTATTTAGTTCATGTTGACAACATGGCACTGTCAAAATAACAGCCGCATTCCATTTTACTGCTTTGGCAAGCGCCTCGTCTGTTGCTGTGTCACAAGCATGAAGCGTCACCATCATATCAACTTGTGAGACTTTATCATATGAAGCAATATCTCCTTTGACAAAGTCAAGCTTGTCATAACCGTATTTGGTTCGCAACTTGTTGCAGTTATCAATTACGTCTTCTTTAAGGTCTAAGCCGATGATACGAATATTTAGCCCCTTTATCTCTTTTAGATAGTGATACATCGCAAATGTTAAATAGGATTTCCCACAGCCAAAATCAACAATCGTAATCTCCCTATCTGCCGGCAATCGCCATAACACATCTTCAATAAATTCAAGAAAGCGATTAATCTGGCGAAACTTATCATACCGCGAACGGACTATTTTTCCTTCTTGTGTCATTACTTTCAAGTCTACCAGAAAGTCCACTTTTTGCTCTGGGTTAAGAATATACTTCTTTTGGCGATTGTGGTTTAGGTCTTGTGGGGTCTCAATCTTACCATCTAACGGCTTATCTTTAATCGTCATCTTGCCCTTTTTGCTTACCAATACACTCACATCCGCCTTACGATGTTGTAGTTGTAATTGTTTGAACTGCTCTCCCATATAATCACAAATCATCTGATTTATCTCGTCTTTTTCATGATTGCTATGTAGCTCTTTCGTTCCAACTGTTTTCGTACATTGATACATCAAATTATTACGCAACAAAATCGGTCGAACTTGAATCTTAGATGCCCCCGTTTTTACTCGCGCACCACTCAAGATTATTCGCTTTAAATCTATATCTATATATTTCCCTAATACGTCTTTTAACTCAAGCATATCTCGCTCTCTCCGTTCTCTTGTTGAACTTGATGCTAAAACCAAATACTCACTTTATTCGCGCTTGGTTTTCTCCAACAAGTTTAGTGTACTAGTTTTTCATCAAAACCTCAACTTAAATTTACATAAACTACAAGCCCTTATTGGCTTTTCTTTCCTAAAATGATATCATGAAGAAAATACTATTATCCTCATCAAAGAAAGGGAAAACTATGTTAGAATCTATCGAAAGAAATTTCAAAGCAAGCCCTCGCATTGAGGCCTTATGGAAACGCAGTACTGATTTATCAAAACACGGTAAACGCAATGTATACATAGATAATCCTGAGTTTCTAGTATACCATTGGTCTGGCCACAGTGCAGGCTTTTCTCCTGCCACTGGTGAGATGGCTCTTGGTGATGATGAACGGATTAACCTTGGTGACCACAACTGTCGCGTAGACACGGGCAAGAATTTCCCTTACGCTGATGAAATGCCTTCCAAAAAATCAGGCTTTTCGTATTCAGCCAAAAACTGGGCCGCTGACTATGTCTTCTTTTTAGACCACAGCCCTGCGGAAGTCTATGAAAATGAAAAAATCGTTTCGGAATTTCATTGGCAATTAGACGAGGCTAGAAAGTTCGTCTACCCCGAAGAAGTAACCGAAATGGGTTTTCATCTGCGTGAATTGGGTGCTGGTGGAACAAGTTTGGCTCACACTTGCCCTGATTTGAGTATCGGCCTAACCAAAGGATGGGTCGGTATCAAAAAGGAAATTCTCGATAGCAAAGAAAAGTGGGAGGGCTACGGCAATCAAGAGCGAATCGATTACCTTGACGCCTTACTTGGTATCGTCGATGCCATAATCCGCTATACTGCTCGACACGCAACCCGCGCTTTGGAGTTAGCCCAAATGGAAAATGATGCTTCCCAAAAAGCGCTTTACCAAAACATTGCCACAAATATGAATCAATTAGCTCAAGGTGCTCCACAATCTTTTGAGCAAGCTGTTCAATGGATTCAACTATATCAAGTTGTTGAACGAATCAATGGACATGGCAATGGTTATGGTCGATTGGACCAATTACTGCTATCTTTTTATCAAAATGATATCGCTGCAAATGTGATAACAAAGGACGAAGCTCGCGACCTACTAGCCGAACTATACCTAAAATACGGCGGCAACTATTTCTCTTTTGGCGGTCGCAAAGAGGACTTCTTAGATGCCACTAACGAAGTTAGTTTTATTGGCCTGGAAGCCTACGATATGATTGGTGGATATAATCATCTCGGTGTTATGTGGCACCCCGACATCGACCCAACCTTCTACAGTTATGCTTGTGATGTCTTAACCAGACACGGCTGTGGTGTTCCTACGCTCGTCAACTATGATGTTATGCGCGACTCGGAACTTTATAGCGGTTACAGCTATGAAGATGCTTGGAACGTTTCTTATAGCGGATGCCAGTGGTACTGTGCTGTTGGTAGTGAATATAGCGACCACGACTTAAACTCCTACGTCCTTACGGCGCCAATGCAAAGAGCTATGAAACGCGCTGAAGAAGAATCTTTTGATTCCTTTGCAGAATTTTGGCAAGCCTATGAGGAAGAAGTAGAGATAACGGCAGCAGCCCTTGTTGCTTTCAAAAACAAAGTTTACAAATGGCAATCTCGCGTATGGCCAGAAATGGTCACTAGCTTATGCATGAAAGGAACTATCGAAAAAGGTCTTGATATTACTGCTGTTGGCGGCGCAAAGAACGCCTATACTTCTGTTAATATCCTTGCTGTTCCTAATGTTGTAGACTCTATCTACGCTATCAAAAAGATGATTTACGATGAAAAGAAATACACCATGAAAGAGTTAAATGAAGCCATTAAACTCAACTGGAAAGACCGTGAAATTATGCGCCAACATATGCTCAATCAAGAAAAATTCGGTAATGACTTAGCTGGTGTTGATGAAATTTATATGAAAGTCTCTGAAAACATTCGCCACACTTTATCTAATCATTATAACGTTAAAGGCTTCCCTTTTAGAGCTTCACTATTCCAATACATGGGACATACCTATGCTGGTCCAATGATTGGCGCAACTCCTGATGGTCGTTTTGCCGAAGAACCTATCGCTCACGGTTGTAATCCTATGCACGGCCGTAACACACAAGGAATTACGGCAACAGCTAAATCGCTATTAAAAGTTCCTTTTAGCAAATATCAAGGCGGCTCTCTTCAAATTGAGATGCAACCACGCTTTTTCGATGGCAAGGATAACAAGAGCGAATACGTCGAAAAGTTCTCGACTGCTTTTATGAAAAATGGCGGTATTCAAATTAATTTCAATGTCATTGACCTTGAACAACTCAAAAAGGCTATGGATGACCCAACCAACCCAGACTATAGTGACATCGTTGTTAAGGTTACTGGTTATAGTGCTCACTTTGTCGTTATGGACTACGAATTCCAAAAGGAATTTGTGCAACGCGTAAACTACGAGGGCGTATGATGAACGAAAAAGATATTCTTGGACTTGTTTTCGACATTCACCGCGGAACCACTCACGATGGACCTGGGATGAGGACCTCCGTTTTCTTAAAGGGTTGCCCTCTTCACTGTAGTTGGTGTCATAATCCCGAAAGCATTTCCTCGCTTCCAGAGATAAGCTGGACACAAAAGAAGTGTATCGGTTGTAACACTTGCCTCGACGCCTGTTCGCAAAAGGCCCTCGCTTTCACTTCCAAAAGTCTTTTAATTGACTATGCCCGTTGCAACAAATGCCATGATTGTTGTACAAATTGTCCAGCGCATGCCCTTGAACTTACAGGCACCTATTGGAATGTTGATGACTTAGTTGTTGAAGCTTGCAAAGACGATATGTTTTTCGAGGATTTTGAAGGAGGCATTACCATTTCCGGTGGCGAACCTTTATCGCAATCTTCATTCGTGAAAAATTTCGCCAAAAAGTTAAAGGCTGCTGGCAAACACGTCGCCTTAGATACTTGCGGTCTTGCCCCCTTAAAAGCCTTTGAAGAAGCCTTTCCTTATATTGATGTGTTTTTGTATGATTTGAAATTATGGGATAACGACTTGCATAAGCATTATACCGGTGCCGACAACCACTTGATATTGCAAAATTTCTTATGGCTTTTAAAGAAAGTTGAAGAAAACCCCGACAAGCGAATTTGGGTGCGGACTCCTCTTATCCCTGATATAACTGCAACTAAGGCAAATATCAAAGCGCTTGGCTCTTTTCTCGCCGAGAACACTTCTCCTGCTATCGAACGCTGGGAGTTATGCTCTTTTAATAATGCCTGTCGAGACAAATATCAAAAGCTTCGCCTTGATTGGGATTTCCAAGATGAACCTTTGATGAATGAATTCGACGTGAATATTTGTTATGAGCTTGCCAAAGATCACTTGCCTGGCAAAGTTGTCCAATCTGGTCTAGTTGCCAAAAATGATTAACTAACGAGGAACCTTTATGTCAAAAATCATTTTCCACATAGATGTGAATTCGGCCTTCCTAAGTTGGAGCGCCCTTAAAAAGTTGAGTGATGGTGGCGATATCGACTTACGAGATATTCCTTCCATCATCGGTGGTGACCAAACACGGCGTCATGGTGTTGTCTTAGCTAAGTCTATGCCTGCAAAAAGGTACGGCATCGTAACGGGCGAGCCTGTTGTTAATGCTGTCCGCAAATGTCCTAGCCTAGTCATGGAACCACCTAATCACCACTTGTATGATGAATGTAGTCAGGCTCTAATGCAACTACTATTGACCTACACACCAGATATAGAGCAAGTTTCTGTTGATGAATGCTTCTTAGATTTTACCCCCATAGCACATCTATATCCTTCTGCTAAAGCGGCTGCCTTGCAACTGCAAACACAGATAAGAGAGCAACTAGGCTTTACCGTCAACATCGGCATTGCGCCTAACAAACTACTTGCCAAAATGGCCAGTGATTTTCAAAAACCCGACAAAGTCCATACCCTTTTTGCAGAGGAGTTACCAACAAAAATGTGGCCTCTTCCTGTTGGCGAATTATACGGTATTGGTCGAGCAAGTAGCGCCAGACTTATCGAACTAGGCATCAACACTATTGGTGACCTGGCACATGCTGACCGCAAATTCCTAGTTACTCATTTTAAATCTCAAGGTAACTATATGTCCGATGCCGCAAACGGCATTGGTTCTTCTACCGTTGACAATTCCAAACGCGAGCTAAAAGGCATTGGCAACTCAACTACGCTGAGCAAGGACGTTACTACTTTGGACGCTGCTTGTAAGGTTCTTTTGACTCTTTCCGAAAAGGTTTCTAAGCGTCTGCGCAAGAGTAATCAATTAGCTGGTTCTGTCACCGTCGAAATCAAATATAGTACCTTTGACACTACCTCTCACCAAAAAACTCTTTCAGGAACAACAAACACAACTGACGTTATCTACCAATGTGCTTGCGAATTATTCAGCGAACTGTGGAATAACCAACCAATCCGTTTATTGGGTATTCGCACTGCTAAACTAGAAAGTACCGACACGCCAGTTCAACTTTCACTTTTTGACTTAGACTCTAGTACGAATAACAATCCCGACGATTTTGTTACTATTGATACGAAAAAAATGCGGCGATTGGATGCCGCCCTTGACAACATTCGCCAAAAACATGGTTCTGATGCCGTTGTTCGCGGAAGTTTGCTAAAGAAAGAATAATCTAATAAATTATAAAGTTTTAATTTATACTTTTTATATTTAATTAAGGGCTGTGACATATCCCGGACACATTTTACCTTTATACTATGTATTAGATAGGAGTTAAAACTCACTATCTCCCCCCTCATAACAAAAAAGAAGCTACCCGCGGGTAGCTTCTTTTTTATATATTAAGAAAATGCTTCTACATAAAGCTCATTCTCTGGCAATACTTCAAATTTCATCTTCTTTCCCGTCTTAGGATGACTAAACTCAAGCGAGTGTGCACAAAGCGCTAGCTGTTTCGTCTCTTTGTCCTCAGGATTATACTTTCTGTCCCCCATTATCGGCATTCCTGCATTGGCTAATTGCACTCTAATTTGGTGATGTCTTCCTGTCAAAAGATTGATTCCTAATAATACTTTTTCACCCTTTGTCGCCCACACCTTATAGGATAATATCGCCTTTTTGCTTCCCTTTGCTTCTTTTGTTACGACCTTTGATGTATTACTTCTACCGTCTTTTAGTAGAAAGTCTTCCAATGTTCCTGCCTGTTGTTTAACTGGCGCTTTAACTACTGCCATATAAATTTTTTCCATTTGCTTTTGCTGGATTTGACGGTTTAGCTCACTGGCGGCCTTTGGGTTCTTAGCAAAAAGAATTACTCCTTCTACTGGCTGATCAAGCCTTTGAATAATTCCAATATAGGGAATTCCCCTTTTGTCATCATTTTGGCTAAGATAATTGCGTATCGCACTCTCCATATCAAGCTGGCTACTGCGAGCGCTTTGCACCGCCACGCCAGCATGCTTTTTGCACACCATAATGTCTTTATCTTCATAAATAATATCTTCTATCTTGAACGCTTGCATTTTCCCTCCCATTGTTACCTGTGCTTAGTATACCTCGCCTTTACTCACGGTGCAAGAACATCCAACAAATGGGCAGATTTAAGCAGCCGCCATATCCTATTATGATACAACGGCTGCCCTAAGATTCTTCTTTATTCAATTCTCTTACTCTCTTTTCTTTTATTTTAGCTATCTTGTTAGCTATTTTCGTTAATAGTTTCTATATTTAATTGTGTGTACCCCCCCCTTTTACTTAGAATGTCATATATACTTTATCTATGTGCATAAGATACTTTTCGCATCTTCTTGCTTTATGTATCTATGCAAATATAATGCTGTGGTTTTATTCTCAATATGACGGCTGGGTATATATTACCTTTTCTTTTTCTCTTCATAGGAGTTTGATTATTCAATCTTTGAAAGGTCATTCTTGCGGGGATTCTGCAGCCCACCACTTCATATTGAAGGAGTTTCGCTAAGTTTTCATCGGATTATACCTCCTGTTTTTATTTTCTAAGTTATACAATAAATGTACTTTCCTTGTTTTATTGTCTTGATTATATCCTTTTTCACTCTTATTGTCAATAACTTTTTTGTTTTTTCTTTTTTTAATTTTTAATTTCCCCTAATATTTATAATTGTCAGACAGTTTGTTGCCTATTTTATCAATCGCTGAAATTTCTCAAATATTCCTTAATTAAACTTGAGATTTCCTTAACTTTTCTTAACAAATACGTTGAATTTTTTTAACATATGGGTTATCCTATTTATAGTATATGATTCGAGGTGAATTATGGAACAGTATATTATTCGAGGTGGTAATCCTCTCGTTGGGGAAGTTGAGATTGGTGGCGCAAAGAACGCTGCTTTGGGAATCTTAGCCGCCGCTATCATGACTGATGAAACCGTCCAGATTGATAATCTTCCGGACGTAAATGATATTAATGTATTACTAGAAGCAATAGAAATGCTAGGCGCTACTGTTAATCGTATTGACCGCCATACTGTAGCCATCAACGGCTCCTCCATTGGCGCTGTTAGCGTTGACTATGAATATATGAAGAAAATCCGTGCATCCTATTACCTTTTGGGTGCATTACTTGGCAAATATAAAAAGGCTGAAGTTCCTCTTCCTGGTGGTTGCAACATCGGAAGTCGTCCTATCGACCTTCACTTAAAAGGTTTTCGTGCTTTGAACGCTTATGCCGCAGTTGAACATGGCTCAATCGTTGCTAGAGCAGACAACTTGACCGGAAGTCATATCTTCTTGGACACCGTTTCTGTTGGCGCCACCATCAATATTATGTTGGCTGCTTCAATGGCTGACGGGCGTACCATTATCGAGAATGCTGCCAAAGAACCGCACGTCGTAGACGTTGCCAACTTCCTAAACAGCATGGGCGCAGAAATCCGCGGAGCTGGTACCGATGTTATCCGTATACGAGGAGTTGAGAAACTTCATTCAACTGAATATTCTATCGTTCCTGACATGATTGAAGCAGGAACTTATATGATGGCCGCGGCCGCTACAAAAGGCGATGTTCTAATCAAGAACATCATCCCTAAACATTTAGAAGCTGTTACCGCCAAACTCAAAGAAGCTAGTTGTGAAGTACAAGAATTCGACGATGCGATTCGCGTTATCGCTTCTAAGCCTTTACAGCGTACACATATTAAGACGTTGCCATATCCTGGTTTTCCAACTGATATGCAACCACAGATGGCCGTTACCTTGGCTCTTGCCAAAGGAACTAGTATCATCACCGAAAGCATCTTCGAAAATCGTTTCAAATATGCTGATGAGCTAACCCGCATGGGTGCTACAGTTAAAGTCGAAGGCAATACCGCTATTATTGATGGCGTTTCCAAGTTTACAGGCGCACGTGTAAGCGCACCTGACCTTCGTGCTGGTGCCGCTTTGGTAATCGCTGCTTTGGCTGCTGAGGGCATCTCAACTGTAGATGACATCATCTATATCCAACGTGGCTATGAGGACTTTGAAGGCAAACTTAGATGCCTTGGCGCAGAGATTGAGAAGGTCTGTAGCGAAAAAGAAATCCAGAAGTTCAAACTAAGAATAGGCTAAGCAATAAATCGGGCATAGATATAAAAATAAAACGGGCTGAATGGAATGTTGTGAAAACAATCTATTTATCCCGTTTTATTTTTGTAAAGTGTTCAGATTCGAGCACCCACAGACTTTTAAATATTCTCGCCCTTCAATCGTTTCAATATTTCTTCAATAATATTGTTATCTTCGATGCGATTAATACCAAAACATTTTTTGCCAGCATCTTTGAGAGATGCACCGATATGATACGCCTCTTTATCGTCAATAATCAAAAACCTATCATGAAAAACATCTGCGTATTTTATTTCTAAAAACGGATACTGCATATTGAAATTATTTATATCTATATCATTCAATTTTGTTTTATGATGAGTGTAAATCGTAGTTACAACACCCTCATTTTTCTTGGAAATCAGATTCAGTGTTTCTATGTCTACATACCCATCAATTAAAATAACTTTGCCATTTGCTTTTTGAATTAGCTTAGTCAATAAGCTAAAGGCATCATATATTTGCCCCTCAAAAAATATTCTTTGATTTGACTCTTCGCGTTCAGATATATAATCGAAGATTTGTTCCAATCTTTCGTTAGTATGTTTTTGATATTCTCGTTGTTCCAATTTTACATTACTAATTTCCTCAAAAAGCACTGCATTATTTCCAATAAATCTACGCATTTCTACAAAGGTATTCATAATATTTATGCTTGTTTGAACTGCAACATCGCTTCTAAGCACCGCCGAGAGCATGGCGATTCCCGGCTCGGTAAATACATAAGGCCGTTTTCGCCTACCTCCCCGCTTTTCATTACTTTCAATTTTTGATATCGCAAATTGCGATATCAAAAATATTTCTTCTTTTTCCGTTAATCGAAACCTAAAGTCTTCAGGAAAGCGTGAAATATTTCTTTTAACCGCTTCGTTTAAGCGTCCAGTTTCCACCTGGTACAACATCGCTAAATCGCTATCAAGCATTACCTGTTGATTTCGAACAACATAAATCAAGCCCTTTATGTCATATACTGGCTTTTCAATACTTTTCATTTTCCTTTTCCTTTCTTAACTTGTTGCTTTTGCATTTTTCTAAACTTGAAGTCGCAAATTGCGACATCAAAAATTGGTGTCGTTTTTCTGATCAATTCGTGGTGATTTCGTGTCGAATAACACTGGAATGTCGCTTTTGCGACTACAAAAAACGCAGACGTCTCTTGAATTGACTATAATATATCACAATAAAATTTATAAAGCAATAATCTATGCAGGGCGGATGCAAAAAAGTAAGGGCGCAAGCCCTTACTTTTGTTGTTAAGCCTTTTTATATCTGTATACGTCGCTAGCCTACGGCCGAGACGGCGTATACTTCTAGGCAAAAATCTTTACTGTTTCTTACGTTTCTTGACGCTCTCCGTCAACAAGTATTCTATCTGTCCGTTGATTGAACGAAAATCATCTTCTGCCCATCGCGCTAACTCCTGCCACAATGTCGCTGAAACACGCAATAGAATTTGTTTTTTCTCATTTTCTTTACTTTTACCCACTGCGCATATCTCCTTGAATTAGTATATCGTGCCACTGTTTACGATTGGCTGAGCATCTTTATTACCACAAAGAACCACTAACAAGTTACTAACCATCGCTGCTTTTCGTTCATCGTCAAGATGTACTATGTCGTTTTCACTCAAGTTACTAAGCGCCATCTCAACCATGCCTACCGCGCCCTCAACGATTAGTTTCCTTGCATCAATGATTGCTGATGCTTGCTGTCTTTGTAGCATCGCCGCTGCTATTTCTGGCGAATATGAAAGGTGTGTTATTCTTGCTTCTATAATCTCTAGTCCTGCAACATCTACTTTTCTCTGAATTTCTTCTTTTAACTTTTCAGCTATCTCGTGACTGCTTCCACGCAGTGTCTTTTCATTTTCTTCTTCATTCGCCGTATCATATGGATATAGTCTCACGATATTTCTAAGTGCCGAGTCACATTGAATTGACAAGTATTCCGTGTAATTATCCACATTAAACACTGCCTTTGCTGTGTCCACCACTCTCCAGACAATAACTTCGCCAATGTTGATTGGATTTCCCAACAAATCATTTATCTTTTGCGTTCCGCTGTTCATCGTCAATGTTTTTAGCGATATTTTTTTGTTTGTCATTAATTGAATTGCCGCTCCCGCTGCTCCGCTCTCTCCCTCTACCAAGGTCGCATTTATAACCCCTCCGATTCCTCCAGTTGTTTCTTTTTCCGGTTTTACCGCACTTACCAGCGGATTCACAAAATAGTATCCCGCCCCTTTTAGCGTTCCGACATATTTCCCAAATAATGTTAATACCATTGCTTCATTTGGTTTTAATATTTTAAGCCCCGAGAAAATCAATGGCACCACGATACACAAGATAACCGCCGCTGCTATTATTGCTGCTATCGCTAATCCTATAAAGCCTCCTTTTGATATTTCAATGGCACCCCAAACAATCTTTGCTGCCCCTGTTAATATTAAGACAATGCCCAACAGCAACATCGGTATTCCTGCCACATGCTTTACCTCAAATTCCTCGTATCCTTTTTCTTTTGCCACTTTATTCTCCATATGCTCATCCGCTCCCTTCATTAGGTGATATCATTTTAATATCACCAATATATCACACTTGTCATCGTTTGTCAATTTTCTCTCTTTTTTGCAATCAAAAGGCGCTATATGCACTTTCACATATATCGCCTTTCTTTAATGTAGGATTACTTATTCGCTTAAATTAATTTACGCCTTGGGCAATCATCGCCTGAGCTACTTTTTCAAATCCTGCAATGTTTGCTCCTACTACGTAGTTGCCTTCGTAGCCATAACGCTTTGCTGCCGCGTCCATATTGTGCGTGATGTTTACCATGATTTTTCTAAGTTTCGCATCTACTTCTTCGAATGTCCAGCTTAAACGTTCGCTGTTTTGTGTCATCTCAAGTGCTGAAGTTGCTACGCCACCTGCATTTGCTGCTTTCCCTGGCGCAAATATGATACCGCTTTCTTGCAAGTATTCTGTCGCCTCTAATGTCGTAGGCATATTAGCTCCTTCTGCCACGCACATACAGCCATTAGCAACTAGTTGCTTCGCATCTTCCAAGTGAAGTTCGTTTTGTGTCGCACAAGGTAGTGCAATATCAACTTTTGCGCTCCATACTCCTCTACCTTCATGGTATTCAGAGTTTGGTCTGTAGCTCTTATATTCGCTTAGACGCGCTCTTTTAACTTCTTTAATATCTTTAAGTGCCGCTACATCAATTCCTTCTGGGTCATACACCCATCCTGTGGAATCTGAGCAAGTTACACATTTTGCACCTAATTCATGCGCTTTTTGAATCGCATAAGTCGCCACATTCCCTGAACCAGAAACAGCAACTGTTTTTCCACTTATATCTTTGCCGTTTAATTTTAGCAATTCTTCTGTTAGGTATAAAAGACCGTATCCAGTCGCTTCTGTTCTTGCCAAAGAGCCACCATAAGAAAGTCCTTTTCCTGTCAAGATACCTTCATAAGCCGTCTTAATTCTTTTATATTGTCCAAACATGTATCCGATTTCTCTAGCTCCAGTTCCAATGTCTCCTGCTGGCACATCAGTATCTGGTCCAATGTATTTACAAAGTTCTGTCATATATGCTTGGCAAAATGCCATTACTTCACGGTCTGATTTTCCTTTTGGATCGAAATCACTACCACCTTTACCACCACCGATTGGTAGACCTGTTAGTGAATTCTTGAAAATTTGTTCAAATCCCAAGAATTTGACAATTCCTAGATTAACCGAAGGATGTAGACGAAGTCCACCTTTGTAAGGCCCTATAGCACTATTAAACTGAACTCTGTATCCAGTATTCACTTGCGCTTGTCCTTTGTCATCGACCCATGCTATACGGAACTTTAATTGGCGTTCTGGCTCAACGATTCTTTCTAATATCGCTTCTCTTTTGTACATTTCTTCGTTGGCCTCGATTGCTGGTCGAAGAGAATCTAAAACTTCCTTCACCGCCTGGTGAAATTCAGGTTCACTTGGGTTTTTCGCTACTACCGATTCGTAAACTTCATCAATATAAGACATTTATTTGTCCTCCTCTTTTTTCGTTCATCAACAATTTATAGTATACCACTCTCGTTTTTTACATACAAGAGTAATTTTCACAAAATGACTTTTGCGCACTGAAAGACTTCATTTTTGAGCCTTTTTCCGTCTTTTGTGGCTTAAAAATGAAGTCTTTTGATGGTTCTCCGTCATTTTACTGCGTTTCAGCCGAACAACGTTATTTTTTCTTTTTAACACTATATCCGAATTTCCCTATCTTTTCTCCCATGCCATAGTATTCGCCATGCGAAAAAACTAACGGTTTTGCATCACCCAGTTGGAATGTGTCGTTTTCGTCTATGTACTTTTCATCGGCGTGAACTGCCACTACCTCTGCTAAAAACATATGATGCACGCCTAGTTCTTCCATTTTAGTTACTTTACACTCGATACTGATAGGTGCTTCGGCAATCATCGGTGCCTGTACATAGCTACTAGCTTCTTTTGTTAGCCCCATCTCTTTCCATTTGTCAACGTCACGACCTGATTTGACGCCACACCAATCTGTCGCATATGCCAGTTCTTCTGTCGTTAGATTGATGACAAACTCGCCCGTCTTTTTAATCATCTCGTACGAATGTCTTATTGGTCGTACCGATATCGCCACCATCGCCGGGTCACTGCTTATCGTTCCCGCCCACGCAATCGTGATAATATTGTCATTCCCTTCACCATCTGTCACACTAACCATGACTGCCGGCAAAGGATATAGCATATTCCCTGCTTTCCATTCTCTTTTTGCCATCTTTTTGCTTCCTCTATCTTTCGTTTTCAACAAGTTACACTGGTTGTAACGCTCTCATTATTGCTGGTATTAATTGCTTCTTCCTCGATACCACTCCTGGCAAGACAAATGTATTCCCTTGCTTTTTCACATCAAATGCTAACTCTATCAGATGTGCTGCTCCTTCGCCAGTAATCAAAAGTTCTGTTGACTCTTCTCGGATATTCGTCAGCATGAAGTATATTATCTGGATACCGTTCTTGCCGCACTCTCTTTCGATGTTTGGAAGTAGACGCCTCTTGATATTCTCTAATTCTACACTAGACATCGCATTAATCTGACCGATACCGAATGTCATATCATCTACTATAAACTTCTTAAAGTCTTGATAGAATATTTCTTCTGGTGACTTGCTCGCTAGGTTACTACCCGCTTCAAACATTTCTGCACCAAATTTCTCGATATCGATTGTTGCTATTTCTGCTAACTTTCTAGCAGCTAATCTGTCAGACTCTGTACAGGTTGGTGACCTAAACATTAGTGTGTCCGAAATAATTGCCGCACACAAAATTCCCGCTATATCCGGCTCAATTTCTAGTCCCTTTTCTTCGTAAATTTGGTACATGATAGTTGCCGTGCATCCTACTGGCTGATTCCTAAAAACAACTGGTTGGAATGTCTGTAGTGAACCGATGCGGTGATGGTCGATAATCTCTAAAATATCTGCTTCTTGAATATTCTCTACCGCTTGAGACTTTTCGTTATGGTCCACCAAGATTATTTGCTTCTTACTTATATTAAGTAAGTTACGCCTTGAAACTGTTCCCACATATTTTCCCTTTTTATTTAAAACGGGGAAATCTCGATGTCGGTTTTGACTCATGATATCTTTGATGTCATCTGTCAAATCATCCATTCTAAAAGTAATTAAATTCGTAGTCTTCATAAGATGTTCAACCGGAATACTTTGATTGATTAACTTAGCAATCGTCAACGTATCATACGGCGTCGTGATAACCACGCAGTTATTGTCCTTTGCGATTTTCTGCATCATTGGTGATACTTCCGCATTCAGCCCGACTATTAAGCAACTCGCTTCCTGTTCTAACGCACAAAGATGGTCCTCTGAACGGTCGCCCATAATAACCATGTCACCTTTATCAATATACTTTTCCATTTTGTCGGGATTAGCTGCCCCGATTATAACCTTACCACTTTCTACGTAGTCCTTAGGGTCGCCAACGATAACTTTTCCATTGAGCGTCTCGGCAATATTATCATACTGTGTCTTGGCTGCCGCAAGCACTGTATTGTCATAGGCGTCCATATATGATCTAGCAATATCTCCAATGGTTATTAATCCCTCTAGCTTCCCTTTCGGGTCAGTAATCGGCAACGTCACTGCGCCGTTTTCCGTCATCAATGTAAATGCCTTTTTAACTGATATCTCCCCTCGCGCACCCTTGGTGTAGTGGATGTCCATCTCTTTAACCTGCGTTCCAACGTCTGGCAAATACCCTGGTGGCGCCACATCAAATCGCTTCAAGACATATTCTGTCTCTTCGTTAAGCTGCCCTGCTCTTTTAGCAACATATTCATCTTCTTTTTCAGTGCGATTTTTAATGTCTGCATAAGCAATAGCTGAACAAATAGAATCTGTATCTGGATTCTTATGACCGATAATATAAATTTTCTTTTTCTTGTCCATAACCTAACCCTTTCAGCACTTTCCTAGTTTTTACTGATAGCTTATAGTACCACACTCGCAAGAAAATGGTCAAACAAATAGAAAAGAATTTTACAACTCTTCAATTTTCAGATAGAATATAAATATATTAACGAATCGAGGGTGAATAAATGACAAATGAAGTAAACGAAACACTAGAAAATGAAACCGTTGAAGTTCCTGTAGAAGAAACTCCTTCTATGGAAGATTATTCGGCAGAACTTGAAGCTTCTTTCAAGTCTGTAAATCCTGGCGATATCCTTACCGGAACAGTAATCTCTGTCGGTGACGAAGACGTTACTTTGGATTTGAAATACTATGCCGAAGGCATTATTCAAGCTAAAGACTATAGCCACGAACCAGACTTTAATCTAAAGGAAAATGTCCAAGTTGGCGAAGAAGTATCGGCAACGGTCCTCAAGAAGGACGATGGCCAAGGAAACATCCTGCTTTCAAGGGTAGCTGCCAACGATGTTCTCGCTTGGGATAAGCTAAAACAATTAAAAGAAGACCAAACAGTTCTTGACGTTATCGTTAAGGGCGTTGTAAAGGGCGGTGCCATTGCTTATGTTGAAGGCATCCGCGGCTTTATTCCTGCTTCCAAACTATCCCTTAGCTATGTCGAGGACTTGGAAGAATTTTTGAACAAGCCTCTAAAGGTTCAAGTTTTTGATATCGTTCCTGATGACAAACGCTTAATCTTGTCAGCTCGCGAGCTACTTCGTGCTGCTGCCGATGACGAACGTCGTCAGAAAATTTCAAACATTGAAGTCGGCTTAGTTACTGAAGGAACTGTTGAAAGCATCCAGCCTTATGGTGCCTTTGTCAATCTTGGCAGTGGTCTTTCAGGCCTCGTTCACATTTCTCAGATTTGTGAAAAGCGCATCAAGACCCCTAACGAGGTCGTTGCTGTTGGCGACAAGGTGAAGGTTAAAGTTACCGCTATCAAGGACGGAAAGCTAAGCCTTAGTATGAAAGCTCTTGATGATGCTGCGACAACGGAAGTTTCCGTAGAAACTGTTGATTTGCCAGAATCTGAAGCGTTGACTACTTCGCTTGGTGATTTGTTTAAAAACATTAAATTGTAACATAACTTCGCAAAGCAAAAAGGCTGTCACGGAATAGTTATATGAACTTTAACTATTTCATGGCAGCCTCTTTTTTATTCAATCAATTTTAACTTTTTATCACGACTTAGCTGTTTGATTTCGTATTCTCGCTTCATCGCTTCTTCCTTCGTCTCAAACGCTTCATAGTATGCAAGCTTAACTGGTAGCCGTGGTTTCGTATATTTCGCGCCATTTCCTTCGTTGTGGTCTTTGACGCGCTTATGAATATCGTTGGTCCAACCACAATACAGACTTCCATCGCTACATTCTAAGATATATGTATAATTCATTTGCACCTCTCGCTACTCTTTTAAACCTTAAATACCACTTGTACCAACACCATGTATAAAAGTGTTCCGCCCCCAATACTAACCAAAAGGTTGTGCTTCCACTTGTGAATGGCTACGACAAATACCGTCGCTATTGCTTCTGGAATTCCATGGGGCGCCGCTACGGTTGATACCTCTTTGAAACAATAGATAATTAGCATCCCTATTATCGCATATGGCAAGACCTCTCCCAAATATACGATAAATTTAGGGGTCTCTTTTCCCGCCGGAAATATCAGAAATGGCAATGCTCTTGTTAGCACTGTTCCCAACACGATTACGGCTATCGTAATAAGTGCTTGTGATGTCGTTAAAATCATGTTGGCTCCTCCTCTTTTCGTAATCTACCTTGCAATAATGTCAGCGAAACAAATATCGCAATCATGGCAACTATCAAAAATACCTCCGTACCAAATATCCACAAACTAATCAATGTTAATCCCAACCCTAGAAGCGCTGGTGTATGTTGCTTGGTCTTCTCCCACTGTTCAACAAAAATAACTACGAACAAGGCTGTCATAGCGAAATCTATTCCCGTTGGATTGAATTTAAAAACAGTTCCTGCTAGATTACCGATTATTCCTCCGATTATCCAGTATGAATGGTCTAGTAGCGCAATAAAAAACATAAACCATTTTCTGCTAACTCCCTTTGGTGGCTCAGCACCGCAAAGCAACGAATACGTCTCATCCGTTAGTGAAAATATCATATATGGCTTCAATCTTTCACTGGCCTTGAATTTATCAAGCATCGACAATCCGTAAAATAAGTGCCGCGCCTGCACTAACATCGTCACTAAAAAGACATGAAGCAAATTAAATGACGATACCAAAAGTTCTATCGCTACAAATTGCATCGACCCTGCATAGATTGTTACACTCATTAATGTTGCCCATCCGACATGATATCCCTTGCTGCTTAGAAGTACCCCGAAAGCTATCCCTAAGAATAGGTATCCCATCAGCACTGGAATTGTGTATGGCAGTGCTGCTTTAAAAGCTTTTCTCTTCATGCTATTCCTCATTTTCTGCTATTGCTTTTCCCTTAAATATGGTATCATATTTTTAATAAGATATACAGATATTTTTAGTGAAAGGGGATAAAATGGAAAACCAAACCGATTGCAATCAAGGTTGCATCCATATCTATTGTGGCAATGGCAAGGGGAAAACCACCTGCGCTGTGGGACTTTGTGTCCGTGCTGCTGGCTTCGGCTATAAAGTATTAATGTATCAATTTATGAAAAACAACTCAACAAGTGAGCGAAATGTTCTTGAGAAAATTCCTAATATGACTATTGTTGATGGTCTCCCCCAGGAAAAGTTCAGCTTCCAGATGACTGACGAAGAGAAAGCCGAACGCAAAAGTTATTATGAATCGCAGTTTGCCATGCTAACTCAAAAAGTCATTCGACGAGAAGTACGACGTTGTCTTTTTCGATGAACTCGTCTACACTATTGCTGCCGGTCTGTTTGACGAAGCGTTACTGCTAGATTTTTTGAAAAATAAACCTACATCCTTAGAAGTTATTTTGACTGGTCAAAATCCTAGTGATAAGCTAGTCGCCGCTGCTAATTATGTTTCTGAAATTTGTAAACGCAAACACCCTTTCGATGAGGGACTTCCTCCCCGAAAAGGCATCGAGCGATAATCATTAAAACCCCAACCAGTATAATACTGGTTGGGGTTAATAGTATCTCTTTATCTATTTGTTTTTTGACTTTTTCTTCTTATAAGAAATTATATCTACAATTCCAACTCCTGATGCGAGCATCACTGCAAGCATCGTTCCTACACTGCTAACATCTCCTGTCTTAGGATTGCTTTTCGCCGCTGTTCCTTTGCCTGACGAATTGCTTGATGTTCCCTTTGCGGTATTTTTAGGGTTCGTTTTACTGGTACTACTTGCCGCCTCAACTTTAATCTCTACCTCAATGCCCTCTTTCACCATATAATTGGTCTCATCTTCAGGAACATACATCACTTTCAAAGTATGTGTTCCTGTTCTTTTTATCACCAAGCTAGCATCTTGTTCCCATGCAAATCCATCTGGCAACTTGACATCACCAAGCTTTTGTCCCACTGTTGCTTTAAGGCCTGTTGGCACCTCATATTCAGGCTCTGCCTTTTCTATCGTTGCTACCGCTCCTGAAAAGGTACTGCTTGACAGCGCATAATTGTGAGCTTTTAACTCTACCGTAACTGTCGTTTTTTTGTTCTCGCCAGCATTTTTATCGGCGAATTTGGCGCTTGCTGTATAATCTTCTTTAGCAAGCTTATCACCTTCTACTAAGCCACCAAATATAACGCTTGTTACTGTTGCACCTTCTTCACCATTATAAATTCTGTCTGCAACTGCTGCCGACTTAATCTCTATCGTTTTCTTGGTAATGTTCGCGTGTGCTGTTGCCTTGTCTTTTCCTGTCGTTATTA